>Ga0154666_1115_pt1 | contig 16976 bp, 10 predicted proteins | sample Rifle2008BG13ft_FD_116095 | JGI IMG/M metagenome (GOLD analysis project Ga0154666, IMG submission 116095) | Chloroflexi bacterium RBG_13_50_21 | reverse complement strand
CCAATATATGGTGATCGCCACCCGTTTTGCCAATGGCCGGGTGATTTTTACCGCTCTAGCAGATGGCGAGCTTGCTAATATTCATGATTTTTATCCGAAGTATGAAGATCGTTCCTTCCAGGCGCAGAATGACACCACCAATCGAATTGCCCTCGTGGCACGCGATAACCTGATCGAAATTTATACCAATTATGTAAAGATCGGCGAAGTCGACACTACCCAGCCTCCTCAGCCAATGACGATGCCGGCAACACCTGTACCACCGATTGACACTTCAAATACAGCCGCCCAATCATTTTATGAAGAACAGAAGGCGGTGTATAAACAGATATCAGAGCAGGCTCAACAGAATTTCCAGATCGCAAAATCGAATTACATGAAGAGTAACCCGGTATTTACGGATGGATTTTTATCCATGCTCGCCCTCACGCAGGGTGGTCAGACAGTGTGTAAATTTGATAATGCCTGGTTGTGGTTACTCGAGCCTTGATCGGAGGTCATGAATGAGTAGTACGAACTTAGAGAGTCAAACCTTAGGAGGCAGGTACCAAATCCAATCCCTGATCGGTCAGGGGGGCATGGCGTCAGTTTATAAGGCTTATGACCCGAACCTGCACCGAGCTGTGGCGATCAAGGTTATCCATCCGCATCTTTCCAACAATCCGGAATTCTTCCATCGCTTTGAAGAAGAAGCAACCTCAGTTGCTCGCTTACGGCATCCAAACATTGTCCAGATGTACGATTTTAACCACGATGGGGATCTATATTACATGGTGATGGAGTTTGTGATGGGTGAGACCCTCCAAACTCGGTTAAAACGGCTGAATGCGTCCAAGCGCCGACTAAGTGTGAAAGAGGCTATCACCTTCACAGCAGAAATATGTGATGCTGCATTCTATGCGCACCAGCGGGGTATGATCCATCGTGATATCAAGCCGGCCAATATCATGTTGGATGTAAATGGTAAGGCTATCTTGATGGATTTTGGTATCGCACGGATGGTGGGTGCGTCTCAACACACAGCCACAGGCGCAGTGTTGGGAACAGCCATGTATATGTCACCGGAGCAGATCCAGGGACTTCATAGTGACGTCAGGGCAGACATCTATTCGATCGGGATCACGCTCTTTGAGATGTTGAGTGGCAGACCACCCTTCGAAGCTGATTCTGCCATGACCCTGATGATGATGCACTTGAACGATCCGCTGCCCGATCTACATGAATTGTATCCCGATACCCCAGTTGAATTGGTAGCGGTCACCAATAAAGCTCTGGCAAAAAATCGAGACGAGCGCTATCAAACGGCGTGCGAATTGGCTAATGCACTGCAGAAATTACCGGAACAACCCCCCAAGGCTCCAGGAATAGTTTCGCAACCGTCCCAACCAATGCCGACATCCCCTGAGGCAACCCTCATTGAAGCTGCTGTCGTAAAGGATACGGGTGAGACCATCATCGAAGCTCCTGGTTTGGTCACTCCAGTAAAAGAGCCACCAAAGCCAGTTATTCCGCTTATCCAACCTGCTGTGGCACAACCAGATTACCAGCCTACCCTGGTTGAGCAAGCTGTCCAACCTGTCCAGTATACTGCCGCACCTGCGGCTGAAGCCATTCCTGAAAGAATTCCCGTCGAGCGCAAGAAAAGTAAAGCCTGGATACCGATCCTTGTGGTAGTTTTGATCCTGATCGTGGCAGGGGGAGGTTACTTTGGTTATACCAGGTTCTTCGCGGGTGGTGACTTAAATTCTCCCTTACCATCTCCAACAGTGGACCTCGGGGCACTGCTACCTGCATCCGATACACCTGAAGTTCCTGAAATGACTCAAGCCCCTGCAACGACTTATACATGCACTGACCCAATTGGATGTGTCCAAATTGGTCCCACCGAACCTATTCATATCGCCTACCTCCTGGCTGTGGCAGGTCCGAATGCTGCCTTGGGAACCGACTCCCGTAATGGTGTCGAGATCGCGATTGAGGAAGCTGGCGGTAAAATCCTCGGGCACACGATTCAATTCGATGGGGAAGATGGCGGCTGTAGCATGGACGGTGGTCAGGCTGCTGGGACTAAGCTGGCTTCAGATCCAACCATCGTGGCAGTAATTGGTACATCTTGCTCTGATGAAGCCCGAAATGGAGAACCACTGCTCTCTGCGGCAGGGTTTGTGACGATTTCGCCTTCCAATACTGCACCTGACATGACAGATCCCACCAGTCCCAATCACTATGCTGGATATTTCCGTACTGCCCATAACGATAAAATTCAGGGTGCTGCTGCAGCTGATTTCGTATATAACTTCCTAAAATTAACCAAGGCAGCAACCATTCATGACAATAGCTTATATTCCGATAAACTCGCAGAGCTCTTCCGTAACGAATTCACTAAGTTAGGTGGGACGATTACCGGTGAAACCTCCGTTGATCCGAATGCACTGGATTTGACCTCGGTTTTAGCTGACATAGCAAATGGAAGCCCTCAAATAATTTACTTCCCTGTCTTCTTGCCGACAGGTGTATATATGATCGACCAGGCAAAGACAACCCCAGGACTTGAATCCACCAAATTGATGTCAGCAGATGGATTGTTCTCACCCGACTTAATGAATGGCGCTGGAGCTGCAGTAGAGGGATTTATGGTTACCAGCCCCATACTTCGTAGTGCTGAATATGACGCCTTCGGGGAAAGGTATCAGGCTAAGTTTGGCACGCTACCTATCAGTATCTTCCACGCCCATGCATACGACGCTTTTAATATTGTCAAGGCTGCCATTGAGAAAGTGGCTATTCAAGAGACAGACGGTATAATCTACATTCCACGCCAGGCACTGCGTGATGCAATGGCTGCAACCACGGATTTCAATGGTCTGACAGGTGTCCTCAGTTGTAGCGTAGAGGGTGACTGTGCCAATCCTGTCATCGGAGTGTACAAATACCACGCTGGTCAATATCCACCTGTCTTGATCTGGCCAGAGAAGTACACCACTGCCCCGCCTGCTCCAGTCGTTGTCGGTGGGGCGGATAAGATCGCCTTTTTATCAGGGAAGAATGTTTGGGTCGCCAACCTGGATGGCAGCGAGTTGACCCAGCTAACTCAGAATAATACGGAAAAGAACTACCTGCGCTGGCTGCCCGACGGACAGGGATTAACCTATATCAGTGGGAAATGTATCGAATCGGTCTCCCTCATGGGTGAAATCTCACAAATAACCTGCTTCAATAACGCCGATAAATTAGAAGGCTTTGAAGTCTCACCGGATGGCGAGCAAGTGGTCATTGGTCTGGATAGGCAGGTCTACCTGGTGCCATTTAACCTGGAAAATCTGTCTACAGCCTATTCGCACGAAAGTTTATCGGCTATGGCAACCTGTGCAAATATGGCACCATACACACGCTACAGCGCCCATTATGCGCGTTGGTCGAAAGACAGCACGCGGTGGGCATTAGTGGCTCAGATTCCCTACAAGGATATGCGTGCCGATGTAGTAGCCGTCTTCCCGGTTGACAAATGTTATCCGGATAACTATGCAGCGATTGAAGTTCAATTCCCCCCGCCTCATTTCACCTATTCAGGCTACGATAAAATTCCAGTGATCCAAGACCTGGGCTTTGACGGCAATTCCTTATTTGCCTTCCATGGGATCATGCGTAATGATGGTTTTGGTGATCTCCATCTCTTCAATATGGATACTTTTACATTCAGTGAGAGGGTGAACCCGATCAACAATACCTGCTGTTATCGTGATGCAGAGTTTAGCCCCGATGGTAGTTACCTGGTATTCGCTTACCAGGACGTAAACCTTGGACAGGCCGGCACAACCAAGCTGTATTACATCCCCTTTGGAAGTATTGGCACAGGTGTGCAATATGAGCCACTTCCATTGCCTGAGATTACCGATCCGCGGGAACGACCGCAACCGGTATTGCGTCTTGCATCTCCTTAGATTCATCTGGTGGGCAAGGGCAGGAATTGTCAATCTGGACCCGTTGGCGATGATGGATTGATTGACTTCTCGATGGTTGCCCGTTGCTAAAAATCAGTGTAGAATTTAAATTGATTGTTTTTGCTTGGCCGTATATAATTATCGAAGTGGTTTAGGTCGGTTCTACTTTTTAAGGAGGAGGATAAAAAATGGACACTGCTATAAATAAACGTAATTATTGGATTGTGCTCGTGGTGGCAGGCATTCTGGCAATTGCAGTTACCTTGATCCAGCAAAAATGGCTGCCTGACTATGATTTAGCTGCGTTCCTGATTGCTATGACCATCCTGGGCGTCGCCTTTTTTTGGGTGTATACCATTGATAAAGAGGCATTGTGGTGGGCACTGATCCCCGCATTGGTAATGCTGACCTTGTTCGTCACAGGCATCGTCGGCTATCTGACCCCGAAGGACGCCAGTGGCAGCTCGCCTTACGGGGTCATCACCTTGGGGCTCGGTGCGGCGATCATTGGATGGGTGTTAAAACGTCCAGCTGCGAAACTCGTTTTGTATGTCATCGCCGTCATTACACTCCTGGTTGGCATCCTGATGTTGCCGCTGGACCTCATCTGGAAGCTGCTGCTGTACGCCGTGGTTGTCGTGGTGATAGGCTACCTGATCTGGCAAACTACCCGCCAGTTGGCGAAAAAGTAACTCAAGACAGTATTTGCTCAAGCTCGCAAGGGCTTCTTTCGGCTCGGCAATATGCAGTGGGTGCAGGTCTTAATCACCTGACCGGAATTTCTCACGATTTTCTGTTCTCCCTCCTTCACCTCGCACTTCCTAATGGGTGAAGGAGGGGATATCGGCTACTTGATAATCACCCAGTCGCTGCTGCTGCGCCCAAACACTTCAGGGGAATACATCTCCTCAGCTTTGGTTGGCGGCACAACAAATGTGCCGGGTGTGGTGGCTCGTGCGATGTAGGAATACTCATAAACTCCATCCCACAGCAGTGCAGTGAAAGCCTCGGCGCGGTCGTCACGAAGGTTCTGATGTTCATACCACGTGCCCCACCACCACCAGCCATAGCGGAGCGTTGACGGGTCTTCCTGTGGATTGCCCTGCGACACAGCCAGAGCTGGATTGATGATCTCCAGGCCTGCTGGCAATGGGTCAACCAGCGCAACGTGATATCTACGATTGTCAGCCACGAGCGTGATGTGCACACGCACCCGCGCACCCGCTTTGATGTGCCATACGCCATCACTGTCTTGTGAGACATCCTCAGGATTATCCACCGCTTCATAACGGCGCTGGACCACAAAGCCTGCATCGAGAGCTTTCAGATTAAGGTCCGTTGGAGCATACCGCAATCCAAGCCGGTAATACAACCGTCCTTGCCCTTCCATGCTGATGATCAGGTTCTGGGTACCACCGCCTGAAGAAGTCTCCGAAAGCACATAGTTCATCGGGATGAGAGTCTCATGCCGCTCAGTTGTGCGGCCGATGAATTCGTTGCTGCCCACATAAGTATCGCCGAGCCACAAGCGTGCAACAAAATCCGGGGTTTCTGTTTCGTATGTGTTGAAGTAACGATCCAAGGCTAGCAGGACAAAGACATTCTCCTGGGTGTTCCCCCAATGCCCTTTGGTGCGATGAGCCAGGAGGCCATTGACCACTTTCGGGATCAGGTCGCTCTGTGGGTTGTCTCCCATCATTGCATCAAGCAGGATGGCATCCGTACGACGATCCGAGCTGAGCAGCAGGTATGTCTGATCATCATAAACGGTGGTGAAGTTGGCCGCGCCCGCTGTTTCAACTACATGGTTGTTCACAAAGCGACGGATTTCATCTAATTGGGTATTGTTATCAATTACCGGCCACAACCAGCCGATGGCTTCCATCGAAAGATTTTCAATACCTGCATCCATTAACAAGCGCTGGGCTTTTTGTACATCTCTATCGCCTGAGAGGTTACGTACATACAGGGCGTACGCACTCAGTGTACGCCGCGTCTGCTCGCTGTACCAGTAGGGGTAATGTGATTCGATATCGCCCAGATAATTCAGAGCACCCTGCTGCATCTCAGCCGGAACCTCGAAGCCCTTTTGACTGGCGCGATATAGAGCATGCGCAACATGAATGGTGTTGAACGGGATCGATTCGAAGCCCTGCCGCCAGTATGGGAAACCTCCATCATAATTTTGCATGCCTTGCAGCCGCTGGATGTCGCGTGTGACCGCAGCCTCCAATTCATCAGGCGCGGGCAAACCATCAGCTTGGAAAGCGGTAAGCACATCCCGCAGTGCAGCCACAGCCAGAATACGTGAGGATAACTGCTCCGAACACTCAAATGGATAGGCGACCAGATATAGCACCGCATCGGTGAGTGCTTGCAATGCGGTAGAGGAAGTGTTGATCTCCATACCGCCATACTGCGGGAATACACCGGTTGGATAAAGCACGGGCTGAGCGATCACACCTTCATCGATCACACCGTAGGTGGCAAAGGCTTCCGTGGTGGCGGGTGTGTAAACCGGTAGTTCGACAACCGCAGCATCCGCAAAAGTTCCAGAGATGGCTGCGATTTGAATGCGTGCGGTGCCAGCCATCTGTGTGCTGGCCGGGAAGCGTACTTCGATGCGATCATTTGCGGGAACAGTCACGCGCAAGCCAGCGGTGTCAAGCTCAAGGTTGGTAGCACGGGCAACCACTCCTACAGTCATCGGTTCATCGGTTTGATTTTGTATTACAACGGGCAATTCGAACTTGTCACCAAAGTTAAGGAAGCGTGGGGCCGACGGGCGCACCATGAGGGGCAAGCGAGCGGTGATATTCGACTCACCCATGCCAAATTGTTGACCTGTTTCATCCACGGCAACCACCATCACGCGGTACCGCGTCAGGTTATCTGGCAATTTTATCGATACCCGCGCCTCCCCATTGGAACCTGTACGAACAGTCGGAGCAAACGTGGCCAACGGATTGAAATCAGAGCGAACCGATATGGATGTTTGTTGAGCTCCTACTGCCTTCGGTGCTTCGGCAGAGGGGGCCATCGCAACTTCCATTACCACCTTTGTGGAAAACATTGCACCAGAGGCGTCCATCATGCGTTCGTGTTCGCTAGCAAGGTTGATTGGGGTAGCTAAAAGAATGCTGTTGCGGCCATAAACACTCAGTACACCAGACCCTCTTTCGGCGTAAAAGATATTGATCGGGTCAACCATCTGGTAGTCCGTCAGTGCCAGGATCGCCTCGTCCACCACGACCACAGCAAGTTCGGCATCGGATATTGGCTCGCCATGGGCATCTTTCAGGAGAACAGTCAGCGTGGTTTCACCGCCCGGCTCGAGTTGAGCTGCATCCGGTTTCACTTGCAAGGTCAATGTGCGTTCTAACGGTGGGATACTGAGATTTAATTGCGCCGTGGCAAACGCAGGGCGGGGTGCTACATCGGTCAGTGTCTCTCCCATGTCGCTGGTTCGTGGCGCAGAACCAACCAGGTCCACTTGAATATTGAGATTGGGGACGTATTCAGCCTTGATGGGGACAGTCAATGTAGTGGAGCCGTCTTCGATATAGAAGCGGGTGGTATAAAGGAATCCGCTACGGCTAACGGTAAGCAAACCTTCTGCAGGGTTGAATGGAGATTGCACCAGGATTTGCGCTATGTCACCTGGTTGGTAGGTCTGCTTATCGGGGATCAGCGTCACTTGTTCCTGTTCCACCTTACGGGCTGGAGGTTGCTGGCCTCCACTAACCCAACGAGTGAAGCGCGTTTGATTTTTACGCCCCTGTTCATCGGTGACCACCGCCGTGATGCGATAGCTCCCGCCAATGGGAGTCTCGAAGGAACAGGAATCCGATTCGTGCCTGGAGGGCATTGTACACACCTGGGTGTCAACTTCCTCTTCACCCCAGGTGCCATCCAATAAATTCCATTCCAGTCGCGCGGCTGTGATCACCACCGATCGATCCTCGATTGGGTTACCATCCAGGTCGGTAACAATGAAGTCCACTTTGAGTGGCGTGCCTTTATTGACAAAATATCGCTCGCTGCGCAAGCCAACATATAGGTCCGCGGGATGAACGAGCAGGGAGGTGGTGCTCGCCCAGGCTTGACGATTCACATCCATCACGGTGGCCTGTGCCACCAGGCTCATTGGTTGCGGGTTTTCATCCGGCTCGCCTTCCTGGTTGAAATCAAGCCGCAAAAAATGCTTGCCAGATTCATCAGTCTTACCTGTAAATGTCTCGATCTTTGTCTCACTATCCATCTGGAGATCATCGTAGCGGTAGTAATCCCACCACCAGGGATGCCATTCACCAAAGACAAAGTCAGGCCAGTTTGGTGGAGAATAATTACCCGGTGATGTCTTTACTTCCCAGGTTACATCGGCATCAGGCAGTGCGCCACCTGCATAATACTTAGCCTCTACCGCGAGCAATGCGTTACCACCGGCAAAATAAGGCCCAGGCGTTTCATTGCGGGCTGAAACCTCAAACTCGGGTCGGCGAAATTCCTGGATTTGTAATGTATGACCGTAAGAAGTTCCATCCAACCCACCCAGGTTGCCTTGCCCAGTCAAATTCAAATACGCCGTCCCAAGGTTGACCGTTTGCGGAATGGTGAAGGCAAAGTCAAAGCCACCCAAAACATTCACATCTACCTGCCCAGTGCCGATTGCATTACCTTGCGCGTCCATGAGTTGATAGGTTACAGAAGTGATTTCACTGCCCACCAGGCTGACATCCCCGTTTTGTCTGCCACCCACGCGCCGCATCCAGCCTTTTACATGGACCTCTTCGCCAGGGCGATACATCTTCCGGTCATCGAAAACATACCAACGCAATGAATCGAAAGGCGAGGTGGGTCCCCAGCCGTAATCTTCCCAGATATACGTGGAGTGCAGCAGCATCGCGGTATCATTGCCTTTGCTGGCAACCAGATACGTTGCACCGGATGGGATGGCGAAGCGTACCGTCCCATCTGAGCCTGTGGTGAATTTACTGCCACCATTATTGGGTTGAATGCTTACGCCCGCTAGGGGAGTACCCTCTTTGAGGTCAGTCGCCCAGACGATCATATCGGAATAATCGGTGTAAGCATCCACGCCGATCTGGGTGATCTGCACCCACGCGATAATTGTTTGGGCATAGCGCTGCCATTTATCATTCTCAGATTCGAACATCCCCTTTGGCGGTTCGACGATCACCACGAAGTGACCAAAGCCATTCTCCACATAAGGTGCTAATCCAATTTCCACCTCCGACAACGTGTCAACGGGTAAATCCAAGGAGATGGTCTTATCGAACACTAGTCTGCCCGGAACTTGAACTGCCCTGTCTGTTTGTTGCCACTCGCGTAAATATTTAGTGAAGGCATCCCAATCGTTGGGCTGAACAGCATATATTTTCACACCAAGTTTGGAATAATTGATGGCATATACTGAAAAGACGGGTTTCTTTACGGCCGGGTCAAGCGTGACAAAAACTTGATCTGTGCCGAATACTCGGGGATCTGCTTTGCCAACTTTGAAGGTAATATGCTCATCCCTGCCTAATGTCTGCCCGAAGACATCCTTGAGTTTGGCTGAAAGGGTGACGGTGTAAGTGGTCTGGCCTTTGGTCTCGCCGCCGATATTGATCGTATCGCCATAAATATTGACCGCCATTCCCGGGATTTCTGGTGTGACGTGCAACATCTCCTGTGTGAAAGCCTTCGTGTCCAGCGGATTATTAAACCGGATATAGAATGGCGTCAGCGGAGGGCATGGGCTTTCACCCCAGTTACACCCATGGTCCACAATTTCCAAAGGCGCATAGGTCGAGAATCCAAAAGACTGTGCGGTGGTTGTGACGAGCGGGCCTTCAGCAGAAGGCGTACCCGGACCGATGGTGATCGAAATCGATGTAGCTGAAGGGAAAGGTTCAGTGGCCTTAAAAACCAGCCAGCGTCCGTCTTTGGCATCCTTGACATACTGACTGACCTGTTTTTCTTTATCGATCTCAGATTTGGTGGCAAGGGTTAATTCAACTTGATCATTGCCTGCAAAGAGCTGGATCGTTTTCAACACTGCGTAAGGGTCAATCCGTTGGTCAAAGGCTATGTAGATAAGCGGTTCGAGCGGCTGCGGGATGTTTTGTGGATACATTGCTTCCACTTTTGGCGGAGGTGTACCAAAAGTCCATGTGACCGATTCTGCAAGCACCCCACCCGTGACGGATTTCGTTCCCTCGGCGATGGTGACGGTGTAAGCTGTCGCTTTGGGTAGACGGTCGATTAGATCCGAGTCATATTCGAAGGTGAGAGTCTTCGTTCCCAGCCAACGCCAGGTGCCTTCTAACGGTGGATCGATTTTGGCTGGAACTGATTCGGTCGCCAAATCGCCCAGAGTTCCAAGCGGCACCATCGGTTGATTGAAGGTGACGGTGACAAACGGTGCGATTGGGATTTCTCCCTCTGGAGCAAAGCGTAACACTTTCAGCGGTTCAGATGGGCTAACCTCGGGTGTAGGAGCCACCTCGAAAGGAGGGAACTGCTCCTGGATGGTTGTCCCCGGGCGGGGAGGGGGCAGCAATTCAACCGGATAGCTGAATTCGCTTTGCTCGTCGGGGGAGATGGGCAGTGCAGGAAGGCGCGCAAAAATCGTCTCAACCTCTTGGGGTGTCAGGGATTCATAAGTAGCCAGCGGCACTGGCACGGGTGTCTGCGATTTGGCTTGACCTTCACTGAGCCCGACCCTGATGTTGTAATCGTCGCCGGTATTGGATGAATTTGTTCCATCGGATCCCGTAGTCCACGTCTCAATGGTGAAAGGCATGGGTGTGTTCTCTCCTTTGTCAGAGAAAATGGGCACGATGAGTTTCAGGATGATCAGTATTGCTGCTGGAATTATAACCAACAATGCAATGAGATGTTTATAGGTAAACCGAGGTTTGCGTTCTGCATTCATGGGTTAAGCCCTCCTCTTCCAAGACGCCGCAGCCGAAAGCCATGTTCCCCGATTTGGAAACAGTTCTTCCTGACGACCAGGCGTGCTTTGTGCTTTTTCAATCATCATTTTAGTAAGTAGTAGGTGCAATAATGATGCCCTTGCCATACCCGGGAGGTTGGATGGATACCATTATTCGATTCTGCGCCAGATTTTCACCAAAAACACTTGACTTGGAGTTGACTCCAAGTGATAAACTATCTATTAGAGGTGAAAATATGAAGATTGCAGAGGTAAGCGAACGATACGGTATTTCATTGGATACGCTGCGTTACTATGAACGTATTGGGCTCATACAACCTGTAAATCGAAATAAAAGCGGTATCAGGGATTATGGCGAAATCGACCTGAAGAGGATAGAATTTATTAAGTGCATGAGGGGTGCAGGGCTTCCAGTTGATGTGCTAGCTGAGTATATCAAACTGGTTCAGCAGGGTGATCAGACCATTGAAGCCAGAAAAGAAATCTTGAAAGTGCAACGGGAGCAGCTTTTGGTAAAAATGAATGAAATGCAAAAAACACTGGACATGTTGGACTACAAAATTGAAGTATATGAAAACGCCGTTTTGAAAAAAGAGAAAGAGATAATTCAAGAGGAATAAAAGGGATAAGAAAAAGAGTTTTGTTGAAAGTCAATTCCTGGTAACAATTCGATTTAGAAAAGATAGGAGTTTAGAAAATGCAAAAACGAAAACTTGGTGATAGCACTTTAGAAGTTTCAGCCCTTGGGCTCGGTTGTATGAGAATGAGCCATGATGAAAGCCCGATTCCCGACAAGCAGGAGATGATCTCTTTTCTTCACGCCGCGGTTGACCGTGGCATCACCTTCTTCGATACAGCTGAAGTCTATGGTCCATTCACCAACGAAGAACTTGTGGGTGAAGCACTTTCTTCATTACGCGGACAAGTAGTGATCGCCACCAAATTTGGGTTCAAACACGATCTCAATAAAAAGCCTGGCCCGATGATTGGCCTGGATAGTCGGCCAGAACAGATCAAGCGGGTTGCCGAGGCATCGCTCAAGCGACTCCAGGTCGAGGCCATCGATCTGTTCTATCAACACCGGGTTGACCCAGACGTGCCCATTGAAGACGTAGCCGGAGCGGTCAAGGAATTGATTCAGGAAGGTAAAGTGAAGCACTTCGGCCTTTCGGAAGCAGGAGCACAGACCATCCGTCGCGCCCATGCAGTCCAACCGGTCACGGCAGTCCAGAGCGAATACTCGCTGTGGTGGAGAACCGTTGAGCAGGAAGTGCTGCCTGTATGCGAGCAACTCGGCATCGGCTTCGTGCCATTCAGCCCTCTGGGCAGGGGCTATCTCACGGGAAAAATCGACGAAAACACGACCTTTGCCAGTGTTGATATCCGCAGCCGCCTCCCTCGCTTTACGCCAGAGGCGCGGATAGCAAACCGGGTGGTCGTTGATCTTCTTTCAAGGATCGGAGAACAGAAGGGAGCGACACCGGCTCAGATCGCGCTCGCCTGGCTGCTTACCCAGAAGCCGTGGATTGTTCCTATCCCAGGCAGCCGGAAGCTCGAGCGCCTGGACGAGAATATTGGTTCACTTGCCGTCGAACTTACCTCAGACGATCTCCGGGAGATTGAGAGCGCCCTTTCGAAGATCACTGTACAAGGGGCTCGGTACCCCGAAAACATAGAGCGACAGACCGGTCGCTGAACAAGGCAACACGTACAAGGAATTCAAAAATGGACATCAAAAGAAGCGGCTCACAGCCTTCCGTCATAGGACAGGCTGAGTATTTTACCGGCACCGTACGCGTTGATCCACTGTTCGAGGCACCTTCTCCTGCCCGCGTGCGCGGCGCCAGTGTCACCTTCGAGCCTGGCGCCCGGACAGCCTGGCACGCCCATCCGCTGGGCCAGACCCTGATCGTGACAGCCGGCCAGGGTTGGGTACAACCCTGGGGTAGTCCGATCGAGGAAATTCAGTTGGGTGACGTGATCTGGATTCCGCCGGATGAGAAGCATTGGCATGGCGCCACAGCCACCACAGCCATGACGCATATCGCCATTGTGGAACGGCTCAACGATAAATCTGCCGAATGGATGGAAAAGGTGAGCAACGAACAATACCAGGCTGGCCCAATAGCCAAATAAAAGGAGAAATGCAGATGACAATATGGACTAAGGATGAGCTCAACAAGATCGGAACCGCAGAAGAGTTACAGATCACCTCACTCCGGCACGATGGCACGCTGCGAAACCCGGTGGTCATTTGGGTCGTGCGCCTCGGCGATAATCTCTACGTACGATCCGTTAAAGGGCGCACCGGCGCCTGGTTCCGTGGTACGCAGGTGTGCCACGAAGGTCGCATACAGGCAGGTGGCGTTCAGAAAGACGTCACCTTTGTGGAGGAGACTGGTCCTGAGATCAATGAACAGATTGACGCTGCATACCGCACAAAGTACCACCGCTACGCAGCAAGCATTGTCAATTCCATTGTTAGCCCTGGGGCACGCTCCGCGACCATCAAACTGGTACCACGCTCAGCAAAAACATAATCAGCTTTTGAGGTGAGGTCTCTCGCCCAATCATTTGACAGGAGAAGGTCATGGAATACGTTCGATTAGGTTCAACAGGGATGAAAGTCTCACGCATCTGTCTCGGCTGTATGGGGTTTGGGGACGCGACCCGTGGAATTCACAAATGGGTGCTCGACGAGGAAAACAGCCGGCCGATTATCAAGAAAGCCCTCGAGCTGGGGATCAATTTCTTCGATACGGCCAATGTCTATTCCATTGGGACAAGTGAGGAGATTCTCGGGCGAGCATTGAAAGACTTCGCCAGCCGTGATGAGGTTGTCATCGCCACCAAGGTGCACGGTAAAATGCACGACAAGCCGAATGGCTCCGGGCTTTCGCGCAAGGCGATCATGAGTGAGATTGATAAAAGCCTGAAGCGGTTAGGGACGGATTTTGTGGACCTCTACCAGATCCATCGCTGGGATTACGAAACTCCAATCGAGGAGACGATGGATGTGCTCAACGATGTGGTGCGGTCTGGTAAGGCGCGCTACATTGGTGCTTCCGCCATGTTCGCCTGGCAGTTCCAGAAAGCGCTGCACATCGCTGAGAAGCATGGGTGGACCCGCTTTGTCTCGATGCAGGATCACCTGAATCTTATCTACCGCGAAGAGGAGCGGGAGATGCTTCCGCTCTGCCGCGAGGAAAAGATCGGCGTGATCCCTTACAGCCCACTCGCATCGGGAAGATTGACGCGTGACTGGTCATCAGCAAGTACACTCCGTTCGGAGACCGATCAAATCGCAAAAAGTAAATACGATGCGACAGCCGAGACCGATCGACGGGTCGTGGAACGGCTCGCTGAAATGGCGGATAAGTATGGAATTCCGCGCGTTCATATCGCACTTGCCTGGCTGTTACAAAAGGAGCCCGTGACTGCGCCTATCATTGGGGCAACAAAGATCACCCATTTGGAAGATGCCGTAGGTGCTCTGTCCGTTAAACTGAGCAAGGATGATGTCGCCTACTTGGAAGAGCCGTATGTGCCGCATCGCATCGTTGGTCATCAGTAAATATCACCACAATTGCAAAGTGAACGCTCAGTCAATTTTCAAAGTATCGTCTGGCAGGAGATAGCCGTGGAATACGTTCGATTTGGATCAACAGGTCTTAAAGTATCACGCATTTGTTTGGGTTGCATGAGCTACGGGGGGCCGACCGAACGCTGGCCGTGGGCGCTGGATGAAGAAAACAGCAGGCCTTTTATCCAACGCGCCCTGGAGTTGGGCATTAATTTCTTTGATAGCGCCGATGTTTACTCAAATGGATTGAGTGAAATGGTGATAGGTCGGGCTCTGCGTGATTTTGCTTCCCGAGATGAGCTGGTGATTACCACCAAAGTCTATTTCGATGTGGGCTCGGGGCCCAACGACCGAGGGCTCTCCCGAAAACATATTCTCACCTCGATCGACGCAAGTCTCAAGCGCCTGGGGACGGATTACGTCGATTTATACCAGATTCACCGCTGGGATTATGAAACCCCGATTGAAGAAACGCTGGAAACCCTTCATGATGTCGTCTTGGCATCTTCCTGATGAATATTATGCATCTAGTGCTCAGGGTTGCTATCTCAATAATCGTCTAAATAAATTTATCAATCAAAAATAGCTCAATTGAAAGAAAAGTGGAAAATTGGGGAAGCTGTTATTGCCATCGGAGATAGCCCTTTAAACTCACTTCTTATAATTTAATCTTGTCTATTACAAGGATGCGATTTCAGTATAAAGAGGTACAAACGCCTCATAAGCCCGGTTAAAAATGTCATATAGTTTTTCATATTGAGCAGTCACCTGTGGATTCGGGTGGATTTCGTCCACGATTGGAGTGAGTGACTCTGCCAGACTCCAGTCTTTGTAGATACCCACTCCAATCCCGCCAGCCAAAGCTGCTCCAAATGAAGTTGCTTCAACCAGCAGAGCAGGGCGCTGAATGGGAATCCCATAAATATCCGCCATGATCTGGCGCCAGATACGTCCATTTGCACCACCACCGATCACGCGCATGCTATTAATCTGTGCTCCTTGTTGACGAAAAGCTTCCAAAATCACCTTTAAGTTCAGGGTGATACCTTCTAAAGTAGCCCGAATGATATCGGCGCGGGTATGACCCATGGTCAGGCCAAAATAAACCGCCCGTGCATCCGGATTCCAGCGTGGTGATCGCTCTCCCAACAGGTAGGGAAAGAACAGCAGCCCATGTGCGCCAGCTGTAGATTGTTCTGCTAGCCGGTTCATCAGCTCATAGGGACTGATGCTTTGCTGTTTGGCTGCCTCTATTTCTTGCAGGCAAAGGGTATCACGCAACCACTGGTAAGCACCTCCAGCAGCCTGCATGCTCCCGCATGAGTTATACATGCCGCGCATTAAATGAGCCCAGGTGAAAGTCCGCATCGACGGATCGTAGATCGGCATCTTGCTTGCGATCGCAATCCAGGAAGAGGATCCCAGATAGTTAAAAGCACCACCTTCCCGCACCACACCAGCGCCAGCTGCAGCACAACAGCCATCTCCTCCACCAATGACCACCGGAGTGCCAGCAGCCAATCCAACCTCATCCGAGATCGACTGGAGCACCTCTCCAATAACATCAGTCGATTCGTGCAGCTCTGGTAATATCGAGTGGTCCAGACCGGCAGCATCCAGCATCGTGGAAGACCAGTCATAAGCATCCAGATCGTACAGGTTCATGCCTCCAGCATCAGAGAAATCTGTGGCAAATTTACCCGTTAAACGGGCAACGATGAAATCCTTGGCGTGAACAAATTTATATGCCTCGGCAAAAATTTCGGGCTGGTGATCACGCACCCACATGATCTTGGCAGCGGAATACGATGAACTGGCACGATGTCCTGTTATGCGGTAAACCTTTTCCATCCCAACTTTAGCGATGAGTTGCTCTGCCTGTGGAATGGCACGTGTATCAGCCCAGATTAGGGCGTTTCGTAATGGGCGGGCTCGCCGATCGAGGACAACACAGCCCATCATTTGACCGCTAAACGAGATGCAGGATACCTGTCTCGGGGTGATCCCCGTTGTGTTCAATAGTTGTTTCGTAGATGTGCAAACCGCTTTCCACCAATCTTCAGGATTTTGTTCCACCCAGTTAGGTCGTGGATATTCGGTGCCGTACGTGGATAACGAGCTCGCATGGACATTTCCCTGTTCATCGAACAGCGAAGCTTTGTTTCCTGTTGTACCAAGGTCGTGAGCCAGTATGAATTTCTCCGCCATCATTCCTCCTGCGCGATCAATTTTATGGTTAGTTACTTTTTACGATAACTCACCTGCAAATCTTTGATGGGCTGCTTTGCCTCTTTTGTACAGTTATGAAAGACTTACCCATGGTTTGGTCGTTTAACTTCTCATACTTGACGTGCGCCATTTCGATGTGATTGTTGATGTGGTCGAGCGATAGACCGGCGATGCGCACCTGGTATTTTGTGGCAATACGTGGCGAGCAGCTAGTCATCCTCGCAAGGCTGCCAAGCAAGGACCAGCGTCTCATCGAGTGCCT
>Ga0154666_1140_pt3 | contig 17866 bp, 13 predicted proteins | sample Rifle2008BG13ft_FD_116095 | JGI IMG/M metagenome (GOLD analysis project Ga0154666, IMG submission 116095) | Chloroflexi bacterium RBG_13_50_21 | reverse complement strand
CTTTAAAAATGAAACGTTCAGAAACTAATCTCTACACCATTAAAGATTTTAGTGTGGAAGATCGTCCCAGGGAAAGATTGGCAAAGCTTGGACCTCAAGCTTTGTCAACTGCAGAATTGCTGGCGATCCTGCTCAGGGTTGGCATGGTGGGTGAGACGGCAGTTCAGGTGGGTCAAAGGCTGCTGCAAACCTTTGGGGGTTTAACCGGCATTCATCGGGCATCATTCGATGAATTGCGCAACCAAAAAGGTATCAAACTTGCCAAAGCTGCCCAGATCAAAGCCGCGATTGAGCTGGGAAGGCGCCTGGTGCTCGAATCACCCGAGGAACGACCCATCATACACAGCCCTGCGGAGGCAGCAGAAATGGTTCAATATGAGATGAGCGCTTTGGAACAGGAAGAATTACGGGTGATGCTGTTGGATACCCGCAACCGGGTGCAGCATATCGAGACGATTTATCGCGGTTCGGTCAATTCATCACAGGTACGCATAGCCGAAATCTTCAAACCTGCTATCCGGCGCAATGCCACCAATCTGATTGTCATCCACAACCATCCATCAGGAGATCCAACTCCCAGCCCGGACGATGTCGCCATCACACGTGCCATCCTGCAGGCAGGGGAGCTTTTGGATGTGAAACTACTCGATCACATCATCGTTGGCAGCGGGCGATTTGTTTCATTGAAAGAAAGGGGATTGGGGTTTAATCAGACCTAATCTATACGGTTTTCACGACCTGGAAACCAACAAACTCGCCAGTACCAGGCAGCCATTCAAAATCCAAATCTGTCACGGATGCCATCGGTGGACCATCCCGCAGGGTTATTAACAGCAATTCTAGATTGTAGCGTGATCCCTCGGCGGTCACTTCAACTGAGCCATTCCAGCGGTTACGCACCCAACCCAGAAGCTCAAGCTTCTCCGCCTGTTCCAGCACGAAATATCGGAAACTTACCCCCTGCACGCGTCCTGATACGGTTGCATGCAAGCGTGAAATCATTTCATCGGTCATAGTGATTGATTCCTCAGCTTTACTCGTGGGCAGCCATTAATCAGGGTACAGACGTGTGGTACATGGTTTATGCTACTCTCCACAAATGACGATGCGTTCTATGCTCCCAGGAAAGCCAATAAGGGGGTTAGCGTCAAAGGGCTAAGCAAGGTGGTGACCAGCACCACCGTGGTAACGAAGGTAGGTTCGGCATCGAATTCAGTTGCCAGGATAGTTGTGAGTACGGCTGCGGGCATGGCAGCTTCCAAAACTACTGCCTGGTAAGAAGGTCCGGTCATACCAAAGAGCCTGGTCAACCCAAAAGCAAGCACTGGGGCGATCAGCAGGCGCATGCTGCTGGTGAGGATGAGTGGGAGCACACGCCCATCCAGGCGGATATTTACCAGCTGCATGCCAAGCAATATCAGCATGCACGGAATCGATGCATCACTTAATAGAGTCACAGTCCGATCCAAACCGGATGGCAGATGCAGATCGAATTGGAGAAAAATGATTCCCAATGCCAGGGCATAGATAGCCGGGAATTTTAATAATCCTTTGATCGCCTTCCACACACTCATCGACCCTGAGGAGGCGATCACGATACCAACGGTGTTCGTGAACATGGCGTTAATGACGAAAAAAACACTGGCAAAAGCCAGTGCCGCTTCACCAAATGCAAAGCTGGTAAGGGGTAATCCATAATTACCGGCATTCATGAACATGGATGTGATCATGACTGCAGCCAGTATTTTACGATCAAAGTGGAGGATGCCCCCGATTAGCCAGGTGAGCCCGCCTATGCAAGCCATCAAAATTAAGGCAAAAACAAGTGTGCGCAGGATATCCTTGTTGCTCAGGTGACTATTGATGATCAGATTAAAGACCAAAACGGGGCTGAATACGTAAAAAACGACTTGAGACAGGGGGCGTGGATTAATCTTCAGCCATTTTGCCAGGGCGAAACCAATACAGGCTGCCAGCAAAATGGGGAAGAGGTTGTTAAAGAATAGAGCAAATAAATCGCTCAATCTTCGTCATCCTCAGAAATGAGCTCGTCCAGATCTTCATCATAATCATCCTCTGAGGTGTCTTCAGGATCATTCCCATCCTCAGGTATCTCCAGTAATACAAGATTCCTCATCTCGTCGGTGAAATCCAAATTTTCCAGGGCATTATCGATCTGGTTGGCTTCTTCGTCATCGTCGGTGGTCTCAAGTAATGCTTCAAGGGCTGTGCGTACTCTCTCTCCTCCAACTTGAGATAATGCCCAGATGGCTGCCATCCGGACGTCTAGATCGACGTCTTCCAGTAATTCCAACAGCTTGGGTACCGCAGCTTTGATTTCAAGCTCCCCGGCTGCGCTGGCAGCTTCCGCACGCACAACAGGACGCGTGTTATCTAGCATTTTAAGCACTTGTGGTTTCCAGTGTGAATTGGCTGATCTGCCCATGGCAAACAAAGCCGTGACCAACCAGTCCGTGTCTGGTGAAGCGTAGGCTTTTTCAATCAGCCCGACGACTTCCTTGCGTGATGAGAAACCCAATGCCTCTAATGCTCTGCGGCGGACCAGGGTGGTATCTGAGCCTGAGATCAAGCGCAGCAGGCATTCCTCGACATTCAGTAATTTTTTAGGTGATATATCCTCTACTTCGCCCATATATATGTATGTAGCAAGGGCTGCAGCGGAAGCCGCGCGGACGTCGGCGTCGGGATCATGCTCAGACATCTGGACGAATGTGGGCAGCAGGTCGACCAACTCATATTCGCGTAGAATGTCTATGGCGCGCATACGGACACCTGGCTGGTTGTCGTTTAATCCCACTCGTCCTACTTCCTCAAAACACAGCAAGTCATCAGCCATATGGATTTCTTCCATATCATCTAAAAGTGCTTCACGACGACGTAATGAGACTTTCGGCCAGATTTCTGCTAATGTTGCTGTGTCAGCTGGTTCCAGATCGGATAAGCGGTTCAGATACTTTGGCGGAAAAGGGACGCTTTCATCGAGTAAAGCATCGATCAACTTTGTAAAGGGGATCGGATTAGTAATTGCCATACAGTTATTTTTAAGGTATTGGTGTAGTGACGGGGTGAATGAAGTCTTGCAGGTTGATGAAGATCATCAGCAGGATTAATAGTGCGAAGCTTATAAAATTCACCCAGACTTCATATTTAGCTGGTATTCGGCGGCGAATGATGATCTCTGGCAGTGCAAATACAATCCGCCCTCCATCCAAGGCAGGGATGGGCAGTAAGTTCATAATGCCAAGCGAAATACTGATGCTCGAGAAGAATAAAAATACATTAACGATGCGTGGGACACCTGGGGTTCCCGCACTTTCACGCACAGAAGCATACAGATCAAACATCCCCTTGATCCCCACCAGACGTCCTTCTGAGGCGGTGGATTGTCCGCGAATGATCTGACCGACCATGCTGAATAATTCCTTCATGTATTCGTACATCGAGGTAAAGCTTTCGGGGACGGCACCCCAGATGGTAAAGGGTTTCATCGGGTAACTCATGTAGATACCCACTGCACCTGAGTTGCCCGGGTTAGCAAGAGGGGTAACACTGACTTCATGATTTGCCCCATCACGTTCATAAACGAAGTTCAACGGTTTACCAAGATTTGCATAAATCTCAGTTTTGACGGCATCCAGGCTGTGAATATCTACGCCTCCAACACTCACCAGGATGTCACCAGCTTGCAAACCTGCAGTTGAGGCCGGTGAGCTTGGTGCGATGTCCACCAATTGGACGCGGTTGCGATCTGGCAATGATCCGATGATCCCATAGATGGCGATGAATAAAATCGCTGCCGTAAGCAGGTTCATGGTCGGTCCTGCCAACAATACTGCGATGCGCTTCCATGGGTTGGCTGATGCCATTCCACCAGGGATGGTGGGATCATTTTCACCTTTGGGGCGGACGAATCCACCGAGCGGCAGCCAGTTCAGTGTGAATTTGGTACCCCCGCGCTCAAACAGCGTTAATGCCCTGGGTGGGTAGCCAAACCCAAACTCCTCGACTTCGATTCCTAAGAGCTTGCAGACGACAAAATGCCCAAATTCATGGATAAAAATCAGCATCGCCAAAGCGATGACAAACTCGATAATCAATTGGATGGTCATTTTCTACCTTATTTAATCAACAGTTGAGCTAAGCGACTTGCTCGTTTAGCATTAATCCCGAAATTATATCCTGTCCTGGTTGATGTATCCAGCCTGGAGCAGGAAAAAACAAGTTATTCTAACAGAATTCTAAGGCTTGGGCAAAAATAGCGTACTAAAAAATCGTTCCTGCTTGATTTAGGTGAGTTTGCTCAAGTGCTGCTGGTCCTCCTGGATGGGCGGTGAGCACCTGGATCACGCCGGGCAGCTGTTGTAGCCATTCTATAATCTTATCCTCCTGCCCACCCAGGCACAACACATGCACATTGGGTCCCGCGTCGATGGTAAAACAAACCGGTATCCCCACTTTTCTCCAGCCATGTACCGCATGCATGATGGCCAGCGTGCCAGGCTGCCAGTATAGGAGCGGTGGTTTTGAGGTGATCATTATGGCATGCATCAAGTTGCTATCCAGCTCAGCCATATCTGTAAGGGCATCAAAGTCACGCCCCAGGATTGCGTTGCGGCATAAACTTAAGCGACGGGGCGAATCGGCCAGGCGCGCAGCTTGCAGCATGCTCGTGGCTGCCAGTACATGACCTCTATTAGAATTGATTGCTTTTTCATCCCGACTGACCAAAGCAATGCAGTCCACCACGTCCCAATAATCGGGTGGAGCAATGGAGTATGCGTAGGAATCATGGTTGTCCCGCCCTGCATGCCACTCCACGAACCCGCCGGGGATAGACCGGCAGGCTGAGCCCGAACCCGTGCGCGCCAGGCGTGACAGATCTTTCTCGTCAAGCTCCAATCCCGCCGCATGAGTTGCTGCCAGGCTTAAAGCGGCAAACCCGGAGGCGGAGGACGCAACCCCCACGCCAGCGGGGAAGTTGTTCTGGCTTTCCACATTGGCGAAAGTCGTCATACCAGCTAGCAGGCGCACGCGATTGAGGAAAGTACTAACCCGCTCCAGAGCTTTGCCGGTTGTTGGTTCACCATTAAGAATAAATTGGTCTTGGGATAATGATGTGTCGAAGCTCACCGTTGTACGCGTGGTAAGCCCTGCCAGGTTCATGGAGATTGAGCCATTGGCAGGGATGTGAAGGTCGGAGTCGATATCCCCCCAGTACTTGATCAGGGCAATGTTAGGGTGGGCAAAAGCAGCTGCTCTACGGCTTGGCAAGATTAAACCTTTCGATTGATATGTCGTTCAAATATGCTGTCTTCCAGCCTTAGATAACCTCGAATCACCTGGCTCGCAACCGTACGCACCGGCTCTGGAGGCCAGGGGATCATATGACGGTTAACGAACCAGACATCCGTCAGGTCGGTCTTGCGTTCCAATGCCAGGTCTGCCAGTGTACGACCATTCAAATGGGTCATCGAGACGCCATGACCCACACAACCCAAGGAGTACATGGCGCGTTCATCGCCCAGGAAGCCAATGGCAGGAGCCATATCCAGCGGTACAGAAACCGGACCACCCCAGCGATGGGTGATCTGAATACCTTTCAGGTGGGGGAAAAGCCAGATAATATCCCGCTCCAGGTCGGAGAATGTATGGGCATTCATATCTTGATCCATGTTTCCACCATACGCCAGGCTCACATCACTGCCTCCCATCACCAAGCGATTGTCTATGCTCAAGCGGAAGTAGTGCACCAGGTTGCGTGCATCTTCGATTCCCTGCCGGTTTACCCAGCCAATCCGATCTAGCTGAGCCTGGTTGAGGGGCTCGGTTGCGACCATGTGGGTGAAGGCTGGTACCTGTTTACGTTTGAGCTGAGGAAATAAGTGTGAATATGCATTGGTGGCAAAGATGATCTTTTTTGCAATCACTCTGCCGTGGGGTGTTTTTAGAGTGAAATCAGTCTCGCGGTGGATTTCCAATACAGGGGTTTCTTCATATACCTGTGCCCCAAATTGCAGAGCGAGTCGCTTCAGTTCCCTCACCTGCTTGGCGGGATTAAGCAGACCGGATCGCGGTTCCCACCAGCCACCCAGAAAACGAGGTGAATTTACTTCACCTTTTATCTGCTCAGCATCGATCCAGGTGATTCCGGTAATCCCCATGGAGGTCAATAGCTCCAGATCATGCTGAATGCGTTTAATATATCCTGGCGTGGTGGCTGCACGCAGGAAACCTGGAAACCAGTAGTCCGATTGGAGATTGTATTGGTTAATCAGCTCGTTTACATAATCGACGGCGCGTTCCATATACTGGTGTGCTTCGACGGTGCGCTGGTGGCCGAAGATGGATTTGGTCACAGCAGGTTCAAGACCAAAAAGGGTCATCGAAAATCCACCGTTGCGACCGCTGGCACCGAAACCGACAATTTCGCCTTCCAGGACGGCAACTGAACATCCCTGATCCTCTTTGCGCAGATTGTAAGCCGCGGATAACCCGGTAAAGCCTCCCCCGATAATGGCAATATCAACATTCAAGTCACCTTGTAATGGCGGGTTGGAGACGTAATCTCCATAAGTGGCTAACCAGAATGATTTATCGCTATAATCTTTCATATTTATCCTCCTCGCTAGCTATGGATAAAAGGCTACCGAGATATTATTGCACACTATTGGTTTATTGTCACGAATGAATGCTGATTCTTGCCTATGGGAAGCCATTTGATGGAAATCTCGCCAGATTATCACCAGGATATTCAATTCCCAAAAATCACCCCTTCACAGTATTGACTTTTGCAACACCTGGGATAACATTTATCTATTCAACATGCTCAGCTAAGGAGGAAAATTAAGTGAACACCCTCTTATTGAATCCTAAAAAGCATAATCGCTATTATCCGGACGAATTTTCCAGAGAAGTGATGTTAAAAACCATTCAATTCTTCGAGAACAAGGGAAAATGCAAGCTCAAAAGGGATGATCGAGCGTGTGTCTGGTACGCTGACTTTTTGGAATTTCAGAAGAATGAGAAAATTTTCTCCGCATTATTGACCCCGAAGGGTTACGGAGATAAAAACTGCCGTTGGGATAGCTGGCGGAACTCAGAGTTTAACGAGATCCTGGCGTTTTATGGGCTTGGATATTGGTACACCTGGCAGGTCTCCATCCTCGGCTTGGGGCCGATCTGGCAAAGCGAGAATGAGGAATTAAAGCGTAAAGCTGCCCGGTTATTGGAACAAGGAGAGGTATTTGCCTTCGGTTTATCCGAGCGCCAGCATGGTGCCGATATTTATTCCACCGATATGAGTCTGACTGCTCAACCAGATGGAAACTATCTGGCCAATGGCGAGAAATATTATATAGGTAATGGCAATCTTGCTCCGATGGTCTCGACGTTTGGTAAGCTAGCACACACTGGCGAGTACGTGTTCTTCGTGGCTGATTATCGCCAAAGAGGCTACGACCTGATCCAGAACATAACCAACAGCCAGTCTTATGTGGCTAGCTTTGCCCTGCACGATTATCCAATCACCGAAGAGGATATCCTGTCCAAAGGTCAGGCAGCTTGGGACACGGCTCTCAATACCGTCAATATCGGCAAATATAACCTGGGGTGGGGGTCAATTGGCATCTGTACGCATGCCTTTTATGAAGCCGTTCGCCACGCCGCGAATCGCAGATTATACAATATGGCAGTAACGGATTTCCCGCATGTGAAGATGATGTTCACCGAAGCTTATGCCCGCCTGGTGGGGATGAAACTGTTCACCTTAAGGGCGGCAGATTATATGCGCGTCGCATCCGCGGAGGATCGGCGCTACCTGCTCTATAACCCGGTGGTAAAAATGAAGGTTACCACGCAAGGAGAGCAAGTGATCAATCTGTTATGGGACGTCATCGCAGCCCGTGGCTTCGAGAAGGATATGTACTTTGAAATGGCAGTCAGGGATATTCGCGCCTTACCCAAGCTGGAAGGTACGGTGCATGTCAATATCGCCCTGATTGTGAAATTCATGGCGAATTATTTCTTCTTCCCAAAAGCCTATCCACAAACCTCACGCCAGGCCGAAGCCCGCGACGATGATTTCCTGTTTCACCAGGGTGCAGCCAAGGGACTGAGCAAGATCCAGTTCCATGATTATGCGCCAGTTTTTGAAAACCATTCCCTTCCAAACGTCAGAATTTTCCAAGAACAGCTCGATGTCTTCAAAATGATGCTGGCTCAAGAAACCCCCAGCCAGGAGCAAGCTAGAGATACCGATTTCCTCCTAACCCTTGGTGAAGCGTTCACCCAGGTGGTCTATGGACAGCTGATCCTGGAAAATGCGGATATCTATTTGATAGAAGATGACCTGGTGGACCAGATCTTCGATTTCATGATCCGTGATCTATCGGGATATGCTCTCAAACTTTACAGTCAGCCCAGCACAACCAGGGAACAGATGGAATTTTGCCAACGCATGATCCGTCGACCAGAGGTCAACCAGGATCGATTCAACCGGGTGTGGTTGAATAAGGTCCTACCCCTGAAAGACGAGTATGAGATGAACCCTTGAATCAAGAGCGGGGGTAATCTGCCAACAATCGTCGGGCTTGCGTTGTGAGGCTGGCAAGCAGGGCTCCATCAGGAGCCTTGTCGCCTCCCAGGTCAGTAATCGCCAGCGGCGCAGAAAAACTGATCACAGGTGTGGCGTTAGTTTTTTTCCCGGTTAGCAGCTGAGACGCGATTTGGAAGATTTCTGCCACTTTTTGTCGCTGCTCGTACTTCTTCCACATATTGATCAAGGGATTTTTGTACCATTTTTCCGATAACATTCCCCTCGCCATTGCAACCACAGAAATGGTTTGTGGCTTCCTGCGCAGGAAAAGCTCAATGCTTGGTGACCATCCTAAGAGCGATTGCTCTGCTCCAGGGGAAACTGCCGGGTCTGGTTCCACGTTGCCACGCGGGAAGATCAATATGGCGCCCGCATTTTCCAAGTGGCGCAGTGAATCCCTGACAGTCTGCAAGCGGTTTGGGATGCTATATGGAACCGGAATCATATGCTCAGCAATGTTTGGTAGCATTTGCAGGATGGGAATATCCGAGGCGATGATCTTGAGATCATCCCGCTGGATGGCTGCTGCCAGGATGGCAACATCATAGGCTGCCGGATGATTGCACACGACCATCAATGGACCGTGTTTGGGGATCGTGTCTTCCCCGAGCAGCTGAACGCCGTCAACTAAGCTGCCGGTAAATTGTTTGACTGCCGAATTCCAACCATTTTGAGCTGTATTCCGGTCTAAATCAACCAATAAGCTTGACATGCGCTGGACGGGGGAGTGAAATAATAAGTAAAGGCAGCGCGTGATCCAATTAGGGTGCTTCAATCCCATCACATTCATTAGTTGGGAGAATAGGGCTTCAGTAATGACTTTGACTTCAGGTGTGATGGAAGCTTTTGGGATTTCGATCATGATAATAGGTCGTCACTGGCTTTCTGCAGATCGATGTACAGCGTTCTAACACGCGTCTCTACTATCTGGCTGAAAGCGTTAATCGCATCTCGGTGATGACCATGCGGATGAAAGAATTCGGGTGTTCCGATTGCGATCGTTTCACTTGTTGCATGAACCGCCAGAGGGTAAACCGGCAGCAGTGTGCATTCATCAGATTGGAACAAGCTGCACAGGGTAGCAAACCCAGGCATGAAATGCCTCATTAATGTATCAGAGTCGAGTGAAAGCAGCGGATCTTCAGGGAAAATGAGCAGGTTTTTCCCTTCGCGCAGCAATCTCAAACTGTGCCGGAACCCATCCGTCGTCATGCCTCCAAAGCGATCGATGGAAACCGATCCGATCGCCCGGAGCAGGCGGACAGAGATTTTCGTTAATAACGTGGAAAAGCGTATGCCGACCCAACCTTGTAAATGCAGAACCGGGCGGACAAAGTCGTTGAAGAGGTACTCCGGTGCCCGTTTGAAATCCATCATCTCAGCGATGATCCATGGATAAAAGCGAATTGGAACGGATAGGATTGTCTCGATAGGTCCGAGGGCTCCGAGGTGGTTGGAGATGTAAATCGCAGGTCCGGGGGTTTGAATATTTTCATATCCGACTAAATCAAAGCAGAATGGTGACCCAATAAAACGTGCCACATCGTAGACAAGTGAGTCGCTCAGCTTGCGTTCGCCAGTTTGTGCGATGGGTGTCCAGCTAGCGTGCATGATTCCTTCTATCTAATACCGTTAATCCCTGGATCAGGAAAACTTATCCTGAGTGCATCTACCCGTACAAACACTTTCAACCACCCATAGGTGCGGAGAGATATAAAGCCCATCCACTATAAATTGTACTATTATTACTAATCGCCATATTTTATATATTTTTTTGCATTATCAATCTTACAAAAGCCTGTTAAAATCCTGGGGATTAACTCGGTATAAAACCCTTGGATTGTGGAGAGAACCATTGTCAACCGGTATTGTACGACGGCAACGCCCTTCGTTAATCGAATTTTTTAGCGATAGGGATTACTACCAGCGTTTATATAAGATTGCTTTACCCATTGCCCTGCAGCAATTCATCATGGCATCATTGAATATGGTGGGGGTGGTGATGATTGGTCAGCTCGGCGCAGTACCCGTGGCAGCGGTTGGGCTGGCGAACCAAATCTTCTTTCTGCTGAACCTCATGCTTTTCGGTATCTATAGTGGTTGCGCCATATTCACCGCACAGCTTTGGGGAGTAGGGGATATCCTCAATATTCGTAAGGTACTGGGCCTGGCATTAACGTTGGGATTATGCGCAGGTACATTGTTTTTAATCGTCGCGGAAGTCTTCCCTGCCGGAGCATTAGGCATCTACACAAAAGATCCAGCTGTCATTGCCTTGGGTGGTGACTACCTGCGTATTATCGGGGTATCCTTTATTCTTTATGCCATTTCATTTTGTTATTCAGCTGTCTTGCGCAGTACCGGGAATGTCCAAACACCATTGATTGTCACGATCACTGCCCTATCGGTGAATACAATACTCAGTTATGGGCTTATCTTTGGAAAATTGGGATTACCCATGATGGGTGTGCATGGCGCTGCAATCGCAGTTTTGATTTCGCGCGCGGTGGAGTGTGGCTTATTATTGCTGCTGACCTATCGAAGCGATTCACCCGTGGCCGCCAAATTTCGAGAGCTGTTCAGTTACAACCTGGCTTTCGCAGTGAGGGTGCTTAAACCTGTATTACCGGTTGTGGCTAACGAGATATTATGGTCCATGGGGATCTCTGCCTATAGCGTTGTTTATGCCCGCATCAGCACGGATGCGATTGCAGCCATGAATATTGTTGGATCGATTGACCAAATCGCCCTGGTCTTATTCAATGGAATTGGACATGCCTGCGCCATCCTGGTCGGTAATCGCATCGGTGCAGGGGATGAGAAGCAAGCCTTCCGCTATGCCGCCCGTTCTGAAGCGCTGGGGATGCTGGGTGCAGTAGGGATAGGGTCACTCATCCTGGTTAGCTCGAATTCGATCTTATCTTTATACAACGTTTCACCCATCGTCATTGACTATGCTCATCACGTGCTCACCATCCTTGGATTGCTCTTATGGCTTAGGGCGTCAAATATGATCCTGTTTATTGGCATTTTCCGCAGTGGAGGTGATACCCGTTTCGCGCTTGTATTGGATGGGGTGATCATCTGGGTGGTGGGTGTTCCACTGGCATTTACAGGGGCTTTTCTCCTGCACCTGCCTGTCTATTGGGTTTACCTGCTGGTGATGTCTGAAGAGATCACCAAGTGGGTGCTGGGTGTCTACCGCTTCTTTTCCCGCAAGTGGATCCATAATCTGGCAAAAACAGTCGGAAGTTAATACCCCTCCCTGTTCAAAATGACCGGTCTCTGATAAGATTGCATCCCGATGATAGCGGCCTCGACCGATTTGGTCGGGGTTTTTGTATGTCGCGATTGGAAAAACTTTGTGATTATCGAACGAAAAGATTTACGCAATATTGCCCTTATTGCTCATGTTGATCATGGCAAAACCACTCTGGTGGACGGTCTTCTGAAACAAGCGTTCGTATTCCGCGAGAACCAGCAAGTGCAAGAACGTGTGATGGACTCCAATGCTCTCGAGCGCGAGCGAGGTATCACGATCCTGGCTAAAAACACCGCCATCGAGATATGGGATGACGTGATCCAGGGCCAGGTCAAGATCAACATAGTGGATACTCCAGGCCATGCTGATTTTGGTGGTGAGGTTGAGCGGGTGATGAACATGGTGGATGGCGTCCTATTGCTGGTGGATGCTGCTGAAGGGCCTATGCCTCAAACCCGTTTTGTGCTCAAGAAAGCCCTTGAGATGGGACACCGGGCGATCGTGGTGATCAATAAGGTGGACCGCAAGGACGCTGAGCCTTCACGTGTGCTAAACCAGACTTTCGACCTTTTCATAGAGCTGGGTGCCACGGATGAACAGGCAGACTTTCCCATTATTTATGCCAATGCCATCACCGCCCAGGCTGGATTAACCCCCGAACTGGGACCTGACCTGCAGCCGCTCTTCCAGGCAATCCTCCGCCACATCCCTGCCCCGATGGTTGATCTTGATGCTCCCCTGCAGATGTTGGTGACCACTCTCGGATATGATGATTACCGTGGTGTGACTGCAGTCGGGCGAATTTTTACCGGGAAGATGAAGCTGGGTCAACCGATGGCACGCATGACCGTAGATGGGAAAATTCTGCCTGAGCGAGCGCGTTATTTATACGTTCATCAAGGCTTGAAACGTGTGGAAGTAGAACAAGCTGAAGCTGGAGAAATCGTGGCACTGGCAGGGCTGGAAGGCATTGCTATTGGCGAGACCCTGGCGGACCCCGAAAACCCGATTGCCCTGCCGACGATCAAAGTGGAAGAACCGACTGTCCGTATGACATTCGGTGTGAATACAGCTCCATTTTCAGGACGTGAGGGACGCTGGAATACATCTCGCAGGCTGCGAGAACGGCTCTTTGCCGAGCTGCGATCCAATGTTGCTTTGCGCGTTGCTGAGATGGAGTCGGCTGAGTCCTTTCTCGTTTCAGGGCGTGGCGAGCTGCACCTGGCGATCTTGATCGAAACCATGCGCCGGGAAGGGTATGAGTTCCAGGTGTCGCGCCCGGAGGTAATCCTGCGCGATGGTGCAAATGGTGAAACTTTGGAGCCGTTCGAAGAGTTATACATTGAAACCAGCCAGGAAACGGTAGGTGTGGTGGTGGAGATGTTAGGTGGGCGGCGTGGGCAGATGCTGGACATGCAGGACACGCTGGAAAACAGCGTGCGTTTGAAGTACCTGGTGCCAACGCGCGGGTTATTGGGTTTCAGGTACCAATTCCTGACTGCCACGCGTGGTGCGGGTACCATGAACACCATTTTTTATGATTATCTACCCATGGTTGGGGAAATGGCAGGGCGTGAGGCTGGGTCAATTGTCTCGTGGGAAACCGGCGTCACGACCACTTATGGCTTGAATAATGCCCAGGATCGCGGCATCATGTTCTGTGGTCCAGGCGTGGAGGTTTATGAGGGCATGGTGGTAGGTGAGCATCAGCGTCCGGGGGATCTGACGGTGAATGTGTGCAAGAAAAAACACATGACCAACGTGCGTGCCGCCAGAGGTGAGATGGAAATCCGCCTGACCCCTCCTCGCCAGATGAGCCTGGATGAAGCTATAGAATACCTGGCAGATGATGAGCTGCTCGAAGTCACTCCTCAGACCTACCGGATTCGCAAGCGCATCCTCGAAACCCACGAACGGGGAAAGCAGACCAAGATTGCCAAGCTCGAACGAATGGAATAATCTACTACTGTTAGGTAGCTTCAGAAATTCAATATTTCCAAGCACGATGATGAAAATGATCGACGGGTAAAAGTCGATCATTTTGTTATCTTCAGCTTATAGTGTTCTCAGTCGGTTTTACAGCTTCAACCGGTAAACACGGTAGCGTTTATACAACCTGGCGCCGGCACGTACAGCCAATGTGGGGGTATATGGGTTGTCATCCGAGGTCAGAGACATATCGAACCAGGTATATCCTTTGGGGATCGCACGCTTTGCCATTTCATCGAACAACATTACCGCTACCCCCGTATCCCAATACTCTGGCAACACCAAAACACTCTTGATCGCCAGGCATTTGGGCTGGCGCCGGAGGTAAGGTAGTAGACTTAGGTAATCCCATGGGTGGCGCAGACCATTGGCATGAATGAGGGCTTCGTTAATATTAGGGATGCCTGGAAACCAACCGACGGCTTCTCCATCCACCTCGGCGAATAGTACCAGCTCAGGGTCAACAATCTGGCGGAATTGCTCCAGCGAGGCTTGCAGACCTTCCCGCGGCCAGGGGATGAAATCAGGCAGGTGAGCCAGGGCTTTATTCAACAGAACGTAGACGCGCTCAACCTCATCCTCCCAATGTTCCAAATCAGCAGAACGTATCTGGATCCAATTATGCCGCCGCAGCCGTTCCGATAAGCGTGACAGGCGCTGGATCTCGGTGGCTGCCATGGAGGGCGTGATCTCATATGCCAGGTTGTCGCCCCTGGCAGGCAGGAAGCCATACTGCTCGAAGAATCCCTGATAATATGCCGGGGTGTGACCACACAGGATGACCGGAGGGCGGTCGCGTCCTTCGATGAGCACGCCATACCCATCCTCGTAATCCAGGTTAAAAGGACCGTACAGGCTCTCAAGCTGATGCGTGATTGCCCACTGCCGGGCATGCTCAAACAGTGCTCGTGCAATTAAATCGTCCTCGATGCATTCGAAAAATCCAATCATGCAATCTTTCATCCCACGGGCAGAATTTGTTTCCTTATCATCCGCACAGCAGATCGTTCCGGCAGGTTTTCCGTCTTTTACCGCCATGAAGAATTCCGCCATTCCCCGCTTGAAAAATACACCCTTATCTGGGGTAATGAACTTGATCCGCTCTGCCAGAATCGGCGGTACCCACAGCGGGTCATGACCGTAAATCTGCCATGGGAAGCTGGCAAAGCGACGCCGTTCGACGCTAGTCTCTACCGGCACGATTTCGATGGTGCTCATCATTCCACCTTCTTGCTGCTTGATCGACGATCTTCAAGCTCGCGTGCAATTTGTGTATAACGTTCACGTCCCAACGGGTACATTATGGCAAACAAAATACCAAGGCATATCATCACCGCCGGGATAGGACCGGTGACGATTCGAATGCCCAATATTGCGCTGGATGGCTGTTGGACACTGTTGGGGATGTATCCGGTCCGATCCAGGACCAACAATCCCAAAGGGATGGCGAATGAAGAAGCGATTTTTTGGGAAAGCGAGATCAGGCTGTAAAACATACCTTCGTGTCTCTCGCCAGTTTTCAGCTCCCCATATTCAATTGCATCCGGGATGATTGCCCATGGGATGACGTGGGCTGCTGAGACCCCAATCCCGGCCAAGACACATAACATCAAGATTAACCACAATGGTGTGGCAGGGGTCAGGTTGATCAGCGCCAACAGCACGGCTGCGAAAAATGCCATCCCAGCAATATACGCCAAGCGTTTATTCAAACGGCGGGAGGTCCAGACCCACAATGGCAAGGCGAAGATGGCGACCACGAATATGGTTGCCATGATCAGGTCGCTGCTGCTTTCACGGTTGACCACATGCTTGATAAAAAAAATCAGGATGAACTGCAGGATATCCACCGTAAACCAGGTGAACAGGTAGATGACCGCACCGAAGACGAAGGGACGATTTTTTATCGAAGCCTGGATGGACTCACGCAACCCTGGTTGCTTCTGGCTGATAAATTCCGGGCGTTCGCGTGTGCCAAAAAAAACGATATACATCGGGATTGCAGAGATGATGGCAAAAATGAAACCCATCCGCAGCACATTGGAGGCGTGATCTGGTGAGAAGCCTCCTATGATCATTAACGGGATGGGGAATGCCACCAGGCTGCCAAGGATAGAGAAAAATGCCCTGACCGAAGTAAGCGAAGTGCGCTCATCGTAGTCCGAGGTTAGTTCCGGGGTCAAGGCGAAGTATGGCATGTAGATCATCGTAGCTGCCGCATCGTACAGCACAAAGATGATGGCGTAATAAATTGCCAGGGCAACATCACCTTGAATGGGGGGTTTCCACCACATTAATGTGAATACAATCGCGAAAGGGATCGGCCCGAAGAGCAAGTAGGGGCGCCTCCGGCCCCAACGGGTGCGGGTGCGGTCTGAAATATAACCAAATAGGGGGTCATTCACATAATCCCAGGTACGCCCGATAAAAATGGCAATCGCCACAATCCCTGCCCGTACGCCCACTACATCCGTCAGGAAAATCGCAAAATATGCCGCAACAATTGTGCTGGTAATACTAAAACCCAAATCGCCGGATCCATACATCCATTTTCGCCACGTGGGCAGCTTGCTTTTCATGGGAAGGTTTTCCTTGGGGGATGGAATGCATAATTTTACACCCACCTGCGCAATTAGAAATGACAATATCGTATAAAATGGGTGGTGAGACAAGGAGAATCGCATGATGCCACAAAGCTTCAGCTGCCCGAACTGTTCTGCACCGTTGGACGTTGAAATCAAACCAGCCACCACGATCCGCTGCCCATACTGCGGCACGTCCGTAATCGTACCAGAAGCGCTGCGATTGAAAAGCTCCGGCTCGCCGGTTCCATCTACCTTTTTCACAGTTTCCGATGCTAGATCACAGGCAGAGATTAAAGAGAAGCTGGATTTCATCAAGGAGACAGCGGTGGCAGGCAACAAAATTGTGGCGGTTAAAGCAGTCCGTGAGACCTTTAGCATAGGTTTGAATCAAGCGGTGGATCTGGTTGAAGCCATGCAGCGCGGTGAGCAGGTTGATCTGAACACATTACAGGGCTTATATCCTCCATCAGATTCAACAACGACACTGGATCCAGCCATCATGCAGCAAATATTAGTTTTGATCCGTTCAGGAGACAAAATTGGAGCCATCAAGCTGTTCCGCCGGGCAACGGATGTTGGATTGAAGGATGCCAAGAACGCCATCGATGCGATGGAAGTTTCGGTCTCAGCTACCCCGTTCGAAACAGGGTCCGTAACAATCTCAAAAGTACCTTATGTGCCGGATACCCGGACCACAAGCCCACTGACGGAAGCCTCGAAGAGTGGTAGAAGTTGCATGATTACGGGCTTTGTTCTCTTTCTTGTCCTGGTGACTGTTATTCCCATCCTGATAGGGATGACCTCACAGGGTGGACCGCTTGCAGGGATGTGGTCAAGGATCAATCCATTTGCACCTGGGAGAGTGACATTCGCCTTTGGCAAGGAAGGGACTGGTCCCGGATATTTTACGAATGCTCAGTTCATATCCGTCGATAACAATGGGCACATATTTGTTGCTGAAGGTACTGGTGGGAGAGTACAGGTTTTCGATGAAAGCGGTAAATATCTTGCTCAATGGAAAGCAACCGGAGAAGAAAAAGGTGATATTTATATATCCGGCATGGCAGCTGGGCGGGATGGTGCAATCTATATCGTGGTCGGAAGCCAGCTGTATGTCTATGATGGTATGACCGGGAACTTGCTTGGCAAACTGGAACACCCGGATGGCTGGGGATTCGGAAACGTCACGCTTGCTCCGGATGGCTCGGTGGTGGCTGCCTGGTATAAAAATCGGGATGATATCATCCGATTCAACCGGGATGGTCAGATGAAATTGTTGGTGGAGAACGCTATTGGGAACGTCACCTCCGACTCTGAGATGGATACACGCCTGGCGGTGGATGGACCTGGGAATATCTATGCCCTGGCGTATTTTAATGAAGCGGTGTTTATCTTTTCATCTGATGGGCGCTACGT
>Ga0154666_1047_pt2 | contig 18118 bp, 15 predicted proteins | sample Rifle2008BG13ft_FD_116095 | JGI IMG/M metagenome (GOLD analysis project Ga0154666, IMG submission 116095) | Chloroflexi bacterium RBG_13_50_21 | reverse complement strand
TGACCGATAGCCAGGAAGATTGTGCCCAGGTGGTATCGAAATACAATCTTCTGGCGGTCCCTGTGGTGGATGATCAGAACCGTATACATGGCATCGTGACTGCTGATGATGCCCTGGATAAAATCATCCCCACAGCCTGGAAAAAACGCCTGCCGCGCTTTTATCAATAAGCATGAGGTTGGGATCAATAAGGTATTAATCGATAGCCGGACAATAGTTTGTGAGTAGAGGGTGAGGATATGAGCATATGGCAGCGCTTTAAACCAATTCGCACCCGCCTGGCGTTGCTTTTGGCGGTGGTCGGTCCTGGTATTATTACCGCCAATGTCGATAATGACGCGGGTGGGATAACTACCTATTCAGTCTCAGGTGCCCATTATGGTTATGCGTTGCTGTGGATGATGCCGCTCGTTGCAGTAGCTCTAATCATCGTGCAGGAAATGAGCGCCCGTCTGGGGGTCGTCACGGGCAAAGGTCTGGCAGACCTGATCCGTGAGCGCATGGGGGTCAGGGTGACAACGTTGATTCTGGCATTATTGCTGTTCGTCAATCTGGCAAATACTGTCAGCGAGTTTGCCGGCGTGGCAGCCAGTATGGAGATTTTCGGGGTCAGTAAATTCATTTCGGTCCCAATAGCAGCTGTTCTGGTTTGGTTATTAATTGTCAAAGGCAATTACAAAGTCGTCGAACGTGTTTTCCTGGTAGCCAGTGCCATCTACCTGGCTTATGTGGCCTCAGGTTTGCTCGCCGCCCCCGATTGGTCAGAAGTCGGGCGTGCCCTGGCAACTCCCACCTTCCATCTGGACGTTGGGTATGTGACCATTTTTGTTACCATCATCGGTACCACGATCGCCCCCTGGATGCAGTTCTACCAGCAATCATCCATCGTGGATAAGGGTATTCAGGTTAAGGATTACATCTACGAACGGGTGGATGTGGTTATCGGGTCACTTTTTGCGGTTTTTGTGGCTGCTTTCATCACGATTGCTTGTGCAAGCACAATTTTTAAAAGTGGGTTGAATATTGAAACTGCCAAAGATGCCGCCCTCGCTCTTGGACCATTGGCAGGGAAATATGCTACCATACTCTTCGCATTAGGCCTATTGAATGCTTCACTTTTTTCAGCCGCCATCCTGCCTCTCTCAACCGCTTATACGATGTGTGAGGCTTTCGGCTGGGAGAATAGCCTCAGCCGCGATTTGAAAGATGCCCCCATTTTCTTTGGGATCTATACCGCTATGATCATATTGGGAGCAGCCATTATTTTGCTGCCGATCAAATCTTTGATCCAGGCAATGTTGATCAGCCAGACATTTAACGGGGTGCTGCTGCCGGTGATCTTGATCACCATGCTGGTGCTGATCAACGACAAACGCTTGATGGGTAAGTTCGCCAACGGGCGGGTGTTTAATTACCTGGCATGGGCAACCGTGGTCGCCTTGATCCTGCTGGCGGCGCTCCTGATCGTCGTTACGTTTATCGCTTGATGGTTGTTGGCATATTGAATAAAAAGCGGGTGCGTGGCACCCGCTAATTTTTTTACTCTCGACTGGTGGTGATGAAGATCATCGGTCGGCGCTTGGTCTCGTTATAGATGTAACTCATCAAGGTATTGCGCAGGTCTTCCTTCAAGTCTCCATTGCCCCGCCGCACGGTTTCACGGATCAGTTTGCTCATTCCTGCCATTAGCTCGTCCGCATCGCGGATCATGATAAAGCCGCGGGTGATGATTTCTGGTTCATCCTGAAGCTGGCAGGTATTTCGATCAACCGCCAGGTTGACCAGCACGATTCCATCACGTGCGAGGGCTTCACGTTCACGCACCACCCCAGGACCAATATCGCCTACCCCGGCTCCATCCACGAAGACATACCCACCAGGCACACGTTCGCCAACCTTCATGGTTCCGTTGTCAAATTCAATCGAATGACCATTCTCAATCGTTGCGACGCGCTCAGCCGGTATGCCCAGCTCACGCGCCAGGTCTGCATGCTGGTGCAGATGGCGTAATTCACCATGGATGGGGATGAAATGCTTGGGTTTGACCAGATTGATCAGCAGTTTCTCTTCCTCCTGGCTGGCATGTCCTGATACATGCACCGGGGCGATGGCATCATAGATGACGTTGGCACCCCGCCTGAAAAGCCGGTTGATGGCTCGATGCACACTTTCTTCATTCCCCGGGATTGGGTGGGATGAAAGGACAACGGTATCTCCCGACACCAAATCGAATTGCCGGTTTGTACCGGTCGAGAGCCGCCCCAGGATTGACGAGGGTTCTCCCTGCGAGCCTGTGCACATCAGCACGACATCATTCGGCTTCATTTTCAGGGCTTGCTCCACGCTGACCATCAGGTTATCCGGGATGTCCAGGTAGCCAAGCTTGCGCGAGATACGCGCATTTTCATTCATGCTCGTGCCGACGAAGGTCATTTTCCGCCCGTGATTGATGGCGATGTTCGCCACCTGCTGCATGCGTGAGATGACCGAGGCAAAAGTGGCTACAATGATACGCCCAGGCGCTGTGCGGAAGACCTGGTCCAACGCCGGCTCGATGACCCGTTCGGAGGGGGTCCAGCCGCGCTTATCTGCATTGGTTGAATCTGCCATGAGCAGGAGCACTCCTCGCCCGGAGAATTCACCCAGCTTGGCAAAATCAGTTGGCCAGCTGTCCACTGGCGTGTGGTCAAATTTAAAATCACCGGAGTGAATGACCAAACCGGCCGGTGTGTCGATTCCCAGGCCTACCCCATCGGGAATGGAATGGCACACATGGTAGAACTCTACCTTGAATGGACCAATTTGTGCCATTTCTCCAGCCTGAACAGTGTTCATGCTCACCTGATTGAGCAAACCACCGCGCGATAACTTGCTCTCCACCAGACCACGCGTGAGGGGTGTGGCATAAATGGGTGCATTGACCTGTTCCAGCAGGTGGTGGATGGCTCCGGTATGGTCTTCATGACCATGGGTGATGATGATCCCGGACACGTGCTGGCGTTTATCCAACAGGTATTGAAAATCGGGGATGATATAGTCAATCCCCAGCATGTCGTTTTCAGGGAACATCAATCCGGCGTCAATGACGAGGATGTCCTCGCCATATTCCACCGTCATCATGTTCTTGCCGATTTCCCCCAGCCCACCCAAGGGGACGATACGAAGTTTTTTATCACTCATAGGATGTTGTACTCTAATCTATAAAATAATTAATGGGTAACCATTAAGCGGGTAACCATTAAGCGGGTAACCGTTTTGCAGGTAACTGCTAAGCGGGTAACCACCATTAAGGTCGATTAATAATTGCTGATTTCATTGTAGCACGTAGGTGAAAATTCTGCAAAGCGCTGGTCAATTCACGAAAGTTCCCTGATAAATTATTCGGGTGCCAGCCGGCCTTCCAGGCTCACTTTCACTTGCGGCCACTCCTTTGGGAGCAGGCTGTATACCACCGAATCCCTGATGTAGCCATCCGGCAGGATCATGTGATTACGCAGCACTCCTTCTTTGACCACGCCCAACCTTTCGAGAGCGCGCTGCGAGTGCTGATTGCGCAGGTCAGTTTTAAACCATACCCGGACGCATTCTAACGTCTCAAAGGCATGCTTGAGCAGTAAATACTTGCATTCAGTGTTGACTTGGGTTCTTTGATAATCCAACCCATACCAGGTGCCGCCAATCTCAAGCGAGCAGTTGAGTGGGTCGATATTCAGGTAGCGCGTGGACCCAATCGGCTCGCCTGAAGCCTGGTGGATGACGGCAAAAGGCAGGTCAGTACCGCATGCCTGCAAATCGAGCAGCTCACGCACCCAGGCTGCAAGCTGCTCGGCTGTTTCTACTTTCACATAGCGCATATAGCGCCAGATTTTCTCATCCAGGCCAACTTTTGCCAGCCCAGAGATATGTGCTTCGGAGAGCGGCTCGAGCCTGACGATCCTCCCCGTCAACGTGACTGGTTCGATTTTCATCGGGTTGTTTTATTCAAGATACGTGCCTGTTCATCATCAGGCTTCGCACGAATTATGTACCTTCTTCCCATGAATTGAGGTATTTTTCCTGCTCGGGGGACAGCTTGTCGATTTTTACATTCATGGCATTAAGTTTCAAGCGTGCGATCTCCTGGTCGATCTCAGTGGGCACGCCGTAAACCTTCTTTTCGAGCTTATCGGCATTTTTAACTATGTATTCCACGCTCAATGCCTGGTTGGCGAATGACATATCCATGACACTGGCTGGGTGACCTTCAGCAGCCGCCAGGTTGATCAAGCGACCTTCCCCTAGCAAGTTGATCCGGCGGTCATCTTCCATTACGTATTGGTCCACAAACGGGCGCACGAGTCGTTTCTCCTTGCTCATTTTCTCAAGTGCCGGGATGTTGATCTCCACGTTGAAATGTCCCGAGTTAGCAACAATCGCGCCATCTTTCATCGCTTTAAAATGCTGCTCATCGATCACGTTCAAATCACCCGTCACTGTGACGAAAATATCACCAATCTTAGCCGCTTCGCTCATCTTCATCACCCTGAAGCCATCCATTACGGCTTCCAATGCCGGTAGAGGATCTACCTCAGTAATGACCACGTTTGATCCCATACCGCGCGCCCGATTGGCCAGGCCTCTTCCACACCAGCCATACCCGGCAATGACGAATACCTTGCCCGCCAACAGGACGTTGGTGGCGCGCACGATGCCATCCAGGGTGGATTGCCCGGTGCCATAACGGTTGTCAAAGAAATGCTTGGTTTGAGCATCGTTCACTGCGATGACCGGGAATTTCAAAGCCCCATCGGCTGCCATTGCCCGCAGGCGGATAACCCCCGTGGTGGTTTCCTCTGTGCCGCCCAGCACGCCCTTAAGCAGGTCGCGACGCTCCTTGTGGAGTGTGCTGACCAGATCGGCTCCATCGTCCATGGTGATGTGGGGTGCATGATCCAGGGCAGCCTTGATGTGCTTGTAATATGTGACGTTATCCTCGCCTTTGATGGCAAAGGTGGGTACCTCGTAGATGTTTACCAGTGCAGCTGCCACATCATCCTGAGTGGAGAGCGGGTTTGAAGCTGTAATCACCAGGTCTGCCCCTCCCAGGTGGAGGGTCTGGGCAAGATTGGCGGTCTCTGTGGTGACATGCAAACAGGCGGACATGCGTATACCCTTCAATGGGCGTTCCTTGGCAAAACGCTCACGGATCAAGCGCAGCACGGGCATCTCGCGTTCTGCCCAATCGATCCGCCTGCGCCCACCTTCAGCTAATTTCGGGTCTTTAATGTCGTAGTTTTCCATATCTGTCTCCCATTTTCGTGATCATTATCATTGCGCTATTATTTATTCAGTAACTTATCGAGCTGCCCATGGTCATCAAAGTGCTGCCTGAAGCGAGCGATGAACTCGATTGGCGTGTAGGCATGCCCCTGTGTGCCTTCGTATTCCAGGCAGTACGTGGCTGCCAGCGTACCCATTTGACCGCAAATTTCCAGGTCTAGGGCGTGGCTGTAACCGGTCAGGAATCCCCCGCGGTAGGCGTCTCCCACACCCGTGGGGTCGGCTGTATGTTCTGGTGGTACAACTGGGATGGAGTATTCCTTTTCCCTGGAAAAAACGGTTGATCCTTTATGTCCGCACGTCACCACCATGAACTGCAAGGTTTTCAACATGTCCTGGGTGCTCATCTGGGTCATTTTCTGCACCAGCCCAAATTCGTAATCGTTGACGAAAAGCGCCAGGGCGCCTTCGATGCCAAAGCGCAGCTCGTCGGCGGTCAGCCGCACGATCTGCTGGCTGGGGTCATACAGGTATGGGATCCCCAGCTCGCGGCATTCGACCACGTGCTGCTTCATCGCCTCGGGGTCACTGGGTGATATGACCACCAGGTCGGGTAGCTTGCCTTCCCACTGCCTGAAAGTTAGCTCAGTTGAGCATCCCATGGCTCCCGGGTAGAAGCTGGCGATCTGGTTGTTCGAGCGGTCAGTGTTGCAAAAGAAGGATGCGGTGACTGAGCCCGGGATGACTTTCATCATTGAAGTATCGATTCCCCTGCATTCCAGCCACGTGCGGTAGTCCTCAAAATCCTCGCCCACGGTCGCCATGATGTGCGGTCGCTCGCCCAGCAGCGTAAGGGTGTAGGCGATGTTAGGTGCGATCCCGCCGCGCCGTTTCCTGAACGAATCGACCAGGAAAGAAAGACTGATCGAATCGAGCTTGTCGGGCAGGATGTGATCCCGAAAATAGCCTGGGAAGGTCATCAGATAATCGAAAGCCACAGAGCCTGTAAGAAGGATATACATCTATTTTTCCTACACAAAAAGACGCCCTCGTGCGAGAGCGCCAGGATTATGTGAAGCGCATAGAGTTTAACATGGGATGTCGTGTTTGGGAAGGGGAGGTAGGCTGAGATCACCAGGTGATTGGCAATGACGTATTGGCAAGTATTATGAATGTAGATAGACGCTCATTATACGAGATTTGTCAATGGTTAGTGGGATATCCCGTACAAATTGGCCGCCAGATGAACATATCCATTCATCGATGTTAGTGTTTATAACGATGTGCAGTGCGTTTTAGGATTTGCAGATGATAGACCGATTTATAGTTTAAGTTGGTTAAATCCATATTAAATTATATTAATATGATATATTTATTCGACAACTTCTGCTCGACCCAACCATTAGCCTGACGGTATTCATTGACTGAGCCTAGTTAGTAATGTTTAATTTCACCCATAAATCAGAAAATTTCAAGTTGACAGAAAGAAGACAATGAAAGCATGCCCATATCCTGGGGCTTGTTTGTTTTTTGGTATTTCTCTTCCATCACCAGGGTATTGCTTCCAGATTAAACCAGCTCACCTGCTAGAAGGAGGCACTCATCGAATAGTCAATAAAGACCATTTAACCACACCCGTCGTCTGAATAATTATCATTCCAAAGAAGAAACGTGAAGGAGAATAAAAATGTCCGCCTGGCTATCAGCATTTCCTAGAAGTATTATGAAGAAACCATTGTTTCCGATATTGGCAATCGTTTTTGGGGTAGCCGGATACTTTGGTAACAGAGCAGGATTACCGGTGATTTTCCTTGCCATTTTGTGGGGTGCATTTTACTTTTTCTTGATTGCATTTTTCCTGAATTGGGCCAAAGAAGCCGGCGCAACAGCCTTTGTCTCATCTTATACTACCCGGGATGTAGTTGTTATGGCTGCATTGATTGCAATTGGTGGGGTTGCCAAAGCCTATTGGGGGCAGCTACGCCTTGTATTGGAAGCTGCAATTGGACCCTACGCTGAATTTGTTGTTGGTCCCGGTTTCTATATTTGGGCAATCCTGGCCTGTAACCTGATCCGTAAACCTTTGAGCGGGACGATCAGCATGACTATTGGGAGTGCGGTTGAAATTTTAGCTGGTAATCCCTTCGGTCTGCCAGTGTTCCTATTCAATTTATGGGAAGGCTTTGGCCCCGATATCGCCTACAATTTTATCTTCCGCAATAAACGTTATGATCTTTTAGTCGCAATCATAGGTGGGATTTTATCTGCAGACTTGGGCTTGATCTATGGCTGGTTCTACTTTGGTTTCGCTAACCTTCCAGCCCTGGCTTTTATCGTGTATGTCGTAGAGGTAACACTTTCAGGTGTAGCCGCTGGCATTATCGGCTACTATCTCGCCAAGGCTCTTGAGCGTATTGGTGTAAAACCTCCCGCTCCGGCTGTCATCAAGCCATAAGCTGTATATCCGACTCTGACGGGTCGTACCTGCAACATAGGAGGTGCGACCCGTATTCTTAAAATCGAAAGACCCTCATGGAAAAAATTTCCCTACAGAATATCAGCTTTTCATACTCCGCCACCAGCCCACAGGTGCTGGACAAATTATCCCTCGATTTCAAACCTGGAGAAATCGTGCTCCTGGTTGGCCCGACCGGAAGCGGAAAAACCACTTTGCTCCAAATCATTGCGGGTGTTACACCTCAGGTGACTGGTGGTGTGATTTCAGGTACCGCATTACTAGACTCGACGGATATCCTCCGCACATCAGGAGCATGTAGGGGACGGGTGGGATTGGTTTTGCAAGACCCTGAATCACAGTTGGTAAATTTGACAGTCAATGATGAGATCGTCTTCGGCCCAGAAAACCTCAAATTACCCGTTGAGGAGATTCGCGAGAGGCTCAATTGGGCTTTGAAAAAATGCCGACTCGAAGCCATGCGTGATGCTTATGTGTATGCCCTATCCGGAGGGCAGAAACAACGGCTCGCAATCGCTGCCGGGTTGGCGTTGAAACCTGAAGTTTTACTCCTTGATGGGCCTCTTACCAACCTTGACCCCGAAGGAGCGAGGGAGGTGCTCCAGACGATCTATGAATTGGTCGAGTCAAAGTCTACCCAGGTGGTCCTGGTATCGTCAAATAAGATCGATGCTCTGCTACCACTGGCAACTCGCCTCATTGTTCTCGATCAAGGCAGAATCGCTTTTGATGGGAAGCCGGAAGAGGTGCTCCAGCAAGCAGATAAATTATCTGAGATTGGCCTGTTTGTTCCTGAAGTAGCCAGTCTTTGGCCGGTGATTCTGGTTAAGGAACCCGCAGCTGAATTACCCAAAACAGCCAAACAAGCTGCCAATATATTACGTAAATATAACCCGCACCATTTGGTCGATACTGATGGGATGGAAAATGGAGCGGGAAGCGCTGAGGACATCATCGAAGTCAAAGGTCTGACGTATGATTATGGTCTCGGATTGGTGCTTTCGGGCGTGGACTTGACCATTAAAAAGGGCGAATTCGTCGCAATTGTTGGGCAGAACGGTTCAGGAAAGAGTACTCTGATGAGCCTGATCACTGGACTGCGTTCACCAAAAGCAGGCACCATCACCATTGCAGGCAAGGACATTCAGAGGAATTCTCCTCAAGGGATCGTGGGTTATGTTTTTCAGTATCCTGAACACCAATTTGTGTCCGATACCGTCGGTAAGGAACTTCGCTTTGGCCTGCAAGACCGGATTGACCCGGTTGAACTCAAACGGCGGATCGATGAGGTCATCTGCTTATTTGGGATGGAAGGCAGGGAGGATGTATCACCTTACACCCTGTCGGTTGGAGAAAAAAGGATGTTATCGGTTGCCACCATGCTCGTCTTGCGCCCGCAAGTGTTGATTCTGGATGAGCCTACAACGGGTCTGGACCGCAATCTGACCACATGTTTGATGAATATCCTCAGGAGATTTGTGGATGATTTCGGGCTGACTGTTTTGCAGGTCAGCCATGATATGGAGCAGGTGGCTGAATATTGCACCAAAGTGGCGGTAATCGACCAGGGAAAAGTTGTAATCACGGGAACACCCCGGCAACTCTTCCTGAACGCAGATATTCTAAAACGGACAAAACTAGATGCACCTGTGATCTTCCGAATCGCACAAATGCTATTCCCAGACGATGCCACCATCCCTGTCACCGTGGGCCAGTTTCTGAAGGAGGTGCATTATGCCAGTAATTGAGTTCACGAAAGGGACGTCTTTTTTCCATCGCCTATCACCCTTGCAAAAAATCGTCTGGGGCTTGATTATCCTCGCATGGTTGTTCATTACATTCAATCCACTTCATACTCTGGTCCTGGGATTGGTCATATTCGCACATGCCGTATTCCTTGCCGGGATTTTACCGGTCAAGCTGATGAAAACCGTGCTTATCATTGGCGTGGCGAGTATTTTTATCGTGGTGTTTCAGGCTCTCCTCTATCACGGGGAGACCATCTTGTTCACCTTGGGACCTTTTCAACCAACCCTGGAGGGGCTGAATGTCGGGTTAGCAATTGCCTTTCGTATTCTATCGATTGTTGCTTCTTCGATGATTATTGCTCGAACCACCGATCCACATGATATATTCTTAACCATGGTCTCCATTGGTCTGCCTTATAAATTGGCGTACGGGTTGTTCATCGCCCTCCGCTATATCCCTTTAATGGAATATGAAGCTTCTAACATTCAATCCGCGCAATTCGTGCGTGGTATCGTCAAAAAAGAAGGTGGCGGATTGAAAAATACATTCAACCAGGTTAGTAAATTCTTGCTACCCTTCGTCGCAATCGGTATCCGGCGCGCTGACCAGTCGGCTTTGGCGATGGAAGTGCGTGGTTTCGGGCTTTATGAAACCAGGACCAATCTCCGGGAGTTGAAGTTTTCAAAATCAGGGTGGATTTTTGTCGCTGCCTGGGCATTAGCGTTTATCGCCTACAACCTGGTGATGGAGGCGAATGTGTTCTCTGTCATCTTTTTCAATCCGGCACAGTAGAAAGGGTTTAATGATGGCACCGAATTTTTCCAGAAAGAACGTCGTCGCAGCTGCCCGGGGAGACATACCGGCAGACGTTTTAATCCAAAATGTAACCCTTGTCAATGTCCTCACTGCCCAGTTAATGCAGGCAGATATCGGGTTGGTGGATGATTTGATCGCCTTCGTCCTGCCAGCAGACTCGGGTCGCCTTGGGAAGACAACCATTAATGGCGCTGGTCGATATGCCATCCCTGGGCTCATTGATGGGCATGTTCATAACGAATCATCCATGGTCACACCGGCAAACTGGGCTAAAGTCCTGCTGCTGAATGGTACAACGACTGTATTCACCGATCCACATGAGATTGCAAATGTCTTGGGATTGTCTGGGATCAAGTACATGCTCGATGCTAGTCGAGGGTTACCGCTGCGCTACAACGTCACCGCCCCAAGCTGTGTCCCTGCCGTGCCATCCCTTGAGACTGCCGGAGCGGTGATCACATGGGAAGAAATGGAACAGGTATTAACCTGGGATCGGGTGAAGGTTATCGCCGAGGCAATGGATTTTCCTGGTTTGATCCATCAGGGTGGAAACATTACCCCGATTGTCGATGTTGCCCACCGCCAAAGTATTGGTGTCGAAGGTCATGCCCCTGGAGTGACGGGTGCCGACTTGCAAGCTTATGCAGCTGCAATTGGACCGTTAGGGTCAGACCATGAAGCCTCCGCAGTGGATGAAATCCTCGAAAAAGTAGCCGCCGGGATAATGATCTATGCCAAAGCCAGCACCTTTGTTGAGGATTCTGAGGCTATTGCTGAAGCCATGAAGCAGGTGAAGGATACCCGTATGTTTGGCATGTGCACCGATGATATCATGCCGCATCACCTGAAGAAGGGGCATCTCAATTTTGGGCTAAGTAGGTTGATTGGACATGGTGTCGATCCGATCACCGCCATCCAGATGGCGACAATCAATAACGCCCAGCACTATCACCTGTATGGCTTGGGGGCAATCGCTCCCGGGTGGCTGGCAGATATCGTATTACTGGATAGTCTGGAACTAGTCACTGTACAGGACGTATTTGTGGGTGGTAAGCAGGTTGTCGCGGAAGGCAAGTTGGTAGTTGATATTCAGGAGCCTGTCACACCATGGGTTGAAAATAGCGTCAAACTCCCATCGGGATTAACAACGGATGATTTCAGGCGCTTTGGAGGTGGGTCGGGTGTGGTGCGCTTCAATGGGATGAATGTGTCAAGCATCTTTACAACAGGTGAGGTGATCACCGCTGAGTTGGAAAAAGGTTTGGTCAGCCTGCCACTACCTGAGGGGGTATCTATTGCAGCCATTGTCCCTCGCCATGGTCAGGGCACACCGCCATCGGTATGCCTGATCACCGGCTATGCTCTGCAACGAGGTGCAGTTGCCTCAACCGTCTCCCATGATAGCCATAATCTGGTGATCATTGGCAAGGATCCCGAGGATATGTTGGCAGCTGCGAATGAAATCAAACGAGTTGGTGGAGGGCTCACTTCGGTCCTGGATGGTAAAGTATTAAACACCGTTCCATTGCCTATTGCTGGGTTGATGAGCCCATTGGAAGTGGGTGAGATTGGTGCCATCTTGGAGCATTATGAGGAAGGCTTGCCAGCCTTGGGGCTGCTCCCCATGTTCCCTATCGATCTATTAGCACTGGCACTGCCGGTTATTCCGCAGGTACGCCTGACCGATCGCGGCCTTGTGGATGTGACGAAGCAAAAGTTTATTTCCATGTTTGCGGATTAACTTGGAAGAAAGCCGTTCGATCCTCCGGTCAGGATTTGAATGCACATGCAGCGGGATCCTTTTAACCGGGCTTCCGCTGCATTTTTCCCCATGGAATCATAGGACCGGTTTTATCCGGACGCGAGATTAATCTACCTCTCTACTTGGCTAATGCTGATTAGTGGTATAAACCATTCAGGTGAGGATAACTAGGAGAGGTTATATGAATTTTGATCACATTAATGCTTATATAAATACGCTGGTACCGGAGCGCCCTTCAGTGCTGCAAACCATGGAAGCGTACGCTGAAGAGATGCACTTTCCAATCATCGGTCCGGCGTGCGGATACCTGTGCTACCAGATCGCGCGCATGATCGGGGCGCGCTCGATATTTGAGATGGGATCTGGATACGGCTACTCGACTGCCTGGTTCGCTCGTGCGGTGATGGAGAATGGTGGTGGTAAAGTACATCATGTAGTCTGGGATGAAAATCTATCCAAAGACGCCCACCAGCATTTGGAAGCGCTTGGGTATTCGAGCTTTATCGAGTACCACATGGCTGAAGCGATCGAAACGTTATCAAAAACGCCTGGTCCATTTGACTTGATCTTCAATGACATTGACAAGGAATGTTATCCTGACTCACTGCCGATGATCCGCGAAAAACTGCGCCCGGGTGGGGTGCTGATCGTCGACAACCTGCTGTGGCATGGGCAGGTATTGGATGCGAATGATAACGATCCAACCACGCAGGGTGTGCGTGAGCTCACCCGTCTCTTGACCACCGATCCCGATTGGGTGTCCTCACTTATCCCCATCCGGGATGGGATGCTGGTGGCATTTCGCTGCTGAGCGCCATCGCATTCAGTCACATCTTGAAATTCGGAGAAATGGTAGTATAATTCCCGAAATTAAAATATCGCGTTGACCGGGACGAGTATCTGGTGTGATTCCGTTAGAGATGGGAGACCAATGGTTGGAAGTTTCCCTCGGTAAAACCAGTGAAAACCACCCGTGAGCGTGACCCCCAAAGGCGCATGTCTAGTAGGGTGAACGGTTGACCCCGATATCGGTCTAAAGAGATGTATCCGAGGTCTACGGATCCAGGGTATAAATCTGGGTGGAACCGCGTGAGACTTCTCTCGCCCCAGTTGGGCGAGAGTTTTTGTTTAATCGAAGGTTTGTCATCAAGGGCTTTCTTTGCCCGAGGTATTGCGAATGTTTTATATGAGCGATAAAGAGGAGCGTTTTTAGCGACCGAAGCATCGCGAACACGCTTTATGAGCGAGGGAGGCAATTTCCTCCTGACACTTGAAGATTGCTTTGTTGCGAAAAAAGCCCCCCACAATGGCAGCATCACAACAAGGAGGTATGAATGGCAGAACAAAAGAAAGAACGTTACGAAGAATCGGAGCTTTACCGCATCCGCCACTCGGCCGCGCACGTGATGGCCGAGGCAGTCATTGAGATATTCCCGCAGGCCAAGTACACCATCGGCCCCCCCATTGAGAATGGTTTCTATTATGACTTTGACCTGCCGCGCCCGCTGACGCCCGAGGATTTGGAGAAGATCGAGAAACGCATGCGCCAGATCATCGCCGGGCATCACAAGTTCGTCCGCCAGGTGGTGTCGTCAGATGAAGCGCGTCAGATCTTCAAGGACCAGCCGTACAAGCTGGAGCTGATCGCCGGGCTCGAGCAGGGCGGTCACGATGAGTATGGCAACGAGCTTGAAGGCAAACCGGAGATTTCCATCTTCACCTCCGACACCTTCACCGACCTATGCCGCGGCCCGCATGTGGATAACACCGGGCAGATCAACCCCTCCGCCCTCAAGCTGTTGAGCTCCTCCGGGGCTTACTGGCGCGGGGATGAGCACAACCCCATGCTGCAGCGTATCTACGGCACCGCCTGGAAGACTTCCAAGGAGCTGGAAGAGTACCTGTGGCTGCTTGAGGAAGCCAAGAAGCGTGATCACCGCAAGCTGGGCAAAGAGCTGGAAATCTTCACTTTCGACGAGGAAGTAGGCCCCGGGCTGCCGCTGTGGCTGCCGCGTGGAGGTGTCATCATCGATGAGCTGGAAAAGCTGGCCAAAGAACTGGAAGACAAAGCCGGCTACCTGCGCGTACGCACACCCCACTTGGCCAAGGAGGACCTGTTCCTGCATTCGGGTCACCTGCCTTATTATGCCGAAAGCATGTACCCGCCCATGGAGCTGGAGGGTGTGAAGTACTACGTCAAGCCGATGAACTGCCCCATGCACCATAAGATCTTTGGCTCGAAGCCCCGCTCCTACCGCGACATGCCGGTACGCCTGGCGGAATATGGTTCCTGCTACCGCTACGAGAAGAGCGGTGAGCTGTTCGGCCTGATGCGTGTGCGTTCCATGCAAATGAACGACGCTCACATGTACTGCGCCGAGGACCAGTTCGAGCAGGAGTTCATGGGTGTGATCGACCTTTACCACCAGTACTTTAAGATTTTTGGGATCGACAAGTACATTATGCGCCTGAGCACACACCACAAGAGTGGTTTGGGCAAGAAATACGTGGATAATGAGCGCCTGTGGCTGAAGACGGAAGAGATGGTCCGCCGGGCGATGGATAACGGCAAGGTGCCTTATGAAGAAGTACCGGATGAAGCAGCCTTCTACGGGCCTAAGATCGATGTGCAGATATGGTCGGTGATCGGCAAGGAATTCACCCTGGCGACCAACCAGGTGGATTTTGCTGTGCCCGGGCGCTTCAACCTTAGCTTCATCAACCGCGAAGGGCAGGAAGAGACACCCCTTTGCATCCACCGCGCCCCGCTAAGCACGCATGAGCGCATGATTGGCTTCCTGCTCGAGCACTTCGCCGGTAATTTCCCGGTGTGGCTCTCACCCGACCAGGTGCGAGTGATCCCCATCACCGACGCCCACAATGAATATGCACTGCACCTGGTAAGCCAGATGAAAGAACAGGGCATCCGGGCGGAGGCTGACCTGAGCAATGACCGCATGAATGCCAAAATTCGCCAGGCGCAGTTGTTCAAGGTGCCCTACATGCTGGTGGTGGGCGAGCGTGAGATGTCTGAAGGGACGGTCTCACTGCGCAAGCGGGATGGCTCGCGCACAGACGCGATGCCGGTGGAGGAGTTTGTCAGGCTGGCAAAGGAGCGCGTTTACCGGCGCTCGCGAGAATTGTAGATCGATGGACGTGTTGTAGCAACGTGTGAAGTTCGAATCCCAACAATTAATCTTTGTAGAGACGCCCCGCCGGGGCGTCTCTTTTTCCGGGGTGTCTCTTTTCTACCCCGAAAATTATTTAGAAAAAGAGGGTAAATATCACCAAAACGGCTGTTTTTTAATCTTTAACAGACTATTTAGAGGATGGGGTTGTGTTAATATGATTGTAACGAAAGGCAGTTTCACCCCATTCTTTCACGTACGTTAGTGGGAGTTTAGCCTCTGGCGGTGACGTGGGAATGCAGGTGGGTAATCATTGTAGAGACGCTCAGACAGAGCGTCTCTACCTTATTAAGAGAATAGTCTTATCACCGCTGCGCAATCACCTACGCTTAGGGCTTTCCTGCACCAGGCTTGGTTTTGTAGGACCGATTGCCTGAATTTCAGGTACCTAATTCCCCAAAAATGTTGACGTTTCGGTGTAAACTATGGTATTATCACGCACGCTATATGCCAGAATTTGGTATCTAGCGATTTTAACTGTCTGTCTTGAAAGGAGTAACACATCAGCGCGATCCAATACAGAATCAACGAGGCTATTCGAGTCAAAGAAGTCCGTTTGATCGGCGCCAATAATGAAAACGTGGGCGTGGTCTCCATCCAGGAGGCAACACGCCTGGCGAATGAAGCCGACCTGGACTTAGTAGAGGTAGCTCCCAACTCCGACCCACCCGTATGCAGGATCATGGACTTTGGGAAATTCCTTTACGAAAAGACCAAGAAGGAACGCGACGCCCGCAAAGCGCAAACCAAGATCGAAGTCAAAGAAATCCGCTTCAGGCCAAAAACCAACATCTACCACCAGGGTTTCAAGATCAAGGATGCCCGAGGTTGGCTGACGGAAGGCAATAAAGTGAGGGTGCGCATCCGTTTTCGAGGTCGTGAAATTGACTACGTTGACCTGGCGCTGAATGACCTGAAGAAAGTTGCAAAAGAGCTGGCGGACCTTTCCATCATCGAGCAAGCCCCCGTAATGGAAGGTCGCAGTGTGGTGATGGTCCTGGCTCCTGCCAAGACGATAAAGAAGAAAGCCTAATTAATCATTCATAAAATTACCCCGTGGGTATGAGTAACCAAGCCGTTGAGGCTTGTGTCTTTGCCCTCCTGACGGGGTTTTGTGTGAGAAGGAGTTTTAACCGTGCCTCGCAAGCAAACAACTAAGAAATATAAACTCAAGACCCATAAGGCGACCTCGAAACGTTTCCGTGTCACAGGGACGGGCGTGGTGATGCGCACCAAGGGTGGCAAGAGCCACCTGCGTCGTCGTACCCCCAAGCGCGTCAAGCTGCTGCTCTCGGAGATGATCCCGGTCAAAGGACGCGGCATTATTCAGCGTGTCCATCGCCTGGCACCCTACCTTAAAAAGGCAGGGTAGCTTATCCCATCCACCTGTTTAGTGCGGCCGTTGGGTGCACAAAACTGGCAGGCTTAAACTGCCGGCGCCCAGGGGTTCGCAGGAGAGAAAATAATGGCTCGTGTAAAAACTGGTCCGTATCGACACCGTCACCACAAGAAAATCCTCAAGATGATGGCAGGTCAATTTGGAACGCGTCATCGTTTATACAGGCGCGCTAATGAGGCCATGCTCAAGTCATTATGGTATTCCTATCGTGACCGGCGCCAACGCAAACGCGATTTGCGCCATCTTTGGATCGCCCGTATCAACGCCGCAGCACGGATGAACGGCTTATCCTACAGCCGCCTGATCCACGGCATGAAAACCGCCAAGATTGCCATCAATCGTAAGATGTTGGCCGACCTGGCTGTGCGTGACCCGCTGGCATTTACTGCGGTGGCCACGCAGGCAAAAGCCGTATAACCCGCTCACAGCACTCACACAAAACTCCCCGGAACCCGTTTTCAATCTGAAAACGGGTTCTGTATTATGAAGAAAACTGTGAGGTAAAATGATAACTGCCAGGAGAGACGAGTCGTGAATCAAGCACTTAGAGATTACACATTCCCATCCGGGCAGGTAGTGCAAATCGCCCGGGGAGATATAACCGCTGAAACGGTGGATGGTATTGTCAACGCCGCCAATTCACACCTGATGCACGGGGCAGGTGTAGCCGGCGCCCTCGTACGCCGCGGGGGGCGAGTGATTCAGGATGAAAGCTCCCAATGGGTTCGGGAGCACGGTCCGGTCAGCCATGCTGAGCCGGCTGTAACCCGGGCGGGCAGCCTGCCCTGCCGCTATGTCATCCATGCGGTAGGACCAATCTGGGGCGAAGGGGATGAGGAAGGCAAGCTGGGTGCCGCCGTGCGCGGCTCGCTCCGGCAGGCAGACCAGCTTAAACTGGGTTCGATTGCATTACCCGCCATTTCGACGGGCACCTTCGGTTTCCCCAGACCACGCGCCGCGCAGGTGATCCACACTGCCATATACGATTATCTGACCGATAACCCCACCTCCAACCTGAAGCTTATCCGCCTGGTGCTGTTTGACCAGGAAACCTTGCAAGCCTTTATCGATGAATGGGAGCAGGATGATAACTTCACTGCATAACCCCAAGATCCAGTCCGTACGCAAGCTGCAGGCACACGCAAAGGAACGCCATGCGCAGCAGGCATTTGCCGTTGAGGGGGTGCGCCTGGCAGAGGAAGCCCTCAAGGGAGGCTGGGAAGCCCAGTTGGTATTGTTCACTGATCAGCTGGATGCACGCGGGCATACCCTTGTGGGCGGGTTTTCTGATCGAGGGGTTCCCATCGATCAGGTAAGCGAAGCGGTGATGAAGGTAGTCAGTGAGACTGAAACACCCCAGGGTCTGCTGGTCGTCCTGGCTTTACAAGCACTGCCCTTGCCTCAGGCGACTGACTTCCTGCTTATTCTGGATGGCGTGCGCGACCCTGGAAACCTGGGGACGGTGCTGC
>Ga0154666_1021_pt1 | contig 18271 bp, 18 predicted proteins | sample Rifle2008BG13ft_FD_116095 | JGI IMG/M metagenome (GOLD analysis project Ga0154666, IMG submission 116095) | Chloroflexi bacterium RBG_13_50_21 | reverse complement strand
GGGAGGCGAGATGTCCGAAACCTATAATTTAGTCGATGCAACGATGAAAGTCATCCAGGACCGGCGTAGCATTCGCGAATACACTGACGAGCCGATCTCTGAAAAAGACCTGGATTCGATCTTGGAAGCTGCTCGCCAGGCTCCATCGGGTGAAAATGCCCAACCCTGGCGCTTTATCATTGTTACCAATGCTGAAACTCGTAAGAAGCTGGGGGCTCTGGCAGGCGGAGGCAGTGGACGTCGCTTTACTTCAGAATTCGTCACCAAACAGATGCAGGAACGTTTTGCCAGCCTTCAAGATGAGGAAAAGAAAAAAGCAGCGTTTGAAAAATTGACCTCAGGCAAGGTTTCTGCTTTCCTGGCCGATGCTCCATTGGATTTGGTGGTCTGTGGAAAGAAAAATGTCTGGGATATGCCCTTCGATACATCTGCAGCGATTGAAAATATTCTACTGATGGTCACCGCCTTGGACCTGGGTGCGTGCTGGGTAATTGCCCCTTGCATTGACATTCGGGATGAAGAAAGGGTTAAAGGGTTGCTGGGCATACCGGAAGAATACAAGGCTGTCAGCATCATCTCCATCGGGCATCCCACCCGACCTCACCGACCTCGACCCCGTCTACCGATAAAAGATCTCGTTTTCACCGAAAAATGGGGTGATGCCTATTATAAGGATCAGCCATGAACAATAAAAAGATGATTCCTTTGGATTATGTCAACGGATTGATGTACGAGCTCGAAAAAGCTTTCTGGGATGAACGAGGCCGTGGGGCACGCTTCCGCATGACTACGGTAGGTCGGGAGCATTACCAGGATCGAGTCCGCCCTCTGCTTCAATCTCCTGAGCTAGAGCATATTCTTGAAGTAATTCAGGACGTTTTGCAAAAAGATGGCATTACTGGTCAGGTCTCCTTTGATAGGGATGGCCGATTACTCAGGGTTACCGTTAAAAGATGCATTCATCAGCAGGTCGAGGAAAGGATGATTGGGCGAGGGATCGAACCTTTCACCTGTGTGCCTGCGAACGTGATCGTACTGGCAATCGAGGAGAAACTTGACCGTCCGGTTGAATTAGCAGAGATCAAGATGGATCAAGACGGTTGCCAGCTGCTGCTGGTGCTTTTTGACCAGCGACCGACTCTTGACTAGGTTTATTATGACCAAATTAACCACACTCACCGAAGCAGTGGCATCCATTCCATCGGGTGCACACCTGGCCTTATCCGGCTTTGCCATCACCCGCTGCACCATGGCATTTACCCGCGAGGTCATCCGGCAGAGAATAAAAAACTTGACCATCTCGCAGTGTGTGGGTGCAATGGATGCGGATATGTTGGTAGGTGCTGGTGCTGTCAATCGCCTGATCTATGGTGGTGGTTCACTTGACCGTTTTGGACGCTTGAACTGTGTGAACCGGGGAATCGAGGACGGCACTCTGGCGGTTGAGGAGTATAGCAGCCTTTCGGTAGCATTCCGCTATTTAGCGGGTGCTCTTGGAATTCCATTCATGCCTATCCGTTCACTTCGTGGATCTGACCTGATGGTACATCTAAAAGAAAAATCGGGTTCCAATTTAAGCAATATCACTGATCCGTTCACAGGAGAAGACTGGCCTGTGCTTAAACCGCTCCTTCCTGATGTGGCAATCGTGCAGGTTCAGGTTGCTGACCAGGAAGGTAATGCCTGGATTATGGGACCTCGCTGGGATAATTCAGAACAAGTAAGGTCTAGCCAGCGAACGATTGTGATTACCGAGCGCCTTGTCACGGATGAGACGATCCGTCAGAATCCGGAGCGCACAGTGATCCCGGGATTGTTTGTCTCACACGTGGTAGAGCTTCCTTTTGCCGCCCACCCAACCTCTGTCTATCGAGCATACGATTACGATTCCGAGCAAATCCAGGCATATGTGGAAGCCACCCGCACTCCAGAAGCCTTCCGTGCATATCTTGACCAATACGTCTATAATGTCAAAGACCACTGGGAATATCTTGAACGGGTCGGTGGATTAAAACGTTTAAACAGCCTTCAGGCTGACCCGGTTCTGGGGTACTAGGAGGAGCTATGGATTTTGATTACACCCCCTCCGAATTAATGGCTGTGGCAGGTGCACGTGAGTTACAAGACCGGGAGGTAGTCGCGGTTGGTCTGGGTTTGCCTGTGGTTGCATCTTTCCTTGCCAAGCAAACCCATGCCCCCAATATGACCATCCTGTTCGAGCTGGGCGTGATCGACCCCCAACCGATGGATCAAGGGGTCGGTTTAGCAGACCCGCGTGTCTGGTACAGGGCGAATGTGTTGAGCAGCTTTGTGGATATCCTTGGCGATGTATTACACAGAGGGCGTGTAGATGTAGGTTTCTTGGGCGGTCTCGAAGTGGATCAATTCGGAAACTTGAACACCTCCCTTATCGGGGATCCGAAGGGAAAATTCCGCCATATGATCGGAAGCGGTGGGGCAAATGATATTGCCTCCTGTGCGAAGCGAACCATCATCATCATGAGGCACGAGGAGCGCAAGCTTAAAAAGGCGATTTCATTCATCACAAGTCCCGGATTTATTGCGGGGGGTGATAGCCGAGCAAAGGTCGGGTTGGCAGGCGGACCTAGCCGGGTCATCACGGACAAAGCAATTTTTGGCTTTCACGCGGACACAAAGCAGATGATGCTGATCTCGATCCATCCAGGCATCACCCTTGAGGATGTGCTGGGGACAATGGGCTTTTCCCCGGTCCTTCCAGAGCAGATCCCCTATACCGACCCACCCACCCATGAACAGGTGCGCATAATCCGAGAGGTGATTGACCCGCAGCGCATGTATATGGGTAAAGATTGATATTTACGAAACAGGAGAGAAGATGATATGCCATATGTTGTAACTGATCAATGCATCTCCTGCGGTGTCTGTGTGGCAGGTTGCGAGACTGGAGCGGTAACTGAAGGCGATACACAGTCTCATATCGATGTTACGGTTTGTATTGAGTGTGGCAACTGCCAAATCAACTGCCCCTCCGATGCAATCATCTTCGTAGAGGAAACCGAAACTCCCGTTCAGTCTGTCTCAAAACAGGCAAGCCAATAGTGCAGTTCAATTGAAAATTAATTATACAAGGGAGTGAAGATTCAATTGTAGATCGATGGGACCACTTAAAATCCCAGGTCATTCCCCGTGATATCTAATTCCTTTCGCAGAACTTGTAATGCCTTTTGTACCCCCGGTGTGATCTCCACGCCATCGGCCTGGTTTCGTTTAGTATTAAAGTACTCCTTTTCCCCAGCAGTATAGATGCGCGGTTGGTCCGCCGCTTTACGTGAGGAGCGCAGCTCCCGCATCATGTTACCTGTAATATATTTGAAATCTTCCAGAGGGATGAAATGTTCCACGTTAATTGCCAGGAAGAAATGCCCAATGCGTAGGAATTGCGTCTTGCCATCATGATCAGTATCATGCAACATGGATAGATAAGCGCCATTCTGGAAGGCGGCTGAAAATATTTCGACAAAGGTGGACAATCCATACCCTTTATGCCCTCCCATCAACTCACCCATGCCACCCAAGGGGAGCAATGCCACGTTGCCCTTGTTCATTTCCGAAATGATCGTAATGCTTTCCGTTACTGCTGTACCCTGCTCATTGATCACCCATCCCTCGGGGATAGGTTTGTTGGCGCGCGCAGCGACCTCGATCTTTCCACGCGGGATGACTGAGGTTGATGCATCGTACATATATGGAAAAGCTTCATCAGTTGGTGTTGCTACTGCAATGGGGTTGGTGCCGAGCATAGGTTTGGTGCCGAAGGTCGGCGCAGTTGATGGATGCGCATTTGTGACGCTCAATCCCACCAGCCCTTCCTTAACTGCCATCAAGGGATAATATCCTGCCACACCGTAATGGCTGGAATTGCGGACTGCTACTGCCCCCAGCCCGAGTTTCTTAGCCTTCTGTATGGCTAATCGCATAGCGTGCGTACCAACGACCATGCCCATCCCATATCCACCATCGATGACCGCAGTAGTCGGTGTATCTTTAACTATCTTCCATTTCGTGACGGGAAGCTGAAGACCTATTTTTATCCGTTCGTGATACATCTTTAAATGCGCCACACCATGTGACCGGACCCCCCATAAATCGGCGGTGATCAGGACATCGGCGATAATCCTGGCATCCTCTGGAGGGACCCCCATTTTACTCAAGGCAACAATCATAAAATCGACCAGGTCTTTGACAGGGACACGAATGTTATGCTCTGACATAATACTCTCCAATTATGATTTCATTCAGTGAACATTTTCCCCGGGTTTAAGATATTAAATGGATCGAAGGCATATTTTATATTTCGCTGAATCTCGATGGATACCGAACCGAGGGCGCGTTCCAGATAAGGTCGTTTCAGCACTCCTACGCCATGCTCCCCGGAAAGCGTTCCTCCTAAGGAAAGCGAGGTTTCAAATATTTCTCCCACCATCCGCTCGACCTTTGCCCATTGCTCGGGTTGTCGCTTGTCGAAGAGAATGTTCGGGTGCAGATTCCCATCACCCGCATGTCCAAAAATCACAACTGGCAAGCCATATTTCTCGCTGATGAGGCGTAAACGCTGGACAACTTCCGGGATGGCACTTCGGGGTACAGTGATATCCTCTCCAAGCTTATTAGGGGCTTTACGTGCCAGCGAAGGAGCCATTGATCGTCGTGCTTTCCAAAGAGCGTTTCGCTCAGCTTCATTTTGGGCTATCTTCACAGAACTTGCTCCGCTTTCATGGCAAATGCTGACGCAAGCCTCAATTTCACGCATGACGGTGTGTTCATCCGTTCCATCGGTCTCGATGATCAGTGAAGCTTCAATCTCTGTATTTAATCCCAAATTCATCGCCTCTTCGATGCACTGTATGGCTGTTCGGTCCATCAGTTCGAGCGAGGCAGGGACAATGCCAGCCATGAGGATGGCACTAACAGTTCGGGATGCATCATCTAGGGAAGTAAACTCAGCCAGTGCAGTTTTGAAGTTGCTTGGTCTGGTGATTAAACGCAGCAGCACCTCGGTCACAATGCCCAGGGTTCCTTCTGAACCAGTAAAGAGCCCATTGAGATCATAACCGGTGACATCCTTGATGGGTTTACCACCTGTCTTCAAAATTCTACCATCAGCCAGCACGACTTCCAGACCCAGTACGTAATCACCCGTAACTCCATACTTGAGGCAGCGTGGTCCGCCTGCATTGCAAGCAACATTGCCACCGATGGTCGAGTGACGAATGCTGGAAGGGTCGGGTGGGTAGAAAAGCCCAAACTTTTCTACAGCCTCTTGCAGATCAGCAGTGACAACTCCCGCTTCAGCCTGAACCGTGGAATTTTCGGGATCTACTTCCAAAATATGGTTCATACGAGTCAGACACAAGACAATCCCGCCCTCTGGAAACGGTACAGACGCTGCTGCCAGCCCGGATCCCATGCCACGTGGCACGATTGGAATACGTGCTTCAGCTGCCAGCTTGACGATCCGACTGACTTGTTCTGTTGTCTCAGGCAACACAACAATATCAGGTCTGGCTTCACTAAATGTCCCATCGTAACTGTACACTGCCAGGTCCTCAGGCGTAGACAACACACCTGTTTTTCCTAGAATATTCTGGAAACCACTGATCAATCTACTTTGCATTTTCTGCCTCATATGCTTCATCCAGAAGTGTGACTGGATGGACAACACGTACATCGAGATCTCTTCGCTGAACAGCAGTATTCAACTGCATCTGGCAGCCTGGGCATCCCGAGGCGATGATCTGTGCCCCCGTGCTGGCCAGGTTGTCTATTTTACGATCCATGACCTTAGTGGATGTTTCGTAATGGGTGATCAGTTGGCTACCCGCTGAACCACAGCACCAGTCAGCTTCTGGCAGCTCGATATATTCTAGCCCGTTGATCAGCGAGAGTAAAGCGCGCGGCTGTTGCCAAACCTTCTGCCCCCGCCGCAGGTGACATGGATCATGATAGGTCACGCGTGCTTCGATCTTTCCCATCGGTTTTTCCAGTGGAATTTCAGCCAGGAACTCGCTCACATCGCGCACACAAGAGCTGAATACCTCTGCCCGGCTCGCCCACTCAGCATCGTCTTTTAATAAAGTGCCGTAATTCTTCAATATTGATCCACATGTAGCGCAATCCGTTACAATAACTTTTACATCGACTTTCTCAAAGGCAGCAATATTATGTTTCGCCTGTGCTCGAACCAGGTCAAGCCGACCGTAGCCACGAGCAGGCATTCCGCAACATTGGACATCCTTGGGAGTGATGACAGTACAACCATTACGCGCTAAAACGCGAACCGTTGCTTTACTTTCCTTGGCATAAAGCAGATTTTGTGCGCATCCCAAAAAGAAACCGACGCGTAAGTGGCTCTTACTGTAGGCGTCAATCCTCTCTGGCAGTACCTGCCGGAGCGGGCGCTGTGGAAGGTGGGGTAACATAGCCTCCATATCGCGCACCTGGGAGGGAAGTAAATTTGTCAACCTTAGCTGGTAGATCAGCTTGCGGATGCCTGAGTGTTCATAAATACGCAGCGGTAGGGTAGCAATTTCCAGCCTAACCGGGTGCGAAATCAGGTCACGAAAAAGCCTTTGCTTCCAACTAGCTGGTTTAACCTGTTCCTGGACATAACGCATGGATAAGGTTAATTCAGCCGGCTTGATGCCAACCGGGCAGATCTCATTGCATGCCAGGCAGGCGAAACAGGCATTCATTTGCTCCACAAGATTCGTAGATAATTCAAGTTCCCCCTCCAGGCTTTTACGCGCCAGGGCAACTCTGCCACGTGGACCTGAGATCTCATTCAGGTGCTCCCGATAGGTGGGGCAGACTGCCAGGCATAACCCGCAACGGATGCAGTTCAAGTAATCCGTTTCAATTGGTTTTTCGATATTGGGTAGCACTTCCATATTTAGCAGTTCATCTTACCGATAAATTTATTCCCAGGCATATGCATCCAGGATGAGTTTGAGGATGTTTTCTTCATGACGCTCATATAGCGTGAAAGCATTTCCGGCATCCATAATGGGCAGACGGTGGGTGACCAACCATGCTAATTCAGTATGATAGGTGAGGAAAAGGTCTCGTGCCCTAGCCAGGTAATCGCTCCAATCGGGCGTAACAACAGCAACCAGGAGGGCGTTCTTACGGAAAAAGGTTTCATATTCGATGGGATAAACAGGCTGGTCAGGAACGCCAAATGCCAGGACAGTACCCTGTTGCCGGATTAATTCTATACAATCGTTGAGTGTTTCTGTTTGATGACCAACCGCCTCAATGCAGATGTCGAGGGATCGCCATTGATCTGATTCTTGCCTGGAGGCATGCACCACCTCAACACTGCGCATTGAGATGGTCTGATTAGCTCCTAGCTTTTCTGCGACCTGGCAGCGATATGGGTTAGGATCGATGCCCAGAATGTACTCTGCCTTGCGCTTTTTGAGCAGCCAGCAAAAGAATAGACCTATCGATCCCAATCCAATGACCGCTACAGATTTTCCTTGGATCTCTCCAAGCTGGTCTACTGTATTTAAAACCGTTGAAAGGGGTTGGATGAGGCAACTATCATCACAAATGGCCAGCGCTTCCGGCAAGTGGATAGCTTTACCAGCCTGGGCAACGTAATATTCTGCCAACCCCAGGTCACCCTCCGGGATTGCAAGCACGATATCCCCTGGTCGGAACTGCTTCGATTGGCTTTCAATCACCTGCCCAACACTCTCGTGAATAGGTGCCCCTGCGGAAAGCGGGTAAGTGATATAGCGTTTGTTGCCAGTAAAATAGGATATATCGCTGCCACACAGCGAGACCCACCTTGTCCTGACCAGAATCATCTCCGTTGTGTTTTTATTCAAGACCGGAATGGGTATATCTATCCTTTCAAAGATGCGCGGTTGAACTAATTGTAATGCTTTCATTCTGGAGACCTTTTATTGCTTCTTTCTAATCACGGGCAGGGTCAACATGGCATGGGGAATAATTAACACTTGGCATTCTACCCCAAGTTCCCTTGAGGCAGTGTTTAGCGCCTCATCCATTGTTGCTGCAGGGATCATTTTACATGCCGCGACCAGGTCCGGGTGCTCACTACCAACAATGATCACATGGCTCTGTTCCAGCACCTTGGCCATCACAAACGCACGTTGCTGACCTGGTGGATAACCATTCCGTCGCGCATCATCCAGAATATATTGCACATTGGGAGCATCACGCATGGCATTCAGGAAACGTTGTTCTCCAACTCCAGCGCCAGCCCCTTCTTCACAGCGAGCTGGAATGATAAAGTATCCACCTGGACGTACTACTGGGATTGGAGCAAAGAACAAATACGATGGCGCACGACTTGCTTGATACAGATTGGAGTCCTTCGGGAAACCTACCCCACCAATGGCTATATCGTATTGGTTAGAGATGGGTACTTCGTAGACGGACCTGGCAAATGCCACCAGGTCCTGGAAAGTCAATACCGGATTACCCGCTCTAACCCGTAAAACACGCTTATCGTCATCCAAAACAACATTCAAGACGAATCGCAAACCAGCACGCAAAGCAGCTTCAGTCACTGCTTCCTGGAATGGATTACCTTCAATCTTACCAAGGCGTGTGCAAGGATCATCAATGAACGCCGGCCCATGAGTATAAGCGATCAAAGCCTCTCCAGCCGCACCCACTGATAGAGTCTTGCTTCCTCCGGAATAGCCGGCATATTGATGCGGTTCAACAATGCCAGTGGCAATAAGCAGGTCAGCTTCAACCGCCGCCCGATGGACCTGGACTGGCACCCCAGCCTGGGTGACCCCAAGATCCACCAGTGCCTCCGGGTTTTGAGGCTCATTATCAATGACTCGATAGCGCTCTACAACCTCAGCACCCAGCTTGGTAATTTTCTCTGCTTGTGTCGATGGGCGGTGCATGCCTGTACCGCATAAAAGCGTAATATCGTAATCCAATATTTCTGCTATTTCGAGCTCTTTCAAGAGTGCTGGGACTAACAGGTGGTCAGGGCTGGTGCGCGTGCTGTCCGTAAACACGATGCACGCCCGTTCTCCGGGTTTGGCAAGTTCTCGAAGGGGAAGCATTCCAATCGGATTGTCAAGTGCATCCTGAATTGCTTGTATGAAATCCTTCAGATATTCCGTTGGCTGCGAAACAGCAATATCTGCATTCATACCAGGGGGCAGTTTGAAATCAAGGAATGATTTGCTATAAGGAATTCTATATTGTATTTCAGTCATGACATAACCATTCTATTGTCCAGGCTGATTGTAATCGCGTTTATGGTTTTTTGTTATGAACAAGAAAACTATTTATGTGGTTTCACCTGATGGAATATAGTTTCATTAGTAAGAATAACATCACTCAGCACACGAGTCAAGTTACAAACATCATACAAGGTGCATGCAAGCGTGTTACACAGAAATGCTGTTCCACCCTGTGGTATTGATTGACATCAGGTGAAACTTCTGCTATACTCTAAAATGAAACCCGGTTCTGTTACGCGAAACAAATTAGCGAGTGAATTCCATTCGGAGAACCAGTTATGTCTCAGTCTGTACGAGCCGTTGAAAGAGCCCTCGATATCCTGTTGTGTTTCAGTATGGAAAGGCCCACCCTCTCACTTACTGAGATCGCCGAACAGGTTGGTATGCATAAGAGCACGATCCACAGACTCTTAGCCACCCTGGAAAGCAAACGTTTCATAACCAGGAACCAGACAAACGGGTTGTATCAGTTGGGCTTCCTTTTCTTCGAGCTTGCCTCGATCATGCTGCATGACCTGGATATTCACCGCTGGGCAATGCCTTACCTGGAGGAAATATCACTCCAATGTGGGGAAACTGTGGACCTGGCGATCCTTGATAACAGCCATGTTGTTTACCTTCAAGTGGTTGAAAGTACTCAACGAGTCAAAATTGCCGCTGCAGTAGGAGAACAATTACCAGCATTTTGCACCGCATCAGGAAAGGCATTCCTGGCTTACTTACCTGAAAAACTGGTTGTCCAAATTCTCGCTCAGGGTACGACTAAATATACAGAAAATACCCTGGTCTCGCCGGAGGATTTGTTTAAAAACTTGCGACAAATCCGTGAACTAGGATTTGCAATTTCCGAGCAGGAATATGAAAAAGATATCAATGCGGTTGCAGCACCCATCCTGGATGCCAATGACTGCCCCGTTGCGGCGATCGCTATTGTTGGACCTTCCTACCGCATGTCCCGAGATCGCATGTTAGAGCTTGGTGAATTAATTAAGGAAACCGCTGATGCGATCGCTAAAGACGTAGGAATGGCTGCTTTGCCAGTAATCCTACCCAGAATAACTACCCCTTGTATGGATGAAAATACCAATTAGAGAGGCGTGATATGATGGATAAGCTACCATTCGTCAAAGCTATAGATGTCGAGGGGGAATATCGTATCCCTCCCCGGGTCTCAAAACTTTTATTGGCTCCGAAATATGGTGGGGTCAATAATGTTTCGATGGGAATGAATATCACCGAGGTCGGCAGCATGATCCCGGATCATAAACATGATGAATCAGAAGAAGTCTTGTTTCTTATCAGCGGGCGCGCAAAAATTGTGATTGAAGGCGAAGGGGAATGGGAAATTGGCCCCGAGACAGCTTTTTATTCCCCGCTTGGTCAGATGCATCGTGTTGAAAATATTGGCGATGAGCCACTCAGGATCGTTTGGGTGTATTGCCCACCCCTTCCGTCTCATCGTGAATAACCCGAAATATATTTATACATAGGAGCTAATTAAATGTTTGAAGAAACTCGAGACTACGTAAAGAAGCTTGGTTTACCAGCTGGTGACCTATTTGATATGCCCTCTTCGGCTGTTCGCTTTCCGGATGGGGCAGCCTTTCGGATTGAAGTCCCCACGGTCAATTCAGCTGAGGCAGTCGCTGCCTTGCTGGATACTGCCACCAAAAACGGCATCACCATCAACCGTGTTACTGAAACTTATGGCATGTTCCGCCACACACGTGAGGAGATTAAGGAATACTGCCGACTGTGCAATGAGTATGGTGCCGAATTATTGATGTCCACTGGCCCACGCGCCACCTATGATACTGGCGCTACCGTCCTTTCCCCACAGGGTGTAAGGATCAGCTATCGCTTACGCGGTATGGAGCAGGTGCTGCGCGCGGTAGAGGATATCAAACGCGGTTATGACCTGGGAGTACGCGGCTTCCTCATCTATGACGAAGGTATGTTATGGCTCGTCGGTCAGATGCGTAAGGATGGAGCCCTACCAAAGGAGATTATCTTCAAAACATCTGCTCACCTCGGACAGTGCAATCCATGTTCTTTTAAACTTCTAGAGAGCTTGGGCGCTGATAGCATCAACCCGGTGCGTGACTTGCAGATTCCCATGATCGCCGCCTTGCGAGCTGCCGTTCAGGTGCCCCTGGATGTGCATACCGATAATCCCCCGGGCTCTGGCGGCTTTATCCGTGTATACGAAGCACCGGAAATTGTCCGCGTGGCTGCACCTGTACACTGCAAGACCGGCAACTCAGTTGTTGGTGGGCATGGTGAGATGACTTCCGCAGGGGATGGTAAGAGAATGGCAGACCAGGCAGCCATCGTTGTTGAAATGGTCAACAAATACTATCCCGAACTCAAGCAATCTCCGAAAAGAGCAAGCGACCTACGCATACCAGTGGTTTAATCGGTGTAATTCATTGATTTACAACCAATAAAGGAGGCACATGATGGCTACCTGGCAGTTTCCCCCTGAAAGCGGGCATATGGAACGCCCAAGCGGTGTGTACTATCAGACAATGAACATGACCGAGATCAAAGCTCGGCTCACACAGAATGATCTGATCATCATTCCAGTGGGTAGCACGGAATGTCATGGTGCTGCTCAGCCGCTTGGCGAAGACACATTCCTGGTTTCTCGCATGGCAGAGCAGGTGGCTCTTCGTACCGGCTGCACGGTTGCAGAACCAGTCTGGTACGGCTCCCACCCATATAACCATCTGGGAATGCCCGGAACGGTTGTTGTCCCGGAAGATGCGTTCCTGGCAAACCTGCGAGCCATCATTGCTGGTTTTTGGAATACCGGTTTCCGTAAACAGATCTTTCTCAATGGCCATGGTCAGGAAGAAGTCATTCCTCTTGCGCTGCACCAGTTCGCCAAGAAATACCAGGTGCCATGCATCCTGATATCACTCCATTGGCCAACCGTGATCCACGATTACCTTAAAGATAAAGCTCACGGTGGTCCATTCGAGACCCCGTTCCAGCATGCCTGCGAAGTAGAGGCTTCCTATTCCCTGGCGCTTTTCCCTGAGTTTATGCAAATGGAATTAGCAGTGGATACCAAACCCGAAGGTTTTCTACCCCCTGGGTATGTGGATAAAGGCGGCGAAGTATATCACGCTCCAATTAAAGGTCATGAACATGTCGGGTTAGGTGGAACTGAAGTCCAGGTTTACCCCGAAGGTGTCATTGGAAGGCCGACCCTGGCCGACGCTGAGAAAGCCAAACCTGGTCTGGACGCCCTGCTGGATTTTATGGTCAAGTTAATTAATGATATTCTGATCCGTTTCCCAGCCGGTCAGCTTCCTCCAACGGAGAAAGTCACGCAGAGAGACCGGGAAGAAATCGAAGCATTGCTTAATGGACCTTTGAATGGTGGTAAGCACATTTACACTGTTGCTTACCCACCATAAAGAGATGCTGCCTTGTTAAGAGTGCTTTAAACTCGGGGTTGTATGTGCTTTTTGTTTGATTAAATTATTGGCTCGTAATTAGATTTTACGAAGTGAGGATTATGTATGAAGTTACTTCGCGTGGATATGAGTCAGTCGAAAGTATGGTGGGAACCGGTTCCCCCGATATATGAACATCTGGGTGGCCGTGCACTGATTGCCAAAATACTTCTTGAAGAAGTACCCCCAACTTGTGAGCCTTTGGGACCGCTGAACAAATTGATCTATGCACCCGGGTTGCTTGGGGGATGTGGTGTTACTACCGCCGGGCGTTTATCCGTCGGCGGTAAAAGCCCCCTGACAAAAGGAGTAAAAGAAGCCAATGCTGGCGGCACTGCTGGTGACGCTTTGGGTAAGTTGGGTATCAAGGCTGTAGTCATTGAAGGTCGGGCACCACAAGGAAGTTGGTCAATTCTTCATATTCATAACGATTCAGCGGAGATATTACCTGCTGGTGGCGCACAAGGTTTAGGCACTTATGCCACATCTGATGTACTTCAGGAGCGGCATGGAGCCAGCAGCACAGTGATCTCCATAGGTCAGGCGGGAGAAATGCGCCTGGGGGGAGCCGGTATTTGTGTGACTGGTGAAGGTGGACAACGTAGTAATCATGCCGCGCGCGGAGGTCTGGGCGCTGTCATGGGCAGCAAGGGTTTGAAAGCTATTGTGATTGACAAACCGGTGGGGATGAGCGTCCCATTAGCGGATGCGGACCTCTTTCGGACAGCCGCCCGAACATTCGCCCAAAAAATCATCAATGATCCAAAGCTGGGCACTCAAGGCTCGCAACATTTGTATGGTACAGCCTCGATCGTGGCAGCCGTCAACGAAATGGGCTCGCTCCCAACGAGAAATTTCAGTAACGGCAACTTTGAAGGTGCCGATACGCTACGCGGTGAGTATCTACGGGAAGTCACCTTATCTCGGGGTGGAGAGGCGGGCACACGTTGCATGCCTGGATGTGTCATCGCCTGTCGCAATGTTTACGTGGACACCTCCGGCAAACCAATCGTTGGCACGCTCCAATTTGAAACGATAGCTTTGCTGGGTTCAAACCTTGGCCTTGGCAACCTTGATGAGGTGGCTCAATTAAACCGCATGTGCAACGATTTCGGTTTGGATACCATTGAAACGGGGGCTGCCTTGGGAGTGGCGCTTGAAGCCGGAGTGGGTAAATTTGGTGATTTCGAATCGATACAAAAGTTGTTAGCACAAGTTGGTGAGGGGACTGCGCTAGGAAGATTGATCGGCAATGGTGCGGTGGTAACCGGGAAGGTGCTTGGAATTAACCGGGTTCCAGCTGCAGTTGGTCAGGGGATGCCGGGGTATGATCCGCGCAGCCTGAAAGGGAACGGTGTTACCTATGCCACCTCACCCCAGGGCGCAGACCATACTGCCGGAAATGCGTTTGGTGCCCGCAAAGAGGTCAATCCACTGGGTATCCAGGGACAAAAGGAACTATCTCTTCGATTACAGATCATCGCTGCTATGCTGGATAGTACTGGCTTGTGCCTGTTTGCACGGCCTCCCATTATTGCCAGTCCACAGCTGATGGTGGATATGTTAAATGGGCGGTATGGATGGGGTTGGACGACTGAAGATTATGACCGCGCCAATCGTGATGTATTACGCATGGAACTTGAATTCAACCGGGCCGCCGGTCTCACTTCAGCAAACTACCGTATACCTGAATTTATGTGTGAAGAGCCATTACCACCTCATAATGTTACTTTTGATGTGCCAGACACTGACCTGGACTCGGTTTTCGAGACTTTGTAAGTAGCTTGTGAATATATCTATTGAACTCTTTGGTCAGCTATCTCCTCTTTCTCCTAGGAAGCAAATCCTGGAACTGGCATTCAACGCCACGGTCCAGGATGCTGCGGATCTTCTGGGGTTGAAACCAGATGAAATTGGAATAATTACCATCGATGGCGTCCAAAGTGAGTTGCATGACACCCTACCCCCGGATTGCCGCTTATGTTTCTTTCCGTATCTTTCTGGAGGATAAAATGCATCCGAACTGAATGATCTCAGCCTTGGTAATCCGGAGTATCTCTGTAATGTTCAGGCAGCTGTGGATATGTTCGGGCCGACGGATTTTCTCAAAATGGACGAACAGTTGGCAGAAAGCAGCTTGGGACCGTGCGATCACAATGATGTGGATTCCCCTGAATCTAGATATATGGGAGCAAAAATTACTGAAATACCATCAAAAGTTCAACTTGCTAATCCAATGACCTATATCCATAAGGATATGCCTCCCATCCTGATCCAACATGGACGAAAAGATCACCTAGTGCCCGTGCAGCAGTCAATTATTTTCGTAGAAAAACTAAAAAAGTATGTCAGCCCAGATCGGTTCGAGTTTGATATTTTAGAGAATGCTGACCATGGTGATCCAATATTTGAAACACAGGAAAATATGTTGCGGGTATTTTCGTTTTTAGACAAACTCTTAAAAGGTTAGCCTGATCATACCAATGTCATTGTGTAAGTGAATTTCGAAAAAAGTATTATATATCCCTTGCATAAATATAAACCCCTCTCTCATTTCCGAAAGAGGGGTTTGTTAATCACTAATCGTGATTAATCCATCATTTTGATGATCGCGTCGCCAAACTGTGAGCAGCTGAGAAGTGTGGCACCTTCCATCAATCGTTCGAAATCGTATGTGACCGTTTTGGCACCGATGGCTCCCTCCATACCCTTGATGATCAGGTCAGCTGCTTCAATCCACCTCATATATCGGAACATCATTTCACCGGAGAGAATAACTGAGCCAGGATTGACTTTATCCAAATCAGTATATTTTGGCGCCGTTCCATGTGTGGCTTCAAAAATTGCATGCCCGGTGACATAGTTGATATTGGCGCCTGGCGCAATCCCGATCCCACCCACCAGAGCAGCGATCTCATCCGATATATAATCGCCGTTCAGGTTCATGGTGGCAATAACATCAAAATCAAGTGGATGGGTAAGCACGGTATTTATCGCTAAATCGGCGAGGGAGTCCTTGATTAGCAATTTATTCTTCCACTTGCCATTTCCATGTGTATCCCACAATTTCAAAGCTTCCTCGACTTCATACTTGAAATTTATTTTCTGATCCTCCGACATTAAAGAGAAGCCGTAGCTTATCATTTTGGCATTGTCTTCAACCGATAATCCTGGATCAGCTTCTTTATTCCCTAGAATCCACGTTTCACGCTCGGTGACAATTTGGTTGCGGAACTCTCGCTTAGCCAGGGCATAACCCCACTCCACAAAGGCACCCTCGGTGTGGGTCATGATATTGCCTTTGTGAACAAAAGTCACACTCCGATGTTTATTGTCCAGTGCCCATTGGATTGCTGCGCGTACCAGACGTTCAGTGCCTTCAACCGAAACCGGCTTAATGCTCACCCCAGAGGTTTCTGGAAAACGCATCATGCTATATTCAGCATTGAAGGTTTTCTTGAAAAGCTCCATGAACTTCGTATGCTCTTCCGTACCATACTGGAATTCAATACCCGTGTAGATATCTTCGGTGTTTTCCCGAAAGATGACAATGTCCACATCTTGCGGTCGTTTCATTGGGGAAGGCACACCATTAAAATATCGAACCGGGCGAAGGCAAACATACAGGTCAAGCAATTGGCGTAATGCAACATTCAGCGAGCGGATTCCGCCACCTATCGGTGTTGTCAATGGGCCCTTTATGCCCACTAAAAATTCTTTAAAGGCTTGTATTGTTTCGTCTGGCAGCCAGTTCTGGAACAATTGATAGGCTTTCTCCCCAGCATAAACTTCCATCCAATGAATCTTACGTTTGCCTCCATAGGCCTTTTCAACCGCTGCATCGAATACTCTGACGGATGCCCGCCAGATATCTCGCCCAGTGCCGTCGCCTTCAACAAACGGGATAATTGGGTTTTCGGGAACCTCTAATATTCCATTATTAATGGTAATTTTCATCCCCTGTGTGGGAACTACAACATTTTTATATGCCATTATGGCTCTCCATCAACAATTATGAAAATTGTAATTGCGGATATTAAATTTTCTAACAGGCAGCAAATCCGTCCTACTTATGACGTCCGGTTGTGACTGGTTGATTAACTGTAGGATATGTCATGGGAGCAGCTATCATTGCAAACACCTGACTTATCTCTTTAGTAATTGCAACCAGATCTGGACCAATCTCTATCATTCGTTCCCGCGTAAGCCGATACGCTGGTCCAGCCACAGCAATCGAGGCAATGGGATAATTTTCCTGGTCAAATATCGGTGCTGCCACGGCGTTGATCTGCTGCTCCAGTTCCTGTTCAGAAATAGCAAATCCGAGTTCCCTTACAGAGTTAAGGTTATTAAATATTTCATCCGGTGAGTTTAGTGTGTAAGGAGTTAATTGCGGTATGCCGCGATCCAATATATCTCGCACCTGTTTTTCATGCAAAAATCCTAGGATGGCTTTACCAGATGCAGTTGCAAATGCTGGTAGCCTCTGCCCTATAGCAGCCGCCAATTTGACTCGTTGTGGCCCTTCGAGAATGTTTACAAATACTACGTCTGTATCATCCAGCACAGCCAGGTCAATGTTTTCTTCATATCGGTCGCAAAGGTGATGCATAAATGGTGCTGCCAGCCGACGCAAATCATTTTGTTCCAAGGTCAAATAAGCCATTTGAAGCAGGCGAATACCGAGTCGATAGATCCCAGTGTTTGGATCTCGCTGTATAAAGCGTTTATTCTCTAAGGTGGCTAATAATCTATGAGCTGTACTCTTATGGATCCCCACTCGCTCAGCAATTTGGGTCATTGTCAATTCTGGTGTTTGGTTAGAGAAGCACAAGAGAACATCCAAAGCTCGATCCACAGCACGCACCGATTCGCTCATGATCAATTTACCTCGAGTAAATATCTTTCAACCATATTGACTACGATAATATATCCGTGTACAAATAGCACAGAAGAGATAAGCTGTCAAGCAAAAAAGGAAATTAGACCCGTAGACAATATCAAAATGAGTTTTTATAGCATATTTATCATTATTATAAATCTGGCTAATCAGAATGGTTTCCCCCATATCTATTCAGTATACGTGGAGCGGCTCGAACGCTCAACCAATGGCTTAAAAGGACGTTCGTGAAAAAGCGCTTCTCCCATCCAGTGTCCTGCCATTTGCGCCCCAGTCCATTGGACGAGTGGCTTGGAGCGTACATTGGATGCGGTTAGTAAGGTGCTGTCAACGCTTTTTCGCCAGAAAAAGGCGTCCAGTGGATTTTCACAACATTAAATGTGAGAAAATATGTGTTACCGAGTCATGTTTCTGTCACGAGTAAAGAAATCTATATGCATATCCAGGAAATAGAACTGAATTTTCTTACTCGCATTCCCTATCTATAGAGATATACACACCATCGTACGATTATAAAACTACACCAAACTCATGGCGCAGTGCAATGGTAGTTCTTCACTTAGAGTCTATTTGTTCGGTTACTTGATTTTGATTGAATACAAATAGAACACCGCCTTTATCTTTAT
>Ga0154666_1160_pt2 | contig 20298 bp, 13 predicted proteins | sample Rifle2008BG13ft_FD_116095 | JGI IMG/M metagenome (GOLD analysis project Ga0154666, IMG submission 116095) | Chloroflexi bacterium RBG_13_50_21 | reverse complement strand
ATGTCGATGCCGGTCTTCTCTTCGAAGGCCTTGATCGACTGCTCGAAGCGCACGATGTCGCCCTCGGTGAATGGACCGAGCATGGTCACCACTTTACCCGATAAATCGCCATTGTAGGCCGCTTCCAGCGCGCCGCCTGGGACGGCAGTCCATAACTCGGTGGCGCAGGCTTCTACCGGTTCAGTAGGTGCTTCGGTTTCCATCGGAGGCGGTGCTTCTGTAGCCTCTACCGGTGGAGCCTCGGTTGCGGCAGGTGTCTCTTCCTTGGCACAACCAACCAATAACAACACCATAATGGTCAGCAAGCCAAATATGAGCCAAAATTTATTATTCTTATACATCATTCTTCTCCTTTTTGATATTGTATACACCTGTTTTTAATTAAATATATATTGGAAATATTGTTTGGGTGGCACCTCCTGTTTGAATTGCAAAGGGAACGTTTTGGTAAAGCCATTATACAGTATCTCTTTCGATAATACTTAAGGGAAGTTGGATGTGCTGGGACGGTTGGTCAGGATCGGACAGTTTAGAGAGCAATAACTCCGCTGCAATCCGACCTGAATCATCCAATGACTGCCGAATGGTTGTCAGACCGATATACTCCGCCAGGTCGAGATCATCGAAACCTATAACAGCCAGATCATCCGGTACATGCAATCCCAATCCACGCGCCACCTTGAGCGCTGTGACGGCTTGTATATCGGCAGCCGCAAAAATAGCGGTAGGTGGCAAAGGTAAATTAAGCAACTCGAAAACGGCTTGTTGCGTTTGCTCCTGTACATAGGGTGCTGAGCGGATATATTCAGCAGTAAGGGTCAATCCAGCCTCATGTAAACCTTGACGAAATCCTTCTAATCTTTGAACGACCGGATGGATGGCAAAATCAGGGGGGTTAATTTCCCCGATGATGCCGCAGCGTTGGTGCCCTTTCGAGATCAGGTACTGGGCGGCAAGCTTTCCACCTTGAAAATCATCGATTTCGATACTGCTAAATCCATTTTGCCGAAATTCGATGAATACCGTTTGCAGACCATGTTGTAGCAGACGTTTTCCAGAAGGATCATCAACCGGTAATGACATGACGATCAATCCTTCCAGATTTCCATTAATGGGTAGAGTAGTCAGGTAGCCCTGAAGGCGGGGTAGAGAATCAATGATATATATAATCAGTTCGTGATTTGTCTGAGTGAGGGCACTGCCGATACCGCGCAGCCTTTGGACAAAGGATGGGGAGGTAAAAAAGGGTGTCAGAACACCAATCCTGGCTGAATTGTGCAAAGCCCGTGCTCTTGCTTCAGCCTTTGGAACAAAACCTAGCTCGTCAATCGCCTTGATAACCTTTTGACGCGCCTCATCGCTGACCCTTTCTGGAGAGTTCAAGACGCGGGAAACTGTAGAGATGCTAACTCCGGAAAGTGCAGCGACATTATATATTGTCGGTGTGTTTTCTCTATAACTTTTCAATTATTATATTATTAGATCAACTAATGGCTTGAAAGTGCTTTCCAGAAAGCAGTTTCATTATTAATATATCATTAATTTACATCCTTGTCAATAAATTCTAACTGATCGGTTTTGACTGATCCTTAAAAGGAATTTCACAGAACTGCTTCACTAAAAAAATGCTTTCTCGCTTCCTTTGCAACCCATGAGCACTATTATAGGAGAATTTTCAAGTGCTTTAACAGTCTGGTTAGTATTCATGGATTTTGGATCTCACCATGGGGGTATTTTTGGACTGTGGCGGACTTGTTTAGATGAATAATCGCTAACCTCTCTTGTGTACTTACAAAAACGATAACATCATTGATGCCTTACCAACATATCTGTAAACTAAATAAACAAATTCCCGATGTACAATGAAGCTGGAAAGGATCGCAGGGGATCTGCATACCAATGACTGACAATCATTATATTCGTCCGATTAAACGGAGCATTGCCAACCGTTATAAAGTTAAAGAGGAAATCTTCGGGGGCATGGGTGTGGTTTACCTGTGCGTAGATGTTGAACAAAATAATCTCCCGGTGGTTTTGAAAACATGCAAACCTCAATTATTATCTGATAAAAATGTCCTCGCACAATTCCTGAGGGAGGCAGCCATTTGGATCGAAATTGGCTGGCATCCTAACATCGTCCAGGCATACCGCTCTGTATACGACCCCACATCGCACGAGATCTATCTGGTTCTCGAGATGGTACCATCTTTATCCGGTGAGAAAAACCCAACCTTACGCTCCTGGTTACAACCAGGAGTCTGCTTACCGCTTGAGAAAACGCTTAAGCTAATGTTGGAAGTGACCCGGGGGATGAAACATTCCACCGCACAGGTTCCAGGACTGGTCCATTGTGATTTAAAACCGGAAAATATATTCATTGCGCCGGATGGTAGGGCTTGTATAAGCGACTTCGGTCTTGTCGCGACCCCAATGGATATTTTTGAATGTCTAAGCTCATCGGTCCTTCGCTATATCAATACCCGTTCCAGGCCTGTAGGAACCCCATATTACATGAGTCCGGAGCAGTGGAGGAATCGGAAAGTCTCAGTCAGTTCAGATATTTACTCATTAGGCTGCATCAGTCTTGAAATGTTAACCGGTGTATATACGGTTTCTGGTCGGAATATGCAAGCCATCGTCGAGGGGCATATCCGCGGGCAGGCATTGAATCGACTCATCGGTGAAAATTTACCCATTATTTTGGATGCATTTTTCGCCAAATGCATTGATCCTGATCCGCTCTATCGATTCCAAACCTGGGGAGAGGTTGAATCAGAGATTATTAAGCTGTATGATGTTTTACTAAATAAGAAAATCCAACCGGAAGTCGCTTACTTCGATGTCAGCCACAATACCCAGGTTGTAAAAGGGGAAACGATATTATCCATTGGTGAAGCATATCTGGATATTGAAGAATTCCAGGCTGCCATCAAGTGCTTTGAGAAGTCCAGGGCAATCGGAAAATTACAGAATTCTGTCAGGCTGGTTACCCTTTCCGATGCGAATATTGGTCTGGCATTTATCAAGCTGGGTCAGCATGAACGGGGTCGTGCCTTATACCGCAGAGCCATGGCGAAACATTCACGCAACGGGTTGGGGGAAATGACCAGCACCAGCTTATCGAAGGTCCATGATCAGATTACTAAAGTGATCACATAAATAGACCTATGGCATAAACGCCTGGGATTGAACTTTGAGAATCGCATAGGGGTTGCCACGACCAACCCCTACATTCGATGATAAGGGAATATGCACGATTTGATTACGAATTCTCCCTCAAGAATTCCAACACTTCATCCAGTTTGCAAAACGCCAGGGCTGTGACCGTATCTGCGCCACCGTAATAAATGGCGATCCGCCCGGTGGGTGGGTCGTACAGCGTGGTACATGGGAAAGCCACGTTTGGTACGTCACCCACGCACTCATAATAAGTTTGGGGTGAAAGCAGGAAATCTTTACCACGCAGGATCACTTTCCAGGGTTGGTCCAGGTCCAGCAAGGCAGCGCTGAAACTGTAGACGAAACCGTTGCAGGATGTGAGCACGCCATGGTAGAACAGGAGCCAACCTTCGGACGTCTCGATGGGCACCGGACCAGCTCCCACCTTGGTGCTCTCCCATCCACCCCTGACGCCCATGACGAAGCGGTGCTTTCCCCAGTGGATCAAATCGGGGGAGCGGCTGAGGTAGATATCCCCGAAGGGAGTGTGACCGTTATCGCTTGGGCGGCTGAACATGACGTACTCACCGTTGATCTTGCGCGGGAACAGCACCCCATTGCGGTTGAAGGGTAACAAGGCGTTCTCCAGGAAGGTAAAACTCTCGAAATCAAAGGTATATCCGATACCGATGGTCGGACCATGATAGCCGTTACACCAGCTGATGTAATAGCGGTCTTCCAGCCAGAGCGCACGTGGGTCATAACGGTATTGGAACTGACTGAGCTCCGGATCAGCATAGCTCCATTCGATGGGCTGGTCGTCCAGCTTCCAGTGGATGCCATCGGGAGAGAAGCCGCGGTTCAGGTTCATCTCACGCTTTTTATTGTCACAGCGGAAAACTCCGGCAAACTGGCCATTGAACGGCACTACCGCACTGTTGAAGATGCTGTTGGAGGAAGGGATCAGGTTGCGCGGGATGATGGGATTAGCGCTATAGCGCCAAACTACCTCCGTGCAGCCTGTTGGCTTTTCCTCCCAGGGGATATTGGGAAGGGGGGGTTGGTTCATGGGTGAGTCTCCTTTGTTTAATTTGTCATTAGGAGCATTCCAGCGTTTTTTGCTTGTCGATTCAATCTATCACTATCGAGTTAATTCTACTTTGTTTAACCGTTTACGAATTCTGTTTTTAAAGAATACTACACTAATAGAAAAATCAAATATCAATATTTATGTAGCTTTGCTTAAGTGAGGAGTGCTCTTTGTGGCCTATGTCCTGAACGGTGTGAGGGCGAAACGTCGCGAATGTTTTTAGGAGTGATGCGATTTTTGCGAAACCCAACGCTTTCTAAGAGATACCAGACAACAAGTAGTGTTGTGTTTCGGATAGAACTCTCAACCCAACGCTTTCTATGAGATACCAGATAACAAATAGCGTTGGGTTTCGGATAGAACCCTCAACACAACCTACAATTTTTCATGTAGCTTTCGTAACTCGATGATTAACTTTGAGATTGCTTGACTCCCGTTGCGTTCGAGGCACAGTTCAGGCATACGACTTACTCACTCGCAACAGATACATATTCACTTCGGCACTGTTCGCCCTCAATCTCTATTTCACCCACTTCGAACGAATTTTCACAAATTGGTTGACTCTTTTCGATATTTTCTGTATAATAGAATTATTGGGAGCGCTCCCAATTAATTCGTGCCTCAAAAATCCAATCGCATCCGGAGCACTTGAGTGCCAAATCTAACCCTCGAAGACATTGCCAGGCAAGCCGGCGTATCACGTTCGACCGCCTCCCGTGTGGTGAATGATGATCCCAATGTCAGCGAGAGTGCGCGTAAGCGAGTCCAGGAAGTTATCCAATCCACGAGTTATCACCCACACCCTGCAGCCCGTAGCCTGGCATCCCATCGTTCTTGGATGATCGGTCTCGTGTTACCCCGCTCTGTCAGCAACTTTTTTATCGATCCATATTTCCCCCGCCTTACACAGGGTGTCGCTCAAGCCTGCAACCAGCATAATTACACCCTGGGTCTCTTTTTAATGGAAACCAAGGAGGATGAAAGACGAATTTTCCCGCGCATCTCTCACAAAGGCTTGTTGGATGGCATTATACTGCAGACCGCGCAAATGGAGGATAAAATAATTGACCGCCTGTTGAAATCTGATTTTCCTGTGATTGTTGCTGGACGACCTTTCAATTCCAGGGGGATCAGTTTTATTGATGTGGATAACGTCAATGCTGCTCAAGGTGCGGTACGTTACCTGATCCAGCTTGGTTATTTCCGCATCGCAACCATCACCGGTAGAATGAACAGCACTGCAGGTATCGATCGATTGGAAGGCTACAAGAAAGCCATTATGGAACGGGGTTGGGAAGTAGATGAGGGATTAATTGCCGAAGGTGATTTTTCAGAACTAAGTGGCTATGCAGCCATGCAACGGCTCCTGCTCGTAAAACCTGATGCTGTTTTTGTTGCCTCGGACACGATGGCGATCGGTGCCATCCGTGCAGCTCAAGAAGCTGGCTTGCACGTCCCCAATGATATTTCTTTTGTTGGTTTTGATGACCTGCCGGTTGCCTCGCAATCAGAGATTAAACTCACCACCATCCGTCAGCCCATCGTTCAGTTTGGTGCCAGGGCAGTGGAAACCTTAATCGACATGATCGATAATGGGATCAAGCCTTCCCGGCGCATCATCATGGATACGGAGCTTGTTATCCGTGACAGCTGTGGCGCTCTCCAAAAATATGTTGATAAAGCAAAGCTGGAAAAAGTGAATGATTATGGAAGCGCGCGTATTTACTAACGAAATTAATCGCCCTACAACCAAGAGGAGGTGGAAAATTAGCGATAACCAGACCTAGAAAAAACTAATCATCAACATAATCAATCAAATAAAATTCTTAGGAGAATGAAAATGAAACGCTTGTATATCGTAATTTCTTTGGTAATGGTGATGGGCATGGTTCTAGGAGCCTGTGCCACACCGACACCGGAGACTATTATCGAGACTGTGGAAGTGCCGGTCGTCCAGACCCAGGTGGTCACGGAGATCCAAACAGTCATCGAAACTGTAGAAGTCCCGGTACCGGCTGAGGTACCCGAGGAGCAGCTTCCACGCAACGAAACCCTGTACTTCAATGGCTTACAGTGGAGCGCGGTGGTTGGTTGGAATCCATACTCTTCCAGCATGAATAATTCCTGGCTCGCTGGAAAGGACGCTGCCCGGGTCGTCATGTTTGAAACCCTGTACCTGTATAATATGCTGGATGGCAAGCAGTATCCTCTGCTGGCGGATGGTGATTTTGTATGGAACGACGCTCGAACCGAGGTTACTGTAAAGATCAAACCAGCCGCACATTGGAGCGATGGCACCCCGGTGACTGCCGATGATGTAGCCTATACCTGGGAGACCAATCTCAAGTACTCCACCAACGCTGGCAACAACTTCAAAGATTACGTCGACACTGTCACAGCCGTTGATCCCCAGACGGTTCTGATCAAGGCCAAGCTGGATGCGGACGGCAACACGGTCAATCCTCTGATGGTCGTGTCTTTCCTGGATGGCACCTATGTCATGCAGAAAGCCTGGACCCAGACGCTGGAAGAGCGCACCGGCAGTGATGCGACTGCATTCCTGGCCGATACTGGTGAGGATGTGGTCTACTCAGGCCCATATCACCAGTTCTTCGCCGACGATACCAAGGTTGTTATCGTCCGTGATGATAACTATTGGGGTCAGGATGCCTCCATGTGGGGCAAGCTGCCAGCCCCGAAGTACATCGCCCATGCGATCTTCAAGGATAATGCGGCTGGCTCGATTGCTTTAGCACAGGGTGAAGTGGACGTCAGCCAGCAGTTTAACTCCAATATTCAGGTATTGTGGCTCAACTATGGGCTACCCGTCTCTACTTACCTTCCCGAGGCTCCCTATGGCATTGGCGCCAGCCTCCCAACCGCCTACTACAACCTGAAATCCAATGGTTTGGATCAAGTTGCAATCCGTAAAGCGATTGCGATTGCGGTCGATTATCCCACCATCATTGCCAACGCCATGACCAACCAATCGGCTACCTTCGACCAGGTTCCACGCTCCCTCATGAACCCGACCCCTGGTGAGCAGGCGTTGTACGACCATGAGGCTGTCGCTGACCTGCAGTGGGCTGGCAACGATATCGAAGGCGCTATAAAGCTTTTGGATGATGCTGGCGCTGTCGATACCAATGGCGATGGCAACCGTGAATGGAATGGGCAAGAACTGCACTATATTGCCACCTGCCCGAATGGCTGGTCTGACTGGCAGGCAGCGATCGAAGTGGTGGCTGCCGCCGGGAGAAAGATCGGAATTGATATCACCACCGCCTACCCAGAATGGGGTGTGTACCAGACGGTCGTCACCAAATCAGATACACCCCTGCCTGAAGGCTATGACATCTTCATGATGTGGAGTGATGGTGCCGGTCCGACCCAACCCTGGGGTCGTATCCGCCACTTGCTGAGCTCTGAATTCGTTGGAAATGCAGTCAACTGGAATGGCAACTGGGGCCAATATAGCAACCCGGATGTCGATGCGTTGATCAAAGCCCTCCCTGCTGAAACCGATGAAGCCAAGCTGAAGGAATTGTACACAGAATTGGTCCGGGTCTACCTGACCGAGGTTCCCTCCTTCACGCTCATGTATCGTCCTGACCTGTTCCATGCTGTGAACGAGAGTGTCTGGACAACCTTCCCTCACCAGGATGATGGCACCGACCCAACCGTCCCACCGATGATCTGTACTGACGGTTGGAGTGTCGCATGTCTCTATAACCTCACGCTAGTGAATCCGTAACCGATAGCATAACGAAACAGCCATGTTCCGCAAACCAGGGGACATGGCTGTTTGTTATGATAAGCTTCTCGATCTAATGATGAACAACCTGAATATAAAACGATTAGAATGTGATCAAGATAAACTGGAGGCGCGAGGATGAAAGGGTATGCCAGGTATTTTAGTAAAAAGGTGATGTGGTTTATCATTACATTCGTTGCTGCCTTCTTGTTGAATTTCTTCCTGCCGCGCATGATGCCGGGAGATCCTGTGGCTGCAATTGTGGCAAGGATGGCTCAAGGCCAATCCAATGCAACCGGAGTCCAGGCGATCTACAAGCAATACACGGAATTGTTCGGTACCAACAGACCCATGCTCGAACAATTCCTCATTTATTTAAAAAATGTGGTGCATGGAGATTTTGGTTTCTCGTTCAGCCAATATCCCAGAACGGTGGCAGACGTTCTCAAAACTTCCATCTGGTGGACAATCTGCCTGCAGTTCCCGGCGATCATCATCGGCTTTATGATCGGGAACGTACTTGGCGTGCTCGCGGCTTATCTTAAGGGCTGGTATGATAAAGCGATCATGCCGCTTAGTATTTTTGCGAGTGGTTTTCCAGCATTTGGTATGGCAGTCATTTTGCTGGTAATTTTTGGGGTTATATTACAATGGTTCCCCACTTCTGGGGGCTATGGGTTTGACATGCTCCCCAACTTGAGCTGGGCATTTGTCTGGTCGGTGATCATCCATTACCAATTGCCGTTCGTGTCGATCGTGTTGATCGCCATTGGCGGCTGGGCGATTGGCATGCGCTCCATGTCCATCTATGAGCTGAATGCAGATTATGTAAAATACAGCCGCTTCATGGGGATCAAAGATAAGAAGATCATTCAATATGTGTTTAGGAATGCCATGCTTCCGCAGATCACCGGTTTGGCACTGGCGATCGGTACCATGGTAGGTGGTGCGCTGGTCGCGGAGATTATTTTCAGTTACCCGGGGCTGGGTACCACGCTGTTAAGCGCGATTAGGGGGCAGGATTATCCGATGATCTCTGCAACAACCTTAATCATCACCGTGATGGTTTTGATCGCAAACTTTACCCTTGAGATTTTATACGGCTTCATAGACCCGCGCATTAAAGCGGCACAGTCGGATTAAGGAGATGCCGCAATGAAAAATACCCTCAAGCAGGTTTTTCACTCTGGTAAATTCGTAGCTGGATTTTCCATTTTCATGTTCATCGTGGTGACGGTGATCATTTTTCCGCTATTCGTAAAAACCGATCCATTACTCACCATCAGCCAGGGTAGCATTCAGGGCTCTTTTCTTCCACCTGGGATCTATGTGAATGTGTATGATAGCATCGGCGTCGATCCATATACGCTTCTCTTGGATGATGCCGCGACCAAGCGGATTGCTAGCAAATTGGGCGACCAAGAACGCCTTGACTTGAAGGAATGGCTGTTGAAGGCTGGGATCCCCGAAAACGAGATCGATATTACCGATACCAAAAGTCTCCTGGGGCTGTGGACGAACAATTATGACCCAAAGAAACAAGTACCCGGGATGACCTTTGCCAAAACAAGATACTATCAAAGGCTGAATAGCTCGCTCCAGGGAATCCTATCAACCGAAGGTCTTACGATTGCGGCAACAGGCACAGTAACAGACACTCTGCAGGCAGGCGGCACTATCGCTCAAACCGATTATGTGAACGTCCGCGAAGTTCCGAATGTGCGCCTGTTATTGCTTGGAACGGATCCCTTTGGCCGGGATGTGATGACCGAGCTGGTTTCGGCGACCGGCACTTCCTTGTTAATTGGGATTGTGGCGGGTTTAATTGCCACCACTATCGGTTTGGTCCTCGGACTGGCGGCAGGTTATATGGGCGGGATGGTTGATGACGTGGTGATGTTCTTCACCAACCTCTTTACCGTCATCCCCACCATTGTATTGTTGATCTTGATTTCATACAGCATCGGCCAAGAAAAGCGAGGTGCGGTGACGATCGCCGTGGTGATCGGGTTTACTGCCTGGGTATGGACAGCGCGGGCTGTACGCGCCCAGGTGATCTCCCTGCGTAATCGCGACCATGTCAACCTGTCGAAATTATCAGGCCATCCCGTTTGGCTCATCATATTCACGGACATATTCCCTTACATCGCATCCTACGTCGCAATGGCGCTGATCCTGCAAATATCCTCTGCTATCCTGTATGAGGCTTCCTTGTCGATCCTTGGCTTGGGACCGAAAACCACGATAACTGCAACTTTGGGCTTAATGATGAACTGGGCGTTTTACTACATGGCACCTACACTCGGTAAATGGTGGGCTTACCTGCCTGTGATCGTCGTCATTGCCTTGGTCTCATTCTCGCTAAACTTGATGAATACTGGTCTCGACCAGGTGTACAATCCGGCATTGAGGGAATAGGTCAACTATGGCAAACGTTATGCTTGAGGTCAAGGAACTGACCACGAAATATGTCACCCGCTATAATGAGGATATATATGCAGTTGACCATGTCTCGCTCAAGGTTGAAGAAGGAAAAACGCTGGGAATTGCAGGAGAATCCGGCTGCGGTAAGTCGACCCTGGCACTCAGCCTGATGGGTTATTACTTTGCCCCGCTGCATTATACGAGTGGGGAGATCATCATCGATGGTAAAAATATTTCGGGGATAGACCCAGATGTAGTTCGTAAATCCATCTTGGGTACGGAGATTTCTTACATCCCCCAGGCGGCGATGAACGCACTCAACCCCACCCGCAAGATCATCAATTTTATTGAAGATGTATATGAAGCCCATGATGAGTATAAAACCAAGAAAGAAATTTATGAGCTTGCCTGTGAATGCTGTAGTATCCTGGGGCTTCCAGAGGCGGTGCTGCAAAAATACCCGGTTGAGCTTTCGGGTGGCATGAAACAGCGCACGGTGATTGCGGTGTCGGTAATCTTATTTCCAAAAATATTAATTGCTGATGAGCCGACTTCCGCACTGGATGTCACTTCACAGAAGATGGTGATCAAGATGCTGAAGGACTTGATGAAGGATAGTTTCATCAAATCGATGATCTTCATTACGCATGAACTCCCACTGCTTTACAATGTGACGGACGATATTATGGTGATGTACGCTGGGCAGATTGTTGAAAAAGCCACCGCAAAGGAAGCTGTGTTCGATCCACTTCATCCCTATTCCAGAGGCCTCATGGGCTCGATCATTGTGCCTGAACAAGGTCTGCGGGATGTAAAATTGGCTGCCATTCCCGGGGTACCACCTAATCTGAAAAATCCACCGGCAGGCTGTCGGTTTGCACCACGCTGCAAATATACTCGCAATGAATGCGTAGCTACGGTGAATCTTCGTAATCTTGAAGGCGGCCGTGCTTACCGCTGTGTCCTATCGGAAAAAGAATTGAGGAATTATTATCTGAAAGAGGCCGAACAAAATGCTCGAAAATAAGGAAATTATCCTGAGCGCTAAGGGACTTACCAAGGAATTTGGATTTGGTGGTACCAGAACGCTGGCGGTTGACCATGTAGATATAGAGCTTTATAAAGGCGAAGTCGTCTCAATCGTGGGGGAATCAGGCAGCGGGAAAACTACTTTAGCGAAGATGCTGCTTGGATTAATTAATGTGAGTGAAGGCGAAATTTACTTCCAGGGAAAACTGCGCGATATCAGGACGAATAAGAAGAAACAGGAATACTGGAAAAATATCCAGGCAATCTTTCAGGATCCGTTCTCTTCATATAATATTTTTCATAAAATTGATGCAGTGCTTTTAGATTGCATCCGCATGCGGGGCGGTGGGGGGCTTCCGCGTGAGAAAAAAGTGGAATTGATGACCGAGGCGTGTAAGTTTGTCAACCTGAAGTACGAGGAATTGACGAACAAGTATCCATTTGAGCTTTCTGGTGGACAAATGCAGCGTTTAATGATTGCCCGCATCTTCCTGTTGAAGCCGAAGATTTTGTTTGCCGATGAACCTACCTCGATGATCGATGCCTGTTCACGCGCCACCATCCTGGATATGCTGATGCAACTGCGTATCGATATCGGGATGACGGTTATTTTCATCACCCATGATATTGGCCTGGCATATTATGTATCTGACAAGGTATTTATTATGGAGCATGGGAAATTTGTTGAAAGCGGATCGGCCGATGCGGTGATACTTACACCGAGAGAACCTTACACCCAGCGCCTGATCAGTGATGTCCCAAAAATCTATGAAGAATGGGATCTCTCAACGGTTGAGTGTTCCACCTGAGTTTAGAAACAAGCAAAATATCAATATGATCTGAATATGTAACTGGATAATCCTGTAATCTAACTACGTACTTCGAGAGAATATTATTCGATATGAATATTCAACCTTTATCTGGAATTTGGCAATTTCGACAAGTGGGGACCAATGAATGGTCTCCTGCAAAAGTACCTGGTTGTGTCCATACCAACCTGATGGCGTTAGGGAGTATCCCTGACCCATTTGTAGCCGATAACGAAAAACGGGTTAAATGGGTCGCTGAGGCAGATTGGATCTACCAGCATAGTTTTAGCTGCTCTTCTGAGTTGTTAGCTGAAGAAAAGATCTTTCTGGTTTGTGATGGATTGGATACGCTGGCATCGCTTGTCCTCAATGGTCATGAGCTAGGGCACACCGACAACATGTTTCGCCGGAATGAGTGGGAAATCAAGCCATTGTTAAATTCAGCAGGCGAAAACGTTTTAACGATCACCTTCGCCTCGCCTGTGAAGTTTATTGCTGAGAAGAATGCGATACGTGAGATGCCAGGTCCTTATCATTCAATGGGCGGGGGTCCATACATTCGCAAAGCCCCGTACCAATTCGGTTGGGATTGGGGTCCACAGCTTCCACCGATCGGCATCTGGAAGGATATCCGCCTGGAGGGATATAGTAGAGGACGCATTGCTGAAGTCCATTTGCGACAGCAGCACGACTCTCATCAGGTGGCTATCGAGGTGCGCGTCGCTGTTCAGCGTTGGGTAGTGGCACCTCTTAAAATTTCATTGCATATAACCACCCCAGCTGGCGAGATTCTAGATAAAGAAACTACTATCTTATCCGAAGAAGACGTGATGATGAAGGTGCCGATTTCCAATCCTCAGCTCTGGTGGCCGAATGGATATGGTGACCATCCGCTCTATCAGGTGGAAGTCTTGCTAAAGGGTAGCGATTCAGCCAGTGAAGATTTACTGGACCTGCGTAGTTATCAGATCGGGTTGCGTACGATTGAATTGCGTCAACAGGAGGACGAGTGGGGACGCTCCTTCGTGTTTGTGGTCAATCAAATTCCGATTCTGGCCAAAGGCTCCAATTGGGCTCCTGCCGAATCTTTCCCGACCCGAATCTCTGATGAATATCTAGAAGGTCTCATTCGCTCAGCAGCTGAGACACACCAGAACATGCTGCGTGTGTGGGGCGGTGGATTCTATGAAGAGGAGCGTTTTTTCGATCTGTGCGATCGGTATGGCATCCTGGTTTGGCAAGAATTTATCTTTTCGTGCAGTGCTTACCCGTTGAATGACCCTGAATTCCTTGAGAATGTGCACGTGGAAGCAATCCAGAATATCCATCGTTTACGCCATCGTGCCAGCCTTGCATTATGGTGTGGAAACAACGAGATGGAGTGGGGTTGGGTGGACTGGAATTGGGACCGGTCTCAGTTGCAGGATTTGAAGGTTGCCTACGACCAGTTTTTCCATCATACTTTGCCCGAATGGTGCCAGGCAGCGGACCCGGACCATTCCTATTGGCCCAGCTCACCCTCCTCCGATACTCCCTTTGTGGATCCGAATGGCCAGCGCCAGGGAGATGCCCATTACTGGGACGTCTGGCATGGGGGGAAGCCCTTTACTTCTTATCGCCAGCAGTATCCACGCTTTATGAGCGAGTTCGGCTTCCAGGCGTTACCTCCTCTTGCAACCATCCGTACCTATGCCGATAAGGCCGATTGGAACATGACCTCCTACATTATGGAGCAACACCAAAAGAATGCCAGCGGAAATTCCATGATGGTCCGGCAGATGCTGGATATGTTCCGCTTGCCAAAAGATTTTGAATCGTTGGTTTATCTGAGCCTGGTGCTCCAGGCGGAGGGCATCCGTTACGGCGTGGAACACTGGCGGCGCCATCCTGATCGTGTCGCTGGAATCTTGTATTGGCAGCTCAATGACTGCTGGCCGGTTGCTTCCTGGTCCAGCTTGGATTATTTCGGGCGCTGGAAAGCGCTGCACTACGCAGCACGCCGTTTCTATGCACCGATCATGCTTTCTATCGAAGACAAACCACCTGAACAGGCAGTTTTTGTCTCCAATGACTGGCTCGATCCCTGGGAGGGAAATCTGAAATGGTCGTTAGAGAAGCTGGATGGAGAAATTTTGACTTCAGGAGAGGCGCCGGTCAGGGCAGCCCCTCAGGCGGCGACACAACTATGCAAGCTGAACTTTTCGGATCACATCACGGACGACAATCTCCGCAGCCTGGTTTTTATTGCTGAGCTCTGGCAGACAGAACGGTTAGTTTCAAGGCAAAGCAAGTGTTTTGCCCCAATCAAGCATTTATCCCTCACCGATCCTGCTATTTCAGTGAACCTGCATAGTAAGGATGGTGAATTAATCGCTGAAATGATTTCACACTCACTGGCACTGCTCGTGGAGGTGTCACTGCAAGGAAGCGATGTTGTGTTTAGCGATAATTATTTTAATCTGCCAACAGGGCGAAAGGTCCAGGTTTCCTGCCCAATGCCAGCCGGTTGGACATTAAGCCATGCGCAGAAAGAACTGCATATTCGTTCCATATATGATTCCTATTAATTTGGCTTTGAGGCTCTTGCGATTCGAACTTAAAAATAGGTAAAAATTTTCCAGTTGGGACCGATTTGAGATCATATTTCCCGCAAATTGACGGGATAACCAGAAAGGATTGAACCATGACGAAAATTACAGATTTGATTAAAAAAATGACATTGGAAGAAAAAGCTGCCCTCTGTACCGGAGCCGGTCCATGGACGACAACACCCGTCAAACGCCTGGGCATACCAGAGATGATTGTTACAGATGGACCGCATGGAGTGCGACGAGCTGAAAATATAACCACGTTCGTTGAAAAAAGCCTGCCCGCCACCTGTTTCCCAACTGCTGCCTGTATGGCTTCAACCTGGGATGTGGATCTGATCCATAAATTAGGCGAGGCAATCGCATATGAGTGTATTGCCTTGAACGTTGATGTTGTCCTCGGGCCTGGGGCGAACATGAAGCGCACTCCATTATGTGGGCGCAATTTCGAGTATTATTCCGAGGATCCCTACCTTGCCGGTGAAATGGCAGCCAGCTTCATCAAGGGCGTGCAAAGTAAAGGCGTAGGCACTTCGCTGAAGCATTTTGCTGCCAACAACCAGGAATACCAACGCACCACGATCAGCTCAGAAATCGATGAACGTACTTTACGGGAAATTTATCTGCCAGCCTTTGAGGCCGCGGTTAAAAAAGCCAAACCCTGGACGGTGATGTGCTCGTATAACAAGCTCAATGGCACATTCGCCGCTGAGAATCACAGGCTGCTGACGGAAATTCTCCGGGAGGAGTGGGGTTTCGAAGGTTTTGTCGTTTCTGACTGGGGTGCGGTACACGACCGGGTGGATGGATTGATGGCTGGTTTAGAACTGGAAATGCCCGGTCCAAGGGAAAGGCGGGTTAAGGCAGTCATCGATGCCGTTCGCTCGGGTAAATTGGATGAATCTGTTCTGGATGAGGCGGTTCTGAGGATCTTGACGATCGTTTTTAAAGCTGCCGAGACGAAAAAAGGCGGTTTGTTTGATATCGCCAGGCACCATGCCCTGGCCCGCAAGGTGGCTGGAGAAGGTATGGTCTTGCTGAAAAACAACGGGGTTTTACCTTTAAAGAATTTGAAGCATATTGCGGTCATTGGTCGCTCAGCCAAAGAAGCATACTTCCAGGGAGGTGGTAGCTCGCACATCAATCCTACCCGGTTGGATAATCCATATGAAGAGTTGGGTAAGCTGGCTGGAGATGCCATGTTAAGTTATGCTGAAGGTTATCCTGCAGGTGAAAGTTTTGACCAGAATCTGATCGATAAGGCTAGCAAGATATCGCGTTCTGCGGATGTTGCCTTGCTTTATCTATGCCTTCCTGCTACCAAAGAGTCGGAAGGGTATGACCGGCTTGACCTCGATTTGACAATCCATCAGGTTGCGTTAATTAAAGCGGTTACCGCGGTCCAGCCAAAAACAGTAGTCATCCTAAATAATGGAGCGCCGGTGGTGATGAGTGAATGGATCGACGGTACAGCTGCAGTCCTCGAAGCCTGGATGATGGGACAGGCGGGTGGCGGGGCAATTGCCGATGTGCTTTTCGGAAAGGTCAATCCTTCAGGCAAGCTGGCGGAAACTTTTCCACTCAAGCTGGTAGATACGCCTGCCTTTATTAGCTATCCGGGAGAAAATGGCGCTGTTCGCTATGGTGAAGGGATTTTCATGGGCTATCGGTATTATGATGCCAAACAGGTTCCGACATTGTTCCCCTTTGGTTATGGGCTGAGCTATACCACATTTGGCTACCAAAATCCCAGGGTTTCCTCGAATAGCTTCCGGGATGTCGATGGTGTGACCGTTTCTGTGGACGTGACCAACACGGGCAAGATGGCAGGCAAGGAAGTAGTCCAGGTGTATGTGCATGATCATAAATCAAAATTGGTCCGTCCACCTAAGGAATTAAAAGGCTTTGCGAAGGTTGAGCTTCAACCAGGCGAGACCAAGACAGTGACCGTGGTCCTTGATTTCCGCTCCTTTGCCTATTACCACCCGGCTTACAGGCAGTGGATTACCGAGGATGGGGAATTTGACCTCCTGATTGGGGCTTCATCGACCGACATTCGCTGCACCCAGACGGTTTCACTTCAGACTACAGTTAAGCTACCCAGTATATTGAACCGCGATTCGACCATGCGCGAGTGGATTGAGGATCCACGCGGTATGAGCGTCCTGGCTCCATTCTTACAGCAGCTGCAGGACCAGATGCGAGCAACCATTGGTGGTGATGAAACGATTGGTATGGATCCGATGGGCTTTTTAATGGATACGCCTTTGATGGGTTTATTCTACTTCCTGGGCAGTTCTCACCCTGTATCGCCTGAAGAGATGGTAGATGGTTTTCTGGCAAAGGTTTACAGTCTCCCTTGAGTGGAGATATACCGAGGAACACGGTAATAAGTGCGTAATTGATCGCCCATAATTAGCGATTGTGCTGAGGATATCATGCAATTCGGCTACTTCGACGATGAGCGGCGTGAATATGTCATCACCCGACCAGACACCCCCCTGCCATGGATCAATTACCTGGGATGTGAAAATTATTTCGGGATTATCTCCAACACGGCAGGTGGGTATTCCTTTTATAAGGATGCCCGGTTAAGGCGCCTGACGCGTTATCGCTACAATAACGCTCCGCTTGATTCAGGTGGGCGTTATATCTACCTGAGGGATGATGACGCTGCTCTTCCACAATTCTGGTCACCCACCTGGCAGCCCACTCGAACAGCCCTGGATGAATACCAGTGCCGCCATGGATTGGGATATACCACCATTCAATCTTCCTGTGCAGGAGTAAAAGCCAGCACGTGTTACTTCATACCACTTGAAGCGAACCTGGAAATCTGGCAGCTTACCCTGACGAATCAGCGACCGACTGCAGTTAACTTATCCATCTTCGCCACAGTTGAATTCTGCCTGTGGGATGCGATGGATGATGCCACTAATTTTCAGCGTAATTATTCGGTAGGTGAAGTAGAGCTTGAGGATGGTGTGATCTATCACAAAACCGAATATCGTGAGCGGCGTGACCATTTTGCCTTCTTCACCTGCTCGGAAAAACTGGCAGGTTTTGATACGGATCGGGAGGCTTTTCTGGGTCAGTATCGCGGGTGGGATTCACCTCTGGGTGTGGAAAGGGGAACCTTGAGTAATTCCATTGCTCATGGTTGGCAGCCCATTGGCGCACAGCATGTGCGCCTGGGTCTGCAAGCCGGTGAACAAAAGAACCTCATCTTCTTGTTGGGCTACCATGAGAACCCGGTGGGAGATAAGTTTGACCCACCTGGCACGCAAACCATCAACAAACGCACTGTCTTACCCATCATCAAGCGCTACTTGCAACCATCTGAAGTAACAGCAGCGTTTAGCAACCTTCAAGAATACTGGGAGGGATTGGTGGGTAAACTGCAGGTTCATACGCCGGATATCCATACCAACCGCATGGTCAATACCTGGAATGTTAGCCAGCTGATGGCCGCGTTCAATTTTTCACGCTCAGCCTCCTATTTCGAATCTGGCATCGGGCGAGGGATGGGATTCCGCGATTCCAACCAGGATTTGCTAGGCTTTGTACACCTGCTGCCTGGGCAAGCCCGTAGTCGTATCCTGGATCTGGCAGCCACCCAGCTCCCCACGGGAGGGGCATATCACCAATACCAGCCACTCACCAAGCGTGGCAACAACGAGGTCGGTTCGGGTTTCAATGATGATCCATTATGGTTGGTGTTGTCAGTAACTGCCTATATCAAGGAGACTGGGGATTGGACGATCCTGGATGAATCCGTCCCGTATGACAACCAGCCAGGCTCAGAAGAGTCTCTCTACGTCCATCTTCAGCGCAGCATGCAATATTCCCTCGACCGGCTTGGCCCGCATGGCTTGCCTCTCATTGGCCGCGCCGATTGGAATGACTGTTTGAACCTGAACTGCTTCTCCACCTCCCCAGGTCAATCCTTCCAGACCACCACCAACAAGGACGGTAAGGTGGCGGAGAGTGTTTTCATCGCCGGGTTATTTGTCCTGGCAGCTCAGGCGATTCTCCAGCTTGCCGAGCAAAAAGCAGACAATCGGGCATGCATAGTTTATCGCCAGTCGATGGAGGTGATGGAAAAAGCCGTTTGGGCTGCCGGTTGGGATGGTGCATGGTTCCGGCGCGCCTATGACGATTTTGGAGAGCCAGTTGGCTCCCAGGTCTGTGCAGAAGGGCAGATATTCATTGAGCCACAGGGTATTTGCGTTATGGCTGGTCTGGGGATCGAAAATGGTAAAGCCCGTCAGGCGCTTGACTCCGTAGCAGAAAGGTTGGCAACCCCGCATGGCATCCTGCTGCATCAACCTGGATTTACGCACTATTACCTGAATCTGGGTGAGATTTCCTCATATCCGCCCGGTTATAAGGAGAACGGCAGTGTTTTTTGTCACACCAATCCATGGATCATGATTGCTGAAGCCAGGTTAGGGAATGGTGCCAAAGCCCATGATTATTACCTGCGAATTAACCCCTCCAGGCGGGAGGAGATCAGCGACCTGCATCGTTGCGAACCATATGTGTATGCCCAGATGATTGCCGGGCGTGAAGCGCCTACCTATGGCGAAGCCAAGAATTCCTGGCTAACCGGCACTGCCGCCTGGAACTATCTTGCCATCACCCAGTGGATTCTGGGCATCCGCCCCGAGCTCGATGGACTACGTCTTGACCCGTGCATACCTCCCGAATGGGATGGATTTACCGTTGAGCGTAGTTTTAGGGGCAACCGGTTGCATATCTGGGTGCATAATCCACAGCATGTCAGCCAGGGTGTGGTTCTGGTCACCGTGGATGGTGTGAATATGGAGGGCAATCTGGTTATATTTCCTTCGTCTGGTGGCGAGCATCAGGTAGAAGTCTGGTTAGGGGCATGAAGTGGAGGCAGCATGGATGAAAATCTATTGGAGATAAGGCAATATACTGGCGAAGGCTACCGACCTCTGATCGATTACGCTGATTGGCGTGTGGCGATCCTGCGCTGGGAGGAATCGTTGCTGCCCCAGAATATTGGGATGATGGAGCGCCACACCCAGACGGATGAGGTCTTCGTGCTGTTGGAAGGTCAGGCAACCCTTATCCTGGGGGGCAATTCGGAGAGGGTGGAACGCATTCAGGTTCAGGATCTTGCAATAAGCACATTGTATAACGTGAAGCAGAACACCTGGCATACCATTCTGCTCAGCCAGGATGCATCCATTTTGATTGTTGAGAATCGTAACACCGGGGAGGATAATACAGAGTATTTCACGTTATCAAGGGAAATCAAGGATGAAATTATTTCTTTGGGTAGCGGTGAGACGTGACCGGATTTTGCCAGGGAATGCCTTGTGAGGGATACCTTTTGATAATGTAGTATCCATTCATACCAGCGGATAGTTCAACCTTCCACCGCCATTCCATCCGATTGAAAGGTTATGATTATTC
>Ga0154666_1008_pt1 | contig 20314 bp, 14 predicted proteins | sample Rifle2008BG13ft_FD_116095 | JGI IMG/M metagenome (GOLD analysis project Ga0154666, IMG submission 116095) | Chloroflexi bacterium RBG_13_50_21 | reverse complement strand
TGGAACCATAACCCACCGAATGACCGGGCAGGATAACTTTGAAATATACTACCCGCGACTTCCAGCTCAATGCCGGACGCACGCGGATGGTGTGCGCTATCTGTGCAGAAGGATAAACCCCATATAGTAATATACCCGGACGAACTATATCAAAATATGCCTCGGGCAGTTGCAGGATGGCGGGTGAATTAGCCATGTGCCTCATTGGTGGAGGGGGCAGGCTGTGTTTCTCAAAAAAGCACAGAACTTCATGGAAGCGCTCGAGCTGTTTCCTTGCATCCCCCAGATCAGTCAGATCTGCATTGGCAAAGTGAGAATAAATCCCCTCGATGATAACCGACTTGCACTTCAATGCGCTCTCCAGAAAGCTTTCGGCGTTGTAATAATGCACCCCAATCCGTTCCATGCCTGTATCAATCTTGAGATGAACTTTCGCCTTTACTCCCAACTGAGCGGCAATCTCATCCACCTGGCACAATTTATCAATGGATGAGGCCGTGATAGATAAATCATGCTTTAGAAAACCTGGCACCTGGTTTCCCAGAATGCCTCCCAGAATCAGGATGGGCATGCGGATGCCGTTTTGGCGTAGCAGGATGCCTTCCTCAAGCACCGCAACGCCGATATAATCCGCTCGCAGCGATTCCATCAGCTGAGCTGTGCGTACCAGACCATGACCATAAGCATTCGCCTTGAGGATGGGCATCACCTTGGATGGGGAGACATGTTCCCGGATTGCCTTAAAGTTTTCGGCAAGTCGATTCAGGTCTACCTCGACCAGGGTAGGGCGGACGATTTCATTCGAGCTGATGGTGGGGTGATTAATGGCTGGCATTTGATCACTTAAGCAGAAGAGTAAGATTGCGTATCAAGTATATAGAGTATACCAATAAAACAACAGCGAGCAGGCCTCAGACGCCTGCTCGCTGATTGTGGATTTTTCGTCAATTATGGGGCGAGGAGTGTATCAATCTGTTGTTTGAAAGTATCAAACGATTGCGCACCGATCACAGCTTGCCCGTTGACAGCAAAAGTGGGGGTGGATTGAACGCCTAATCCCCGAGCAATATTGGTTTGCTCATTGACAAAATCTGTATATTTCCCTGAATCCAGGCAGGTGTTAAAAGCTTCCGTGTTCAATTCCAAATCAGCAGCGAAGCTCTTCAAGTTATCCTTACTGAATGCCCCCTGGTTCTCACCATTCTGGTGAGAAAACAGGTAGTCATGATATTCCCAATAGGCATCCTGGTCACCCGCACATTCAGCGGCTTCCGCTGCCCAGATTGATTCATCGCCCAAGAAGGCGAAATTGAAATATCCAAAACGAACCTTACCAGTATCTACGTATGTTGTTTCGATCTGACGACCCGCGTCAGCGGCAAAGCGCCCGCAGTATGGTCATTGGTAATCGCTGAATTCGATGATTGTGACCTCGGCGTTAGGATCACCTTTAAATTGAGTCGTATTGCTGATCAGGTAATCCATCAGCTGCTGTTGGCTTTCTGCAATAGCCGTTGGATCCGTTGTGGGGGTCGGTAAGGTGGGTTGATCCGTGGAAGTTGTTACTTCAGTCGTTGTCACAGCAGCAATATCTCCTGCTGTATCTGCCTCCTTATTCAACAACGGACGACCAAAATACCCCAGCAACAACCCAACCACCAGGGCGAGTACTGCCAGTGCCGGAGTCCACCACGATTGGATAACCACGGTCAGGGCTGGCTTTTTTTCCTCAGGCAGGGCAGGTTTTTCTCCCGCTTGGATGGGCATTTCATCTTCTTGAGGTTGATCTGTCATTAATCTTCTCCTTTTAAAATGTGGCACAATTTTATCATATCCGTCAGGGTGTTTTATTGACGGGTATCAGGTAGGCACAGGCATACATCAAGGCACTCGTTTGGCCGAAAAACAGAGAGTGGCTTGGACGACCACCCCATGACTTAACATGAAAAAGGATATTTGGGCTTCCAACGCCCGATGCCCACCATAATAGCGATGAATATCTCGAGAATAGAATTCCTCTACCAGGTATTCATCTCCCATGATCAATTAATTTTAGAATTTCCGGCTCCACTCCTTGGGCCAGCGCTCTACAACCACTTTTTTCTGGGTGAAGAAATCCACTGCATCCATGCTCTGTCCATGTTGGTCGCCGAAGAAGGATTCCTTCCAACCGCTGAAAGGAAAGAAGGCCATCGGTGCTGCCACGCCAATATTGATGCCGATATTTCCAGCATCTACTTCGTAGCGGAACCTGCGCGCCGCTGAACCGCTGGCAGTGAACAAGCTGGCCTGGTTACCATATACACCGCTATTGGCAAGTGAAATCGCGTCATCAATGGTATTGACATGCATCAATCCCAGTACCGGCCCAAAGATTTCTGTCTTCCAAATCTCACTTCCAGGTTTCATATCCATCAGGATGGTCGGGCGGACAAACGAACCGCCCTCGTAGCCTTGAATGATCGCTCCCCGCCCATCAACAGGAATAGATGCACCTTCGGAAGCCCCGAGGCCGATCAACTGCTCGATACGCGAGCGACTCTGCTGGCTGATAACCGGTCCCATTTGGACACCTTCGTCGAGTCCATAACCCACCTTTCGGCTGGCTGCTGCATCACACATAGCCTCGTTGAATTGATGGCGGGCTTCACCCACCGTCACCGCCCACGATACTGCCAGGCAACGCTGACCGGCACAACCAAATGCAGAATCTGCAATGATCTTCACTGCGATATCCATGTCAGCATCCGGCATAACCACGACGGGGTTCTTTGCCCCACCCTGAGCTTGAACCCGCTTGCCATTTTCAGCTGCGCGGCGGTATATATAACGCGCTACGTTGGTTGAACCGACGAAGGTAATTGCTCGTATGGCTGGATGGTCAAGGATTCCATCCACCGCCTCCTTTGTGCCGTTCACCATGTTGACGACCCCTTTTGGAAAGTTGGCTTGCTCGATGAGTTTAAATATATACTGCATGGTCATCGAAACTTTTTCAGATGGTTTGACAATAAATGGATTACCCAAAGCCAGTGCGTAGGGGAGAAACCAAAACGGAACCATGCCGGGAAAGTTGAATGGCGCAATTGTGGCGCTCACTCCAACCGGCTGACGAAGCATGATTTCATCTATTCCGGGGGCGATGTCTTCGCTGATTTCACCCTTGGCCATCATCGGCATACCACAGGCCACTTCTACATTCTCTATGGCGCGCACCATCTCAGCCCTGGCTTCCTCGAATGTCTTCCCACTCTCATTCGTAATGGTACGGGCAATCTCGTCACTGTTGATTTTTAACAGGTCGCGTAATTTGAACAGATACTGGATGCGTTCTTGGACCGGAGTACGACGCCAGCCCGGAAACGCCTCTGTCGCAGCCTTTGCTGCCACAGCGACAGTATCCTTTCCACAGAGTGGGGTTTTTGCCATTTTCTCTCCCGATGCCGGGTTGATGACATCCACATATTCATTAACTATGGGTTTGACCCACTCACCATTGATGTAGTTCAATATTTCCATGATTTTCTCCTAAATTAATTGTTTAGCGTTTCACTTGCCTGTCCGTTATTTCCAATGTCTTCTCGATGATTGCCAATCCTTCATCAAGTTGTTCCTTCGTGATGCACAATGGAGGCACAATAAAGACGATGCTCCCCATGTTGTTAGCCATAATGAAAGTGAACAACCCATTCTGGCGCAAGGCTTTACCAACTTCCGCCATCACAGATGGGGCGAATACTTCCTTTGTCTCGCGGTTTGTCACCAGCTCAATCGCCGAGAACAAGCCAATATAACGCACATCACCGACAGACACATGCCGAACCTTAATGTCCTCGAGACACTCGCCCAGGTAATCTCCCAAAATGACCGCATTCTCAATGAGCTGATCCTCGACATATACATCGATGGTGGCAAGTGCTGCTGCGCACGATAATGCGTGGCCGTTATAAGTCAGGCCTGCATAGAGGTACTTATCTTCGAAGAATTGAGCGATTTTATCGGAGACAATCACCGCGCCGAGTGGCGCATATCCGCTGGTGATTCCTTTGGCAGTTGTGATTATGTCGGGCGTGACATTCCAATTATCCACCGCGAACCACTTGCCGGTGCGACCCCAACCACTCATCACTTCGTCTGAAATAAGCAAGATAGCGTACCTATCACAAATTTCGCGGACACGCGGCCAGTAATCATCCGGGGGAACGATCAGCCCATTCGATCCAACAACACCTTCCATGATGATGGCAGCAATCTTGTCAGCTCCTTCATACCGGATAACTTCCTCAAGGTGGGCAATGCACTCGCGTTTACATGTTTCTTTCTTTTGCCCAAATGGACAACGATAACAAAACGGATCGAGAAAATGCACCCCACCGGGCATGGTAGGCTCTACAGCCAAGCGCCGATAGTCACCCGTCAGGGCAATGGAGCCATGCGTCGCGCCGTGATAAGAGCGGTAGCGCGCCAGTATTTTATGCCTGCCAGTATAAAAACGGGCAATCTTGATGGCATTCTCGTTGGCTTCTGCACCACCCAGGGCGAAAAAAGTTTTCTTTAAATTACCAGGGCTTACTTCCGCCAGTTTCTTGCCCAGCAACGCGCGGACTTCGGTCGTGTTACCGGGGTGGACAAAGCATAATTCAGCAGCCTGATCCTGAATAGCCTTGACTACTTTGGGATGCTGGTGACCAATATTCGTATTCATTAACTGCGAAGAAAAATCGAGGTACCGCTTTCCATCAGTATCCCAGAAATAAATCCCTTCAGCCTTGCCAACCGGGATGGGGTTAACCTGCCCTTGCACTGACCATGAAAAGAAGGTGTATTCTTTGCTGAGGTCAATTATTTCTTGCGAGGTAAGTTTTGTCATTTTTCGCTCCTATATTCCGATCAATAAGATAAACTGCATTATAGACAACAGATTTTGAATCGAATCTCACTACTAAGCCTGAAACACCCACTTTCCGCCCACCATGGTTCGTTCAATGGGGATACTCATGAGTGTTCCTGGATCTCTTGTTTCAGGATTGTCTCCCAACACCACCAGATCCGCCAGTTTTCCTGGCTCCAATGAGCCTTTCAGCTTCTCCTCAAATGAGGCATATGCGCCATGCAATGTGCTTACTCGGATAGCCTCATCGACGGTAATCCTCTGGCTAGCACCCCATAAATGACCGGTTGAATCGGTACGAGTCACTGCAGACTGTAACATCATCATCGGTTCGAATGGACCGGGTGGGTAGTCAGAACCCGGAGCGACCATAATACCCGCGTCAAGCAAGCTCCGCAAAGCAAACATTGTGTTTACCCGCTCTTCTCCATACTCTGCCATGATTTCACCACGATAGTAGACGTAAGAAGAAAATGGAGTTGGAATAGCGTCCAAGGCTTTAATCCGACGGATCAGAGATTCATTCAACACAGTACAATGCTCCAAGCGGAAACGGGGATCGATACGCGGGCGTTCCCTCTGGAGGCGCTCGTATACCCGGAGTACCACATCGATTGCCACATCGCCGTTGGCATGGATGCCAATCTGCCAATCCGCCTGGTGTGCCTGGATGGCATATGTATATAATTCTTCCTCATCCATCACTAAAATACCATAATCGTTTGGTCGCCCAACATAGGGTTTAGACAATCGGGCGGTACGCTCGGAAATAGAACCATCGCAGACCAGTTTTAAGCCACCCAACCGAACCCAAGCATCGCCAAAGCCCGAGCGTATTCCTGCAGCTAACATTTTTTCAAGATGTGGATAATACATCAAGCAATAAACCCTTACAGACAACTCGCCTGCCTGGTATGCATCTTGATAAGACCGTAAGTCCTCAGGGGTGGCCCACATATCCTGAGCGGAGGTGATCCCAGCTTTACTCATCATGCCTGTTATTAACGCAGCCGCTTGCTGACGCTCTGCTCGAGCGAATTCTGACGAAATAACAGCCAGAAAAGGATCCATGGCAGTCTCACATACCCGACCTGTCAGATGAAAGGTTTGAGGATCACGATCAAACCGTCCACCAGACGGATTATCGGTCGCATCGGTGATGCCAAGCCGCTCCAACGCCAGGGAATTCACATAGGCTGTATGCCCTCCGCGATGTTGAATAAAAACTGGATGATGAGGAGCAACTAAATCCAAGTCTGCGCGGGTCAGGAATCGGCGTTCTACTGTCTTGGTATCATCATAATGAAAGCCTTGTATCCATTCGCCAACCGGCAAAGTTTCCACCCGACCTCGGATTGCTGCCTGGATGGCGGGGATAGTCCGTAGGTTACAATTCACACACCTCAGGTGAAGCAGACCAGAAGATCCAACATGACAGTGGGCGTCAATGAACCCAGGCACAACGGTACTACCCTCCAGGTCTATCTGCTGCGTGCCAGACACGGCTAAAGCACGGACCTGATGATTGTCACCAATAGCTAATATGCGGTCACCTAAAATTGCGAGTGCCTGGGCATGCGGTTGGTTTGGGTTAACCGTGATGATATGCGCATTGTAGATGATTAATTGTGGCCAATCAACCAGCAGCGAAGGTGCGATGGGCAGTGTTGGTTGGGTTAAGGATGCATTCGGGGTCATATCGCCATTATAGTTTTGTGTTGATCTGGGAGGCACTGACCAGTGATTCCAAGGGGCAGTGCATTGTTTCCAGTCAATTATACCTTCAGTGCGTTTCGAGCCAATCTGCCACACTGGCTAGATTCTGGAATATATAATCCGGTTTATATGGGGAGTTTTCCAAGTGTTCCAGTTTCGTTTCACCACTCAGTACCAGGACGGTGACAATTCCACTCGTCTGGCCGAGTGCAATATCCGTGTATAACCGATCGCCGATCATGGCCAACTGGTTGACGGACAGGTTCATTTTGTGGGCTGCGGCGTCGACGATGAGACGATTCGGCTTACCTACCACCAGGTCAGGTTGCCTACCGGTTGCAGCATTGACGAAGGCAATCATTGCACCGACATCGGGCATAAAACCCTTTTCAGTGGGGCAGTTGAAATCCGGATGAGTAGCGATATACGGAACCCCTGCCCTGACAAAATCGCATAATGCCCACAGCTTCTGATAGGTCAGGGTAGTGTCGAAGCCAAGCACCAGGAATTGGGGTTCCTGCTGAACAAGATGAAAGCCGTGCTGACGGAATTCATCCTCGAGAGATGGGGTCCCGACCAAAAAAATATCGGCACCCTGATTCTGTTCTTTCAAATAGAGGGCGGTTGCCTCCCCCGATGTCAGCACCGATTCTTCAGCAAGAGGTAATCCGAGGCGACTGATCTTCTGCGCATATTGACGGCGATGTTTGGAAGAATTGTTTGTTAGGAAGAGAAACTCCTTACTTTGTTCGTGCAATAAGTCAATGAAGCGTAATGCACCTTCGAGTAGCCGATCATCCAGGTAGAAAGTACCATCCATATCCAGCAGGAAGCCGCGAACAGTGCTTAATTTATCGATGCCATCCATTTTTAAAGCCAATTGTAAAAATACACCCTTTCTATCGTTCCTGTTCGCCATGTCTCGGGGAATTCCAAAAGATGCGGTGAGAACACAGCGATTGTCTTGCCAGCGAAGATTTTACCACTGACTTTGTTAGTCACTGCGTTGGAATCAACGATTTGCGGTTCATTATCCAATCTCGGTGCTTAGTGCTTACCCTGGATGGTTTCCTTCAGGAAGACATTGCCCCGCGCTTGACCCATTACAACCTTGTTCGACAGACCATGTGCTTTTTTCTCTTCCTGGTAAACGAACCCCCTCTACCCACTGATTCCTTTTTTCGCTAAGGTTTAGGAATTTGAAATGGGTTGTATTGATTTCAGTCTTCTTGATTTTTAATACCGTTGTGTTATGATTCTTGGGTTATTAATCAGGAAAGGAGAATGACATTGAAACCCTTAATTGCGGCGATGAAACATGCCATTCGGGCAATCAAACAATGGCCTGATAAGACCGTGAAGCTCTTTCACCACAACGATTCCGATGGGCTTACATCGGGTGCTATCCTCACCCGCGCATTCGAAAGGCAAGGTTTTAAAGTCAAACGCTTCTGTTTGGAAAAACCTTATCCTGCAGTGTTAAGAAAGGTTTATGAACAGGAGGGAGGCATCATTATCTTTGCTGATTTTGCCGGCAAGATCGCACCGCTGCTGTCTGAATTGAACCAGGGACGAAATTTGACGCTAATTCTGGATCACCATGTCGCTGAAGCTTCAACCGACGCAATGGTCCACAATCTTGATCCTGATCTGTTTGGACTGAAAGGTGACCGAGATATCTCCGCATCGACCACCTGTTATCTTTTCGCACTTGCTCTGGATTCAGCCAATCGTGACATGGCGCATATTGCCGCCATAGGAGCGGTGGGAGACGGTTTTTTTGTGGATGGTCAGCTGGTAAGTCAGAACCATGATGTTGCCTTGGAGGCGGTTCAACAGGGAAAAATGGAGATCAGGAAGCACGAAACCGGTGAGCATTACTTTTTGACTACTTCAAAAGGTCAAATGTCCTGCATTGAATTCGGTGACTATCTTGATTTATTGGGGGGAGCCGGCTATTACCAGGAAGGACCGGATATGGGGATCCGGGTATGCCTAGAAGGTCTTTCTCCAGAATCAGACAGGATGGTAGAAGAATTAAAGGCTGTCAGGACGAAGGTATTTAACGAAGAGATGCGAAGGCTTCAAACAGGCGAATTGAAACAAACGCCTCACATCCAGTGGTTCAATGTCGAAAAACGCTTTTTCCCGATGGGGGTAAAAATGATCGGTGCGTTCCTGGATGCGATTAAGGACTCGAACCTGATTGATCCGAAGAAATACATCGCAGGATTTCAGATTATCCCCGATGAAATCCCGGGATTCGAGCCAATAACATTTAACGAGGTGAAGATATCCATGAGGGTTTCTCCATATCTGGAAGGAGAGATCAGGGCAGCAAGAGCCATGGGCCTCAATATCATGCTTCCCGAAGCAACAGATATGCTGGGGGGATTTTCTGATGCGTGCCATAGTCTGACGGCTGCCACTACGGTGGCGATTGGTAAAGAAGAACAACTGATCGAGGAAATGGAAAAAATTATCGAAAGGAAATCATATGGCTAAAGGAACAGGTTTTGGAAAAACAATCTTGATCGGTGATCAATTTGTCCTGGAGGAAGTTCCGGCGATCGTCTCAGCAATCTCCTATGAAACAGTGGCAACGGTGGAAAGGAGCACTGGCGAAGGATGGACACTTGAAGATAACCGGATCGAGGTTCCTGGGTATAAGGAAAAGAAAAAGGATCAGCAGGTGCACTCCATTGATAGGATTTTGGAAGTCATGAACATAGACGTTAAAAAGAACCCGATCAAGATTACCTTTGGGGGAACATTATTGGCGGGGAGTGGGGTTGGCGCCAGCGCTGCCAGCTGCGTTTCACTCACGCGGGCATTGAACGCAGAATTCAAGTTAGGCTATTCGATTGAAGAGGTCAATCGGGTAGCCTGGCAGGGTGAATTTCCATATCATGGGATTGCAAGTGGGGTTGATAATACCGCCTCAACCTATGGCGGGCTCCTTCTTTTCCAATTAAAAGGCGGTCAACAGCATTTCGAAAAGATCCAAACTCCAAAACCGTTTGAAATCGTCCTGGCTAATAGCGGCATCACAGCCAATACGGCACTATTAGATGAAATTACTGAGAAGCACAAGAAAGACAATCTCAATCTATTTACCTGGCGTCTCAAAACCATCACAACCCAGGCCAACGACATGAAACAGGCAATTGAAGCTGGAAATTTGGCAAGAGTGGGAATGATCATGTCGGAAAATCACAAAATACTGACCGATATGCAATTTTCGCATGAAAAACTGGATTACCTGTGCATGTTAGCTCTCGAAAAAGGAGCCTGGGGGGCAAAGGTCACAGGTGGGGGTAGGGGAGGCTATATGGTGGCATTAACTCCTGGGGAAAAACTCCAGGATATGGTCGCATCGGCTTTCGCCAAGGAAGGATATAAAATTATCCGAGCTGTGATCGGTGGAAGTTGATTGAGTTAGGTTACCCTATGAAAAAACGTGAGGATTTAGGAAGCAGAAAGCTTCTGACGATCATCCCGTAGCATTCTCCGAGAACCTGCTATGGTTGACACAATTCTTGAAATAGAAGATGATGCCCTTCAGGGAATTGTTCCTCCATCTGGCGAGAATCGGTTTCAACCAGTTTACAGGCCTGGTATCGATAAAATAGATTGTCCCTGATTATCGTGCTGAGGTGATGGACTTGCGCCTCTTGCATCGCATACGCAAAACCTTCAATGAATGGCATCCACTCGATGACATCATAGGGACGCAAGTCATTCTCCATAACCAAATTACCGAGGCGGACAACTTCCTGCCAGTCGCCGCGCTGTCGTGCCAGGTCAGCCTTTTGGTAATAATAACACCAGCCTGGGGCTGGCTCGTCACCGAATATCGAGGTAGGCGGGGTTATGCCTTCACCGGTAAGCCCAATTTGATTGATCTTAGAATGCGGCGCTACGGCGATAATTTCCGACCGCGAACTATCAGAAAGCTCCAGATTTTCTCCATCCAAAACATGTACGCAGGAGGATTCGCTGGGCATGGATAATACTAATAAATTGTTGAAATTCGATTCCGAATAAATACTTCGCCGGTCAGTCATCCGTATAGCTTGACTTATTGCAGCGTCTACATCGGGGATATTTAATGTTGCGGCAGTTAATTTTAAATCAGTGGAAGCATTTGGATCTAATTTTGGGTAATATATAAGGTTAGCCGGTCCCCATACACCATAATCTTCTGGGATGCCTCTCCCTGCGTAATCTGCCATCAGAACAGTCCCTTCTTTTAATTGCGGTACTCGCCAAGACACTTGCCACCAAAAATCTCGCACAATCTTCCAATTCTCGGCATAACTTAATGCATTGCCAATGTGAGAAAGGGTTGCCAGACTCACTAGGATAACGATGATCCACTTGGTAATGCGCGTTTTTCCAAGGGTCAGCCAGGTTCCAACCAAAACCAATACCCCACCCCCTGAAGCTGGCAGGCTAAAACGAGAGTATGAATCAAAAATAATCTGGCGATTTCCCAGATGGATGGGCACTAACGCAATCAACACCGTAAGTAAACCAATAATGATCATCTCTCGTGAGGTTTTTTTGTCATCCGTGTTGTGGTCGAGGTTGCTTGTATCATTTTTATAAAACGACAACGCAAACCATGCCAGGCAACCTGCTACCAAAGCAAATCCGAATGCCAACAGGAAAAGTTTTAATCGCATGGCAAAAGCATAGTGGTAGACAGGTTCAGTCCATGAGTAGATGATTGCGTTCAGCATATCTTTAAGCATGTAAACTGCCATCCAGGCTAATCGCAAGACAGGCGATTCTTCTACGTTGCTAAACATCGAGTTTATGTCAAGACGTTCAGCCTGAAAGATTTGTGTGCGCCAGTACATAAACCCAACCAAGACAAGTATGTTGGGCAATAAGCCCAAAATCGTTTTACTCACCCATTTCTTCGGCTCAGCAGGATTTTGCTTTATATATAGAAAAGCTAATAACAATAAACGCAATCCTTCCAATCCAATGTAATACTCCATTAACGCCAGGTATATGATTTGGGTGGCAACGGAAAGAATCATCCACAGCAGCTTTGCCCAATATTTTTGACTGCGTGCCATTTGCAACGTACAACCAATGGAGAGAATCGCCAAGGCAAAGCTCCATTGGTGCGATTGATAATCAATTGCATTAGGTTGGTCAAGAAAGCCTGGATATACCACAAAGAGTAAAGCCGCGACGAATGTGGCTCGCTTCTCTCGTGGCCAAACCATACGCAATACCCATAAGAATCCAAGGGCACTGATACAGCGCATGATAAATGCACCCACGCTATAAAGCCATGGATTGACGCCAAACAAGTTGAATATCCATCCGACAAAATATCCCCGAAATGGGCGGTCGATTGCAAAAATATCGTGGAATTTCTTCACTCCCTGGCTAGTGCCGCTGTATATTAGATACCAATCATCGTTGTAGTATCCAAAGAGATGAGCCAGGCTCATATAGCATAGCGCGGCAATACCGATGAGTAATATTACAGGGGCTGCAGAGCGAAGAATTTGTTGTAAAGGACGTTTCAAACCACTCCTCCCGAGTTTGGAGACGACGGTGGCATTACGTAATTTGGATCCATGCCTTGAAACCAGCCACGCCGTATTTGATCTTTAATGTCTTGATTATTAAAATGGGAATATGGCATAACTATCCAAGATTGAAATCCATTAGATGCGACCTGGTTTACACCACCATTCTGTAAACCACCAATAAATACCGGCTGCATTAATGATGACGCTTATCATAACCAATGTTGTGAAGAGCCAGGAGAGACGTTTTCCGACTCCCGGTGCCATCAATAATACTACGGGTAATATAAAATCCATTAAATAACGATATCCTAGCTGCCACGATCCTGTGTTGTGGTAAAAAAGAAGTAAACCAATCGAAAGAATAATTGATATCCACGCTCCAGCTGTCCACCAATTTAGCTTGAAACGCCGAAATATATAAATGATAGCTGGGGTTGTAGCAAGAATACTTATCCCCTCACGGGTGGGTGAAAAATAAAAACAGCCAGCTGAGAATTGAATAACGGGTAATTTTAAGAACATAGCATGGAAATTCACTGGAACGAAATGAATATTGAACATTCCATATGTTTTTACCGCTTGCATAAGCCATTCTGCGCTATTGATGGTTACATAGCCAAAATTAAACCAATCATTAAAGCGGACAAAATTATAATAGAGCAACCCTACGACTGCCAAGCATACTGGCAGCGCGGATTGTATTGACCATCCAATGAAAGCTTTCCATTGGCGAACATCTTTACCTGCCTGCGAGTCAATAAATAACTTTATCCCGGCGAGAAGAGGCCACATGGTGAATATGTTGGGCCTGGAAAGTATGGCAATACCCAGGCTTAAACCCACAAGGATTGGTGAGGCTTTGTATAAAACAAGAAGCACCGCAATGGCAGTGAACGTTAATGCTAAAAGCTGACTGACATACCACATCTCACCTTTGATTGCCAGCCACCAATGGCTTGTACCAGCCATAACGACAGCAGTTAACAGTAAATTGCCTGCCCGGCTGGTATGGATAAGTTTCATGCGAGTGCTTGTCGTCAATATTTGATATAGCAGTATGATATTGATAGCCCCGACAATCGTGGCAAACTGGACTGAATTAATTTTTTCTACGCCAAGTAATGCCACAAACGGCATAATTACTAATGCGGGCAATGGTGGATTCGGTACATACCACTGCCCATTGAAGAAAGTTAAATCGTGGGTGCTTGGAGGGTTTTCAAGGTAAAGCCTGCCATGTAAGAAGGAATCAGCCACCAGGTGCCAATAGGCTTTTGCTGGGGTGAAATCATTATGTACCCACCAGGCGGTGTGCCGGTAGAGCGTAAAGGCTGATACACCTAGAAAAGCTAGCAAGAGAAGATGGTTTACTAATTTAAAACTGTGAGTGGCGCGAAAAAATTGGTCATGCAAACCCACTATCAGACCAAACACCACTGGAAGAAAGATGATTTCCTGGCCACGTAGCCAAATGTCCCAGGTCGACGTAGCAAAGACATAAAGTGCTACATCGTAAATGATGATCGTAGTTGCCAGCAAGATTGACCAACGAAGCGGAGTGAAAAACGGTTTTTCGGGATCTGAGGGGGGATAATTCAACACAAGCAACAGGCCAAGCTGAAGAATACAACATTCAATCCAGATGATTACAAACCCGGTACGCTCAACCACAGCACGGTGAGTAACCAGCTCATTTTTACCAGTTACCCAAACAAGCAGCAAGAAAGCTAAGATTGCTAAGAACAGGCTAAATAATACGGCCACCAGGCAAAAAAGCTTACCTGGTGATCTAATAACCTTCATTACCTGGCGACTGAGGTTTTGCCACCATAATGGTTGTTGTATAGCAGATACGGCAAAAACTCCAAGCGCGATCACGACAGAAATTATCCCAGCTGCAGGAATCAGGCGCGTGAGTGAGTAGCCAAAAAGAAAAGCGGATTCGGGTTCGGAAGGGACGGTAAATAGGGTGACTAAGCCAATCAGCCCTTCAGCTGCCATTAACGCGAAAATCAGCGCGTTTATTTTTTTATGAGTATCATCGGTCAATTGGGACATGGCTTTTGACGGGTTCATTATAAAGCAAATTCACCTCAGCATATTTATCGAAGTTCACCCTTTTGACGTTTACGCTTTGGTATAAGGCTATAAGGAACTCAGGTAACCTGCTTGAGGCGATCAGAAAGGATATTGCTTTTTAACACTCCTGCCATCTAGCATCCTGCTATTTTCCCCCGTCCTATCGAGTGTGACAACACAAATGCTCGGGTCGGATTTTACCGCCCAATCACTACTTTTATCTCCAATGGATTTTCACAATTCTTGGTTAAGTATTTTCGTATCAGCATCATTCGCCCAACAGTTCAGATGCTGAGGTTCGGGACCTTCCAACAATAAAATCCGAGTATAAATTTAGATCATCTTTTGGAAACTGGATTTCAGCGCAGGATACAACTGGCGATAAAGAGGATACATTTTACGATACATGCCAGCTTGCTTTTCATCAGGTGCGGTGATACTGGCTACCTGGATCACCTGCTTGCAAGCCGCCACAATATCTGGCCAGATACCAGCACTTATCCCAGCAAGCAAAGCTGCCCCATAGGCTGCCCCCTCCGTTGCATTGACCGTTACCAGTTCAGTTTCAAGCACACTAGCCAGAATCTGTCGCCATATTGTACTTTTTGATCCCCCACCAGATACGCGGACCTGCCGAATATCTTCCAGACCAGCCTGTTGGATCAGGATAAAGCAATCTTTAAGTCCGTAAGAAACACCCTCAAGCAAGGCACGAGTCATGTGCCCGCGCCCGTGACGCAAAGTCAATCCAATAAAAGCACCGCGCGCCAGTGGATCAGGGTGCGGAGTACGCTCACCGGAAAGATAAGGCAGGAATTGCAGCCCTTCACTACCAGGGGATATTGTTTCAGCTTCTTTCAATAAATCTTCAAAACTTAAGCTCGGGGCTAGTGTATCTCGATACCATTGCAGGCTACCTGCTGCTGATAACATGACGCCCATAAAATGCCACATGCCAGGTACAGCGTGACAGAAGGCATGTAATCGTCCTTTTGGCTCCACGAGTGCTGATGGGGTGCTTGCAAATACCACCCCGCTCGTCCCCATGGTTAAAGACACCACACCTGCCTCCACTGCACCAACACCGACTGCTTGTGCAGCCTGATCGCCAGCTCCAGCGACAACAGGCGTATGAGCTTTCAAGCCGGTTGCTTTCGCTGCTTTGGAAGTTACAAATCCTGTGATCTCCGGTCCCTCAAAAACTGGAGGCATCCAGGTTCGGTCAATCCCAAGCGCTTCTAGTACTTCTGCAGACCAGTCACGCTTCCTTAGATCGAACAGCACAGTTCCAGAGCCATCAGCTTTATCCAGCGCGTATTCACCAGTCAACCGGTAGCGGATGTAATCTTTCGGCAGCAGCACGTGTCGAACTCTCGCATAGATCTGCAGCTCATTCTCTGCCACCCATAAAATCTTAGGGGCGGTGAACCCAGTTAACGCCAGGTTACCCGTTATCTGAATGAAGTGTTCGCGTCCCACACGACGGTGAATTTCATCACACTGGCTTTGTGTGCGCTGGTCATTCCAAAGGATTGCAGGCCGCAGGACTTCTCCTGCCTCATCGAGCAACACCAGTCCATGCATCTGACCGGTCAGGCCAACCGCAGCAATGTCTTCCGCCTGAATGTCGACCTGAGAAAATAAAGCACGAATACTGGCTGTAACCGCCTCCCACCACTCGGATGCATTTTGCTCCGACCATAACGGCTTTGGTGTTTGCAATGTATGGGGAGTCGAGGTTAAAGCAACCACTTCGCCGCGATCATTAATCAGCAAGGCTTTACTGGATGTGGTGGAGGTATCAATACCCAGGCAGTACATGATGCTTATCGCACCCCAAGCAGGATATCCATTGTAAGCTGGTCAAGGCGCTCATATTTCAGGCCGCGTGAGCTAATTGCATGGCGGTCGAAGGTCTTAACTTTGAGCTTAGTGGATTTTTCAGAACTATACTTCCCTAAATAAGGTGCCATAACTCCGTCATCAGCGTTGATTTCAGCCAGCAGGTTCTGGATTTCCGGATCCTGATTAAATTGGAGTGCTTTGTCTTTAAGGATAAGATAGGTGCGCATGCAGCCACGGGCGAAATCCTTCACGCCATCATAGTCCTCAGTGCGATAGGCATGCGCATCAAAGTGGCGCGAGCCGGGATAACCCACATCCTCCAGGAATTTGACCAGATAGAATGCTGATTTGATATCACGCGAGCCAAAGCGTAAATCCTGGTCATAACGCCCGGGGTATTGGTCGTTCAAGTCGATGTGGAACAGCTTCCCAGCTTCCCAGGCTTGAGCCACACCATGCATGAAGTTTATACCTGCCATGTGTTCATGAGCGACCTCCGGATTGACTCCAACCATCTCAGGGTGATCAAGCGTGTTGATAAAAGCCAACATATGCCCGGTTGTTGGGTTGTAAATATCACCGCGTGGTTCATTGGGCTTAGCTTCCAGGGCAAAGTTAAGGTCATATTTTTTATCCAGGGCATATTCGCACAGGAAGTTCATCGCCTCACGTGTGCGCCTGATTGCATCCAATGGATTCTTACTGGAATCAGTCTCTATACCCTCTCGCCCTCCCCAGAATACATACACTTTTGCCCCAAATTCCACACCTAAATCGATTGCGTACATGGTTTTCTGCAGGGCATAAGCGCGCACCCTGGGATCATTGGCGGTAAATGCTCCATCTTTAAATATTGGATCCGAAAACAAGTTGGTGGTCGCCATTGGCACAACAAGGCCAGTTTCTGAAAGGGAATGGCGAAATTCCTTCTTTATGGCATTCGCTTCAGCTGGGGTAGCATCGATTGGGATCAGGTCATTATCGTGAAAGTTCACACCATACGCGCCGACCTCGCCGAGCAGGTATACTAATTCAGCAGGCGTTTTAGGTTCTCGGACCGGTCCACCGAATGGATCACGTCCGATCGAGCCAACCGTCCACAAGCCAAAGGTGAATTTATGTTCAGGTTTAGGGGTGTAGTCAGACATCATATACTCCTTATCAATTTCTTCCCAGAATCGTTTCAATTTCCTGCATTTGATCGTATCTCAGAGGACCAAATTGCAGGACGCGGCAATTCTCTTCGACCTGTTTCCTATTGCTGAAGCCAGGGATGGGGATAGTCTGTTCACTGCGCGCTCACTTCGATGCCAGAACACCCAAGCTTGCGCGTAAAAGACATTGTTCCTCCTATTGAATCCGAACAGGGCAAACGAACACTCGCTCTATAATATGTGTTTTTCCCTCACCGTCGATCTCAAATTCACCATTCAGGCGGATGTCGACGCTGGAACTACCAATCATAACGAAAATCCGCCCAGGTTCGAGAACGAGTTTCAGGTCATGGTTGTAAAAAGCCATTTGATCGACGGGCAGGCTAAAGGTCACCGTTTTGGATATACCGGGATCAAGTGTTAGGCGGACATAGCCCTTCATTTCTTTCATCGGTCGTGGTGAACTGGCATACTCATCCCGGATATAGAGCTGGACCACTTCATCGCCTCGAACGCCACCGGTATTGGTGACCTTCAGTGAGATATCTACACTCTGACCAGCCGTCACCTGCTTGGGATTAATAGACAAGTTGTCATAGCTGAACGTGGTGTAACTTAGCCCGTGCCCAAATGGGTAGAGCGGTGTGGTTTTCTCGGAGATGTAATCGCCATACCAGTATGACTTCATGCCGGAGGGTTTGTGATTGTAAAAAATGGGCAATTGACCAACATGGCGGGGAAACGTGACCGGCAGTTTACCGCCGGGATTGACGTCGCCGAAAAGGACTTCGGCGATTGCGGCACCGCCTTCCTCGCCTGGTAACCAGGCTTCAAGAATTGCGTTCGCGTTTTCAGCAAGCCATGGAATTGCGTATGGCCGTCCATTGACCAGCACAATCACGACCGGCTTTCCTGTACTGCAAATAGCCTTCATGAGGTTTTCCTGCACACCTGGCAGGCGCAGGTCCGCGCTGTCGCGGGTTTCGCCAGTCGTACATTCCGGCGTCAGACCAGAACGGTCTCCGAGGATAAGAATAACGACCTCTGCCTGTTGGGCGACATTGACCGCCTCATCGAATCCGCTGCAATCATCCTCCAGGTTTTCACAGCCTTTGGCGTAGAGTACCAGGGTCTGTTCAGATACCGCCCTGCGGATACCATCTAATACGGTCGGAAAATGTTGAAGCACAATTTTTGAATGGCCAATATTCGCTGATGACGGATCTTGCAAATCTCGTAACTTGAACAACTCCATCATAGCCGGGTAGGAATAATCTCCCAGCTGGTTGCGACTTTCGTTTGCGTTGGGACCGATGACCGCGATGCGGGTGAGCGTCTTCTTCAGCGGTAGGCTGCCATCATTCTTCAACAGCACCATACTTTGTCTGGCAATCTCTCGGGCAAGGATACGGTTTTGAGGATTTTCAAACATTTCTAAAGCACGCCCCTCATCTACATAAGGACGCTCAAACAATCCGAGATCGATTTTCACCTGCAGGTGGCGCATTACAGCGTGATCAACCGTTTCGATGTTGATTTCGCCTGATTTGAGCGCTTCGCGAAGTGGATCACCGTAGCAATTAACAGTTGGCAGTTCTACATCGATGCCTGCGTTTAATGCCAGGCTAGCTGCGGTGGACTTATCAGCAGCGATATTATGGAAATTATGGAGCATGACCACGGCTTCATAATCAGATACAACCAAGCCATTAAATCCAAGTGTATGGCGCAGGATATCCGTCAGAATATGCCGCGAGGCGGCGACAACTTCTCCATCCAGTTCGGGATATGAATTCATAATCGACCTGAGGCCTGCCAAGCGGATCGCAGCCTGGAAGGGTGGCATGAATACTTCATAGATCTCCTGCCATCCTATATGAACTGGGCCACAGTTTAACCCGCCTTGTGAAAAACTGTGACCGATAAAATGCTTTCCAGTCGCCAGCACACCTTCAGCGAGGTTTTCTCCCTGTAATCCGCTGATATATGCAACCCCAAAATGGCTGACCAGGGTTGGATCTTCGCCAAAGGTCTCCTCGACTCGTCCCCAACGAGGATCTCGGGCGACATCCAAAACGGGTGCAAGTCCTTGACGAGCCCCAATGGATAACAATTGTGAACGAATAACAGAGGTCATCGACCGAGCAAGCTCAGGTTGGAAGGTCGCAGCGAGACCGAGAATTTGCGGGAACATCGTGCCGCCCTGCATCAACGCCCCGGCGCAGCACTCTTCATGGAAGATCGCTGGAATATGAAGACGAGTCTCATCGACCAGGAATTTCTGTAAACGATTAGCCGCCCAGGCAGCAGAACGCGGATCGAGCGTAGAAGCACCACCAAGACGCGTGATTTGTCCGATGCCATTAATTAATTTGCTAGCGATTTTTTGTTGATCAAGTTTGCCCTTAGTTTGTAATTCGTAAATCCAATAAGAACCGAGTTGGGCGAGTTTTTCATCCAGGGACATTTGGGAAAGCAACAATTTAAGATGTCGGTTATTGGTGGGTATCATCCATTACTCCGCGCTGCATATCAGTAGACTCTGCGTACAGGTGACACTTCACCAGTGTTTTGTCTACATAAACATCCTGGGGTACAACATTTTTGCAGATGTCCATCACTTCAGGGCATCTACCGGCGAATTTACAGCCTCGCCTCAGGTATTCTTCCTGTTCAGAGCTCGAAAGATTGATGATTTCTTCCCATCGCTTATTCGGATCGACCTCCGGGATGGACTCTCTGAGAAGCCTGGTGTAAGGGTGTTTGGGTTGTATCAATACCTGCTCTACTGGCCCCATCTCAACGATATGACCTCGAAACATGATGGCAATTCTATCGCTCACGTAGTAAGCAGTCGCCAAATCGTGAGTAATGTATAGCACACTTACACCAAAATCATCCCTAAGCTTTTTAAACAAGTTCACAATTGACATTCTCAACGATGCATCGACCATCGAAACCGGCTCATCGGCAATCATCAATATCGGGTTTGTAAGCAGGGCTCTGGCGATCGAAATTCTCTGCAGCTGCCCACCAGAAAACTCGCTCGGATATCGACCGCACAGTTCCTG
>Ga0154666_1036_pt1 | contig 20708 bp, 19 predicted proteins | sample Rifle2008BG13ft_FD_116095 | JGI IMG/M metagenome (GOLD analysis project Ga0154666, IMG submission 116095) | Chloroflexi bacterium RBG_13_50_21 | reverse complement strand
AAAGCGGATTGGATTATACCAGACGCGTATGTTTGCAGCAAGACTAAAGGAACCCGTTTTCAGCCCGAATACGGGATTTCTATTCAATTTTAGGCAAGGGAGTCTATCAGGGAATGATTAAATCGTCAATGGAGTTAGCGATAAAGCCACGTGCCTGCCAGGTAAAATATAGTGCCACCGATCCAGCCACTGCAGCATTCAGGGATTCCACCCTGCCACGCATGGGCAAGCGCATGACCACATCGCAGGATTTCCGCACTAGCTCCCGCATCCCACCACCTTCACCACCAACCACTAATGCAACAGGTCCATCCAATCGTACTTTATTCAAGGGTTGCGCATCCATTCCTGCATCCAGTCCGATGATCCAGATATTTTCGTCTTTCAAGCGTTGGATTGCTTGTGCAAGGTTTACCTGTGAAATCAACTGGTGCTCACATGCACCGGACGAGGCATTCACCACTGCTGGAGTTATCGCAGCAGCGTGTCTGAAAGGGAGTAATACGCCATGCACCCCCACCGTTTCTGCAGTGCGGATAAGTGTTCCAAGGTTCTGTGGGTCTTGAACGACATCCAGAATCAGTATAAAAGGTTGTTCATTTCGCCTGGCTGCAAGTGCCAGAATATCCGCCAGGTCACAATACACATAATTGCTGGCTTCCAAGGCTACTCCCTGATGACCATTTGCAAGCGAATCCAGGTTGGAACGGGGAACCCGATCAACAGGCAACCTATAAGTAGAAGTTATCCTGATGATTTCAAGCAAACGACCTTTTTCTTCCGCACCTTGAGCAAGTTTTAGACGGAAGAAGTGGCGTCTTCTTGCCTGCAATGTTTCATAGACTGCATTCCGTCCGTATAACCATTCTGTCATGGCTCACCCAATATATGGACGCTATATTGCCACCGGATATTTTCCATTATTTATGAATTTATTTCCAACGCCAGGTGGTACCGTCCTTGTTATCCTCCAGCAACACCCCAAGCTCAGCGAGACTGGCACGTAGTTGATCTGCCAGTGGCCACAGCTTCTGCTGGCGTAATTCGCGGCGTAAATCGATCAGCAATTCAACAAATGGTGCTGCCTGCCCACCTTCCCCTAAGCGCTCTATATGTAATCCAAAAACAGTCATCAACTCATGCAGCAGGTTTTGTCCTTCTGCAATTATCTCCCCATTAACCCCCGCATCCTTTGCCTGATTGGTGGCACGCACCAGCTCAAATAGATAACCCAGGGCTCCTGCAGTGTTGAAATCATCATCCATGCAATCGGTAAAACCCTTGCGGGTGTCAGCTACTTGCTTGCGTAGATTCTCCACCGCCTCACCATCCAAAATACTTCCGCCCGATATATTGCGTAAAACCAATCGTAAGCGTTCCAGCGCTTTCTCAGCTTGTGTAATGATTTCATCCCCGAAGGTGAGTGGATTATGGTAGCTTGAATTGAGGATCATCATCCGTAACACATCCCCCTCATACTTGGCAAGGAATTCTTCAATCGTCACCAAATTTCCCGTAGATTTGGCCATTTTCTCGCCGCCGATCTGCATCATACCATTATGCACCCAGTAGCGGGAAAAAGGTTTTCCAGTGGCAGATTCAGTCTGGGCGATTTCATTTTCATGGTGTGGGAAAATCAGATCATTCCCACCCCCGTGGATATCGATCTGTTCCCCCAGGTGGTGCATGCTCATCGCCGAGCATTCAATATGCCACCCCGGGCGCCCCATCCCCCATGGACTCTCCCAGGCTGGTTCTCCAGGTTTGGATGACTTCCAAAGTGCAAAGTCTATGGGATTTTCCTTGCGTTCATCCACATCCACGCGCGCTCCTGCCTGCATATCTTCCACCTGACGGGAGGATAATTTCCCATAATCTTCATCCCGGCTGACGCGAAAATAGACATCTCCATCGACCTCATAAGCATACCCTGCTTCACCTAATTGAGTGATCAGCTTGATGATCTCCGGAATCTCGTTTGTGACTCGCGGATAAATAGTGGCTGGGAGGACATTCAACTCGATCAGGTGCTTTCCAAACTCATCAATATATTGCTCTGCTAGCATGATCGGGTCCATACCGATCTTGTTAGCTCGTATGATAACCTTGTCATCCACGTCGGTGTAATTCATGGCGTGGCGCACTTCATAACCGTGATATTCCAGATAACGTCGGATGATATCAAATACAATGGCAGACATGGCATGACCCACGTGAGCCTTGTCGTACACCGTGGGACCACAAACATACATGGTTACTTTGTCTGGTTGGATTGTCAGGAAATCCTCTTTCCGTCGTGAAAGCGTGTTATAGATTCGTAGCGCCATGATTACACCTATTCATTAATCTTCTTTTTCTAAGCGTCCAAAAATCATCCGCCCAGCTGCAGTTTGCAATACCTTGGTCACTGTGACATCGATTTTCTTGTTCAGATAATTTCGCCCATCTTCAACCACCACCATGGTGCCATCATCCAGGTATCCAACCCCCTGACCCGACTCCTTGCCTTCCTGAATTACATTGACCTCCATGGATTCACCGGGTAGAAAAACAAGTTTAACTGCGTTTGCCAATTCATTCACATTAAGCACGCTCACTCCCTGTAATTCTGCGATCCGGTTCAAATTGTAATCATTGGTCAGGATTGGGCAGCGCAGCTGGCGGGCAAGCACAACTAGCTTGTCATCCACCTCACGCACACCCTCCACATCCATATCACTGATGCGTAGGGGTGTGCTCGTGTCTTTTTGTAGTTGCGAAATCACTTCAATTCCGCGCCGTCCACGCTGGCGGCGGAGGTTATCCGATGAATCAGCGATAAATTGCAGTTCATTGAGCACAAATCTGGGGATAAGCAATGTTCCAACCAGGAAGCCCGTGCGAGCAATATCAGCGATTCGCCCGTCAATGATCACACTGGTATCCAACAAGATAGTCCGGTAGGATGGCTGGGAAGCAGCTGAAGAATCTTCTCCAGAACGCCCAGGGGTAAGCTTTACCAGTGAAGATAGATCCGTCTGGCGCATGACGAAAATAGCAATCCCAAAATACCCGAACACCAGCACACCCACAAATGGCAAAATCTTGCCAAAAGGTGCAGGCAACAAGGACAGGGGGAATGTGAGCAGAGCTGCAATGATTAAACCCACCACCAGGCCAGTCAGCCCTGAGGCCAATGTTTGTGAGGATACGCTTAGCAAGGTTCTGCGGATTGTACGGACTGGTCGTGAAGTGAAATAGGGTGTCAGGATCAAACCAGCCAGCATCCCCACCAGCCCCAATAAGATGGCGGCAATTTCTGGGGATTGGTCGGTATAATTTCCTATCGTGTATCCAAAATACGCACCTAGAATACCAAATACAACCATTCCGATCAAACGGAAAATGAATTCGACACTCATGGCAGCCTCCTTATAGATAGAATTAAGCTGCGCGAGTCTCCATGGTTTGGAGTGAGCAAATTCCGTTCTAGTTTACAAGAAACTGGGACGGACTAATAAATTTCCCCTCACCCATATTGCAGATAACTAAAAATAGACAATAATTGCTCGAGGATATTGATTTGGTGAGGTTCAATGCCTCATGGAGTCTCGTTTGACTCACTCTTCACATTATATCGCTAAATTCTAGGTTTTTGTATCCATGAAAACCGATCCATCACTCGTCAATCAGCTCTATTATTTCAACTGATATAATCAACTGAGCACGATAATCATCAAATATTGCCCATTCGGCTCATTGCCCTACTTTATTGCGGTTAAATAATTATCATGGATCAGAGTAAAATAACTCAAGGACCGGTGCAAAATTCAGATAACCGTCGCCTGATTGTTGGTGTAACAGGTGCGTCCGGTGCTATCCTCGGGATTCGCCTGCTTGAAGTGCTCAAGCCAACCGCGATAGAAACCCATTTGGTGCTTTCCGACTCAGCCCACCTGACCATCATCCATGAGACAGATCGGTGTTTGGATGATGTTTTATCTCTGGCAGATAAGGCTTATGACTTTCATGATGTTGGCGCTGCTATTGCTTCAGGGTCATTTTCAACCATGGGCATGGTAATCATCCCTTGCTCCATCAAAACCCTTTCTGCAGTAGCCAATTCCTACTCAAATGACCTTATCTCACGCGCCGCCGACGTTACCCTCAAGGAAGGCAGACCATTGGTATTGGTAATCCGCGAAACACCGTTCCATCCAGGCCACCTGCGATTGATGAGTGAGGCTTCTACCGTGGGGGCAGTGATTTTCCCACCTATTCCTGCTTTCTACTTGCACCCGCAATCAATGGACGAGGTTATCGATAATACCGTTGGGCGGATATTGGCACGCCTGGGTGTAGAAAACGATTTATATCAGGAATGGCAAGGACATTCCAACGGGTGAAACGATGATTTCCCGCGACCTTGATAAAGCCGCTTTACGCGGTGAACCATCCTATGTCTGGTGCGCAGGGCAAGATCGCCGCATGCGTATGATCCTGTCTGCTGCGAAGGATCATCTGGCAGGTCGCGTGCTTGAAAACGGTTGTGGTATTGGAATGTACCTGGAGCATCTTACACCCCATGTTGGATCGATCATCGGGTTGGAATACGATCAAGAACGTGCAAAACAGGCGCATATTCGCACTTCAAATGTGGTTGTCGCTGCCGGAGAAGAGTTACCCTTTGAACATCAGGTATACGATGCCATTCTAAGTCATGAAGTGCTCGAACATGTCAGAGATGATAGATCCTGCGTTGAGGAAATGATCCGTGTCCTCAAACCTGGTGGAATGATCCTGCTATTTGTTCCGAATCGGGGTTATCCATTTGAAACCCATGGATTTTATTGGCGTAAGCGCTACCATTTCGGTAATATCCCATTGATCAACTATCTTCCCTCCCGTTGGCGAGATTATCTTGCACCCCATGTGCGCGTATATTCGACAGGGAACCTTGAGCAGCTTTTTAAGCGATTACCTGTGAAAATCCTCCAGCAAGAAATCATATTTGGATCTTATGATAATATTATTTCCCGTTCTCCTACGCTTGGACGCTTCTTGCGTACTTTACTCCAATGGCTTGAGAAAACACCTCTGAAGGTATTCGGTTTATCGCATTTTTGGGTGATTCAAAAGAATTGAGCTAGCCTACATTAACTCGAAAATCAAAAATGCCTTCTCGGATAGGCCATGCCCGAGAACATTTTTGACAGATCAAGCTGGCTTGATGTGGTTTTAGGAAATCTGCCTCGCAAACTGGGCATTTAAAGAACATACCCTCTGATGCTTTTTGAGTATCTCCAACGGCATAGCTGCGGGTGAATACGCTTGGAGAAAGTTGGCACCAATTCCCCGTCGGCTGTAAAATCGCATCCATCCTGACCAATAAGTTGAGGGGTAGATATTTTTTAAACGCACCCAATCTAAAATACGAGACTGCCAGCTGGCGTTCCAATGTAAATCCTGATTCTGAGAGCCAATTACGCACCATTTTTGGATGGTAGTCAAAGTTAAGCTTCTCAAATTCCACACTTTGCAATGAAAAAGGTGACCAGGATTGCCGACTCAGGAAATAACGTAGAATTGCTTTTATATTCTGTTTGTTTGCATATTCAAGGATAAATGTTGCCCCTGTTTGCATTGTTCGGCGCACCTGGTGAAGGGCAGCCTGCGGTTCAGTCATATGATGCAGGGTACGGATCATGGTTGCAGTGTCAAACAAGCCGTCTACAAAAGGTAATTTATATATATCAGCTGCCACGTAAATATAGCGTTGGTTCCTCCCCAATCGTTGCATTGCCTGCGTAAGCTGAGTTAGCGAGTAATCTACTAACACGACCTGTTTAAAACCCACATACCTTTGCGTATTTCTCCCAGCTCCAGCACCCAACTCTAACAATAATTCGCCCTGGTCAGGTAACAATCGCCGCAGTGCAATGTCTTCTGCCTGGTCCTCATATTGCCGCCCACCTAATTCCCAAAAACTAGTTTGGTAATCTGAACCTTCGTAATCACAGATAGGAGGTTGTGAGTCTTTCACTTTGGTTTGAAACCGTCTTGAAAAAATTTTCGCCTGGTAATCAACTTGGTATTTAATTTGAAATCCAATCAGCGTTTATTGGGTGGGTGGTAAAATGCTGTGCCCTGTCCCCTTTTCCCGGTCTACGGAATTATATCCACGGCCAACGCCACGATAAATGAAACCAGATCTAACCATTTCGTCTGGTTCATAGATATTCCGTCCGTCGTAGAGTATTGGCTGACGCATCAGCTCACGTAAACGCGATCGATCCAACTGCTTAAATTCATTCCATTCCGTCACCACCACCAAAGCATCACAACCCTGAGCCAAAGTATATGGATCGGGCATCATTTGCACCCCGGGGAGTAACGGTTTTGCAATCTCCATGGAGACGGGGTCATATGCCTTTATGCTTGCCCCGTTTGCCTGAAGTTTTTGGGCAATCGTGATGGAAGGGGCATCCCTCATATCATCCGTATTTGGTTTGAATGATAAACCAAGCAACCCTATCACCTTACCCTGTAAATTGCCAACCATCTCTTTGATATGATCAATCACCATTTCACGGCGATCATCATTAATCTCCATTACCGTATACAGTAATTGCGGGTGGCGTCCTTTCTCGGCAGCCATATATGCTAATGCCATGACGTCTTTTGGAAAACAAGAGCCACCGTATCCTACCCCAGCATCCAGGAATTGTTTACCGATGCGGGTATCATACCCCATGCCAACCGCCACTTCCTTCACATCTGCTCCAAGGGCTTCACAGATATTAGCTATTTCATTAATAAAAGATATCTTGGTAGCCAGGAAAGCATTGGATGCATATTTTATCATTTCAGCAGTTCGTAAATCCGTAAGAACGATTGGGGCTCGTAAAGGCAGGTGTAGTTGAGCGACTTTTTCAGCCGCAGCTGGATCAAACGATCCTAAAACGGTCCGGTAAGGCTGCATGAAATCTCCGATTGCAGAACCTTCCCGCAAAAACTCAGGACACGATACTACTGAAAAAGGAATGGGGCTCACTTGATTTCGATGCACGATATCGGCTACCCAATCTCCTGTTCCTACTGGCACAGTCGACTTGTTAATCAGGATCAACTCACCAGTCATATTCTCTGCAATGGCACGCGCAGCAGCTTCGACATATTGCAGGTCGGCATCTCCATCCACCCCCATAGGAGTACCTACTGCAATGAAAACAAACTCAGTACCTTTCAAAGCTTCTGCATAGGAGGTGGTAAATGCTAACCGCTTTGACAGTATGTTGTGCTCCACCAATTCTTTTAAGCCAGGCTCATAAAAGGGCAGCTGCCCTTTCTTCAATCCATTGATTTTTTCCTCGATAACATCCAGCGCGATGACATGATTTCCAAGATCAGCAAAGCAGGCTGCTGTTACCAGTCCGACATAACCGACACCTACAACACAGATGTGTTTCATAGATTCTCCTCGCGAATTACAGGTCAACTGCCTATCTTATCACAAGGTCATAGAATTGGTAAGTTTTACTCTGTCAAGCAAATCACCTAAAGCTCACAAAGGGATGATTACCGTCATATTTTCATTGTGACCTCTGTCACTTGCAAATCGGTCAAATATAGTCTAAAATATGAACTATAAATCATAGTAATAATATCAAATTATGGGAGTTTATGATGCAAATTACACGGCAAGCAGATTACGCAGTTAGAGCAATGGTGTACCTTGCTCAACTTGGTCCGAAAGAACGGGCTGCCACAGGTTTAATCGCACAAGAAAAGAGCATCCCGCCTTCCTTCTTAGCGAAAATAGTTTCACAATTATCAGTTGCCGGCTTATTACAGACCTCGCGCGGAGCACGGGGTGGTGTCTCACTGGCAAAGCCTGCTGAAGAAATCAGCCTGTTAGATGTTGTTGAAGCGATTGATGGACCCATCCTATTGAATGATTGTGTTGCCGACCAGTCTGCCTGTAAATTCGATGAGTCCTGCCCCCTTAAGCCAGTTTGGTGTGATGCTCAAAGAATGCTTGTGGATCATCTTTCCAATGCTAATTTCGCACAGTTTGCTCAGGTGGCTGCAAGCGGGTAGAATCCTAGGTTTGGCACGTTCAGGTTATTTGCTCTTCTATCCCCTCCTGGCGTATAATCACTTGGAGGGGATGTTTGGTTGTATCCCCATATAATACACCTCTCGAATCAATTTAAATACCACTTATCGATAGATTGGAGGACCTATGTCAACCACCCGAGTCGTTCATGCCCCACGTGGAACCCAACTCACCTGTAAATCCTGGCTCACTGAGGCACCATTTCGTATGATCCAGAATAATCTGGACCCTGAAGTCGCTGAACGCCCTCAGGATTTGGTAGTATATGGTGGTCGTGGTCAGGCTGCCCGAAATTGGGAATGTTTTGATGCGATTTTGGCATCTCTCAAAGAGCTTGAGATGGATGAAACCCTCCTCGTTCAATCTGGCAAGCCTGTAGCTGTTTTTAAATCTCACCCGGACGCACCTCGAGTCTTGATTGCCAATTCGAATCTGGTACCTCATTGGGCTACTCAAGATCATTTTGATGAGCTGGTTTCGCGCGGCCTGATGATGTTCGGTCAGATGACCGCTGGATCATGGATATATATTGGTACCCAGGGGATTTTGCAAGGAACTTATGAGACACTTGGCTCACTGGCCCATCTTCGAGGATGGTCTTCATTAAAAGGGAAGTTTGTACTCACTGCGGGCTTGGGTGGGATGGGTGGTGCCCAACCTTTAGCGATTACAATGAATGAAGGTGTCGGTTTAATCGTTGAAGTGGATCCAGCACGTGCCCGGAGACGGCTTGAGATGGGTTATGTGGATATAGTCGTGGATACGCTGGAAGAAGCCATGACTTTGGTCGAAGAATACCAGAAAAATGAAAAACCTAAATCCATTGGACTGATTGGAAACGCAGCTGAAATCTACCCAGAGCTTGCCACACGGGGGATTGTACCGGATGTTGTCACTGACCAGACACCAGCCCACGATGTACTCATGTATGTGCCCGCTGGTTTGGATGTCGGTCAGGCAGATGACTTACGGAAAAACAACCCAGAAGAATATCATCATCGTTCGATGAAATCCATGGCACGTCATGTACGGGCGATGTTGGAGTTCAAACGCCATGGTGCAGAGGTCTTCGATTATGGGAATAATCTACGTCAACGAGCCTATGATGAAGGTGTGAGTGATGCCTTCGAATTTCCAGGATTTGTCCCCGCATATATTCGCCCTCTATTTTGTGAGGGAAAAGGACCATTCCGCTGGGTGGCACTCTCTGGTGACCCGGAAGATATTTATCGCACGGATGAAGCTATGTTGGAGTTATTCCCCGAAGATGCGCATCTGCATCGCTGGCTCAAGATGGCGCGGGAGTTAGTCCACTTCCAGGGGCTTCCATCACGGATTTGTTGGCTTGGTTACGGGGAACGCGCAGAGGCAGGCTTGTGCTTTAATAATCTGGTGGCTGAGGGTATCGTGAAAGCCCCTATTGTGATCGGCCGGGATCACCTGGATGCCGGTTCGGTTGCTTCTCCCAATCGTGAGACGGAAGGGATGCAGGATGGCACCGACGCTGTCAGTGATTGGCCAATCCTGAATGCACTGATTAACGCAGTCGGAGGTGCAACCTGGGTCTCATTTCACCATGGTGGTGGGGTGGGAATCGGATACAGCCAGCATGCCGGACAAGTGATCGTGGCTGACGGTACGCCCGAAGCTGCCCAGCGCATCGAGCGTGTATTAACCACGGATCCCGGTATGGGAATCGTGCGCCATGCAGATGCCGGATATCCAATCGCCATCCAGGCGGCAAAAAGGCATGGGATTAAGATGCCTATGTTAAAATAAAATGGTGTATCAATTATTTATATGGGACGTTGAGCTGCTAAAGCCACCCAATCCCCCATCTGTGACTTTCTAATCAGGTGATATCTATGTTCTTCCAAAGCTGCTTCGACCTCGGTGCTTTGCTCTGCCAGAATACCCGATAATACCAGCCATCCACCGGGCGATACCAGCTCTCCCAAACCTTGACTGAGTAATTGCACCAGCACAGGGGCAAGAATGTTTGCTAAAACTAGCTGGGCTGTATGAATTCCAAAATTCCCTGTCTTAATTTCTTTCACGGAGCCAATTCCCAATTCAAGCCGGTGTGTGACATCGTTGATGGCAGCATTATCACCTGAAGCCCGGATGGCTTCCGGGTCGATATCCACTCCTAATGCCTTATCTGCCCCCAACTTCAAGGCAGCCATAGACAGGATGCCTGAACCGCAGCCAATATCGATCACACTCGATTCCGGTTTGATTTCCATATCATCATAAAAGTCTTCCACAAGCGCCAGACACAGTTGGGTGGTTGGGTGAGTTCCGGTACCAAAAGCCATCCCCAATTCAATACGGATAGGTATACGATCCTGTCCTTCTGGATTGATCCAGGCAGGTAGGATGACCAGTTTCCTACCGATGGGGATGGGATGATAATGTTCCTTCCATGCCTCCATCCAATTGACTTCTTTGATTAGCTTGAATTCCGGCTCCGGCAGTGGGGAAATCCGCCCCAAATACCATAATCCCTGCTCAATCCCTTGCTGTGTTTCTTCCAATTGGTCATCTACAGGGAGGTATCCACACACTCTCAGCGGTCCAATTGCCTGCCCATTTTCATCTGCTGGACCTGCCATAACCGCAGTGGATTCGATCGCTACCCCGTCAGGGATGTAACGCCTGAGTAGCTCAGCTACTGCCTCAGCCATTTCCCCATCAACGACCAGGCTTACTTCTTGCCAGTATTTATCTTTCATTCGATCAGTATTCATTCAGGGTGATTGGACGGATGGTTCAGACGCGTCTGGGCTATGGTTAGCCTCCCAGAGTATCTTTTAACCACTCCAGAAAACCACGCTCAGCTGGCTTGACTTCACTGCCCAGGCTTTTAGCCAGCTCTTCCATCAGTTCGCGTTGCTCAGGTGTCAGGTTTTTGGGAATTTCAACATTAACAACCACCATTTGGTCACCCCGGCCATTTCCCCTCAGATGGGGTACACCTTTACCGCGCATGCGCAGCACTTTTCCGGGTTGGATAGCGGCGGGGATTTTCAGTTTGGTCGGTCCATCCACGGTAGGTACATCCACCTCCGCACCGAGTGCTGCTTGGGCGATATTGATATCCAAATCCAAGAGGATATCACTCTCGCGCCGGCGGAAATATTTATGAGATAACACCCTCACTACAAGATAAAGGTTCCCATTCGGACCGCCATTCTCGCCCGGCTGTCCTTCTCCCGCCAACCGGATCTGGTTGCCATTATCCACCCCGGCAGGGATGGATACAACCTTTTTTCGAATCTTTCGCACCAACCCGCGCCCACTACAAGTATGGCATGGCGTGGCAATGGTTTCCCCCTGCCCATTACAAACTGGACATGTTGAAACCTGGACCATCGATCCCAGGAGCGTTTGTCGCACCTGACGTACTTCACCAGCACCATTGCAGGTGCTACAGCGCACCCGGCTGGTGCCTGGTTCTGCTCGACTACCCCCACAGGTCTCGCATACCTCATCCCGGGTGATTTCAATTTCCCTCTCAACTCCAAAAATCGACTCCTCAAAGGTCAGGTCAACATTATATTGAAGGTCACCTCCACGCCGTGGGGCATTGCGGGTACGCCTGCTGGTAGTCCGTCCAAAACCTCCAAAACCCCCGAAAAATTCTTCAAACAGATCGGCGAAATCAACAGTGAAATCAGGAACCCCACCCATGTTTTGCACACCGGCATGACCAAAGCGGTCATAGGCGGCGCGCTTTTCAGGCTCAGACAATACTGCATATGCCTCATTGATTTCCTTAAAGCGCTCTTCCGCATTCGGTTCCTGGCTCACATCAGGATGGTATTGCCGCGCCAGCTTCCGAAACGCCGATTTGACGTCGTCTGGCGAAGCATTGCGCGGCAAACCCAAGATTTCATAATAATCACGTTGAGGCATTTTTTTGCGTTACAACGTATAAACGTTTTCACGTTTAAACGTTATAGAGAATCCCTTCTTCACGAATTACTTTCGGTTGTTGTGCCAGATATTTCATGAATCCTGCAATTTGACGACTGCATTTATCGCACAACTCAAATAATTGAGAAAATTCTACTTCGTTCAGATAACCGATATCCTTTCCAATATAAACCTGGGCTCTCAACTCACCTGCTGAAGCTTTTGCCCGTCCAAGATAATCATTGAATAATGGTTGTGTTCGGCTTTCAAAACCTTCTGCGATATTAGACATAATTGATACAGAAGCACGTCGCATCTGGTCGCTTAAACCAATATCCCTGGCAAACTCCCCATGATGAGTGAGTTCGTACACCACACGGGTTAATTCACGAGCAGTTTTCCAGGCTTCAATATCTTCAAACCTAACGATCGTAGGCACATCTTAACGTTCTGACGTATAATGTTCGTACATTCAAACGATTAAGCATTCCTAAATTCGCCATCCACCACATCTTCATCACTACCAGGCTGCTGCCCGCCTTCCGGGCCTGGTTCCTCGCTGCCTGTGGTTGGACCAGCCTCTGGTCCACCTTGCTGGTAGACCGATGCTCCAATTTGCTGAACAACCTGGAACAGCTGGTCGGTAGCACTTTTGATCGTACCGGCATCATCACTTTCCAATGCTTTCCTGACGTTGGCAACCTCCGCTTCCACTTTGCTTTTAGTGTCCGCAGGTACTTTTTCACCAAAGTCACGCACTGCCTTCTCAGCTGTATAAATGGCATTATCGGCGGTATTCCGTGCTTCGATCAACTCTTTTCGCTTCTTATCTTCATCTGCATGTAGTTCAGCTTCGCGACGCATGCGTTCCACTTCCGACTCATTCAACCCGGATGAAGCCGTGATGGTAATGTGTTGGCTGCGCTGTGTAGCTTTGTCTTGAGCAGTTACTTTAATGATCCCGTTCGCATCAATATCGAAAGTCACTTCGATTTGTGGGATACCACGCGGTGCGGGTGGGATACCATCCAGGATGAACTTTCCAAGGCTTTTATTATCTGCAGCCATCGGACGCTCACCTTGTAAGACATGGATCTCAACCTGGGGCTGGCTATCAGAAGCCGTTGAAAAGATCTGGCTCTTGCGAGTTGGGATGGTCGTATTGCGTTCAATCAATGATGTTGCCACACCTCCCAATGTTTCCACAGACAGAGTTAACGGGGTGACGTCTAATAATAGGATATCCTTCACATCCCCACCCAACACACCGGCCTGGATCGCTGCACCAACCGCCACCACCTCGTCTGGGTTGACGCCCTTATGCGGTTCTTTGTTGAATAATTTTCTTACCGCTTCTTGCACTGCAGGCATGCGGGTCATGCCACCCACCAGGACCACTTCATTTATCTTTGAAGTGTCTAGGTCTGCATCTTTTAACGCAGTTCTAACTGGACCTAACGAGCGCTCAATTAAATCACCTGTGAGCTGCTCCATTTTCGACCGGGTCAGATTCATCACCAGGTGCTTCGGACCTGAAGCATCTGCTGTGATGTAGGGCAGGTTAATCTCAGTCTGCATCATACTGGAAAGCTCAATTTTTGCTTTCTCAGCTGCTTCCTTTAACCGTTGTAGCGATTGTCGATCCTGCCGAAGGTCAATTCCATTGGTCGTTTTGAATTCATCTGCCAGATAATCAATTAAACGCATGTCAAAATCATCACCACCCAGGAATGTATCTCCACTGGTAGACCGTACCTGAAAAACCCCATCACCTACATCCAGGATGGAAATATCGAAAGTACCACCACCCAGGTCATAGACTGCGATCACTTCATCTTTCTTCTTATCCAATCCATAGGCAAGGGAGGAAGCGGTTGGTTCATTGATGATGCGTAACACGTCCAATCCAGCAATCTTACCGGCATCCTTTGTGGCGTTGCGTTGGGCGTCATTAAAATATGCAGGCACCGTAATGACTGCCTGGGTTACAGTTTCACCCAGGTATGCTTCAGCGTCTGTTTTTAATTTTGCCAGGATCATAGCTGAAATTTCCGGAGGTGAATATTCCCTTCCATCTAATACTACTCGAATGTCACCATTCGGCGCTTTGGCTACCTTATAAGGGACACGCGCCAATGCTTTTTTCACTTCTGGATCTTCAAACTTGCGACCCATGAAACGCTTGATCGAAAAGACTGTATTTTCTGGATTGACTACGGCTTGGTTGCGTGCAATACGTCCGACCAGCCGTTCATGATTTTTGTTCACTGCAACCACGGACGGTATAAGCCGCTCACCTTCAGCGCTCGGTATGACAGTTGGCTCCCCACCTTCCATAACTGCCACTACTGAATTGGTTGTCCCCAGATCGATACCAATGATTTTTGCCATTCTTAATCTCTCCTTGTGATAATTAGATGCAAATATAGTTAATAATTGAAAAATGATTACCTGGCTACGCGAACGCGTGCAGGACGGATGACCCGCTCGCCCAGGGTATACCCAGGTTGCACAACATCAATAATCTGTCCGCTCTCATGGTCAGGGCTGTCTTCGTTTGAGATGGCTTCATGCAAGTTGGGATCGAAATATTGGTCTTTCGTATCCATCATCATTACGCCATCCGCTTCGAACGCACAGATAAATTTTCGCTGGATGAGATCAATACCTTCAGCCCAAACCGCTCCATTACCTTCTGTTGGGCGATTTTTATTCTTCAAGGCTCTTGCAAGGTCATCCGCAATATCCAAATAGCGACGAATTGCGTTACCAAATGCGTTTTGACCACCCTGAGATAAATCCCGTTCCATTCGTTTCTTGTAATTAAAAAATTCTGCCCTTTCGCGCTGCCATCCTTCCAGATATTCATTGGCCTTTTCTAATGCCTGGTCTCGCTCGGAACGCAGCAGATTTATCTCCTCCTCAGGACTGACAGCCTTTTCCTTGGCTTCAAAATCGGAGGGCATTTGGTCCTCAGGCTGTCTCTGTAATTTTTCTTCGTCAATGGTTGTTTTATTTTCTTCTGGTTTGTGTTTCTTCGCAGACATGATCTCGCCACACTCCTTATGCTTCTTCTGCTAACATTTCAATAACCAGGTCACTTAACAGACCTGATACAAAGCGCACTGCTGAAACTGTCCGACCATAGGCCATCCGGGTAGGACCAAGTACACCCAGTGCACCGGTTGCCAACCCGGGTGCACCATAGCGTGCCAGGACCATGGAACAATCTCGTAAATCTTCCCACGTCCCTTCGCCGCCGATCAGCACCTGAACGTCATCGACTCCACTGGTCAGTACAGTTCGGGAGAGTAAATCTTCAAGCATGGAGCGTTCTTCCAAGACCCTTAATGCCTTGCGAGCAGATTCCGATTCGGCAAATTCCGGCTCAGCCAAGACATTAGTCAATCCGTCCCGGAACACCTCACCCGAAACAACCTGCTTCATACGCTCCAGCTCTTCTCGTGTCAGCTTGAGCACATCCTGTTCAAGGGCATCAAATTGACCATGCAAGGCAGCAATCCCATCTGCATCCAGACCCTGACACACCAGATTGATGTGACTTGCTGCATTCGAAAGCTGTTCTTGCGACACAGGCTCTGCCAGGGTTAGCATTTGTTGGCGTACCTGACCACCCGTCCACACCATGACCATTAATACCTGGCGTCCATGGGTGGAAATCAGGCTTAAATGTTTGAAACGGGCAGACTCAGGGCGGGGAGAAGTGACCAATGAGGCAGCTTGAGATTGGTGTGCCAAAACTGATGCCGCCAGACGCATCCAGCGATTCACATCTCGGCCAGCCTGATAAAACTGGTGCGTGATGGTTCGGCGGGTATTCATGGGTAACTCGGTTTGTCCCATAAGCTGCCGGACGAAATATCGGTAACCTTCCTCCGTGGGGACACGTCCCGCTGATGTATGCGGTTGGCGTAAGTACCCTGCTTCGGTAAGCTCAACCATGTCATTACGGATGGTGGCAGAGCTGGTTTCCAATTTATACCGTTCGGTTAATGCCTGGGATCCAACCGGTTGTGCCGTCTCTGTATAAGTATGGATAACCAGTGCAAGAATTAGTCTTTGCCGTTCGGTAAGAAGATTCATCATGATTTCCTATAATTTAGCACTCTCAATGCGAGAGTGCTAATTCGAACCCTAAAATGATACCATGACGGGAAAGGTACGTCAAGAAGTGGAGCAGGGTTCTTATAAAACTCTTACAAGCCAATCGGTTGACCTTTTCAAATAGTCTCGTTATAATCCAGGTGACAATTTAATAACCTTCGGGGCAGGGTGATAACGAAAATTTCGTTGATTCCCGACCGGTGGTAAAGCCCACGAGCCATTCATTTGGCATGATCCGGTGAAATTCCGGGGCCGACGGTACAGTCCGGATGAAAGAAGGTCGTATCTATGCGGAAACATTTACCTGTGTATCATGCGCAGGTTGTGTATGCAGCAGTCATTGATTGCCCCGAAGCACCCTTCGGGGCTTTTTGTATCATGAAGACGAAATATTGGCTTATTTTCCTCTCCATCTTCCTTCTGCTCATCGTTTGGCAGCTGGTTACCTGGCTCGGGAGTTTCCCGACTTTCATTCTTCCAACACCTGGGCAGGTTGGCACACGCTTCGTCCTGGCGATATTGGATGGAAGCCTGCTTCGAAACGCAGCGGTCACACTGCTAGAAGTCCTGTTAGGTCTGGCATTGGGCGTCAGTGTGGCGACGGTGCTGGGGTATCTGCTGGCTCGCTCTCTTCATCTGGAGCGGTTGCTTTCGCCATTTATCGTTGCCAGCCAATCCATCCCAGTCGTTGCCATTGCCCCCCTGCTTGTTATCTGGTTCGGTCCTGGATTATCCTCCAAGGTCTTAATCTGTGCCTTGATCGTCTTTTTCCCGGTTCTGGTGAATACTGTTGTCGGCGTTCGTTCTGTCCCTGAAGATCTGCGTGACCTGATGCGCTCACTCCGGGCCACGCACTGGCAGACATTGAAAAGCCTGGAAGCTCCAGCAGCTTTACCAGTGTTCTTGGGCGGTTTGCGCGTTGGTGCTACCCTCTCAGTCATCGGGGCAGTGGTGGGTGAGTTCGTGGGTGCGAAAAGTGGACTCGGCTTTCTGGTCAATGTCGGGAGAGGTGTTTACGACACCGCCCTGGTATTCGTCGCTGTTTTCACACTTATCACCATGGCGCTTGTCCTGTACAGTCTGGTGGCTCTGATTGAAAAACATCTCCTGAGATGGCAGCAGCGTCCTGAAAATGAGGACTTTTTGATCAATAATTCACAGGCAAAAGTAAGATGAATCAACTTGTTAGGAGCTTGCGAATGAAAAAAATGTTGTTATTTATTATCTTAATGCTGGTAATGTTATCCTCTGCGTGTGCCGGTGCATCAAAAACCGCTCAACCACAAGGAACAACGGATGTGCCCATTCAAAATACCTATCCAGAGCCATCCACGACCAGCGAATCCCCACTGGTGCACATTCGTCTGCCTTTGGGGTATATACCCAATGTTCAATTCGCTCCTCTGTATGTCGCAGTTGAAAAGGGTTATTTCTCACAGGCCGGGATCGAAATCGAATTCGATTACAGCTTTGAGACCGATGCAGTAGCATTGGTAGGCGCGAATGAGCTTCAGTTCGCAGTTGTATCAGGGGATCAGGTTTTGCTGGCACGCGCTCAGGGATTGCCAGTGGTGTATGTCTTTGCCTGGTACCAGGATTATCCAGTCTCGGTGGTTTCAAAAACCGGACACGCCACCCTTACCCCTGAAGATTTAGCCGGAAAACGGATTGGCCTTCCAGGATTATATGGGACGAGTTACATCGGTCTGCGAGCCCTGCTGAGTGCGGGCGCACTCGATGAAAGCGATGTCACCCTGGACTCAATTGGATACAACCAGGTGGAAGCTCTGGTAAGCGATCAGGAAGAAGCAGTGGTGGTTTATACCACCAATGAGCCGGTGCAGTTGCGCAACCTGGGTTATCAAATCGATGAGATAAAAGTAAGGGATTATGACCACTTGGTATCCAATGGGTTGATCACCAATGAAATCACGATCTCCCAGGTTCCAGACCTGGTATATAGAATGGACCAGGCTATGCTTAAAGGCATTGCAGATACAATCGCCAGCCCCGATGAGGCGTTTGAAATCTGCTTGAAATATGTGGAAGGGCTTTCCCAATCAGACCAGGCAATTCAAAAACAAGTACTCGCTGCCTCCATCGAATTTTGGAAGGCTGAAAGACTGGGATATTCTGATCCACAAGCCTGGCAGAACACCCAGCAAGTGTTATTAGACATAGGCTTCCTTACAGAACCAGTGGATTTGAACCAGGCATTCAGCAATGATTTTCTTGATGATAAGTAAGGTAAATCCCCACCAGCCGGATTAGTCGTCCATGAATGACCCAGCCGTTCAGCCCGTATTAAAGATCAGGCACCTCAGCATCATTTTCCCGGATGGGAATAGTGGGCTTAAAGCCTTAGATGACATATCATTTTCTGTGAGTGCCGAGCAATTTATCTGCGTATTGGGTCCCTCAGGCTGTGGGAAGACTACATTATTACGCACCCTGGCGGGGTTACTGTCTCCCACTGGTGGTGAAGTGATATTTGAAAATTCCCCGCTTGTTCCCCCCAGGCAAAAGGTGGGAATGGTCTTCCAAAAAGCCAACCTTATGCCCTGGCGAACAGTTTTGGAGAATATCCTCTTGCCTCTGGAAATTCAACATGTACCCCCGAAGGAAGCACTTGAAAAAGCACGAGCCTTGATTGAGCTGGTCGGTTTGATTGGTTTTGAAAACTCGCTCCCGCGCGATCTCTCAGGTGGGATGGCTCAACGGGTGGCAATTGCCAGAGCTTTGATCCATGAACCGGACTTGCTCTTGCTGGATGAGCCTTTCGGTTCGCTGGATGCATTAACCCGCGAGCGAATGGGTTCTGAATTAACCCGCATTTGGCAGGCAAGGCGAAAGACTGTCATCATGGTTACCCATTCTATCAGCGAGTCACTTTTCCTGGCGGATCGAGTCCTGGTACTGAGCCCACGTCCTGGCCAGCTACGCCTGGATTTGACCGTGGACCTGCCCCGTCCACGGGTAGAAGAAATCCGCTACACACCAGCATTCTCAGATTTGGCACGGCAGGTTCGTCTCGCCATTGAATAAATCGTTATTCAGGAATTAAGTCTCGATATCATTCACCCCATATTTGGTGAGAAAATCATCCATAGCTTCACGCAGCAAATCGGCTTCATTCACCCCACGTTCCTCCGCCAGCTTCGAAAGACGCTCCAGCTGTGTCTGGGTGTAATGGGTGGTCTTGGGCACCATTCGCTCCTCATATGCCAACCGGATCTGGTTTCTGCCACTTATTTTTGCTCGGTATAGGGCTTGATCCGTTTTACGGATGAGCTCATTTTCAGTCCTGCCGTCCATAGGAAAGGATGCTACTCCACCACTGATATTTATACCTGAAATGGTTTGCTCGTTCTCCCCACCCAACTCACGCCGGCTCAGTTCCTGCCGGATTTGTTCCATCTTGAGAAACGCCTGCTCACGTTCTTCACCCGGAAACAAAATCACAAATTCATCCCCCCCGTAGCGCCCAATTATTGAATTGATTCCGGAATTTGCCTTGATGGCTTCTGCCACGGTTACCAGTACACGATCACCAGTGACATGCCCATACTGCTCATTAATTTTATAAAAATGGTCTATATCGAGTAGAGATAGGGAAAGGGGAGTTTCCTGTGAATTCACCTTCGCTTTTTCCAACACTTCGCTGAATTCTTCTAAAAATTTTCGCCGGCTTAACAGACCCGTTAGATCATCTTTCTGAGCAATTTCTGCTTTGATCATCCATGCCTCCAATTCGTAATATATATTTATATTATATAATAATATTATCTTATTATATTATTATTGTCAATGACTATATCATGTTCTTGAATTGCTAGAGGACCAGAAGGTTATCGATTCTAATGGGGTTTAAGTTAATCGAATATCAGATGTTTGCCTTTATCTCTCTGTCAGTGTTACGCGCCGTATAAATATCGACTGATACAAACCAATATACCTGTGAAATCTTCCCTTAATCCGGAATTAAGATATTATCTATCATTTTAGTGTTAAAATCAGGGTTCATGTGGACACCAAGATGAATCCGCTATCGCCTGTAAAACACTTCGCCCATACTTTGCTGTTGCTCGGGATAATTTCCGGTATTCTGCACCCATCGCAGGCAGCCACAGCATCTCTCCCCAACATCGCCTGGCCTCAAATTAGCCTGATTACTTACCAGAGCGGCTTCACCTCGCCTGTTCACCTCACCAACGCAGGGGATGGCAGCCAACGATTGTTCGTTGTCGAGCAGAGTGGCATCATCCGTATCATCAAAAATAATGTCGTACTCAGTACTCCCTTCCTGGATATCCAGGATCGGGTACTCTTCCCGGGATTTGGCGAGCGCGGCCTGTTGAGCGTTGCCTTTCCACCGGATTATGCCAGTAAGGGCTACTTCTACGTCTACTATACCCGCCTGGATGGCAATAACCAGACCTCACGCTTCCACCTCAAACCAGGTAAGCCTGATGAGGCTGACCCTTCCAGTGAACAGCCGATCCTCCTCATCAACCACCCAAATTACAGCAACCACAACGGGGGGCAGCTTGCTTTTGGTCCTGATGGA
>Ga0154666_1183_pt1 | contig 21770 bp, 17 predicted proteins | sample Rifle2008BG13ft_FD_116095 | JGI IMG/M metagenome (GOLD analysis project Ga0154666, IMG submission 116095) | Chloroflexi bacterium RBG_13_50_21 | reverse complement strand
CTGATGCCGGTAAAGAACCGCATCGAGAAGGGTGTTGAGCGCTACTTTATTCACCGCAAGCTGGAGTTTTAGTTGCGTGGTCATCCTGACCGCCACCCATGGTTATGTCATTGCGAACCCAGCTTTTTTTGCTGGGTGAATCAATCTTCAGCCAATCGGTCGGATCTGTCGGTTGGGTTGTGCAAGGAGTGATTTATACGACGCAGCATCGCGAATGATCTTTATGAGCGAAGCGTCCTGTGTGAAACCCAACATTGTTCTCGTATGGTTTGGCGATAAAGGAGAGTGCAATATGATAGGGATTTGGAGCTCATACGCAGATATTTACCTGATCGTCGCTGGTATAGCGATGTTGGCAGGTTTTGGTTTACCTCTCGTGCTCGTTCCATTGCGTTGGGCGAGCCTTTTCCGTTGGGATGTATCGCAGGTCTCCGACCTGGTCATATTCTTAGGGCGTTCTCTGGGGGTTTTTATCACAGTCATCGCATTATACGCATTCAAAGTGTCACAAACGCCCTCAGCAATGCCCTTCTATTATGAGCTGATGTTGTGGACATATGTGGGGATGATCCTCCTGCATGTCCATGGCGCTATCCGGAAAATCCAACCCATCACCGAGACCATTGAAATTGGCTTATGGATCATTCTGTGCCTAGTGACGCTGTGCTTCTATCCTTCATGACATTGCCATTGAGAGGGAGCGTACTTTGCGACTGAAGCAACCTCTAACTGTATTCCCGCGCTATATTCTGAGTAGGGCAGGCATCCTACCCGTCGGATTATCCCCAGATGAGGAGAACGATCCATCCGAAATCCAATGCGATCAGTGATTTTCTGGCTATAATAAGATCCTCCCCCAAATGCATTGGGGGAGGTTTATGTGCTTAGGTGTGGGGTAAATGATTGCGAACCATTTTATGATCTAACGCAGGATTTAGAGTTATTAATTACACCCAGGTAACTTAAAACTGGCGATGCGGGTCTGCCAAGGTGCAGTCGTTCCTGGCGGAGGCAATGGCGGCTGCGGGAGTGGAAGGGGAAGCCCGCTCACCTCATAGTATTCATTGATGTACCAGAAAGTGCAGTCATCCGTTGGATCGACATTCATGGAGGTGTAGTCGCCCCAGCGTGAGTTTGTGGTTGTCTGCACGCCAGTGCCATTGATGATAATACCCTCACCGAGGGTCATCTGCCCCAGCGGATCACCCGCCAGCCGTCCAGTGTAGCGGATGCCCGGGTAGACGTCCACCTCATTGGCCACACTGTAGCCCAGTGATATATTCCCCTTTCGATCCTGGGCGACGCTGCCCATCCAGCGATGCACGCAATCAGGAGGGGCAAAAGTGCCCTGCTGGTACACGGAGTAAGTCCCCCCCAATCGGCGGAGTTCATACCAGCGTACGCCGGCAACACCAGGCAAGGCTTCTACCGATTGGTTAGTCACCAGGTTCTCGTACTTGCCAAAGTTACGGTAAGCCAGGCGGTGGGTGGGCCGCTGGCGATACGACAGGATGTCTAACCACTGATCTGGATTAGTAACGCCCGGTTGTGGAATACACCCACGCGATGGACCACATGGGAAAATCGAGTCGTAGGAGGCAACCGGAAGTTGAGCTACCAGCGCCAGTGACGCAAACGGGCTTGACCTCCACTTTACGGTCAGATCGAAAATATTCAGGGCATCGAAAGTTGCCCCGTATGAGGCGTCATCATCCTGGGTGCCCACGATGGGCGCTGGTTTACCATCACTCGGCCGGCGCGTGCCATCGATATCCGGCGGTAAAAGACCATCACCAATCAGGCTGAGTGGGACTGTTTCCGCAGGGTCCAAGAATATAATTTCAACACGTGTTTCACCTTTGCTATATCTAAAGATTTTCTGGATAAGGGCGATTTCGTAGTCGGGATTGCTCATCCTGGATGAGATTTGTAGCAAAATCATCCTTCCCAACCAACGACTAAGGCGTGGGAGTAAATCCCGGTGTCGAAGTGGCGTTCACAGGGAATGGTACCAGCACTTCGATCTCCCGCCACGAAACCCACGACGGGCTTTCAATGGTCACAACTCGCACGAAGCGGATGTTAGGGAGCGATGCTGCTGGCACGAAGTTCAGCACATCGAAGTCATACTCCTGCCCACTGAATTCTGCCACCAGTCGCATGGTGTCTTGAGCGTTGCCAATCCACAGCTGATGAACCGTCTCACCTGCGGGCCACATCCCCACCGTCAACCGGATCTCACCGATAGAATATGGAGCACTCAGATCAATCTCGATCCATTGGGTGGGGAATGCACCCGCGCTCCATTGAGTGTTCGGGTCACCATCCACTGCCATCGCTTGGGGTTGGTCCGGCAATGCCGCTGAGACCGAGACCGGCTTCCCAAGCGCCAGGTTACGCCCTGGTAGCTCGGAGGTGGTACAGGCGTCAGGTTGTCTTGCCGGGGAGATGGCATTAAAAATATTTTTCCCTTGATCAACCATACCCCAGGTGGCATCCCACAAGCCTGCTGGTGATGGGTAATATCCCCAATAAAGCCAGCCAGAGAAGCCTTGGGTGCAGGAGGCTGCGATCCAATCCTGGATGACTATCGCCGCATCCGATATTTGTGGGTAAATCCAGGTATTCGCACCTGTTTCACCCATCAGGATGGGTTTGGTGACATGCCCCCCCAGGCCGAAGTTCTGAGCAAGCTCTGGCATACTGAGTCCTGTGCCGGGGTAGGCGTGGAAGTCGAAGAAGTCCAGGGAGGATTCTTCGAGCAAGGAAGCCGTATCCACGTAACGAGCAACCCCTTCCCGCCAGGTGTTTGGGCTGTCGGGGGCGAAGAATCCCATCGTTACCAACGCGGTCGGGTCATAGGTGAGAATAGTCTGGCGTAGCTGTTCGATGTAAAAGCGTAGTCCTTCCACTGCCAAAGCCTGCTTTTGAGAAGCTTCAGTCAAATCATAGGTCTTGCCGTTGGCTGATTTTATTTTTCCATGATCTAGAGTAAATGGTGCCTGGTCGGATTGAAAATACCCTTCACCCTGAAGCTCCCATCCCAGGACGTTATCGAGCGGTGCGTCCCTTGCGATCAGCCCGGTTAACAAATCCGTCCAGTATTTCTCCGCTGCCAGGATACCTGCAGAGGTGAGATACTCTGCATTGTGCCCTGCAGCAAAGATTTGACTGGCGTCTTGGATGGCGAGAGCATCATATCCACCCAACACGGGCAGATCTTCCGAAGCGAACAACAGGAATATACCCGTTTCTTTTGCCAGGTTCATCAAATCAACCATGTTATCCAGATATGCAGGATTGAGACCCTCACCATACTCCAGCCCGATGCAACCGTCTCCAGTGGTACAACCGTCCATGACGATACGCACTGTGTTATACCCAGCTGCAGAGAGAGCCTCGAAGTCATCCTGGGTGCGGTTATGCTCATACACTCCCACTCCGAATAGGCGGTTCTCATAATGGTCGAGTACAGGAACGAGGATGAAGTAATTTGCTCCACGTGGGATAAAACTTTTTGATGTCACCTGGTCAAAGAACCCCGCAATGCCATAGATGCGGTGGGTGGCGATGCGATGATCGTCGATAGCCGGTCCTGAAGTGGGACGGCTGGTTGGGATAGATGAAATGGCAGTTGGCAAGAATGGGATGGTTGCCGTGCTGGACTGCATGGAATGCGGGGTAATTGGCAGACTGGTAGGTGTAGTGACAGTCGTTTGCGGGACCCGGCATGCCAATATACTCGTGGCAAGCAGGAACACGATGCTGATGATAAGCCGGCGGGGAGGTGAGATCATCATACTAGCTGGAATGTTATCGGCTGGCCAGATGGTTCAGGATGAATAGCAGGCTGCCACCGAGCAGAGCCAGACCGAAGATTGCCCCCGTCAGATTCAAGCGCTTATCCCGGGTGCTGAGCAGGGTTCCAAAAACGATGGCTGGTAAACTGGAAAGCAGGACCATCGTGCGCCAATTGTAGATAGCTGCATCCACCCAGGGGAGGTGGATTTTAAAAAAGGAAAGCACCTCCATGATGAAAAATCCAGGTGCAACCATCCCCAGCAGCAAGATCTGGGTAAGTGATGGAGGCTCGGGAACGCTTGTATACATCTGTAAAGTGGATGGTTCTCCCCATATACTGTATAGCCGTAGGTGCAAAAAGCTAAGTGTGACGGCGTAAGCCAGCCATACGCCGGCACCACCAATCAGCCAGTTGGGGATACGTGTGTGATATTGCATATCATCGCTGTGGCATCAGATAGGATGGCTTTATTATAGCGCAGATGATTGCCATCCAATAATTCTGCATCTTGGGGTGAGATGAATCTGCTGGATCGATCAAATTGGGGCTGTTTGGAATGGCATAATTTTGGAATATGAATAAAATGTATTCTGTCAGCTTGTGATGAAATTTGTAGGATTATTTGCCTGGAAGAATCCATTGCCTGAAGGTGGGATTGAGGTTGGATAACGGTGCTTAGATGAACTGAAATTCCTGACAAATTACAAAATACCAAAAAGAGGAGAATGGACAGATGACTGATGAACTGATGCAACCAGTTATGCCAAGGAAATGGTACGAGATTTGGTGGGATATCTACAGCCATCCCGGTGTGACTCCCTTCCGAACTGCCCTGAATGAACCAGGGCATGATATTACCCGCGGTTTCATCTGGGTGGCGGTAACAGCCTTTATTATGACATTGGTTAGTTTATTATTTTCTACCCTGGCAATGCGGAATCTTATGAGTGATGCTTTTGGAGGAGAAATATTCAAGGAATACGGGGCATACACCGTAGCTTATATTTGCGCGGTAATTCTCGCCCCACTTTTCGCCTGCATCGGGATTGCCATCTCAGCCGCCGTCTACCACTTAGTCGCCAAGCTCTTTCATGGCAAGGGAACATGGAATGACCTGGTATTTTGCATGTCAGCTGTATTCGCGCCAGGTACATTGGTGTCGTGTGTGGTCGGCATCTTCTACCTGTTATTTTCCCAGATCCCTCTACTCATCTTCCTGCCAGCTCTGGTTGCAATGGCTTTCGGTGTTTATACGCTCGTGCTGAATATCAATGCGATCAGAGCCGCCGAAGACATCGGCACCGGCGAAGCTGTTGCAACTTATTTTATCCCATCGATCATTGCGGTGGTGCTGGTTAGCTGCTGTTCGATCGTCATTCTCATACCATTATTCAGCCAGATAATCAGCGGTCAGTAACCTGGCTGATAAACTTATTTTCATATGCAATAATAACATCGCAGGGAGATAATTTGGCTGTTTATTGATCCAAAATCGAACAATCAAAGTAATATTTATAAACATCCACTGGTTTAAAAGGAGGAGCCTTGATTCGCAAGTTATTTATTCTATGTCTTGTCATCGGATTGTTGTTTGCCTTCACAGTCCCGGCGAAAGCCATCAGTTACGGTGAGTTTGATGGAACTGACCATCCCAATGTTGGCTCAATGGTCGTGCGAGTGGGTGAGATATATTACCAATGGTGCTCCGGCACGCTCATCAACCCAACCGTGTTCCTGACTGCCTCCCACTGCACCGCGCCTCTAGACTGGTTTCTCCCAGCTAATCCGGGTGCTGAATTATTGGTGACCTTTGACCCAACGATCAGTGAAAGCAGCACGTATTACACCGGTGTTTGGCACACCAATCCTGCATATTTCTCTGCACGTGGAAGTGATGACACGGGGGATGTGGCAGTGATCGTGTTGGATGAAGTACCTGCCGAGATCACCCCTGCCCAATTACCCACCGCGGGATTACTAGATCAATTAAAGGATAATCACACTCTGGACGATACTCTCTTCACCGCAGTGGGTTATGGCACAGTGCGTGATACGAAACAGACTGGATGGCAAGCGATCCAGGATAATATGGACCGTAACCGTGCTGATCAGGAATTCCTGTCCCTTACCAAAGCCTGGCTGACCAACTCGATGAACCTGGCAACCGGCAACGGCGGTACTTGCTATGGTGACTCTGGTGGACCGCATTTCATACACATGGATGGAGAGGAAACGGATATCGTGGTGTCCGTTACGGTGACGGGGGATATGAATTGCAAGGCAACCGACAAGACCTATCGCCTAGACACACAGGCAGCCCGTAGCTTCCTGGCTGAATTTGTAACATTACCTTGATGAATGGTCGATTATTCTGAGAGATAATTGACAGCCTTCTGAATGAAATCCATTAATGATATTGTAAAAATCAGTAGGGGCACGATATTGAACATCCGAAAGGATGCTGTTGTCCTTGAGGATGATCGTGCCCCTAATAGGTTTGCTACAGCCCTAATAATGAGTATGTTAATGGTGAAGGGGTGACTCGGAAGTCACCCCTACTATTTATATCCTGTAAAAGTATAGCATTTATATATGTTCAGACTGGGTGGTCCAATCGCTGCCCAAATACACTGCTTCGCAGGCTCAGCAATTACGGAAGCGACGGTCATCTCGTCACCCTGACCTGGATCTCCTAATTCACTGCAGACAGGATCTGGGTAGGTTACCCGGTCTCGAAGATAAGTTTGTATCATGCCAGTATCGATGTTACCGAATGCATTATCTATCAGGTGCTGGAAGCGTGAAAGACGCGTGTGTGAATTCTTCAGATCACCTGGCGATGACCGCTCTTCATCGAGCAAATCCGGCGAGATAAAATGGTTGGAGTGGATCAAGCGACCGTTTGGGGATGTCAGCCTTCCATATCGTTCGACAGCGAATTCAAGGTCCAGGATTTCCCCGCCTATATCGGCCATCAGGAGATTGCGTGAGGAGGCTCGATAGACTTTAGTTAAAATTTGTTCTGCATCGACCACGGTGTCTTGGGTTAAGGCAAGCCTGCTTAGGCAGTAACGGGGGAAGCCAATCCTCCAGCCATCGCAAACCAGGAAATTGGCGAAGACGCATAATCCAGATAGATTCATCCCGATATATGAGACTTGCCCTGCGGGAGTGACCATCAAAATCGGTGTGGAATCATCAGAAACGATCTCAACCACGATACAGACTTCAGAATAAAAAGCTGGCAGGTCGGCATTTTGTCCGGCAAGAGGAACTCCATCTGCCGTCCCTAAACCGGAGAGAGCAAAGGTTGTGCATTCCATCCCGATATTTTCACCAGCAAGCTTACTCAAAAACACCTCGATTTCAGCCCTGATCTGAAGGAAGTAAATTTCCTCCAACCTCAAGCCAGTGCTGACTGTTATTCCCTTGATTTCTTCATCCAAAAATGGGGCATATTGAAGGATCGTTCGGCGGTATTGAAGGGTGGCATCCAATATCTGCTCACGGGTCGCATGGGTATGCTCCTGCAGCCTACATAGGGAAAGATCGAGGTTTTTCTTGATCAATCCACCACAAGCGGCTCCGTATTGCTGGCCTATCTGGAAATGAGAACCGCTGAAGCGGTAGAACGGGAAAACTTTTTCCAAATGCAATTCCTTCATCACCCTGAAATTATAAAGCATCCATGCCGGAAAATTGGGGAAGTATTTCCAATATCACCCAAAAATATCTCCGTTTATGCTAAAATATTTTATCCCAATCTAATAGCCGGAGGCCGCTTATGTCCGTCCATGCAGATACCATCTTCAAAAATGCCAACGTATTCACTGCAGATCGGGAATATCCAACAGCACGGGCAGTGGCAGTCAGGGGAAAACAAATCGTGTATGTCGGCGATGAGCCGGGCACAAAGGAGTGGAGCGGAGCAGGCACGCGCGTGGTGGATGGGAAAGGCTGCACGTTGATGCCAGGTTTCATTGACAGCCACTTCCACATGTTGCACGGCTCCCTTACCCTGGATGACATCCATTTTGAAACATGCTTCAGCTATGAAGATACAGTACAGGCTATCCGTGATTTTGCTGCCCAGAACCCATCAGTACCTTGGCTGACTGGCTTTGGCTTGCGCTACAACCTGGGACCTGATTTAACCCCGCTTACTCGCCAACACCTGGATGCTATCCTGGCTGATCGTCCGATTGCTATCACTGCCTATGACGGGCACACCATGTGGGTAAATTCACTGGGTCTGCGCACAGCAGGTATCTTTAATGGTGGAGAATGCCCGCCAAATTCCGAGATTGTCTTGGATAAACACGGTGAAGCCACGGGCGAGTTGAAAGAATATGCCAGTAAGCATATCAGTGCTGTCCTACCCATCCCGGATCGGAGCGATAAGCTGCGACTGTTGAGAAAAGGCGTGAAAATCGCCTCAGCGATGGGTGTGACCAGTATCCACAATATGGACGGGGATGATGAGCAAGCCGGGTTGTATACAGCCCTCGAACTGGATGGAGAGCTGACGGTTAGGGTATATGTTCCCTATAGCATTCGTGTCGAAACACCCCTGGAAGATGTCCAAGAGCGAGCATTCCCGCTGAAAACCAGGTACCAATCTGAGCTGGTCCGGGGAGGGTGTGTTAAGCTCTTCATGGATGGGGTGATCGAGACCTATACTGGTCTCCTGGTGGATCCGTATGATGATAATCCATCTACCTCCGGAGACAGTAATTATAGTATCGAGCATTTCAACCGCAATATTGTGGAATCTGACCGCCTTGGGCTGCAAATTTTCGTTCACTCGGTTGGTGATGGTGGCGTAAGGCGGGTATTGAATGCCTATGCCTTGGCACAAAGAGTGAATGGGAGGCGGGATAGTCGCCATCGGGTGGAGCACATTGAGGTCATTCATCCAGATGACCTGCCCCGCTTCAAAGAGCTGGGAGTGGTCGCTTCGATGCAGCCTCTGCATGCCCCCCCATCGGTCGATGATGGAGATATATGGCAATTCCGTGTGGGTGAATCGCGCTGGCCACTTAGCTTTGCCTGGACAGATATCCGTAACGCAGGTGCCAGGCTGATATTCGGGTCCGATTGGCCGGTTGTCAGCCAAAATCCGATGCTGGGGGTGCACAACACCCTTAACCGCAAGCCATGGGCTGATGGAATGCCGCACCACCATCAGGATCTGGCAGATACCCTGCACTCCTACACATCGGATGCGGCTTTCGGCGAGTTCCAAGAACATGTCAAAGGGAAGCTGAAACCTGGCTATTTGGCAGACTTGGTTTTGCTCTCGGACGATATTTTCAAAATCCCGGTGGAAACGATGAAAGAAGTTCATCCACAGATGACCATGCTGGGTGGCAAAATCACCTATGAGGTGTGATGTTTAATTATACGTTGCGGCGGATTTTGCAGTCTATACCAATCTTGTTCATCCTGAGTATTCTGCTCTTCGCATTGGTTCGGACTGCTCCTGGGGGACCTCTGGCAACAGCCTACCGCAATCCCAACGTCACCAAAGAACAAATCGAAATTCTGAAAAAACACCTTGGCTTGGACCTGCCTCTACCAGTCCAGTATGTCCGCTGGCTGGGAGACATGCTGCGCGGAAATATGGGTGACTCAATCAAGTTCCGCCGGCCGGTTTCGGAGATGATCGCTGAGCGCATTCCTAATACACTCATCCTGGTGGGTGTTTCCTTTGTGATCACACTCATCATCGCCATACCGGTGGGTATCATCTCAGCGCGTAAGCCTTATTCGTTCTTCGATTACACTGCCACCACACTAACATTCATCGGTCAGTCTGTGCCAGTATACTGGTTAGGATTGGCACTGATCCTGGTGTTCTACGTGGCTATACAAAATCCATTCACCGGGAAACCGCTTTTCCCAGCCGGTGGGATGCGTACGATTGGAGGTGAAGATAGCCTTTCTGATTTAGCCTGGCACCTTGTGCTACCCGTGGTTGCCCTGAGTGCCAGTTGGGCAGCCTGGTATTCGCGCTTCCTGCGTTCTAGCCTTCTGGATGTTCAGCATGAAGATTATGTTCGTACGGCACGTGCTAAGGGTGCCTCAGACCGGGTGGTGTATTACAAACATGCTTTGCGGAATGCTATCCTTCCCCTGGTCACGCTGATTGCCCTTGACCTACCCAGCCTGTTTGCCGGAGCCCTATTCATTGAGACGATATTTTCATGGCCAGGCATGGGACGGCTGTTCTGGGATGCAGCCCGAGGGCGAGATTACCCGGTGCTCCTGGCTGTAGTCATGATCGATGCGGTGATCATCATATTTTGTAATATCCTGGCGGACGTGTTCTATGGTGTCCTTGATCCTCGGGTGAAATATGACTAACCGCAGCTTGGGAAGCCAGATCCTACATCGCTTCATCAAACACCGCATGGCATTGGTTGCAGTGGTGATGCTGGTGGTGATGGTGTTGCTGGCATTGGGAGCAGGCCTTACGCCCTATTCCCCCACCGAACAGAACCCGGCTAATCCTTTCCAACCTCCTTCACCACAACACTGGTTCGGCACCGATGAGCTTGGGCGTGATATATTCACCCGTATCCTGTATGGTGGCAGAGTGTCTCTGATGGTTGGGTTGATCTCAACTATGATAGCGATTTTCCTGGGTGTGGTTGTCGGTGCTCTGGCGGGGTATTACGGTGGAGGGACAGATAATGTTCTCATGCGTGTCACAGATACCTTCCTGACTTTACCGACGATATTTGTACTCATCATCCTGAGCGCATTTTTACGTGAGCAACCCTACCCATGGCTGAAGAATTCTGTATTTGTGGTGATCGTGATCATTGCTGCTCTCTCGTGGATGTGGACTGCTCGACTGGTACGCAGCTTGTTTATTACCTTGCGCGAGCGGGAATTCGTCACCGCCACGCGCGCCCTGGGAGGGAGCGACGGGGGCATCATCATCCGGCATATCCTCCCGAACTGTATGGGACCGATCCTGGTCAGCGCTACATTGCAAATGGCATTTGCCATTATCTTGGAATCAGGTCTGAGCTATCTGGGGTTTGGGGTCCAACCGCCCACCCCCACCTGGGGGGCAATCCTATCCACCGCCCAGGTGCATGTATATCGCGCCCCCTGGATGGCAGTCTACCCGGGCGTGATGATCTTTATCACGGTCATGGCGATCAATTTTATTGGAGATGGTTTGCGCGATGCCTTTGATCCATATGTCGTGCATGCTGATAAAAAATAGGTATCTAAAAAGCTACGAATATCCGAAGTTCTAAACCAAGCCTTGAGGAGAAAAAAAATGAAAACACGATTGATCACGCTCTTGATTTTAGCAGGACTGCTGATTTCAGCCTGTGCGACTGCGACGCAGGCACCAGCCGTCACCGAGGCTGTTCCTCAGGAACCTGAGGTAGTTGAACCCACCGATGCTCCACCTGTTGAAGAGGCTGCTGGTGGTACGGTTGTTTTGATTATCCCCGAAGAACCAACCACCTTAAATTACTTTCTTGCTGATGCAGCTATCGTAAGGCAGGTAGCGGATGCTACCAGCATGACAGGCTTGGTTTTGGTGGATCAGAACGGCGAATTCCAACCTGTTCTTGCCGCGCAACTTCCTACAGAGGAAAATGGCGGGCTCTCAGCGGATAAATTGACCGTCACCTGGAAGCTGAAGCCCGACCTGAAATGGTCGGATGGCGAGCCAATCACTTCCGATGATGTCAAATTCACCTGGGAAGCGCTCTCCAACCCAACATCGGGGGCATTGGCTGGGACAGGTGGAATCTCGCAGATTGAGTCTATTGACACACCGGATGAACTAACCGCAGTACTCAATTACAGCTCCCCTTACCCAGGCTATTTGGACCAATTCTCCAGTGGGATCTTGCCTCGCCATGCGACCGGTGAAGCAGGGGATATGTCTAATTGGGAATGGAATCGCCAGCCAGTTGGAGCAGGTCCGTTCGTTGTCACCGAGTGGTCTTCAGGTGAGAGTATCATCATGGAACCCAACCCGTTCTACTACCAGGCAGGGAAACCCTATCTTGATAAATTGATCTTCCAGGTGGTCCCCGAGCCGGCAGCCCAGATTGCCCTGATGAAGCAGGGCGACGCACAGGTTCAGCTCTGGCCTGGAATTGATTCTGTTGAGGATTACGCAATTCAAGTGGGGGATATCGCCCATGAAGAGCTGGTCCCTGGCGTTTGGAATATGGCCATCGATTTTAACCTGAGTTTACCTTTCGATGGTGACCCGGGTTCAACACAGCCGCACCCGATCCTGGGTGATATAAAGGTACGCCAGGCAATCGCTTCGGCGATTGATTATGACACCTTGATTCGAGATGTATTGCAAAATACCGTGGCTCATTCCACCTCGCCATTTGCGTATGGATGGTACCAATGCGACATCCCGCGTGTATATCCATATGATTTAGCCAAGGCTAATGCGCTATTGGATGAGGCTGGTTGGAAGATGGGTCCGGATGGTATCCGTGAGGCAGAGGGTGCCCCGTATGCTAAAGATGGCACGCGCCTAAGCCTGGAGTTGCAGGGGTACACCAATTATGAGCCCTTACAGCGTACCGAGGAATTCATCGTAGAAAATTTGAAGGCAGTTGGTGTTGAGGCACGTATCCAAAACTATGATTTCTCAATCATCTTTGGAACTTATGAAGAAAATTCCCCACGCATGGTCGGTGATTATGATATGCTCATCTACGACCGCAGTCTGTCGATAGAACCGCAGGGTTCCATTGAGAATGATTATGGTTCCACCCAAATCCCCTCAGCTGAAGATCCCACCGCTGGGAACATCTGGCGCTGGCTGAATCCGGATGGGGATGCCTTTATAAAACAAGCTGGCGGTACGTTTGACCTGGATGTCCGTAAGGAAGCCTACTGTGGTCTGGGCAATCTGCTTATGGCAGAACTACCGCAGGTCTATGTATACCTGTTCCAGGATGGTTATGGTTTTGCCAATAACCTGACTGGTTACACGGTAAGCACCTGGGGCAGCATGGTCTGGGACGTGTATAACTGGCAGTACACCGGAGAATAATACGCAACGCCTTTGTAGGGGCACGAAATTTCGTGCCCCTACCTTCAGGTATTAGGCGCAACAGCAGATATTGTAGATTGGGCTTATGAATTGCGAAATCCAACCGAGTCACTACGCAATGCCATTTCATCACTGCCCTTGTCAAGCTGTATATTATTGTAGGGTAGGCTCGCGAGCCGCTCCTTCTGGATTACTTACGTTCTACTGGAGGAAAGTAACTACTCACGCGGCCTCGCACAGCATAACTGAAATGCCATATGGATGAAGAAATATCGAAAAAAGGTTGTGCGGAGGGGCCTTTACCCGACGCACACCCTTTTTTCGAGCACTTTCTCCCCTTCCATATTTTAGGGAAGGGGAGATAAAGAGGGGATGGGTGAGTAATTACGGAGGAAAACGGATGCTGATTAAATTAGTTATTATTATGATGCTTTTCCTTGGAGCTTTAACCCTTTCTGGCTGCGGGAACCTTACTGATGCCTATGTGACAGGGACAGCCACCTACCTGCAGCGTATTGCCCTCCCACCGAACGCAGTCATAACTGTCCGGATTGAGGATGTATCCAAAGCAGATGCTCCTGCTTAGGTGATCGGAGAACAGGTGATAGAAACGAAGGGTGCACAAATGCCCATCCCATTTGCTGTGCCCTATGATCCAGGCAAGATCGAAGAAAACCCCACCTACAGCCTGCGAGTGCGGATCGAGGAAGGAACGGGCAAGTTGCTGTTCATCAATGATACAAGTATTCCCGTGATCACCCAAGGTAATCCAACCCAGGATATCGTGGTCATCTTGGAACCAGCGGTTGGCTGATTAGATCCAGATAGCCTGGGCTCTTGGATGTAACCCGGTTATCATAGTTAATCCTTTGATTCCGATTTTATTGGAATTAAGGTAGTATCATTTAGTTGAATCAGGGGTTACCAAGACAGTAGTATATATCTCTTATATTAGGAGTGTTACACATGCAAGTCACATCGATCATTGTTATTGTTCTTGGCCTAATGTTATTGGGTTTTGGAAAGCGAATGTGGTTGTTTGGGGCAGGTGTCGGCGCAGTGGTTGGGCTTGCTCTTTTGCAGTTCTTGCCTGGAGCCCAGGATAATTGGTTCGGATTTCTTGTGGTTTTTGGATTGGCGATCCTGTTTGCTGCGGGATCCGGTATTGCCAAGGGATTTATCAGCTTGATCACCCTGGCCCTTGGGGCTCTGGCGGGAGGCGCAATCGTTTTGATCCTCCTTGATATGTTCAGCCTGGATTGGGGTCTGGTAAATTGGTTGCTCGCCCTGGTTGGTGCCGTCATCGGGGCTGGGGTGATGTCTCGCTTCAAAGATTGGGCGATCATCATCCTGGCCGCAGGGGTCGGAGCATTATTATGTACGCGTGGGCTGCAAATGTTGATCCCGTCCCTTACTGGTGTTCTCCTTAGTCTGCTTACCGTGGTCTTATTTGGCGTAAGTGTTTTCTATCAAGGTGGATTTTTGGGAAAAGGTAAGACTGCCAGTTAGGTTTCCAACGTAGGGGTCGAGCGTTGCTCGACCCAGGTTTGATTCCTCTATCATTCTCCTCCCCCAACTATTCCAGGATTTGGGGGAGGCGGGATGGGGATTGCACTCGGGATTGTTGATCCCTGATTATTCATCTTGAATTCATTTCGATACCAGGGTGAACCTCGCTAAAAACGTTCATCCTCATTTACCAGGCCTTTTTAATAAAAATTTTGTTTAGAATCACAGAAATCCCAAGCTCCAAGATGAGAAATCTTAAAATATTGCGAACTTTGCATAACTCTCTTGTGAAACAGAACAATTGTGCTATAATATATCTGTAACTACTCACCACCGGCGAATGAATTCGCTCCTTTGGAGAGCACGAAGTCCACCTGCGTGGACTTGTGGTGAGTAAATACATATATCTGTAACTACTCACCAGTCCACTCTTTTTATTTCCCCTGTGAGCGTTTAGGCGCAGCAAAGGGGGGATGGGTGAGTAATTACATATTATCTGTAACTACTCACGATTGCACCCATAACTTGGCAATCCAAAAAGACCAACTTCTATTATGTCATCACGAGGAACTCCACATCTCTAACGGCATTTGTCTCTGGCAGAGACGAGCTTTCTGTCATTACCAGACCAGTGTTTTACGTTTTTTGCAGCTGGTCGTGGCAATCTTCCTTTTTCAACATTACTCAACAAACTTTCCATTCACAATGGACTCATAAAGTCTAGGGGAAGTTTGCTTCGTCGTAAAGTTCGCTCCTTGCAATGCCATGTGAAAGATCGATTGCTTCTCTCCATACCGAACAGCTCTTAGAATTGTCAAAACAGAAAGGAATGGTGCGTAGTTACGTATATCTGCCAGGATTGGGTTCAGCTACCCTGAATTCTTCTACTAAGCAATTCATCCGCCGCACCTTAACAACCTTATAGATCATGTCATCAACTACCCGGTAGAATTGTTTCGTTTCGTTCCACCCTTTTTTTATTAAATAATCCCATCGTGCCACCCCAGCCTCTGAAATCGAAAGGTCTGTAGCAGGTTCGGATACCCACCCTACACCAATTCCTCCCATGGGAAAGGTTCTCCATGCCCCGGATAAACGGTTTTGATAGGTAAGGATTTTAACCTTTCAAGGCTGGTGGTTCCGGCTTCTTTATCATACATCATCGAGTTAAGCATCGGTTTCCCATTTGAGCTGGTGAGCAAGTCTCCGCAAAACAACTCACCTGAATCCGTAAGAATACAGATGGAACCAGACGAATGTCCGGGTGTGTTATGAACGGTGGCGTCCATGCCATAGCTAGACAACGACGATCCTTCTTCGAGAAACAAATCTGGATTGCCTCGATTCTCCTTCTGTAAAGGCAAGAACGTCTTCATCAGGCTTCGGATAAGGCGGTTATCGTACTTGCGATGGTAGAACATATCGCCATTTTCGAGCATGCCCACATCTTCCATATGCATGGCAATCTGCGCGCCGAACTTCTGGCGAAGATATACTGCATTACCCGTATGGTCGAAATCTCCATGAGTGAGTAGGATTAGCTTGAGTTCACCCGGGTGGCACTCCAATTCGCCCAGCTTTGCTTCAATCTGACCTCGAGCATTGGTCATGCCGGTATCGATCAGGTAAAAGCCATTTTCGTTTCTCACCAGGTAGCTGTTCACCATACTGAATTTAAGTGGGAAGGGTAATGGAATCGTGGTGATTTGTAGGACCATGTTTATCTCCAATATATTTTTAATCAGAGCTAAGTAAATTCTATTTTATCTCATTCAGGTCAAAAATATTTTATTAATCAACTCTATGAATATGCAACCGGTATATTTTCTTACAAATTTCATGGATATATCTGGGCTTTTGAGTCATTTTATAAAACCTGATTGAAAACTATCTTGTTAATGCTATAATTGATTAGACAAATATTGTCACTGAAAGATCGGCGGTGTCTTTGAAGAACCATGCCACAGGGTGGATTTATCAATTCAGCCTTCATTATTGAAAATTATACGCCGCGTGTCGCTTTTTATAGATGTGGAATCATATTTCCACGTAGAGGAGGGACTTGCCAGGGGAAAAATTTCTGAGAGTGGCGCTCTCACCGAGGATAGACAGAGTCAGTCATCTACCTATCTATAAGCTAATATTGTTTCTGGGCTTTTAATCAGAGGAGATCCAAATGAAAGCCAAACACTATAAAACAATCCTTATTGTTATTATAGGTATTTTGTTTATTCTACTAGCTGCGCTGTACACGGCATCAACCGCTTATGCGGGCACAACCTCACCGTTCATTGGGACCTGGTATGCAACAGATTGGGATGGGAGTGATAGTCGTCTTGTTATTGCTGGGAAGCCCAATGGACCTTTTCAGATTACTATCACCGACAGCTATATTAGCTTCTGCGATGGGGGTGCGGGTATTATCCGTGGAAAGGGATGGCTAAATCCGGAAGATCCCAACCTTCTCGAAGCTAAGATGAAGTTGGTATGCTTCACAACAGGCAAAACACTGGATTTTCACTCCACATGGCGCTACTTTCCTTCAACCGGGATGGTTGTCAGCGGGTGGGAAGATGGATATGTCACCTTATGGCATAGGCGCGGTCCACCCACGCCAACACCCCCGGAGTTATATTTACGAGTCAACTATGGCCATGACTGGGTAGAGAGTTTCTACGAGGCTGGGCATGTAGCTTGGGTGACTGTCACAGAAAGCGATGGAGTTACCATCAAGGCTACAGCCCAATTGGTAACTGAACCGAAGGATTACTGGAATTGGGAACCAGGCTTCCAGACAACGCCTGAAGTTTGGATCCCTGCTCCACCAGACATCCGAGCCAAAGACTGGGTGTATGGTTGGGTGGATAATGGAGCCAGCGCAAAGGTGCAGATTGGAGAAATTAATGGGTCGGTTGATATACTGACTGATTCCGTAACAGGAAACATTTACGCACCATGGATTTCAGAAGATGTGGTCGTAGAATGCCATTCTTGGGGTGCGCCTTTGCCTGGTGAAATAATTAAGTATGATCAGGTAATGCCGGATGGATCTGATACGTATTCCTGCTCCTGGATCAACGAGTGGGATATCCAACCCGGGCAGATGCTTGGAGTAGGCTATTTTGATCCGGCTGGCAATTGGATCGCCAATATGCTTATGCCTCCCTGGATTCGAGCTCATCCCGAATGGAATAATGTTGACGCCTGGTTCTGGCCAGAGAACAAAATATTGCAACTGACCGTTGATGATCCAAAAACAGAAATCAATCCTGATGTTTATATGGAGATGTCGGGTGAAATTGATCCAAACGTTGGCACAGTTTGGTTTGAGCTTGATGGGTATGACTTAAAACCAGGTGATATCGTCACACTGACTGATGGAATTGTCTTAAAAGTAATGATCGTCTCAAATCTTACGATCAATTCAGTGGTCGTTAATTCTGATATCGTTGAAGGTTCAGCTGACCCTGGTGATATGGTACGCTTACCAATCCCTGGCGAATTAATTGTTTTTGCTGATGATAGTGGTGAGTGGATTGCCGATTTCGCCAATGCTGGCTTTGACGTTCAACCTGGAACCACAATGATTGCTGAAGAGTCTGAAATTGATTGGGACACGACATCCTATGAAGTGTGGGTCCAGAACCTGGCGATAACTGTGGTGGATGAGATAGAGGACACAGTCGCAGGGACAGCCGATGAAGGAGGAGTGATTAATGTTTGGCCGCATGCCACCGGTCAGCAATTGCAAGTAACGACCGGTCCTGATGGTACCTGGCAAGTTGACTTCTCTGAGATTTTTGACCTGGTGCCGAATGAATGTGGACGGGCAGAGATCTACGACAGCGAAGGGAATGGAACCGCGATCGATTGGTGCGTGCCATTTACCCTGATCAATGTCTTCCCTGACGGGAATTATGTGGAGATTCATGACTGGCGGCAGGGTGTCACTGCTACTGCCTCTATTGTCGGGAAAGAAGGCTGTACTGGCACAACCGTACCCATCTACCCGGATTGGGAGCCTCAGTATCGGGATCCGATGGCAATCTTTTCCCCTGAAGGTTGCGATATTGTAGCAGACGATGTCGTGATAGTTGATAATGGCATAACTTACCGGGAACATATTGTTCAGAACCTGTCCGTTGTTGCAGTGGACGGGAGTGCAGATACTGTATCGGGAACTGCTGATCCAGGAGCGAATGTACTTGTTTGGCCGCATGGATTTAGTGAACCCCCCTTACATCCAACGGTTGAGGGTGATGGGAGCTGGACAGCAGATTTTTCAGAATGGATAGATCTGTTACCTGATATGTGTGGACGGTCTGCTATCTTTGATGAAGCAGGCAATTCAACTTCAGTGGATTGGTGCGTGCCTAATCCTTACTTTGATGTTCGGCCGAACGATAACTCAATAGGCACCTGGAACTGGTCGCTGGGTGAGCTGACCTTAAAAATCTATTCGGATGGGATCGAAGATGATTCGCCAGATTATACAACTACAGGAATCGTGGAAGGTCCGCCGCCAGGAGATCCGAGGAACTTCCTGAACTTCGCTTTGAATGGCGTGTTTGATATCCAGCCTGGGTACCTGGTGACACTTAGCGATGGCACCCTGACCAAGAGAACTGTTGTCACACCCCTTGCCTTTGAAGCCAGTGATGTTGATGCAGATACAGTTAGCGGATATTCCGTGCCAGGCTCAGTGGTACATGTGTGGGCATGTGATGCTTCAGGATGCTATACCCGCCATGTGACAGCTGGTGAAGATGGAAAATGGATTGCAGATTGGTCTGTTCCGGGATCTCAGGAGGATGAGCAGAACATTCTTAACCTGGTCAATAATCTATGGGTGGATTCAGCCCAGAGTGACGAGGATGGTGACAACACGATGTTTGGGCGAACAACCCCGGTTTCTCCCCACTTCACCATTTTCCCGGAGTGGGAGTGGTACGACGGCCTGAACTGGCCGGATGTAGCGCAGGTAACCATCACTGTTGATGGAAAAGAGGATCCATGCACAGCATACAGGGATTCGTGGGGAGGTTTCTTCAATGGTGGCTTCCCGGAAGGCTGTGATGTGGTGATCGGTGACACGGTACGTATGAAGGATGGCACCACCACCCAGGAGCATACCGTCCGCAACCTGGCGATAACTGTGGTGGATGAGATAGAGGATACAGTCGCAGGGACAGCCGATGAAGGAGCAGTGATTAATGTTTGGCCGCATGCCACCAGTCAGCAATTGCAGGTAACGACCGGTCCTGTTGGAACCTGGCAGGTAGATTTCTCTGGCATGTATGACCTGCAGCCAGGTGAGTGTGGTCGCACACAGGTGTATGATGAGGATGGAAATGGAACCGCAGTGGATTGGTGTATGCCCAATCCCTATTTCGATGTCCGTGCAAACGTTGATGAGATCACCACTGTGGATTGGCCATTGGGAGAATTAACCGTCAATATTTATGCAAGCGGGATCGAAGTAGATCCACCAGATTTCTCAATTACTGGGATAGTGACAGGCCCACAGGGGAGTGATCCCAGGAACTTCTTGGGTTTCTATCTCAACGGGATCTATGACATACAACCAGGTTACCTGATCACTGTGAGTGATGGTCAGACGACGAAAAGCTCTATTGTCACGCCGCTTTCCTTCGACACTATAGATATTGATGCAGATACTGTCAGTGGACATACTACGCCAGGTTCCAAAGTGGATTTGTGGGCATGTGATAATGTGAGCTGTCCCGTTCGCCACGTGATTGCCAATGGCGAAGGGATATGGATTGCAGACTGGTCCGTTTGGGGTCCCCAGGAAGATGAGTATAACACGTTGGACCTGGTGGAAGGAACCTGGGTGGACTCGCGTCAAGGTGATGAAGATAATGATTCAACGATGTACGGACTGACTATCCCATTTTCTCCTCGTATCTATATCTACCCCGAGTGGGAGTGGTACGACGGCCTTTACTGGCCGGATGGAGCGCAGGTCACCATTACCATTGTTGGTAAGGAGAATCCATGCACAGCCACGCAGGAATCGTGGGGAGGTTTCTTCAACGGAGGTTTCCCAGAGGGCTGTGACGTGGTGATCGGAGATACGGTGCGCATGACCGATGGCACAACTACACTCATATACACCGTCCAAAACCTGGCGATATTAGCAGTCGATGGACAGGAGGACACGGTCACAGGGACAGCCGATGAGGGGACATTAGTCTTTGTCTGGCCGCATGCCACCGGACAGCAGCTGCAGGCAATAACCGGTGTTGATGGGACCTGGCAGGCTGATTTCTCTGGCATGTATGACCTGCAGCCAGGTGAGTGTGGTCGCACACAGGTGTATGATGAGGATGGAAATGGAACCGCAGTGGATTGGTGTGTGCCCAATCCCTACTTTACGATCTTCCCAGAAACAGGGCGGTTTGAAGGCTTCAATTGGCCGGATGGGGCGATAGTGACCATCACCGTTGGTGGCAGGGAGGATCGGTGTACTTCAACGGTGGAATCATGGGGGGGTTTCTTCGATGGAGGTTTCCCTGAGGGCTGTGGTGAATTGTATGCTTCAAACCAGGTGCGCATGACGGATGGCACCACCACTCTACAGCACACTGTCCGGAATCTATCCATCAGCGAGTGGAATACAAATGCGGACACCTTAACGGGCTGGGCTTATCGGGGTGCTCAAGTGGTTGTTTGGCTACATGGGTATGATTATGCAGTTCTAACACCAATCGCAGGAAGTGATGGATCTTGGATGGCTGATTTCTCCACTATTCCATTTGACCTGGATTATGGCATAGGTGGCCGAGTGATGATCTACGATATCGATGATGGTAATGCCACAGCAGTGGATTGGCAGATATCGTTGCCCACCATGCAAATATGGATGGAATGGAATACTGTCGGGGGAATCGGTTGGAATCGTGGAGAGGTGGTTACATTGACTGTAGGAGACGTTCAGCTCATCCAACCAACTGATGGTACCCGTGTCTTTTTCAATGTTGGCGAAGCTGGTCATGATATCGTCCCCGGAGATTTGATACAAATGACCAACGGTCAAATCCTGTAGGAATTACTTGTCCCACCTCTGGTGATTATGGACTATGACCTGGGTGCCAATACGATCAACGGAACTTATGATCCCAATATAGCTTTTGAAATCCATGTAAATCCATCTGATCCATATGATGTGACTTTTACTGATAATTCCTGGACCGCATACTTTTCTGAGCTCCTTCCTAACCGATGGGGAGATGCTGAACAAATCGACGCAGATAATGATACGGTTCACGCTATGATCCGTATACCAGATCCGACCTTCTATGTAGTGCCGGATGAAGATAAAATCTATGCTTCAGAATGGTCACCTGGCGAGATGCTATATGTTAAAGTAAATGGTAA
>Ga0154666_1171_pt2 | contig 21788 bp, 23 predicted proteins | sample Rifle2008BG13ft_FD_116095 | JGI IMG/M metagenome (GOLD analysis project Ga0154666, IMG submission 116095) | Chloroflexi bacterium RBG_13_50_21 | reverse complement strand
TGGAGGAAGCACGGGTGGCAGTGCGCAACGTCAGGCGGGATGGAATAAAAGATTTGCGCGAATTTGAACACGAGAAATTGATCTCTGAGGACGAGCTTGAACAGGGCGAAGAAAACCTACAAAAGTTGACCGATAAGTACATCGAATCAGTCAATGAAGTTGGAGTTCGTAAAGAAAAGGAAATTATGGAAGTATGAGCCCAGATAAGAAAGACGCTCTGCCGGAAAAAGTCCCCACCCATATCGGGATCATCATGGACGGCAATGGGCGTTGGGCTTTGGCGCGTGGTTTACCGCGTATGGCAGGCCATCGGGCAGGCACCGAAAACTTACGCCGAATCATAGAAGCTTGTATCGAGTTTGGCATCAAATATCTGACGATTTATGCCTTTTCAACTGAGAATTGGGGGCGACCCAGTGAAGAAGTGCAGGGATTGATGCGGATATTTGAGAATGTGATAGACAGCGAAATCCAGGAGCTACATGATCAGGGGGTTAGATTGCGCCATCTTGGACGGCTGGATCGTTTGCGACCTTCCTTCCGGAAAAAAGTACTGGAAGCAATGGAATACACAAAGAATAATGATCGTTTGATCCTTAATATCGCATTTAATTATGGGGGACGTGATGAGATTGTGTGTGCCATTCAGGCTATGATACGAGATGGGGTAAAAGCTGAAGATGTATCGGACAATCTGGTGAGTCAGTACTTGTTTACAGCTGGTGTACCCGACCCAGACATGATCATACGTACCTCGGGCGAGCTACGTGGCAGTAACTTTCTCATTTGGCAGGGGGCATATTCCGAGTGGTATTTTCCCCCCACCTACTGGCCAGATTTTGACCGGCAGGAATTGCTGAAAGCGCTTGAGGAATTCAACCAGAGAGAACGGCGCTTCGGGCTTACCACAGGGCAGGTAAAACGCAAGAAAGGCCATGCTCGCTAAACGATTGTTGGTGACAATTATCCTGCTTCCCATTGGGATGGCAGCGATTTTAGCGGGAGGATGGTATCTGACTGCCCTGGTAGCCGCTTTTATGTGTCTAGCAGCCTGGGAATACACAAATTTATTTCGCGCCGGCGGGCTGCAACCTGCAGGCGTTTTGGTTATTGGAGGTACATTTATCCTCCTGATTGGGCGCAATTATAACGGATTTGATAGTGCAGGGTGGATGATCAGCCTGATGGTCCTGCTCAGTATGACCTACCACCTGGTGGCTTATGAGCGGGGTAGAGATCAAGCGGGGACCGATTTTGCAGTGACTTTGGCAGGTATGCTATATATTGGCTGGTTTGGAGCTTACTTTATTTCTCTGCGCAACCTGCCCGAAGGTAAGTGGTGGATTCTGGTCGTTCTTCCGGCTGTCTGGTTTGCAGATGCGGGTGCATACTTCATTGGGAAAAGATTCGGGCGCCACCTGTTGTGCCCGCGCTTAAGTCCCAAGAAAACTTGGGAGGGATATCTTGGTGGAATTGTTGTCGGTGTGCTGCTAACTACTTTGTTAGCCGTTATCTGGCAGGTTGGGGCTGGCTCCAATTCTGCCATCACGCTATTACGGGGAGCGCTGGTGGGTTTGGTGATGGGCATTTTCCCGACGTTGGGAGACCTTGGTGAGAGTATGATCAAACGCCAAATGGGAGTCAAAGATTCTGGGAATGTGCTGCCTGGTCATGGTGGAGCATTTGACCGGATCGATTCATGGTTATGGGCTGTGGTGATGGGATATTACATGGTCTTGTGGTTATGGTCCTGACAAATGGGTGGGTAGACACCTAAAATATTCTCTGGATAGAATATTTGGTTGGTCCCGTCATACCTTGTAGATTTCCACCGACAAGAAACACACTTATGGCCAAACATCTGCCTTACAAATAGAATATGCAATAAATCGACCTTATCGTTGATTGCACTCTTGCTAGTGATTCTTCTAAAAACTGCAGGTAAACCACGATGCAGAAACTAACGGAAACAACCAGGCATTGGAGCATTGTTTTGGCGCTCACTCTGGCAGCTGTAATAAGCTGGAATTACTGGCTTCCAATTGCTGAAGATTTTTATAACCTCGTAACTCCAGCCGATGAAAATCGCCAATATGCACTTCGCAATGTGGATTTTTTTGCTTATTACAACGCTGGAGTTCGATATGAAAATGGCTCTAATCCCTATTTCTATAACGACTCAGGGTTGAAAAATTTCTCGGATTATATTTACCCTCCCACCTTGTTGCCCCTATATGGCCTGCTGAGTAAACTTGAATACGACCAGGCCCGCTTATTATGGTTGGGCTTATATTTCACCGCTTATGCACTTTGTTTTACCATTTTACTGATAGCTGTACGGAAAGATAACCGCCCCATCTTATTCACTTGTGGGGTGGTGTTAACTGCTGCTTCTTTCCCCTTGCTCATGCACATTCATAACGGACAATCAGATGTCCTGGTAATCAGCCTTGTGCTGATTGGCTATGCAGCTTACATCAAGGGCTTTAAAACTAGTTCGGCGTTCTTGTTTGCATTAGCCGCATTGACTAAAGTCAGCCCAGTGTTATTCTTGATCTATTTCGTTATCTTCCTCAAAGATTATCGCTTCTTATTAACATTCTGCCTGTGGGCGACTGGTATGGTCCTGGTCTCGCTGCTATCCGTGCCGTTTAGCCTGTACACGGATTACTTATTCCAGGTGCTGCCAGAGATCGGTAAAGGCACTACCAATTGGCTAAACCAATCGATCGTTAAATTTGTACCGGTGTCACAGGCTGGTCTTGCTCGGGTGATTTCCGTAGTAGGGTTTGTGATGTTTGGTTTGTTTGCATGGTGGTTGAGCAAGCATCTCCCTTCCTCTATGCGTACCACAGGAAAAATTCTGGGAGAGAATCATTTTGTGTCTGAGAGTGTTTTTATCTTGAATATTCTCATCATCTTAGTTTTTTCAGGCAAAGCCTGGTCTATGGTATATGTATGGATGATCTTCCCGGCAGCACTGCTCACGACCCATCTGATCAAATCCCGTCCCAAAACCTGGTATCTACTACTAAACTGTGTGGCTGTGTTCTTGTTGGCATCCAAGGTCTATGGCTATCCCATACTGGATTCCCTTAATCTATGGGGCAACCTTATCTTGTCCATGCTCCTGGTCATTAATCTGATGAAAGTTGAATGGGCTTTTAACGAAATCCATTATGACCCTTTACCATTAACGCCAGAATAATTGTATAAAAACCAACTTTTATGTTGAGAGCCTGACGTACTTCAGGGGAACACATATTCAAACCAATCTTGCATGCGAGTAGTGGATTAATTAATCCCTCTGGGCGGGAAGTATCAATTGTCTCAGAATTCTCCCACTGCTTCAGTGTGCAGATTTGACAACTACCCATAACCATGGTATTATCCGCCCGATAATTTAGCAGCCCCTAAAGGCGCTCTTATCCAGAGAGGTGGAGGGACCGGCCCTGTGAAACCTCGGCAACCTAGCAGCGAAAACGCTAATTGTTCCAAGCAAATCGCTTTCAAGGTGCCAACTCCGGCAGAGGTATTTTCTGGAAGATGAGAGGGCAGTTCAAGTGAACGCTCGTTCCTTGCCCTTTCCTGACCAGAAGGGGCAATTTTTTTGGAGGCTTAGATGAGCAATACTTTTATGAATTCCCCCAGCCTGCTGTTCACTTCTGAATCAGTGACCGAGGGGCACCCCGATAAATTGTGCGACCAAATCAGTGATGGCATTCTGGATGCCTGCTTAGAGCAGGACCCTTACTCACGCGTGGCTTGCGAAGCCGCTACCAAAACCGGATTTGTCATGTTAATGGGAGAGATCACCACGCACGCCAACATTAACTTCGATGAGCTAACGCGCAAGATCATCACCGAGATTGGATACGACTCAAGCGAATTGGGTTTCGATGGCAACACTTGTGCAGTCCAGGTGGCGATTTCAAAACAGTCGGGTGATATTGCCATGGGTGTCAACCATTCCTTGGAATCCAAAGCGTCTGGGTCAAGTGATGCGGATGTGGATGCGGTTGGCGCAGGCGACCAGGGCATGATGTTCGGCTTCGCCTGTAATGAAACACCCCAGCTGATGCCTCTACCCATTTATCTGGCACATAAATTAGCACGCCGCCTGGCAGAAGTGCGCAAGAATGGGACAATTCCCTGGCTACGCCCGGATGGGAAGACCCAGGTGACAGTGGAATACAGCTATGGCAAACCCAAGCGAATACATACCGTTTTGGTCAGTACCCAGCATGCACCCAATGTGTCCCATGCGGAAATCAGTGAATCTATTATCGAGAACGTCATCATGCCTTCCCTGCCAGAGGAATTATTAGACGAAAAACTCAAAATCTTTGTTAACCCCACCGGACGGTTCGTAATTGGTGGACCGTTGGGGGATTCAGGTATGACTGGGCGCAAGATCATCGTTGATACCTATGGTGGGATGGGCAGGCATGGAGGTGGTTGCTTTAGCGGTAAGGATCCAACCAAAGTAGATCGGTCTGCCGCCTATGCCGCCCGATATGCCGCTAAAAATATCGTCGCAGCCGGGTTGGCTAACCGTGTGGAAATTCAGGTGGCCTATGCCATTGGTGTATCACACCCCCTGAGCGTCAATGTGGAGACCTTTGGAACGGGTCAGATCCCAGATGAGCGGATAGCTCAGATCGTCGTGGAGAATTTTGACCTCCGTCCTGGTGCGATCATCCGAGATTTAAATCTACGCCGTCCAATCTTCCGTAAGATAGCCGCATACGGGCATTTTGGGCGTGATGATTTGGATTTGCCATGGGAACAGACAGATAAAGTGGCGGCTTTACGCAAAGCAGCAGGTATAGGCTGCGAATAAAATCATTGAAGTAATATTTTTAAGATTTACGCGGACTGGTTAACTTTTATGCCAGTCCGTTCTATTTAATTTTCTACGGTCGCTCGAGTCCGTGTGCTTCCAAAAGTGCTGTATCGTTCATGATGGTTTGGGTAGGTCCATCTGCCACCACCCTGCCTTCATCCAGGATAATCATGTGTGGGAAAATTTCACGCACCAGCAGCATATCGTGCGTTGAGGCTAGCATGGTGAGCGGCAGTTCCTGCAGCAGGTGTATAAGGGAGCGACGCGCACGCGGGTCTAAACCCCCGGTTGGCTCATCGAAGACCAACACCTCCGGGTGCATGGATAACACCGTGGCGATGGCAATACGTTTCTTTTCCCCCATGCTCAGGTGGTGGGAGACCCGCTTTTTATATTCCCGCATGTGTACTGCTTCCAAAGCCTCATCCACACGCCTCAAGACTTCGTCTCGAGAAAGACCCTGGTAGAGTGGTCCAAAGGCTACGTCGTCAAATACCGTTGGAGAGAACAACTGATCTTCTGGTGATTGAAATACCAGACCTACACAAGAGCGTACACGACGAAGGTTCTCTTTTACCACTTCAAGGCTGCATACACGAATAAATCCCTGCCCACTCAAGATACCATTCAGGTGCAGGATTAAGGTGGATTTTCCTGCTCCGTTTGGTCCCACCAGAGCTACTTTCTCCCCTGGCTCAATGCTTAACGAGACGTCGTGCAACGCAGCAGTTCCATCCGGGTAAGAGAAATTCAGGTTTTTAATTTCAATCGAATGGTGCATGTTCTAACCCCACATCAGGTATGCTATTCCTAAAAATGTCCCAAGCAAACTCAGGCTGGCAATGAGCACTACCCATTGGGTAGGCTGAACAGCCGGTAAAGGCAAGGTTCGCACCTCGCCATCGTAGCCACGCGAGACCATGGCCATGTAGATGCGGTCGCTGCGCTCAAATGCGCGCAGGAACAAGCTGCCTGCCATTCCCCCCGTTACACGCGCCCGCCAGGGGATACTCCCGCCAGGTCTGGCTCCAGGGAGGTCACTCAGCCCACTGCGGGATGCTCTGGCACGCATCAAACGGGCAGCTTCATCCACCAGCACGAACAAGTAGCGCCACATCAACCCGAAGATGGATACCAGTAACTGCGGAACGTGTAACGCTCGTATCGCCAGGAGCAGATCGGGAAAAGAGGTGCTGGCTGCGAGCACGATGGCTGCCTGTACAGAGAGCCATGATTTGATTGCGATGCTGACAAACCGTATCAGCCCTGGAACTGAGGCATGAATGATCCAGGGTCCCACTGATAAGTTGAATAGCGTTTTTCCTGGGATGGTCAGGATGAGTGGTAGGGCAGTTAATACGAAGGGAAGCGCCAGCGAAGACCTTTTTAGCACAAAGGTTACCCCCAGCTCGGAAATTATTTCTACAGATAGGAGCAGCGCAAAAAACAGGAAGTATATTGGCCAGGCACCACCCGGCAACAGTGTACTGGTCAGGATGAAGGCAACCGTCAGCACCAGTTTAATGCGCGGGTCAATACGGTGGATCAGGCTGGCTCTTGGCCTATAAGAGTCTAAGAAATGGACGTGCATATAGCCCCTTACTTTGCTTATCGGCGAACCTATTGCACATTTTCCGTCGTTGATTTACGACGACGCGCGTATGCTACGCCGAAAGCAGCTCCGAAGACAATCAAGATACCCAATATGGCAGCCAGTATGGTTGCCAGAGTTTTATTCTCCACTCCTGGGAAGAGATAATGTGGTATGAGCTTAATGATTGGGGATTGCTCGTTATGCATGAACCCATATTGAGTGGCTACCCACATCAATCCATCCGGGTGCTTTGAGGCCAATGGAGAAGCGATCGCCATCAGCAGTGCCAGAAGCAGCCCCGCCACCCATACCGAGCTTCCGTGTTTCGAACCGGGTTGACTGGCTTTTAGTAAATCCCTTCGACTGGCATGAAGGAAGGCAAGTGCACCAACAGTGATTAATCCCTCTCCAATACCTATCAACGCGTGGATGCCTCCCATGGCCGGGATGGCTATGTTTGCTGGAGAAGTGCCTGATATGGCGAGCTCAAGGGAAGTACCAAGGGCTGCTACTTCGACCGATGACCAAGCCGCGGCAAATCCACCGGCGTAAATTCCCCAGGAACGTCCGCCTGCCAGCTTTTGTATGGTGCGAAAGACCATATATGAAACAGCTACACCGACAATGGCCATGTTGAAGATGTTGGCGCCCAATACAAGCAGTCCACCATCCTGGAAAATGAGAGCCTGAATGGATATGACGCAGGTGAGAATCACCATGGCAGCCCAAGGGCCAAGTAGTATTGTAGCCAATGCTGCACCGATAAGGTGCCCTGAGGTACCCCCTGCGACGGCAAAGTTAAGCATCTGCCCGGCGAAGATGGCAGCCGCCAGAACTCCCATCATCGGCACCTGCCTTTCGCCCAAATCAGCCCCAACACGCTTAAGGGCATAACCCACTGCCAGGATCGAGATCATCCAAAAGAGAATCGATACCTGGACAGATAAGAAACCATCTGGAATATGCATTGCGATTGGTGAAGGCAGCATATATATTTCCCTCGTGTTTGGCTAATTCGTCTGGCAGTCTCTGCACAGGCCGAGCACTGAGATATGCTGCAAGTCGGCTGCGAACTGGTAATCTGATTGGAGTTGGTGGTTGAACGCGGATAACATCACCTGATCAGCGTCTAAAACCTGTCCGCACTGCCGGCAAACCAGGTGGATATGAGGTCCATGCTGGTGAGTGGCATATATCACCCGATCTTCGCCCAAATCAATGCGGCTGGCAAGCCCTTGTTCAACCAATAGCTCTAGGGTGCGATATACGGTAGCAATATTCACTGAATGGGTTCGTTTCTGTATTAGAGCGAACACTTCATCGGCGTTAATATGATTTCCCTGATGGGCGATGGCTTCAATAATCATCTCACGCTGCGGGGTGATGCGAAAGCCATGTGAACGTAATGTTTCAAGGAATGTCTGACATGGAGACATGGGATTTATCCTGTGGATTTATCATGAGTCTGGTTATTGTGACCTTTTGCTGTTGCAACTTGTCGCAATAAGTTTATCAGCCCACATTATATCCATTTTATATTTGAATATGATTAAAAAATCAAGGCAGGTCGGATGCCTGCCTTGATGAATTCGAAAGAGTGGGACTATATTAAATGTAAGCACCAAATTTCGAGATAATGCGATCCTTGGGCTGATAACCGCTAAGCCTCTGCACAGGATTGCCGTTAACGAACAAGATCAAAGTTGGCACCCCCATGACACCATACTTGACTGCGAGACTGCTATTGTCATCCACATCCAGAATGACGAATTTCACCTTCCCATCCCAATCCTGGGATAGCTGTTTAACTACCGGCTCCAGCATCTTGCACGGCCCACACCAGACAGCGGTGAAGTCGACCAATACAGGAAGCGTGGATTTAAGTACCTCTGTTTCGAAGGAGGCTTCGTCCAATTTTTGGATGTCCGTCATTAAGAACTCCTAATCAGTTCACTAAATTTGCTTGGATGGTAACAAGGGCAAGGAGAAAAGTCAAGGCTTGTTTAAGCAGAGCGCGCGTGATAGAATGTTTGACGCAAAACGGGCGTGTAGCTCAATGGCAGAGCAGTGGCCTTTTAAGCCATTGGTTGAGCGTTCGAGCCGCTCCACGCTCACTTGATTTGCAACAATAAGGCTAAAAACCCCTAAAATAGGCATTTTTCTCCCACCAAGACCTGCTTAACAGCAGGTTTTTGCGTTTAATCCCCCATTTGGCCATTTATTGAAATCGTAAAATTTGGCAAAAAGATAATCAATTCCAGTGTACTTTCTCAAACTTACTTTCAGGGAAATACCGTAGAGGATGATCGAGATTAATTCCAGAGTTTGATGTAACGGTAGGCCTCTTGACAAATCAAAAATCGTGCTATGATTAACAAACAATGAGAATCACTCTTTAAAGGCATCCATCGCAGCCCGAATTGACAACTTAATAGCCTGCATGATCAAATTGATCTTGGAGTTAGTATGAAAACGAACTGGTGGAACAGCCTGCGAACCAAAATCATTGCCTGGTCATTCGTGCCGACGGTGATCATCCTTTCTGCAGTAGCCTGGTTCACGTTTTACTCCTACCAGAAGGTGATTGGGGACCTAGCTATCAAGCAAGATTGGGCGATTGTCCAATCAAGAACCCTACCGCTCTATCAGGCATTCTTCGACATAACCAATCCCCTCATCGTCGAGATTATCCTGCAGGTCGATACTCAAAGAGAAGCGCCCCTCGAAGTCCGCGCTCAGAATATCCTTGACCATGCGCAGGGCATAGATATTTTTGACGGTGGTATCTATTTTGTGGATGCACAGGGTAAGGTAGTGAAAACACACCCCGAGCAACCTGAACTCCTCGGCCTGGATTGGTCCGATACCCCCCAATTTCGTTTTGTGGTCGATCATCCAGGCAAAGCTGCATATAGCGATCTCAGGTACATCGAGACCAGTGGGAAGGAAATTCTTTGTATCTCCGCATCGATGAATGGTTCGCAGGGTGAATTCGTGGGTGCGGACTATTACTGTTTTACCATCTATCCGCCTACGCAGAATGCCTACTACGAATCATACAGCAATGCATATAGCAAACTGGATCTGGGCTCGAATATATACATGGTAGATGGGAACCAACGCATCATTTTTTCCACGGATCCATCCGATATGGGTAGAGATTTATCCGGAGAAGCCTACCTTCAACAGCTTCTTCAAAGTGAGAGTATGAGTGTACGGTTCCGAAAAGGAGGAGAGGATGTGTTGGTCAGCTATGCTCCATTGTACCCTTTTTCAGGTTTTATTTGTCACTGGAACGTAATTAAAGAGGAGAGCTGGGCAGAGATCATGCGGCCAACCCTACCCTACCGGCAGCTCTTGTACGTCTTGTTGGCGCTGGGCGTGATTGTGCCGGTGCTGGTGACAGCCTATGGGGTCAGGCACATCACCGATCCAATCCAGAAATTAATCCATGCCTCCGAGCAGGTGACCGCAGGTCAATTTAAGCACCAAATTGAGGTTAAAACAGGAGATGAGATAGAAACCCTGGCAAATCAATTCAACTTGATGTCGGCAGAATTGGATGATTCCTATTCTTCCCTCGAGAAAAAAGTCGCCGAGCGCACCCATGAATTGGCCACACTCAACGCCATCGCTGCGCGTGTGAGCAGCTCGCTCAATCTCAACGAGATCATGGCGGACGCTTTGGAGCGAATTATGGAACTGACCGGGATGGAACATGGCATCGCTTATCGGGTCGTGGGCGGCGAAGGCGGTGCGGCGAACCCCGAAACAGGCGCGGAGGAGGCCCAGCTTCGCGTGATGGCATTTCGCGGGCTGCCACCCACCTTTGCCGATCTGGGTGAAAGGTTACCCTTGAAGCAGAGTGCCGCTGGCGTGGCAGGCCAGCGCGGTGAACCGGTGATCTGGACACTCATGGAACTGCCTACGGAAAGCGCTTTGAAGGAGAGATTGGCGGCTTTAGGGGTTGAGCAGGTTATTGCGATTCCGCTGATGGCTAAAGGCCGATTGGTCGGATCGCTCAATCTCAGCACGAATCAGAGCCGGACCTATCCGCCGGAGCAGATTGCGCTCTTGAAAACGATTGGGCAGCAGATCGGCGTGGCTGTTGAAAATGCTCACCTGTATGAACAGGCGGAACAGACAGCCATCACAGCCGAACGGAGCCGGCTGGCGCGTGAGCTGCATGATGCCGTCACGCAGACCCTGTTTTCAGCCAACCTGATCGCCGACGTGATCCCCCGCATTTGGAAGCGCAACCCGGAAGAAGGGTTGCAGAACCTGGAGGAATTGCGGCAATTGACCCGCGGCGCACTGGCAGAGATGAGGACACTGCTACTGGAGATGCGCCCCGAATCATTGGAGAGAGCGGAACTCAAATCCCTGCTTACCCAGCTGGCGGATGCATTTATTGGCCGGGTCAGAGTCCCGGTTACCGTGGATATCAAAGGGGACTGTGAGCTGACCCATGAGGTGAAGATTGTTTTTTACCGGGTAGCCCAGGAGGCGCTGAATAACATCGCCAAACATTCGGGAGCCCGGCAGGTTGGTCTGCACCTGGAATGCCAACCCGGCCAATTAAGCCTGTTGGTCAAAGATGACGGGCTTGGTTTTGATCCCGCCACAATCGCCCCTGAACACCTGGGGATCGCCATCATGCGCGAGCGGGCAAATTCAATCGGAGCTATATTGAAGATTGAAAGCCAGGTCGGCCAGGGAACAACCGTCGCGCTGGATTGGAAATCGGCGAGGGAGGAATAAATTTATGAATGATACTCAAATTATCCGTGTGATGCTGGTGGATGATCATAATGTGGTGCGCAGCGGCCTGGCCACATTCCTGAGGGCTTATGATGATCTGGAGCTCATCGCAGAAGCAAAGAATGGTCGTGAAGCCGTCAAACTTTGTCGAGAGAAAAAGCCGGATGTGATCTTAATGGACCTGATGATGCCGGAGATGGATGGCATCGCCGCCACCCGCGCAATTTTAGCAGACTGCCCGGAGATCAAGATCATCGCTATGACCAGCTTCGAGGACGAACAGCTGGTGCAGGGCGTACTGGCAGCCGGAGCGATCAGCTATTTGATCAAGAATGTCACGTCAGATGAGCTGGCCAAGGCGATCAGGGATGCTGCTTCCGGCAGGTCGACACTATCCCCAGAAGCCGCCAGGGTGCTCGTTCAGGCCACTCGCCCAACGAAGCATCCTTTGTTTGATCTGACGGAACGAGAGATGGAAGTGTTGAACCTGGTGGCGCAGGGAAATAGCAACCAGCAAATTGCGGAAGCACTGGTCATTAGCCTGGCAACAGCAAAAGCCCACATCAGTAATATCCTCTCCAAGCTGGGTGTCTCCAGCCGGGCAGAGGCAATCAACTATGCAATCAAGCATAAACTGGTTTCCATATAAATGGAGCATTCTACTTTAGTATAAGACGAGAAAAAACTTTAGGCTAAGAAAAAATAATTCAAAGGATATCCCACAACTCCTCGGCGGATGGATGCGCCCGAGGAGTTTTTCTTCTATATTGAACATAGATTACGCTTCTATCCTGAAAGGAGGCATTATGCACCCCGGCAATTCCCTGGTAATCGAAACCCATAACCTGAGCAAGACATACAAAGGTGTTCAGGCCTTGATAGACTTTAACCTGACGCTGACCCCGGGCATCCTCGGCCTGTTAGGTCCCAATGGGGCTGGCAAATCCACCCTGATGCGCATGCTGGCAACCATCACCAAGCCCACCGAAGGGACCATTCTGTGGAATGGTCGGGATGTGGTCAAAGAGCCTGAGGCGCTGCGTCCGGTGCTGGGCTACTTGCCCCAGGACTTCGGCGTCTACCCCAACCTTTCGGGCCAGGAGTTCCTCGAATACATGGCGGTTATCAAGGGTATGAGCGGCGAAAAGGCCCGCCGAAAAATTTCCGACTTGCTGGACCTGGTCAACCTGCGCGACGCCGCCCACAGGCAGTTGGGCGGTTATTCCGGCGGAATGCGCCAGCGTGTGGGCATTGCCCAGGCGCTGCTCAACGATCCGCAGCTGTTGATTGTGGACGAGCCGACCGTGGGGTTGGACCCCGAGGAGCGGGTGCGTTTCCGCAACCTGCTCTCGGATCTATCCGGTGAGCGGATCGTCATCCTCTCCACGCATATCGTCTCGGACGTGGAATCAACCGCCACGGAGATCGCCATCATCCACAAGGGGCACTTGATTGTCCACACCCACCCCGAGCAGCTGCTCAAACAGATGAAAGGCTCGGTGTGGGAATGGATGACCACCAACCAGGAGCTGCCGGCGCTCAAACAGCAGGTCCTGGTCAGCGGTACGATCCGGCGCATGGATGGGGTAGAGGTGCGAGCGGTCTCCGCTGCGCGGCCCTGCGCGGATGCCCAGCCGGTGACACCCAACCTGGAGGATGTCTATCTCTCGATGGTGGCTCAGCGCCAGGGAGGCTACCAATGAAAACCCTGCGTATCCTTTACCACCTGGCTCTGGCTGATTTCTACGAACGCGCCCGGCGTTTCAGCTTTTTGTTGACCCTGGCGGCCGTCATCTTTATGGGCGTGCTGGTCAACAACGGCTCTATCTTTTTTTGTCTGAGATCAATCGACCCGAATCTGGCCGCATTCAGCTACCGTGGCGAGCTTAATTCTGCCTGGATCGGCACGATGACTGTGCTGGTGCTCAACTTATTACTGGGCCTGTTCGGCTTTTACCTGGTTAGTGACTGCATCAAGCGCGACATCCGCACCGGCGTGGGGCAGATCATCGCCACTACCCCCGTCAGCCGGGCTGAATACCTGATCGGGAAATGGATCAGCAACTGCCTGGTGCTCTATGTGCTGGTGCTGATCCTGGCAGTTGCAGCCGCGATCATGGTGCTGCTCCAGGGTCAAGCCGCGCTGGACCTGGGTGCGCTGCTGTTACCATTTCTCGCCGTCGCGCTGCCATTCATGACGCTGGTCGCCGCGCTGGCGGTGGTGTTTGACACTGTGCCGTGGCTCCGCGGGACAGTGGGCAACGCAGTCTACTTTGGCCTGTGGATGGCCGTGGTATTTCCCTCGGTCAAGGGGGGGCTGAGCCTGCCCCTGCTCAAAGACAACCTGGGAGTCGATGTCTTCCGCGCCTCCCTTTATGCGGGGGCCAATGCAGCCTTTCCCAACGATATGATTGGCTCGATCGGCATTACAGCCTTTGTCGACGCTCAATATAAGGTCTTTAACTGGTCTGGGCTGGCCTGGACCCCGGGCATCATCGCTGGGCGTTGGTTGTGGGCGGTCTTCGGCCTGGGGCTGATCATGCTCTCGGCGGTATGGTTCGCGCGCTTCGACCCCTCGCGGGAGGCGCTGAGACGGGCGCCGGCAAAAACCAATGAAGTGAAAGATGGTGAGCCGGCCGCAACGCGGAAAAAGCCACCCCGCCGCGTGCTACCCAACCTTTCGCCGCTCGTCTCAAAACTTGCCCGGACGAACCTCTTCCTGGGGGTGCTGTTTGCCGAGCTGCGCATGCTGCTCAACGGCCGCCGCTGGTGGTGGTGGCTCGGTATCGCTGGGTTGAACATCGCCATCCTGGTTTGCCCGCTTACGACGACAAAGTTGTACCTGCTACCCGTTGTCTGGCTGTGGCCGCTGGCCATCTGGTCTGAGATGGGCAACCGCGAGCGCAAAAACAGCACTGACCAGATGGTTTTCTCATCCGCGCGCCCGGTGCTGCGCCAGCTTCCGGCTGCCTGGCTGGCCGGTGTTTTGGTGACGGCGCTGTTTGGCATCGCCGGGGCAGTGGTTTTCCTCTTACACGGCGACCTGCCCGGACTGGCCGGGTGGATGGGCGCAGTCTTCTTTATCCCCACCCTGGCGCTGGCGCTTGGCGTCTTCTCCTCCGGCAGCCGGGTCTTTGAGGTGGTCTACCTATTCTTGTGGTATATGGGCCCGTATCAAAAGATACCGATTTTTGATTTCATCACCGGCGCGCCGCAGGTCTTCCTGGTGGCAGCCATCGGTCTACTGCTGCTCTCCGCTTTCTGGCGCGGCAGGCAAGTTCGGGTGTAGAGAAGGAGTATCCTACTTTGGTATAAGAAAAAATATAATCCAAAGCATAACCTATAACTCCTCGGCGGATGGATGCGCCCGAGGGGTTTTTCTTATATAGTGAAACCAGATAATGATCAAAGAGTGTAAGGAATGGCATAAGTGAATCATCTTGTTTTTTTGGACGCACAAGCAGGTGAGTTAGAGAAAATCCTGAGTGGAGTTAAATACATGGTCGTAAAAGACATTGATTCTGAACATTCAACAGCGTACGCGGTGAGCCCAGGTGACAGCCTGTATTTCCTGAGAAATATTAATGAATGCGATTTGCGGGTAAAGGCGACCGTCGTCCGTGTGCTGTTCTTTACCAAGAATATAAACGAAGATCTTTCGCATTATTTGAAAGAGATGCAGCCCAAGCTGCAGTTGACTGAAGAGCAGTACAACTACTGGTCTGCCAAAAAACAGCTGCTACTGGTCGAGTTTGAATCTGCTCAAAAGACAGGCGTTATCCACTTGGCACTGGATGAGGTCAAAGATCGATCGGATTGGATTGCATTCGAGGCGTTTAGTGTCCTTACGTCGAGAATGTTTCAATAATTGGAAATCAACAAACCTGAAAGGAGGAAATATGCAACCGAACAATTCTTTGGTAATCGATACTCACAACCTGAGCAAGGTCTATAAAGGTGTGGAAGCCCTGAAAGACCTAAACCTGAAGGTCCAGCAGCATTCTATATTTGGCTTCCTGGGACCCAACGGTGCCGGCAAGACGACGACCATCAAGCTGCTTTTAGGACTGGCCCGCCCGACCGGTGGCTCAGCGCTCGTCTTTGGACAGGACATCCAGAAAGATAGCGTATCTATCCGCAGGAAGATTGGCTATCTGGCTCAAGACCCGCGCTATTACGAGTCGATGACTGCCCGCGAGACCCTGCGCTTTACCGCGCACTTCTTCTTCACCGGTCCAAAGGCAGCCATCGAGGATCGCATCCAGGAGACCCTGCAGCTGGTTGGGCTGGAGGATAAAGCTGACCGCCCGATCAAAGGTTTTTCCGGTGGGGAGAGGCAGCGTCTCGGGATCGCTCAAGCCCAGGTCAACTACCCCGATCTATTGATCCTGGACGAACCGGCCGCCAGCCTGGACCCACAGGGGCGGAGGGACGTGCTGGAGGTGATGGAGCGGTTGCGCAAGTACAGCACCATCTTCTACTCCACCCACATCCTGGACGATGTCCAGCGGGTCAGCGACACGGTTGCTATCCTGAACCATGGCGAGCTGGTCGCCCAGGCACCCATCGAAGAGCTTCTCAAGGGCTCGGGTGAGACAGCCTACCAGTTACGGGTGAAAGGTTGCAGCGATACTGTACGGGATGCGGTGCGCGCCCAGCCTTGGGTCTCCACCCTGACGGAGGCGGCACCTGTCAACGGATACATCTCCTGGAACATCCGTGTGACCGACGAAGCTGCCGCGGAAAATAATTTGGTTCGATTGGTGCTTTCTGAGCCCGGCGCGACCGTGCTCGAGTTCGAGCGCCAGCAATACAACCTGGAAGATATCTTCCTCAAAATCGTCGAAGGAGGTAACAATGGCAAGTAACGTGGCTCTTCATCCGACCAGGAACCATCGCTGGTTCAGCGGCTTCGGGAATATATTTTCGAAAGAGAACCACCAATGGTGGGGCACCCGGAAATGGCTCATCCAGGTCGCCATCTGGCTGGTTCTGATCAACGGCTTCGTCCTGCTTATGTCTGTGATATTGCCCAATTCACCCGAGACCAAGGATTCTCTACAGACAATGAGTGCGAGCGAAGCTGCTGCGGTAAAAGCGGAAATCGCTAAGCTAGGCTTGACGTTGTTCTTCGTTTTTTCCGGCTTAATTGCCGGAGCCGGTGTGGCGGTATTTGCCCAGGATGCGCTGATCGGTGAAAAACGTTCCGGCACGGCTGCCTGGCTGCTGTCCAAGCCTGTCTCCCGGACCGCCTTTTTGCTGGCTAAGCTGGCAGCAGATGGGATTGGAATCCTGGTAACGATAGTCATTGTCCAGGGAGCGATAGGATATTTTGTCTTAAGAGCGGCAACCGGGATCAGCTTCCAAGTACCTAACTTCCTGGCTGCAATGGGACTGGTGGCGATGGTCCTATTCTTCCTTCTCAGCCTGACATACATGCTGGGATCATTGTCAGACTCTCGCGGTCTGGTAGTCGGCATTCCGTTGTTATTGCTCACCTTAGCCCAATATGAAAATATGGTGCCTGTATTAGCAAAAACCATGCCCTGGAACCTGGTCGTGGACATGCGGTTTTCCAATTCAATGGCGATCATGTTGGCCAAGGGCGAACCGCTTACATTCATCACACCCATCATCAGCACCGCGGTCATGACCGTGCTGTTCATCGTTGTTGCCGCCTGGCGCATGAATAGAGAAGAATTTTAGAATCATCAGCCCATCCCCGGTCTGGCTGCCGGGGATGGGCGCTAGGAATTCCTCGCCCTCAATCACTTTGAGAGCGAGAAGTTATAGGAGGAAAAAAATGACTACAGTAATCACAATCAACCAACTCACTCGCTGCTTCAAGGAAACGATGGCTGTCAATCAGCTGAGCCTCGAAGTGCATGCGGGCGAAATCTTCGGCTTCTTGGGACACAATGGTGCTGGGAAGACCACCACGGTGCGCCTGCTCAACGGGGTAATCGACCCGACTTCCGGCAACATGCGCGTGCTCGACCTTGACCCGCAGGTGGATGGACCGGCACTTCGTGCCCGAACCGGCGTGCTCACCGAGACCCCCTCCCTGGATGAGCGCCTGACCGCCTGGGATATCCTCAGCATTTACGCTGACCTGTACGGTGTGCCCAAAAAGACAGTCAAACCACGTATCTCGGAATTGCTGGCCGAATTCGATTTAGCTGACCGGGCCAATGAGAAAGTAGGCGACTTTAGCAAAGGGATGAAGCAGCGCCTGGCCCTTTCGCGTGCCCTGTTGCACAGGCCTGAGCTGATCTTTTTAGACGAAGCCACCTCCGGGTTGGACCCGGTATCTGCCCACCATGTGAATGAGTTGATCGAACGCATGGCCCGCCGGGAAGGCTGCACGGTTTTCATGTGCACCCATAACCTGGTGGAAGCTCAGCGCCTATGTGACCGGGTAGCCATCCTGGAACACGGGCGGCTGGTGGCGTTAGGCACCCCCGCCGAGCTCACCCGCCAATACGTCCGCCGCCTGGACGTTGAAATTGAAGTGGCGGAAGAACAGACCGAGATTGCCTTGAAAGTGCTGCGCAGCATGCCACAGCTTGTGCTGGGTGAGCCAGCACAGCCCAACGGTGCCCTGGTTGTGACGATCAATCAACGCGATTCGATCCCCGATGTCCTGGCTTCCATGGTGCAAAACCATGTGCGGGTTTACCGCATGGCTCCTCAGGAAGTCAACCTGGAACAGGTGTACTTTACACTTCACGAAGAAAAGGAAGGTGTGCAATGAAAGCTCGCGCGATGTTAGCTATTGTTCGCAAAGACCTGAAAGTGGTCATCCAAAATAAAAACATAGTAATCCCAATTATCATCATTATCGCCGTCTTCTTTATCGGTCTTCCCTGGTTGGCTGGCCTGGCTCCCACGATCATCCATGGGCTGGGAGGCCAGGTGACTTCACTAGAGGGATTACTGACGAAAATGCCTGCGGGCATGCTGCAGGAATTGGCAGGTTATACGATCAGCCAGAAGGTAATCGTGTTTGTTCTGGAGTATATGCTGCTGCCCTTATTCTTAATGATCCCCTTGATGACAGCCTCCATGCTCGCGGCAGATAGTTTTGCCGGCGAAAAAGAGCGCAAGACGCTTGAAGCGCTGCTGTATACCCCTACCACCGACCGGGAATTATTTATTGCCAAGATGCTTTCGGGCTGGCTGGCAGCCATTGCGATTGCCTTAGGTGGATTCTTGATCTATGCCATCAATGTAAACGCAGCTGCCTGGTCTCTAATGCAGCGCATCTTCTTCCCCAACGCTTTGTGGTTAGTGCTGGTTATCTGGGTTGTGCCGGCCTTATCTGGATTGGGTGTAAGTCTGATGGTGGTGGTTTCGGCCCGTGCACAAGGGTTCCAAGATGCCAATCAGACGGCTGGTTTAGTGGTATTGCCCATCGTGGCGCTGTTTTATGCTCAGATGGCAGGAGCAATATTCATCAATACCAGCATACTGCTTTTGATGGGGTTGATAGTCTGGCTGATGACCGGGATGCTGATCTGGTTGGGCAGCCGAAGTTTCCGCCGCAACCGGTTATTGGCTGGTTGACCTTACATCTGCTCGTCCGATACCTTCCTATGCTGGTGCTGGCAGCACCTGTATTACGGAGAAAATCACCCCCGAGGTTGAGCCTACATCAAAGTGGAATACTCGCACGTCGGGGGGGATTTGGTTTTAACATGCATACAATTGGGGGTGTGGGGTTGTTATATGAGAAAAAATCGTGTGTAACGGGGACATTGCTACTGGCAACCTTCACTCATTGATTATTGGGGTTTTCATCTTGTACCATGAACCCACAATAGTGCAATATTAGTGCAGATACAGTGTAATATGGTAATTGGAGCTAAACTGCTAAAAAGATTTCCATACTTAATGGAAAAGAATGTACAGCGAAAACAGTGTAGTGTAGGCAAGCGTGTTGTTTTTCTTTGGACCTCCGATTGGTTTGCCCCTGCTTGAATTTTCGGAAGGTTCCGGCCAGGTGATCGGATTGCTGGCTGGAGGGTTGGTCGCGCTACGGTGCGCGCTCTTACCGCTGGCGTTGGTGAAGGACCCCGTCTATTGAATTGGAGAAGAGTTTTAGGGCTTCTGTTTCATAATGCCATATCGCGTCCGGTGTCCCAGGAGCTGAAAATACCCGGCTGCTTTGAAAACCAACCAGACGATCTTGGGCAAATGGCTTATCGAACATGATATTGATATGCCGGAGGGATCTGCAGCGGATTAAGAGCGGTTCAGTTATGCAGCCAGCACATTACTTGCCGCCCATCCTTTTGTATGATCGGCGGTTCTTCTTGGCAGGCGCTAAATTGCATAGGGCAACGTTCATAGAATCGACAACGCGGTAGTGGGTCAATCGGCTGACTGATACCACCCTTGATCGTTGGTGGCTGACGCCGAATTGCTGGATCAGGGATTGGAACGGCGGAAATTAGTGCCTTGGTATATGGATGCAGTGGGTTCGAAAGCATCACTTCAGTTTCTCCTCGCTCCACGATCTTTCCCATGTACATCACGGCTATTTCCTGGCTGCTGTAGCGGGCTACCGCTAGATCGTGTGTGATATATAGATAACTCAGCCCCATGTCATTTGCCAAATCCGTCATCAAAGCCATCACTCCCGTGCGGATAGAAACATCCAGCATCGAGGTTGGTTCATCAGCCACAATAAATCGCGGCTCAACCACCAGAGCGCGTGCGATTGCTACACGTTGGCGTTGGCCGCCTGAAAGCTCATGCGGATAACGGAACAAGAAGCTGCCTGCAGGTATCAGGCCTACTTTTTCGAGCAGCGTTACCACGCGTTCTTCACGCTCTTGAAGTGTGCCGATATGTTGAACCAACAATGGTTCAGCCACAGTTTCGAAAATGGTCAGGCGTGGATTGAGTGATTCATAGGGGTCCTGAAAGATCATCTGCACCCGACGGCGAAAACGCTTTAGGCTTTTACCTTTCAATGTGACCAGGTCAACCAAATCATCGCCATCCCGCAGGTAGATGCTTCCGGCGGTGGGTTTATATAACCGGGTGAGCAGCTTGCCAGTGGTAGTCTTACCGCAGCCCGATTCGCCTACCAAAGCCAGCGATTTCCCTTCCGGAATATCGAAGCAGATATCATCTACAGCATGAATGAAGTTTTTGGCCTGGCGCATGATCGAAGTACTGACCGGAAAGTACATTTTCAAGCCTTCTACTCTAACTAAAGGGATTGTGCCTGTGTTCATCTTTGTAATTTCCCTTACAATGGATTCCAACACGCAGCCCAGTGATCAATATCGACCTGCGTAAAGGGTGGTTTTTCTTGGAGGCAGCGATCAACAGCATAAAGGCAGCGCGGGTGAAAACGACAGCCCGATGGTGGCAGGAGTAGGTCTGGTGGGTCACCGGGAAGTGCAGCTAATTCTGTTTTTGGTCCGACGATACTGGGAAAAGCAGACAGCAGTGCTTTCGTGTAGCGGTGGCGCGGAGACTGGAAGATCGTATGCGTGTCAGCCTTTTCGACCATGCACCCGGCATACATCACCCCGATAAGATCAGCCACTTCGGCGATTACAGCAATATCATGCGAGATATAGATCATGCTCATATGCAGCTGTTGCTGGACGCGTGCCAGTTCGCGCAGCACCTGATCTTGCACAATCACATCGAGTGCTGTGGTTGGCTCATCTGCGATGATCATGGAGGGGCTGCAGGCCAGGGCCATGGCAATCACTGCTCGCTGGCGCATGCCGCCGCTGAATTCATGCGGATAACGGGATATCATCTTGGAATCGATCCCCACCAGCTGGAATAATTCCTCCACGCATTGGCGCTTTCGTTCAGGAGACAGTTCGTTTTGGTGGCGGTCCAGGGCTTCTATAATCTGGTCCCCCACACGGTAGACAGGATCAAGGGAATTCATTGCAGCCTGGAAAACCATTGATATGCGTGCCCAGCGCGCATCGCGCATTTCATGTTCACTTAAACACAACAAATCCTGCCCATCTAACAGTATTTGTCCATCGCGGATGACTGCATTATCTGGTGAGAGGCGTAACAATGCCATGGCGATGGTGGTTTTGCCACAACCCGATTCACCGACCAGTCCCATCGCCTGACCGGGCATCAAGTCAAAAGAAACGTCATCCACTGCTGAGACGAATCCTTTGCGGGTTTTGTATTCCAGCGTGAGGTTGCGGACAGATAATAATGGCTGTTCTACCATTAGCATAACTCCTGTTGATAACATCCAGGCTGGGGTAGGTCTTTGAAATGGCTGAGATTCTTATGCATGAATACCTCATGATCAGGTACATAAACCAGAGTGACAAAATGGACCCTGATCACAATTGTGTTCATCGCTGCCTCAGACGGGGATTAACCACACCGTCGAGAGCACGCCCGATTAGGTAAAATGCCGTGCATAGAAGTGTGATGGAAAGCCCGCCGGGGAGGATCAAATACCAGTATTCAAGCCCGCGTAACATATACCCGGCTGCCTGGGTTGTGTAGATCATGATGCCCCAGCTCATGCGTACATTAAGCAACCCGAAGAACGAGAGCGCCGCCTCGGAAAAGATTGCTCCG
>Ga0154666_1013_pt1 | contig 22304 bp, 21 predicted proteins | sample Rifle2008BG13ft_FD_116095 | JGI IMG/M metagenome (GOLD analysis project Ga0154666, IMG submission 116095) | Chloroflexi bacterium RBG_13_50_21 | reverse complement strand
CGATATCAACGGGCAATCGCCTATGTTGACGGTGATCTGGATATCCTGACTGCCTCGTTGGGCTGGAAGCCGGTACCAAGTGGTGCAAATATCAATCTCCTGGTACCATATGATCAAGGTGTATTCTTTGATAGTCGCGAGTTTAGTGGGGTGCAAGTTGTGACGCCAGTTCAGATCTACCTCGATTTGCAAAACTACCGTGGGCGTGGCCAGGAAGCAGCTCAGGTTATCCGGAAGGTGTTAGTTCAATCATGGTGACAAAACGAACCGATTACACTGCCGAAGCAGTGGAAGCTGCCCGTAGTGTTATCCTTGAACTGACTCGGCTGCTGGGAGAATATAGGGATGGAATGGTTATCGTGGGTGGATGGGTCCCGGAGCTGCTTCTGAGTGGAGCCGGTCATAGGCATACCGGCAGCTTAGATGTGGATTTAGCTCTCGATCAAAATGTGCTGAACGAAGTTGGCTATAAAACCATCCTAAAGCTCCTCGTTGCTCGCGGTTACCGTCAAGGAGAGCAGCCGTTTATCTTTTTCCGAACTCTGCAGGTGGGTGAAACTACCTATGAAGTGGAAGTAGACTTCCTAGCGGGAGAATATTCTGGTACAGGCTGTAGCCATCGCACACAAAAAGTTCAGGATATGCAACCGCGTAAGGCGCGAGGATGTGACCTCGCGTTCGACCAGGCAGTTCAAATCACAATGAGCGGTACTTTACCGGAGGGTGGCAAGGATAGCGTGTGTATTCGTGTTGCCGCGATCGCTCCTTTCATAGTAATGAAAGCCATAGCCATGGCTAACCGTCTGGTGGAAAAGGATGCCTGGGATATCTACTATTGCATTCGCAACTATCCGGGCGGTATCGAACGACTAGCGGAAGAATTCGACCCTCTTTTGAATAATACATTGACGCAGGAAGCACTCATGAACTTGAAGGAGAAGTTTGCTTCGCCCGATCACGTTGGACCTAAGCACGTGGCGGACTTCGAAGAGATTACTGATGCAGATGAGGGAGCTCTGATCCAACGGGATGCATACGAACGTGTAAATGCGTTACTTGCCCTTTTGCAGCGATAGGAAACTGGTAGATAATTCATCAATAGCATTTCACACAACTGCCCCTGAGAGACGTTGTTCCCACCTGTTTGTACTGAAATGCACCTAAGAGTGCTATTTATTATAATTATGAGTTTCACGAATAGTGACTCGAAATGTTACTAATTCCTAACCTCTCCGGACAGGGCTACGGCTCGCCTTTCCTTGCTTCATACCGATGCATATCGGGGAACAATTTGGGAACAGATATGCTAGCACAGTATGGTGATTTTGGAACATAATAGACGTAATAGACGGCTTTTTTACACTTTTCCCCTACTTGCTCATCTATCGCACTGAAGAAGCCGCGGGTTCGAGTCCCGCCAGGTCCACTAAATTACCCCCACAGGTGGGGGTTTTTCTATTTATACACCTACATATTGGGGTGAGTAGGTTGTTGCTTTGGGCTTTCGTGCAAATCGTGTGCAACCGTGTGCAACCGTATGCGCTGCAATTACACAATAGAAATTGGATCTGTGAGTTTTACTTCTGTCGGTGTAACCAGGTCATCGATCATCTCAGCCGCTTCATCCTGCATGTTGGGGAGTAGATGGCCGTATACATCGCTCGTGATACTTGCCCGTGCGTGGCCTAGCCGGCGTGAAACAATGATCACAGGGATATCATGATTAAGCATCAAAATGGCTGAGGTGTGCCTGAGGTCGTGGAACCTGAACGGCGGAAACCCAGCATTTTTGAGAAGGATTTTGAATGTTCTCAATAAGCTGCGTTGATCGATGGGAGTGCCGACACTCGTGGGGAAGATCAGGTCATACTCTTTCCAGGCTTCACTAGCCGCTATGCGTTCGGTTTGCTGTCGTTCGTAATGACCACGTAATACTTCAATAGTTTTGCTCCCAAGTTTGATCGAACGCTTTCCGAAAGCGGTCTTGGGTGGGGAGAACTGCACTCCCTCACCATGCGGGCGTTCGAGTTGCCGCTCGACCTTCAACGTCCGTCTTAGCCAATCGAGGTCGGACCACTTCAAAGCTAGAATCTCCGACTCCCTAACCCCGGTTGTTATTGCTAAGTAAAAAAGAGCTTCTAGCCTGTGGCTTCTAGCTGCGATTAAGAGCTGGCTTACCTGACTCTCGGTAAGGATAGTCATTTCCCGGTGCGGTGATCAATCAGGCTCGCAGGATTGCGTAGGATCAATTCCTGCTTGACTGCTTGGTTCAGGGAACAAGGCAGAACGAAATGGATCTTCCTGATTGAGTAAACTCCCGTGCCTGATTTCAGTAGCTGACTATATAGGTTCTGGATATGAATTGCTTGAAGGTCCTTCAGCTTTATATTTCCAATGGTAGGGCAAATGTATCGCCGGGTAAGCCAGTCGTAGTGGAGCCAGGTCGCATACCGCCTCGTTACCTTCTTGTTAGTGAGCCATCCATCCAGGTGCTCTCCTAGTGTAAGTTGGGAACTGGCATAACTTAACCCTTCGCTAATCTGGTTACGGTTCTTTCTAACCCATACAAAGCATTCCTGTTGGGTTGGGAATACTTTGCTCAACCGGTGGCTATCGTGGGAAACCTGGCCACGCCAATGACCATTTGGCAATCTTTGAATGGAACCTTCACGATTACCTGTCCTGGCTACTTAGCTCATCCACCCGTTCAATTGGGATATTGAAAGCGGTTTTTATCAAACTTTAAGCCCTTTTTCCCACAAAGGCGTTTCCAAAAAAACTGTTTTTAGGAATATGAGCTGTTTATAAACGGCTACTAGCAACACCATATACCAACCCGAGTATCGATTCGGGCTGGTTATCATGGTTGTGTGGCACACCCTGAATTCTTGACACAATCTGAGACGGATTAATTCAGATAAATCACCCGGGAATAACTGTGATGTAAACCCCAAGAATAGCTTTAGAAGTAATTCTCCCTTTAGAACTTTCTTTTGGCTGATCGTAAAAGTTGGGGATTCGTTGGTCAATTCCTTGATGAGGTCGTTCCTGATTAAAGTAATCTGTATATTCTCTGGCTACCCGCGACAAATGCCTACTATAAAGAATGAGTGTATGGTCCAGGCATTCTCTTCGCAGGCTGCCCATAAACCTTTCACAAATGCTATTGGCTCGGGGCGCTCGATACGGCGTTCTCAGTTCTTGGATACCTGAACATGCTGCTACTGCAGAAAAGTACGAACCATATTTGCTGTCGCGATCGTGAAGGAGATATTTCGGACCTTCACCCCAGGGTGTTGCTTCACGCAGCTGTTGAGCGGTCCATTCATCGGTGGGAGAGGTAGAAACTGCAACATGGACAATCCGGCGGGTCTTGAGCACTATTAAGATAAAGATATACCATATCCGAAATAACCAATCATTGGCAATAGTAAAATCGCAAGCCCATATCCTTGGAATGATTTCTCACAAAGGCAGCCCATGTCTGGCTCGATTATGGGGATTTCTTTGCTTTCTGCATATATTTTTGAATGGTGATTTTACACGCTTTAATCCAGAGTTTTAGAAGTTCACCTCGAATCCGCTCCGCTCCCCATAAAGGATTCTCATTAGCCATTTTATGGATGATTTGGATCATTTCCTAGCGAGACATATTGCTTGTTTTTCGATTTTTGTCGCCAATAAAAACGAAAAAAATCTCGATGCCAACGAAGGAGTGTATCTGGTTGAATGATGTGAAGAGCTTGCTTCCAAAACCTGGTAAAGTGGGCGAGCAGAATGAGCCGGAAACGATCGTGATTAGTAATCTGAAGTCGTTTTACCTGCCGGTTGAGTACAATCAACTGCTGATGAAGCAGCGCATTTTCAATAACCAAATCGGAGCGACTACGGGTCAGGTCAGAAAAAATGCCAGAGTTCAACGTTAGGGTGGCGGGTTTGGCCCATTATTTGATAAGCCGTTGAATCCAGATAACAAAAGGTTTCCAGACGGAGGTGTTAAAAATCATGCTGTTCCTGGTGCGTTATGTGATGATGGTCTAACAGCATGATAACCAATTAAAGTGACCACTTCAATTTGCTTTTATCAAAAATTTGGGTGGATGACTTAAGTAGCCTGGACAACTCCATTATATGGGATGGAAACTACTATGCCCTGGAGGTTACCACGCGCCTCGGGTTGGAGGCGAGCGGTGGCATGGTGCGCGTGGGGCTGGTGCCACAAAACCAGTGGTCTCTTTCGAAAACTGTTACCGCGACATCAAGCGAGGATTGCCCACTGCCCTCGCCCTTATGCGATACGAATCCATTCCATTGGGCTTCTCATCAATCGACACATATGGCGATACAGCACCGGATCGGAGGGCGATATCTTCAGCCCGCTGGGCGGCTTCCGTGCGGGCAAACTGTAAGGCATCAGGTAGTCGCGTAAACATCTTGCGCATCTCGTCCACCTGGGCAATGTACTCGTGAACGCTTAAGTACACAATGGCTTCACAGGTAGCAACCACACTACCTGCAACTGCACCCACGGCATTAGCAACTGCATAATTTTCTGGTAGCACGAGCTCAGTCCCCAGGGCATCGGCAATGGGTGGCAGGAAGATTGCAGCTGGAGCACCGATGCCGATGAGGGGCATTTGAAGCCTGATGTGCGTCCCTAGATACTTATCGGTGGGATAGAAGCTATTGTCGAAAAACCATCTTCCGAGGTCGCGGCGTAGTGAGAACAGATTGCGTTTCACCATCGGGCGACCGGTGAGGAACTGGACGATCTCAGCCAGGATGGAATCGGTCATCACCTCAAATGTCCGCTTCGCCAATTGATCCGAAATCCAGCCTTGCATGCGGTTAAACAATTCAACCGCTACACGCGCGGTGTCAACATCCCAGGGTGTGAAGTCGCCGCGCACATGCAGCAGATCAGTTGGAGTCAGTGCAGAATGGCCGATAATCTCTCGGTTAATCAGCTGGTAGCCAGCGAACTGCATCGGGTGTATCAGTTTTAGCTCCTTTAAAATCACCGATAACGGGAGCGGTCCGTCTCGCAGCAGGTCGAACAGATGTAACACTTGGGGATCGTTGCTTTTGTCTTGGCGCTGCAGGAACCAATATTCCAAATCATCCGGTAACAACTCCGTCGGGCGTTTATGGATCAAGTCGAGAATTTCATCGTGCACGCGTGGATATTGCGATGCCAAATGTGCCAGCGGTACGACGCGTGATGGGCCTACTCTTAACTGCCCCTCTTTATCGAACCACAGCTGGCTGTCGCCTCCCATCGCAAAAGATCGGATGTTGGCTGCCTTCACCGCGGTGCGATATGCTCCGACCGTCGTGCCTTCTTCACTGATAATTACCTGCCCTCCATCCACAACCACGATATCGGTTGTCGTGCCACCGATATCTACTACCAGCGCAAGGTCGCGGCCGGTCAGGAACCTGCCACCAATAGCGCTGGCTGCTGGACCTGAGTGAATCGTCTCCACCGCGAAGTGGTCAGCGAGGTCTGCACTCATTAAAGTACCATCACCTCGCACGACCATAAGCGGTGCATCAATTCCTCGTCTGTGTATCGCTGCCCGCATTGCGGCAATAAAATCGTGGAGTACCGCCAGGAGTGAGGCATCCAACGCAGCAGTGGTTGCACGCTCTATGGAATTGAGTTTTTTCGAAAGGTTGTGGGCTAAAATGATTGGTAGATTAGTGACTGCGGTAATGGCTTCGAACGCCTGCTGCTCGTGTTCTGGATTCAGTGGAGAGAAATATGCAGAAATCGCCAGTGCATCGGCGCTTCTGTTAGTTGCAATCTCGCGCGCTTTGGAGGTAATAGCCCTGAGGTCGAGCGGCTCCTTAGCCTGTCCGATGTAATCATGGCCGCCCCTGAAATAGTAATAATGTGGGGTTACGAATCGTTCACCGAAATTGAACTCGCGTACAAGATTGGCGTCGTAGCCAATGAGGAATAATGCAACTCGTCTGCCTTTGCCCTCGGCAATTGTATTTGTTGCTAACGTGGTTGAAATAGAAACAAGTCTGATTGTATGGTGATCGTGGATCGGCAGGGAATCGATTGCATTCAGGATGCCAATTGAGAGATCGTATCTCGTCGTCAGCACTTTCGCTATAGCGATGACTTCCTTGGTGTTATAGTCCAGCAACACGCCATCAGTGAACGTACCGCCAGTGTCTATGCCGAGAACAAGATCCATATCATTCGAGTCCCATCGACTCCACAAATCGCAAGTTGAATTCCGGTTCGAGGTCGAGCTCCACATGTGCCGTGCGTGCGGCTAACTCTTCACCAATCCTCAGGCTCTCATCTCGCAAGAACATCGCTGCGCCTAAACCCGCGCCGTTGGGGGACAATTTAATGCGGGCGCGATCGACGTTTGGAATCAGTCCAACCCCAAGTATGGCGTCAGTATTCAGCTGGCTGCCGAACGCGCCTGTGAGATAAACACAGCGCAGATCTTCGGGTTTTATACCAAGTCGTTCCAGCACAATGTCTGTCGCCACCCGGATCGCTCCTTTGGCTTTTTGCAGTTCACGAATATCCATCTGCGTCAGGGCGACAGTTAGGCTGAATTTTACTTGTGCGATCCCATCTTCACCTTCTTCTACCGGGATAAGATGATTATCGTCTATCAGTCGCCCGCTCACATCCACCACCCCCGCACACTTAAGCATATTTACAACGCTGAGCAACCCGGATCCGGTCAGACCGACTGGCGGGCGGTTTCCGATTGTTGTTAATCGCAAGTGCCCATCATCCAGCTGGGCGTCTACGATGGCACCGTCAACCGCGCGAGTACCGCACGAAATGTTGACTCCTTCGAAGGCAGGTCCGGCGGCGGTGGAAGCGACCAGAATATCGTGGCCATTCGTTGCCATTACCTCGCCATTCGTGCCGAGGTCAATTGCCAGCACCGGTCCACGGGGGCGATCAAAGCGAAAGTGTGCCAGGCAGGCTGTCGTGTCGGAACCGACGAAGCCGTCAATGAGGGGTGCGAGTGATACCTTTGCCTGTAAGGGGAATAGTGAGCTGAAGAAACTTCCGGCATCGTAGATGGCAGATCGGTCGTGCGGTTGAAATGGCAACATCACCAGCGTATGCACTGGATATTGCATCAAGAGATGATGCATGGCAGTATTGCCTACGATATGGACGCGCTCGACACGGGCTAGAACGCGTTTCGAAAGCTTCAGTGCTGCGATGGCTTGGTATATAGAAGCCTGCGCCAGCGCTGAGAGCTTGACTGGTTCGGATTCTGCCACTGAAAGCCGGGTAATCACGTCGGCACCGAAGATCGTTTGCTGATTCAGAACCGCCGAACCGGCGTATACGTCACCGGTCTTGAGCGAAACGATAAAGGCAGCCACAGTGGTGGAGCCCAGGTCGATTGCCAGCCCAAGTGGATGATCGTTCGTTTTGAATTCGTTGGATTGCGTGAAGGCTTTATTTGAGTAAACCACCACTGGTGTCAATGTCACCTGGGCGTCTCCTATTATTCGCGCCCGGCAGGCTAGCCTCACATTCGCCTCTCGTTCAGCTTTGAGCAGGAATTTCCTTTCGATCTCATCAAGGTAGGAGAGTGCACCCTCCGCTAGTACTTTGCATTTGCCACATGTCCCGCGTCCGGCACAGGGTTGTTCAAGGGGAAAGCCACTGGTGAGAATGACTTCACCGATCACTTTCCCGGCAGTGAATTCCACCGTGCGGATTTCATCTAAGTAATTTACGGTGAGAGTGGGCATAGAATTCAAGGCGCTGATACAAGGCTCATCGGCGTATCTTTTTTAACCGCCAGGATGAGGACAGAAATGATGACGATAATACCACCAACCATCTGCACCGGTTCGATGACTTCTCCTAACAATGCAAAAGCAAAGCCTGTTGCGATCACAGGCTCCATTGTAGCGACGATGCTGGCGGAACTCGCCGAGAGATGTCTCAGTCCGCTCGTGTATAAACCAAATCCCATGACCGTGGAGACGATGACGAGAACGATCATCCAGAGCCATGCATTCAATGGTTTGGCGAGCATCTCCAAAGGCGCTGCTGGTTTAAAGACGAGAATCGTCATGGTAGCAAAGCCAAACGCATAGGTCAGTATGGTCCATGAATCGTGGTGGCGTAGAGTTCGCTTGCCAATGACGGTGAATAACCCATAGGTTAAGCCCGTGGACAGTCCGACGAGCAAGCCAAGCCAGTTTGTGTTCATGTCGATGATATTGTATGCACCTGTCACCAGAATGCATCCAACGAAGGCCATTAAAACTGCTATCGTTTGCCGTCGACTGGGCTTTTCATGCCACAACACCCAGGCGAACAACACAACGAAAATGGGTGCCGTGTAGTTAAGCACAGTGGCTACCGCCACCTGAAGCATTGTCACCGCCATTGCCCACAACACATGAAATATGCCGATGCTGATCGCGCCCATTGCCGCAAGAGCGATCAAATTTTTTCGATCAATCCGCAGCCTGTTTATACCCCGAACGACAGCAATGCCAAGGAAGATGAAAAACGTGAAAAGGTCACGATAAAACGACAGCGACCATGCCGATAAGCTGTAATCGTGCCGAATGATTTTAATGAATGTGCCAGAGGTTGACCAACAAATAGTCGCTGCCAGCACAAGCAGGTATCCTAACTGCGCCCGATTATTAGAAAGAGCAGACATATTTATGTGGAGGGGCAGTACATGCGTTGCTGAATCAATCGCATAAGTTCTGCCGTCTTCCTAGACAATATAACATGGCCAGAAACAACGGCAGAACATAAATCGCGGGATTGGAGATGGAGAAACCAAGTAGGCTAATATGGGTACCTCGTAACGACAACTTCACTGTATCGCCTTTGGTGAAAAGACCTATACCAGAGTTATCTTATCCTCCTCTATGTGTATTTGATCGGCTCGGGCAATGATGCTCGTCAATTTCTGCTCAATATCGGCAGGGATCGGCTCGGGCTCGAAGTTCTCAATGATTTCCAGCACTTTCTCGTGAGCACGCTGGCCCATTGTCTTTGATCCATTTTCTGTCCATGTATCCCAATTTGACCGGTCGATCAGTTCGGGCAGCCAGAATTCGCTGCGGAAATACCTCAGCGTATGATCTTCGCTCAGGTAATTGCCGCCCGGACCAACCCGGTCGATCGTATCGAGTGCAAGATGGTCAGCATCCACGATGACTCCACCTAAGATCCGCTTGACCATGCCGATGATCTCGTTGGACATTACCAGTAAATCGTACGAACCGTTCAATCCATATTCAAGGTAGCCTACATCATGGATCAGGTTTGCTCCCGACAATCCCGACATAGCAATTGATACGGCCGCTTCGATTGCTGCCTGCTGGTCGGGTATCTTAGAATCGGAGCAGCCGGCAGTCGAGAACATCGGCAGCTTCAGATACTGGGAAACATTCGTCATCCCCGCGCTGAGCAGCGTGAGCTCCGGTGCCCCATAGGACAATATCGTGGTTGACATGTCGAGAATTGACATCACGCCACCCATGATCAGTGCGGCGCCTTTTTTCTTCAACTGTGCTACAACGAGACCCGTAAAGAACTCAGCGAGTCCTTGGACAAGAATACCAGCCATGGTAGCAGGTGCAGTCGCGCCACAGATGGGGCAAGGTGTATAAATCGCCGGGATATTGTGCTCCGCTGAGTACAGCAACTTCTCCAGTGCTTCTTTCGAGTTGTTGAGCGGTGAACTGGGCTCGATATAGACAACAAACATCGGCAGCCTGTTCCATTCGTCCACGCCACCAATAACCGTGCACGCCATTTCGTACTGGTCAGCCAGCCCCTCCCTGTCATTGGCGGTAATTACAAATGGCTTGGTCGTACCCTTCAACATCGCAAAGAACTGGTGCCGGTCATACGTGCCGATAGGTACGTCGGATGTGAGACCGACCGACATGTGGAAGTCAATCTGCGGTAGCGCCTCGGCGATCTTCGCTGCCCGATATACATCCTCGAATGTGTAACGACGACGTTCGCCCGTATATGGATCGAGAATGAAGGGACAGTCGGAACCAGTGCCGTAATAGATGTTGTTCTTCTCAAGCATCACCAATTTCTCACGGTTGCGACCAGCAATGACGACGCGGGAAGGAGCAGTCCGCAGGCTGTTCTCAATCAACGCCGAGGGGATATATACCCGGTTGTCTTCCTTGATCACACATCCGGCATTGCGCAGAAGCTCCAACGACTCTTCCTGGTAAACACATGTGCCGGTTGTTTGTAGAATTTCCATCGCTGCATAGACGATCTGCTCGATCTGATCGTTCGATAACACCTGCAATCTAGGTGTCGCATTTGTTTGATAGTTGACTCTCATAATGTCTCCTTTTTATCTCCGAATTTATCTCCAAAACATCTCTTGCTTCACCTCGCCACCAGGCGGAATTACCAGAAAGTCTTCCGTTGACTCGGTGAGTTGAAAGGCATCTGTCATCAGCTCCTTTACGTACTCATCTGAGCCAATGCGTTCCTCGTAACGGTAATTCCACCGCTCCGTGCAAAAGTCGGCAACCTCACGCGCCTTGTTGCGATAGGCATCCAGCTCTTCCTGGTTCGGAGCCACGAGCACAATCCGCCTGTAATTCCGGTACTGTTCGTCGATGATCCAATCTGCAGTTTCTTTATCATACCTTCCCAGCAGGTCACGGTATTCCTTCAGCGGATGACTGCCGCTCTCCAACCAGCCTTTCGTAAGGTAATAAGTACCCGGTTCGGCGGTGAACTCGGTGATGTAACTCTGGTATGAACCAAGCAAAAGCGTAATACAGTCATCCACACGGGGAATGATCAAGGTGTGGATGCCCGACTTCAAACCAGCGAGCCCATTACCGCAGAGACCATAGCCGACGATGACTACAGACGCTTCAGGTACTCGATCCAGCTGCTCCTGCAAGGCCACTGTCATTAATTCGGGCGTTCGGTGATAGCCGTACTCCATGAACGTCGCTGGGATGCTTTTGTCTTGCAAAAAAGGCTCGATCATGCTCTGGAGCACACGGCAGGCAAGAATGTATAGCGACATCTTAGCTCAAATTGATGAATTTCTTAGCAAGTTCCACGGCTCCAGGTGCATTAGCGGCGTAACCATCTGCGCCGATCTTATTGGCGAAATCTGTCGTCACGGGCGCGCCTCCGACCATGATTTTGACTGTTTCGCGCAACCCCGACTCTTTCAATGCAGTTATCGTATGGCCCATTGAGCGCATAGTCGTTGTTAACAAGGCTGACAAAGCCACGATATTTGGTCTCTCGTTTTTTACTGCGTTGATGAAGTTTTCCGGCGAGACATCTTTCCCCAGATCAATCACTTCGAATCCTGAGCCTTCGAGCATCATGCCTACCAGGCTCTTGCCAATATCATGCAAGTCGCCCTTGACGGTGCCGATGACGACCTTACCCGCCATCTTCTCTCCAGTCTGTTCCAGCAGTGGCTTGAGAATGGTGAGAGAAGCCTGCATCGTACGTGCCGATAAAAGTACCTCGGGCACAAATTTCTTGCCCTTTTTAAACTCGTCACCAATGACGTCCATTCCTGGCATAAGACCATTGTCGAGGATTTTCTTCGCCGTCAAACCCGACGAGAGGGCAGCGTTTGTCAGGTCAGGAATGTCTTTAAGACGGCCATCAATTACTGCGTTGGAAATTTGAACTAGTACGTCGCTCATAATTCTCTCCTTGTAATTTTGATTGAAGTTTCTCCGTAAATTTTTGTGGTTTATGTCTGATAACGTGCCTCTGCTTTAGCCAGAATCTCATCAATTTGCTTTTGGGTTTCTTGTTTAAGCGGCACTGGCTTATGGGTATCAAGCAAAGCGTTAATTTGCCTTTGGACTCGTTCCCCCATCGCCAGGCTGCCAGCCGTTTCCCATTCTGACCAACCCGACCGGTCCATTAGCGATGGGAACCAGAATTGATCCTTGAAGTGGCTCAGTGTGTGTTCCGAAGCCAAGTAATTTCCATTTGGCCCCACTTGCCTAATCACATCGATTGCCAGTGTTTCAGGCGTCACCTCGATTCCACGTAGAATCCGCTTTATGTAGCTTATGATTTCATTTCCCATCGTCGTCATCCGTAGATCACCCGTCAAGCCCGACTCCGTATAGCCGACATCGTGGATCAGGTTCGCGCCAGATAATCCAGCGAAGAGGAGCGAGATTGTGCCTTCGATGCCAGCCTGCTCATCCACAAGCTTCGAATCGGTACAGCCCGCCGTAGACCACATTGGTAGCCCTATATAGCGCGCAATTTCAGTCAGTGCCGCCGACTGCAGAGACAGTTCCGGGGCACCGTACGCGAGCACTGCATTCAGCATGTCCATGATCGAAACGACACCACCCATCACGAATGGCGTGCCTGGTGAGATACATTGCGCAATGACCAACCCATGCAGGGACTCACATATGGCTGTTACCAAGATACCCGCTGAAGTTGTTGGTGCAGTGCCACCGCCTATGGGACAAGGCGTGTAAATGATTGGTATGCGATTCTTGGCACAATAGAGCAGCTTGTCTGCAGCTTCGCGACTTGAGACGAGTGGCGATAGTGGTTCAGCATAGAAGATATAGTTTGGTTTTTCCCTCAAAGCAGAACTACTACCGGCAACCGCAGTGGCGATTTGATGAATATCGCGGCAGGTGTCCAAAGTATACGACCAGGCGACAATAGGTTTACCGGTGTTGGCGATCATATCGGCAAACTCGTAGACATCTGCCAGGTCAGGATTAACGTCGCTGACTGTTCCGAGTGATTGGACGAAATCGATGTTGGGTAGTGAGTCACAGACACGAGCAACAGCGAGCGCATCCTGACGTAGGTACTTTCGCCGCTCGTTGGTGTGTGGGTCGCGGAAATTGGGACAGGTAGGTCCCGGACCGTAGTTGATGCAATTCGGACTGATGATGATGTTCTTGTCAGGATTGCCTTCACGGCTATATATAGTGAATGACGATGGCGCGCTGGCTAAAGCCCGCCAGACGAGGTAACTCGGTATCCTTGCACGTATACCATCCACCCAGGCCCCTTGCGCCTTTAAAATATCCAGAGCCTCTTCATTGTAAACTTCAACCCCGGTGTGTTCGAGGGCGTGTAGCGCGGCACGGAATATCTCCTGACGCTGGTCGTCAGATAGGACTTGAAATTGGACCGATCGATTCATTTGATAATTTACGCGCATAAGAGGTCCTTCCTTTTCCAAGATTGGTCCCTCTGCCAAATTGCTAATAGAAGCATATCATTACTGGTATCCAGGCGGAAAGCAAAACCTGAGATCTATGAATCAGGGTGTGTCGAGCGGTAATAAGCGAGGTAACACTGTGACCACTCGTCGTGTCCGGTTAGTAAATCAGCAATAATGACTACGCCACGCGCTTTTATCGGATCAACAATGGGGCAATTCACTCCGGCGGCAATCGTCATTGCGATAAAGTAATTATTCAACAAGTCACGATCTGGCAGCCCATGAGAAACATTCGACGCACCGAGCGCCAGATTGACCCCCAGTTTCTCACGAACAAGCCGGATCGATTGGAGTGTGATCAATCCAGCACGGTGGTCCGCCCCCACAGTCAGGGCAAGGCAATCGATCAGTATGCGTTCCTGGCTAATACCCTTCTTCGCAGCACGCTCGATAATTTTTTCGGCGACCCGTAAACGACCTTCGGCAGTGTCGGGAATACCATCATCATCCATCGTTAAGCCGATGACTGCGGAGTCGAATTCTTTCACAAGCGGTAACACACGCTCTAATGATGTTTCCTCGCCATTGACCGAATTGATTAGAGGTGTGCCGCCACACATTTTAAGCGCTGCTGGAAGCGCTTTCTCGTCGGTAGAGTCGATGCTGATTGGCAACCCTGTCGCTAAAGCTACCGTCTCGACCGCGCGTGGCAAAAGGTTCTCCTCGTCCACTCCTGCTGCACCTACATTCACGTCGATCACTTGGGCGCCTGTGTCCATTTGTGTCATAGCAAGCTGGCGAATATACTCCATGTTGCCAGCTTGAAGTGCTTCTGCTAGTTTTCTTTTACCAGTGGGGTTGATGCGCTCCCCGATGATCACTGTTGGCAGTTCGGGGCTGATCGTTACTTCGACTTTCCGACCCGCAAGTTTGGTTTCCATGACTTGCAAACCTTTCGTTGTTAGAGGTGAAACTTTCTCCGACAGATTTCTAGACCAGGAAGCCGTACTTCATGGGATCGTCGGGGTCGATGACAAATTGCTGGATACCGGTGATGTAGGCAGCGCCACCGACACGCGGCACGACTGCCGTAAAGGGTCCTGCTTTCTCTTCGCGCACCAATTCACCATGGAAGAGGGACCCAATGATGCTCTCGTGGATGAAAGGCTGGCCTAATTTGAGCTGCCCCTTGGCGTATAGCTCCGCCATCCGGGCGCAAGTTCCTGTTCCACATGGTGACCGATCAACCGAGCCCTCTCCAAAGATAAGGATGTTGCGTGCATGGGCCTGGGGGTGTACCGGTGGCCCAGTGATCTCCGTGAGCTCCACCTTGTTAATATGCTTCTCAATCGGATGCTCAACCGCAACCTGCTGGTTAACTGCTGTGCGTATCCGGAGACCGATATCGACCAGTTCCTTTACCCGGCAAAGATCGAGTGGAATCCCAATCTGGTCGGCAGTGACCAGGGCGAAAAAGTTACCTCCAAAGGATATGTCCACCGATATCTTGCCGAGCCCTTCGACCTCAACTGGAACATCCGCTTTATAAAGGAAAGCAGGGACATTTTCAATCCAGGCCCTGCAGACCCTTCCATGTTCAACGACCGCATGAGCTCTGACCAGGCCCGCCGGAGTGTCGAAAACAACGACCGTCTCAGGCTCCTTAGCCTTCACCATCCCCATCTCGACCAGGATCGTCACCGCTCCAATTGTGCCGTGCCCGCACATGGTCAAAAAACCCCCACTATCCATGTACATCAAGCCATAATCCGCCTCAGGGTTGCAAGGAGAAGTGAGGATTGCACCAAACATGTCCCGGTGACCGCGGGGTTCGTGCATGAGAGCTCGCCGTAGTTGGTCCATGTTCTCGCGAGCGTAAGCCCACTTGTCTGCCATGTTATTCCCGAGTATTGGCGGTAGGCCGCTTAGGACGATCCGCGTCGGTTCCCCTTCCGTATGGGAGTCAATCGCCGATATGATTTGACTGAATTGAGCCATTTTCCTCAACCTCCATTATTTATAGCCAACCCGCTGCACGCTGGTAATCTTCCTCTCCCGGATGAACACGATCATAATGCCATGCCATTCTTCTTCCGGTACGGTTGGAAAATTCCCCAAGGCATGTCATTCTTTCAGAAGATTCACGACTTCTTGGTTAACCGGGTATACAATCGCTTGATCAGGTTGCCAATCATATGAACCACTCCTACCAGCCCTCTAGGGTAAAAGACCATCGTGATGATCAAGAACAGGCCATAGATGATCCACCGGTAAGCCAGGAGATCGCGCAGGTACTCAAATACTGGGATCACCAGAAAAGCCGATAGGAGCCCGCCCCACAGGGTTCCCCGGCCTCCGATATACGCAATCGCCAGGATCTCCACCGTCGATTTGGTGTGCATCACCGCGGGGGTAAGGATCCCGAAATAGTGAGCATAGAAGACCCCTACGAGTCCTGCCACGCTGCAGGCGATGGTCCAATTCATCACAAGGTACTTTACCGGGTTTATCCCTGAAGCTCGCGCTGCATCCAAGTTGCCACCAAGGGCACGGAATGCGAGCCCAATGTGTGAGCGCGTCAGTAGCCTGAGGACGATCAAAGTGCCAATCATGATCGGAAAGATAATATAGAAGTATCGGATCTGACCTGCGCTGTCGAAGAAGAGTGGCACGACAAGGCCTAATGGCCCTCGCGTGATGTCCACATTTACAGTCACCAGGCTCATCAGAGCTAGGCCAACGAACCAGGCCATGATTGCTGCATATATCCCGCGTAATCGGAGGGTGAGAATTCCCAGGAGGAAACCTACTACTCCAGCGACGAGCGTTCCCAGGATCAATCCAATCCATGGACTTACTCCCAGATTAACTGCCAGAAGAGCTGAGGTATAAGCACCCAGTCCGACAAATGCAGCAAATCCGAAGTTCACCACATTGATGAACCCGATGGTTAGATCAAACGCCATGGCTTGGGTTGCGAACATAAGACTGACCACCATCAACCGCAGTACGTAGTCGTTCTTAATAAAGACCGGTGTTATGCCGATGATGAAGAGCATGATCAAGCCGAGTGGTGATATGCCTATCAATCTCCAGGCTGATTGTACCCTGTCAAACCAGCGGATATTGGGCACTGTAGGTAATCTACTGTTGATCTCCATGCTTATCTCTCCCAGATGCCTTTCACCTCAGCCCCGAATAACCCTGAGGGTTTAAAGAGCAGTATCAGGATCAGAATGGACAGTACGATGACATCCTGCCATCCACCGCCCATGAAATAATAGGAAAAACTCTCCAAAATGCCGATGATAAATCCGCCAACCACTGCACCGCTGATGCTGCCCATTCCCACGAGCATCACCACGTACCAGGATAGCACCATTGGCTTGAAGCCCACTGTCGGATAAGCCTGGGTCATGGGTAGCAGCACTGCCCCCGCCAATCCCGCTAAGGCAGTACTCAAACCGAAAGTGAGGACATGTATGCGACTGAGGTTGATTCCCATCAATGTTGCGCCGCGCTCATCTTGTGCCACAGCGCGGATAGCCCTGCCGATGCGTGTCCGATGAAGGAACAGCCACAAGGCTACGATGGTTATGATCACGGCTATGAAGCTGGCCAGCCTATCGGCTGACACGTTGAGGCCTGAAGTGATGCTTATACTGCCCTTCCAATACTCGGTAATGCCGCGGTAGGTTGGGCCAAGCCACGCCAGAGCAATGTTCTGGATTACAAAGGAGACTCCTACGGTGAGCAAGAATGCGTTCATCACCCATCCCTCATGCGACCGTAGTCGCAATGGTAAGAATACGGTTCTCTCCACCAAAACACCCACTGCGAAGCTGCAGATTAGAGCCACCACCCATGCTAGCACTGGATGAACACCTAGCACGGCAGCCATAAAGAATGCCGCGTACGCACCGACCATATAGAATTCCCCATGAGCGAACTGGGCAATGTTCATCACGCCGAATACAAGCGCAAGTCCTAAGGCCATGAGGGCATAAAGCCCTCCTCGAAACAGGCCAATGATAACTAGATCCAGTAAACCAGTTAGCTGCATGTGTGTATACTCCCTTTCTCTAGTCTGCGGTTGCGCTGACGCCCAGGTACGCTTTATTAATATGTTGGCTCTCGAGCAGGTCAGCACTCTTTCCTTCCATAACAATCTTGCCCTGCTCAAGCACGTAGCCACGATGGGTGATCTGCAAGCTCATCCTTACATTCTGTTCAACTAGCAGTATGGTATTACCTCTGTGGTTCAGCTCCTTCAAGGCTTCGAACACCGACATGACTAGCTTAGGTGCCAGGCCGAGTGAGGGCTCATCGACTAGGAGAAGCTTGGGGTTTGCCATTAGTCCGCGCCCGATACCGAGCATTTTCCGCTCACCGCCGCTTAGCGTTCCAGCCAGCTGCTTCTGACGCACTTTCAATACCGGGAAGAGATCGAACACACTTTCAAGGGTGCTATTAATCTTCTTGGCATCCCTGATTGTGAAAGCACCCAGCAGTAAATTCTCCTTGACGGTCATCCCGGTGAACAGATTAAGCTCCTCAGTGATAAAGGTAATTCCCATCTGACTGATGCGATCGCTGGAGAACCCACCAACCAGTTTTCCCAGGAAGGTGATTTCCCCTGCCTTCGGCTTAAGAATGCCCGAGATGGTTCGTAGGATCGTCGTTTTTCCGGCGCCATTTGGTCCGAGCAGCGCGACAAATTCGCCCTCAGCGATGTTCAGCGAGGCGCCCCAGATGATTTGCAGGAACCCATATCCAGCCTGGAGATCTTTGACCTCTAACAACTCATCCTCCTTCTTCGCCTCGGTGGAGGCGGTTTACTCTACACATGAATTAATCCCCGATGAAGTACATAATGGACACTCATGGATCGAAAACCAGGCTGAGCGTCCATCGAACATGTGTATACGAGGTGATATGACCGACCCTTCTAGCCCAGATAGGCTTCCACAACTCTCTGGTCGTGCGCGATCTCATCGCACGTGCCTTGCGATATGAGCTGGCCAAATTGTAGCACTGCTAGTCTATGGCAGATACCCATGACCAGATGCATCACATGCTCCACCAGGATGATCGTGATTCCCCACTCCTGCTGAATCCTGCAGATTAGCTGCATTAGGTCCTCGAGTTCGAGGGGAGTGAGGCCCGCGCCGATCTCATCTAACAACAGGAGATTAGGGCTGCTGGCAAGTGCCCGGGCTAGGTCCACCTGTTTGAGCTGGACCGTGTTCAGGTTTTGCGCCAGTGTATCATGTGGCATGCTGAAGTTGACCAGATTAAGCATTTCCGTGGCTCGCTGCTTAGAGTCTGTCGCGGATTTGCGATTTCCGAATACCGCAGCTACCAGAACATTTTCCAAGGCAGTCAGCTTTGGAAAAGGTTGGCAGATTTGAAATGTTCGGGATATCCCTTTCCGGCACAGGGAATCTGGAGTTTGCCCGACGATAGGATTCCCTTGAAAAAGAATCCGACCACTCTCCGGCTTATGAACACCGGCGATGACATTAAGCAGGGTGGTCTTTCCTGCGCCATTGGGGCCAATCAGCCCGTAGATCTGCCCTTCTGAAATGCTCAATGACACATCATCGACTGCGACCAGACCACCAAAACGTTTGGTGATATGATCAATTTCTAGAATCGTTCCCATTGCTCGCCTCAGTCATCAAGTTCTTGAATCAAATTTTGGCAGTGGGGCTTCCCCCGCTGCCAAAAATGAGATACGCTGATTTATGGGACTGTCAGCTCAGCTTCTGCCCAGTCAAGAGGCCAGATGACCTTTCCCTCTCCTCCAAAGTATTGGATGATGGGAAAGATGAAGGCTTCTTTTCCGATCACCATGTCAGGAACGGTATCAGGAGTGAACTTGTACATGGGCATGACAATGCCATCAGAGTAGGTGAACTCGCCAGTCCACAGCTTCTCACGACCGAACTTGTAGATCGTCTCGCTGGTCAGTTCCCCATACTGGTCCAGGGTGGCTTGAAGCATCTTAATGAACATGTTGGTGTAGTCATACATCAAGCCACCAGCAGACGGGCTTGCCTTCATGCCCCATTTAGCTTCAAACTCTTGCTCCCAGGCGAGCGCTTCAGCCGTGGCAAGCTTCGGGATTTGGTCCAGTATCCCATCGGAGGATTCTCCAACCAGGGAGTACCATTCTCCCACCCACCCTAAACCGTGGGCAACAACCAACCCTGGGAGCCCAACTTCCTTTGCCTGCTTGACAAAGGACGAGATCCCAGCTGCTGCAGTGTGAGTAATGAGGGTTAGAGATACATCCTGTTGCTTATACTTGGTAAGCAGAGGGATGAAATCGACCTCTTCCAGAGGCACGAAGTCCTGAGCAACGACATCCCAACCGTCTGCCTTCATTAAGTCTGCCAGTGGCTCGATCACGGCGCGACCGAAGTCGGTTTCTTCACCCAGGAGGGCAACCTTTCGGTTTTTAGGTTCCCACATGCCCTGGTCAATCATATCTTTTAAACCGACGGCATAGTTGACCGACACCAGGCTCTTGGGCTGTGGCCAACATTTAGCCATCCAATAACCGTACTTCTCGGGATCCATATCAAACTTCTCATTGACCACATTGGTTTCGCCGCAGTCAAAGAATGCGGGAATCTTGTACTTGGCGACCACTTCCATTAGCGCGACTGCTACCGAGCTGTGCCAACCCCCTAAGCCCACCTCGATGCCATCGCGCACGATCGCATCCTCATAAGCGCGGGTGGCCTTATCAGGGTCAGACTGGTCGTCAATGAGAACCAGCTCGATCTTGTAGGGTCCGATCGTATAGTTAACCTTCTCAAAGGCCATTATGGCTGCATTTTTCTGCTCTTCCCCGGTACGAGCGGCTGGCCCGGTGAGAGGACCATGAAATCCAACCTTCAGAATCTTCTGCTCTGCAACCGGTTGGATAGGCGCTTCCGTCTGTGCCGGAGCCGATGCTTCGGTTGATACAGTGGTTGGGGCTGCTGCAGGTTGGCAGGCCCCCAGGAGCAGAGTAATGATCATGGCTCCAGATAGAACTAAACGTCTCCAATATTCTTTGTCGTTCATGTTTCTCTCCTCTTTTGATTTGTGGTGTGGGGCATCGGAATGCCACCACTTGATAATTGGTGGGCTCTCTAGAAATTTGAGAGCTACTTGGGTGAGAATATTCGAGTCTTCATTGACGTATTAACTCATATCTGATGATGCTAAAAGCACTTATGCTCCTCTGTAAAATATTTTATTAATAATTATTGGGCAGAAAGTCTATTTTGAGCTTAGCCATACTGATGTCTTCATCAACAGTATTCCAGACGGCAAATGTGTAAGTAAACACTTTATTAGTACCATAAATGGTACTAACAATTGTCATCCAGTCTCACCAAGTTCTTGGGACTTGGTTTGGCTAGCTGCGGACTGGATTGTGGCTGCCAATGAACGTAAATAACAGCCACACCTGGTTTGGCACGGATATCATGTTGTATTATACGTACTTGATACTGTGATGAAATCATTATATCGTACGCACATGTCAGTGTCAATGAGTGCGTGACAGGTGAGTGTAAAGCGTATGTTTGTGTAAGAAAGTACGTTTTCGTTGCGATGATATCCACACTTTGAAAGAAACGCTGCGTGAACATACTACTGACCAGGAGCAGAAGTAAGTTCACCAGATTTGAAACCACGCAACGAATGGGATACACGCGTCTCAATTATAACTCATATTGACAGAAAAAAGTTTGCGTAACCTTTGAAGTTAGTGTAAACTGTTATCTGTAAAAGAAAATTTCACAAGGAATGATCGTCAGATGGATGCGAAATGTTGCGGCATCAACGTCGTGAATGATATTATAGAGGTTGACACTCTACTAAAATGATGCATAGATATACTTATCGCGGTAGTTGGAAATATATATTAGGGATAATGTTTTTCTTTCTTGCGATTTATTTTTTTTATGCTACTGCGCTACTCTTATTGGATAATTCCGAAAGTTCATTTGATATATTTTCTTTTGGCATGGGGTACTTGTTCTCTATAATATTGGGATGTAGATTCGTATTGGGTGCATCGGGAGTAAGCAAATCTAATGAACACTTGGGGGAGGATCAATCGGATAATATAAAAGTAGATCTGATTGAACAAGAAAAAAATACCAAATTTATTTTAAACTAAGTAGTTTGTCGAAAGTTCTTTAACAACGTGATAAACTGTGGGACAAGCCAAAAGCCTTAGATTATCACCTCAATCAGTAAGAATTGCAGGCCATCGAAGTGGCCATTCGTCATGATAAACGTCCAGAAGTACAGCAAAGATACACTGTCATACGCCTCCTTCACCTGGGACATAAGCCCGTACAAGTCGCCGAGAAGCAAGCCGTAAGTAAGCCCACGATTTACGCCTGGTTCAATCGCTGGCGTCGTTGCGGGATTGACGGACTGGCGATCAAACCTCGCAGCGGACGACCGTTGAAAGCCGATGAAGCATACCTCCAGACTTTAGCGGAAGTCATTGAAAAAGACCCCGAAGAGTTTGGATATGACTTCACCGTGTGGACGGTGGATCGTTTGCGAGCCCATCTGGAAAAAGAAACCGGGATCACCCTGAGCGAGAGCCGACTGCGGGCTTTGCTCAAGCGGAAGGGATGCCGATATCGCCGGCCTAAGCAGGATTTGAGCCATTTACAGGACAAGGAAGCCAAGTCGAAAGCCGAAGAGCTGCTGGAAGCCTTGAAAAAAAGGTCCTCGGAGACGATTTCCAGCTCATCTTTGTGGACGAAACGACATTGACCCTGGATCCACTACTGCGGGCGTGTTGGATGAAAGCAGGACAACAGAAGCGCATTCCAGCGATCCGCCCTGGGATAAAGCAGAAGCGGCATATGTTTGCAGGTTACAACTGGCTCCAGGACACGATCAGCTGGATAATGGCGGAAACCAACAACAGGCTCATTTCATCCTGTATGGTGTAAAAATCCTATCCATCGGCAGAACCCTGAGATGAAGGCTGTCTGTGGTAATCGTGGATGACGCCCCCAAGAATATCTCGTCTACGTATCGGACCTTTTATTCTCTGTTCTCGTCTTGGTA
>Ga0154666_1049_pt1 | contig 22359 bp, 18 predicted proteins | sample Rifle2008BG13ft_FD_116095 | JGI IMG/M metagenome (GOLD analysis project Ga0154666, IMG submission 116095) | Chloroflexi bacterium RBG_13_50_21 | reverse complement strand
GGCGATTCCTCAATCTCCACACCAACCAGCTTGCCTATGGCAGCAATGATGGCGTAATCAGGCTTTTTTTCAGGCAGCAGGACTGCGGGATAAAATCGCTGAACCCGGCGTTCACCGGAGGTATACGTGCCTTCCCGCTCGGTGATAGGAATGGCTGGCAACACTACATCGGCAAGTTCCGCTGTCTTTGTCAGGAAAAGGTCCTGCACAACCAGAAACTCTGCCTCCCTAAAAGTATTTCCAAGTGAAGGGTTATCACCAACCGGGTCTGCCCCGGCTATATATATGGCTTCAAACTGATTCAAGGCTTCCTTTAGATTTAATATTGGTTTATAGCCCATTTCCCAGGCACCCTGGTCGTTTGCCCGCGGCCACACAGGGATGAGACCGTTATTTGCCTTGTGCGTGTGGTTGGTGACTAGCAATAAATTCGTGCAAGCTTGCGCCAATGCCTGAGACGCTTCCAATCCCGTGCCTTCACAGCCATAGAATACAAGTAGATTCGCTGCGTTCGTGATTGTTTCAGCGGCATTTTTCACAGCCTCCCCGCCCGATTGAAATTTCGGTGCCTTGGGGAAGTTTTGCTTGGCAGAAAGTGTATTAATCATCGCCAGAATGGTCGCAGCTTCTGAACCATAAGGATAGCGTAAAACCTGGTTTGCATACCGGTCCAGTTTGGTCTGCCGTGGATTTGCAACGATCAGTGTTGCTCCTCGCTCAGCTGCCTGCTTGACACGCAGCCACCAAATAGGGGCTTCCTCTTCCAGGTCAGAGGCAACCACCAGGATGACCGTATCTTTACCAAGATCAGATAAATTTGTTCCATTGCCAACACCTACCTGAGCGACCAAGTCACCACCGGCCATGTGTGTGTACAGAGCAAATTTTCCACCCAACCCTTCAGAGAGCTCCTTCAGGTTAAATAAATCTTCGTTAGCCAGGTGACCACTCGCCAGGCTTAAAAAATTCTGACCTGCATGGGTGAAATTTTCTGCCACATAACTGAGCACTTCATCCCATCCTATCGTCACAAGCTCCCCTTCACGGCGGACCAGCGGTTGAGTCAGACGTTGCTTGCTCTCGGTGTAATGATATCCAAAGCGACCCTTATCACAGATCCATATCTCATTGACCGCTTCATTCTGGCGGGGGAGGATGCGCTTAATCACCAAATCACCATTTGACCATGCCTCACGGCGTAAATTGATGGTCAGGTTACAACCCACCGGGCAGTGAGTACAGATGGACGCAGTCGAGCACAGTTCCCATGGGCGGGCTTGAAAGCGAAAATCAGCCGTGGTGAGAGCCCCCACCGGGCAGATATCGGTGGTGTTTCCAGAGAAATATGAATCAAATCCCGGCTCGGAATTGGACATAATCTGTATGGAACGACCACGGTTATTGAAACCCAGTACAGGATCATCGACAATGTCGGCCTGAAAACGTACGCAACGTCCGCATTGGATGCATCTTTCACGATCCAGATAAATCAACTCACCCAAGGGGTAATGTTTTGCCAGATGCATTTTTTCATCATAATTGAAGCGAGACTGGCCCGGTCCATAAAGCAATGTCAGGTTTTGAAGTGGGCATTCGCCACCCTTGTCGCATACCGGGCAATCCAATGGGTGTGAGGTGAGCAGGAATTCCAGGATATCCTTTCGGCCTCTGGCAGCCTTCTCCGATGCACCAATGACCACCATCCCTTCTGAAACAGGTGTGGTACAGGCGGTCTCGAGCTTGGCACCGAACTGAATTTTCGGTGTTCCGTCCTGCTCCAATACAGGCTGCCCGGTAGCCCGGTCAATGACCGGACGCCCTACCTCTACCAGACATTGACGGCACATACCCACAGGCTCCATCTTGGGGTGATAGCAGAATACGGGTATTTCAACGCCAATCATCTTGGCAGCATTTACGATCAATGTACCAGCGGGTACTGTAATTTGTAATCCATCAATCGTCAGACTTACCAATTTTTCCATGAGCATCTCGACAATAAAGGTTCTATGAATCGGATTTTTCTGTAGCGGATGCAAAATCTTCCGGGAAGCGTTCAATGCCAGTCAGCACAGCTTCAATGGAAAACTCTCCCAAAGCGCACAAGCATTTGCCTTTGATCTGATTGGCTACATCCTGCAAGAGCGCTACATCGTCCATGGTTGCTTCACCCTGACAAATTCGGTCGGTCAGATGCATCATCCAGTAAGTGCCTTCACGGCAGGGTGTGCATTTACCACACGATTCGTGGGTAAAGAAATGGACCGTCTTGTTCAGCAGCCAGGGTATGCTGACCGAATCATCGATTACAATGACCGAGGCTGAGCCAAGCTGTGCCCCAACCTTGGGGACGCTCTCATAATCCATGGGAGTAGCTAAAGCTTCTTCATTGGCAATGATCATAGATGAAGATGCTCCAGCAGGCATGATCGCCTTGATCTTGCGCCCCTCCGGGAGACCACGCCCATGATCGAAGATCAGCTCGCGAAAGGTTGTCCCAAGAGGCAGTTCATAATTACCGGGACGGTTGACACAGCCAGATAGGCTGAAGATTTTAGGACCCGGGCTTTTTTCGGTGCCAATACTTTTATACCAGGCTGCACCGCGTGCGATAATGACAGGCAGATTGGTTAATGTCTCAACATTATTGACAATGGTAGGTTTTCCATATAATCCATAAGCAGGTGGAAAGGGCGGACGTAAACGCGGTTGACCCAGCTTGCCTTCGATGGATTCTAATAACGCAGTTTCTTCCCCACAGATGTATGCCCCTGCACCGAGATGGGTATGCAAGTGCAATCGTGTGTTGGTGCCAAACAACTTGTCACCTAAAAATCCGGCTGATTCCATATCTGCGATGTATTGATCCAATTTATGGGCGATTTGCCAGAATTCACCCCGCAAGTAAATATAAGCATCTTCTGCTTTGACCGCGTAGCCACAGATTGCCAATCCCTCCAGGAATTGGAAAGGATTGGATTCCATGATCTCACGGTCTTTGAAAGTCCCTGGCTCCGATTCATCCGCATTGGCGACAACATAATGAGGCCAATTTTGCCCATCGATGAAGGACCATTTCAAGCCTGTCGGGAACCCCGCACCTCCCCGACCTCGCAAGCCTGAAGCCTTAACCTCATTGGTTACATCATCCGGATCCATGCGGGTGACAACTTTTTTCCAGGCTTCAAAGCCACCATCCCGGCGATAAATGTCAACCCGGTCCAATTCAGGAATATCGCGATGACGAAGGAGGATATGTTCAGCCATATCCATCATCCTTGCCTCAGCTTATTGATCAATTCGAGAGCACTTTCGACCGTCTGATTTTCGTAATACTCTAGACCCTCCGAGCTTTGAACCTGGAACAACGGTGCTTTATCACAACCAGCCAAACACATAACCGCCTCAACTTTAATCAATCCATCCGGGGTCATTTCGCCGACTCTTATTCCCAAGTTCTCACATAGCTTCTCCACGAATTCCTCGGCTCCATGTAAGGCACACGGGAGATCCGTGCAGACTTGAATCCGGTATTTACCGGATGGCTGGTCAACATATAGCGTGTAAAAACCGATGATGGAAGCAACTTCTGTCTCGGTTATCCCGCTTAGCTCAGCAATCTCACGGATGGCTTGCCTGGTGATGTAGCCATACTCCTGCTGAGCAAGATAAAGCAGGGGCATCACTGCCGAGCGTTTTCCAGCGTCGGTTGCGGGGTATTTTGCCAGGATAGCCTGGATCTCGTCGGCATGTTTCTGGTTCAATGCTTTCACCGGTCACAATCTCCCAAGACAATATCAATGCTGCCGATGATGCCCACCAAGTCTGCAACAAGATGACCTTTGCACATAAACGGCAATGCTTGCAAATGGACAAATGACGGCGTACGCATATGCACGCGGTACGGTTGATTCCCGCCATCACTCTCAACGTAAAAACCTAGCTCTCCTTTGGGAGACTCAACAGGTTGGTATACTGCTCCTGCAGGAATGGTAAAACCCTCGGTCCACAATTTAAAGTGGTGAATGACTGCTTCCATGCTGGTACCCAACTCGGCGCGAGGGGGTGGCACATATTTACGATTATTCGACCGGAATGGACCATAAGGGAGTTTATCTAATGCCTGTTGAATGATACGCAATGATTGGCGCAATTCCTCCATCCGTACCTGGTAGCGATCATATACATCCCCATGCGTGCCAGTCGGGATCATGAAATCATACTGCTCATACCCGGAATAAGGCTGAGCTTTGCGTACGTCATACGCCACACCTGAACCCCGTAATACAGGACCCGAACATGACAGATTGATGGCATCCTGCGCGGAGATTTTGCCGATATTACGGGTTCGATCCATAAAAATGGGGTTTTTCTTTAATAAAGCTTCGTATTCTTTTATCCGCCCAGGAAACATGCGGATAAATCGACGCACGGCAATCTCAAATTCAGCTGGTATATCGCGCCATAAACCACCTGGACGGAAGTACGTGGTCATCATACGTTGGCCGGAACACATTTCTTTAATATCCAGAATGGCTTCGCGCTCACGAAAACAATACAGGAACATCGACATTGCCGCCAGGTCTAGGGCGTGGGTGCCAAGCCAAACCAGGTGGTTGGAAATGCGTTCCAGTTCAACTAAAATAACACGCACAGCCTGTGCGCGAGGGGGGACATCCAATTCGGCTAACCGCTCAAGCGCCAGACAGTACGCCAGGTTATTGCCCGTGGTATTCAGATAATCTGTACGATCGGTCATCACCTCTGCCATTTCCCAGCGCTTGGATTCCATGTTCTTCTCAATCCCCGTGTGAAGAAAACCAATATCCGGGATACAGTTAATGATCACCTCTCCATCCAGCTCAAGCAACAGGCGTAGTACTCCATGCGTACTTGGGTGCTGTGGACCCATGTTCAAGAGAACGGTTTCACCTTTCAATGCCCGTTCTGAAACCAGGTGCTGAAGCTCTTGATAATTAACTTCCAGAGGTTCTTGCATAAGCGTTAGGCCTCTTCGTAGCGGGCATGATGCTTCCGCTGATCAATTTCATCATAATTGAAGGTGAATTGAGGTTCTTCATACCCTAACGGGTAATCCTTGCGTAGTGGATGGCCTTCCCAATCGTGCGGCATGATGATCCGCCGTAGATCGGAATGACCCTCAAAGAATATCCCGAACATATCCCAAAGCTCCCGTTCATGCCAGTTGGCGCCATGATAAATGCCTTCAATCGTAGGCAGACTGGGATGGTCACCCTTGAGTGGCACCCTGACCGCTATTCGCTCATTCTCGGCATGTGAATAAAATCCATAAATAATATTAAAGCGCGGCTCTTCTTGAGGCCAATAATCAACTGCTGTCAGCTCACATAAAAAGTTGAAACCGAATTCATCTAGCAGCATCTTGCAAATACCAACAATCTGCTCGGGTCCTGCTTCCATGGTGGGTGGGTATTTCATGAACTGAGATTCGTGTATACCAAAACGATCTTTTAATGCTTTAAGGGTTAGCTTGAGGTGCTCGTCGGACATTTTATCTATCCTTTATGCCCATGTGGTGAGTTTTTCTTGACGGACCTTATCATATAAAGTCAGGATCCCATGGATGAGGGATTCCGGTCGCGGCGGACACCCCGCCACATATACATCCACAGGTACTACTTCATCGACTCCTTGTACAAGGGCATAATTATTGAATACCCCACTGCATGATGCACAATCACCCATGGATACCACCCACTTGGGATCGGGCAGTTGATCATAAAGTCTGCGTAAGACCGGTGCCATTTTGCGGGATACACGTCCGGCAACGATCATCAAATCGGATTGGCGTGGGCTGGCACGCATCAGCTCCATGCCGAAGCGGCTCATATCATAGTGCGAAGCCTGGGCGCTCATCATTTCAATAGCACAACATGCCAGGCCAAAAAGCATTGGCCACATGGCATTGATACGTGCCCAATTGACTGCTTGTTCAAGGCCAACCGTGACTACGCCCAAATTTCCGGCTTTACTTTCTATTCCCATTCCAATGCTCCCTTCTTCCAGGCATACACAAGGCCTACCAATAAAATAACGATAAAGATCGCCATTTCGATGAGGGCAAAAACCCCGGTATTTGCTTTTACGAAGCCTTTAAGGACGACTGCCCAAGGGATAATGAAGATAATTTCGATATCGAATAAGATAAAAAGGACTGCCACAAGGTAAAACCGAACGGGGGCACGGCGTGTTCCCGGTCCTATAGGATTCATCCCCGATTCATAAGGCATAACTTTACGAGGGGTTTTACGCCTGGGACCAAACAGGTGACCAATGCCAACGATCAGAAATCCAAATGCGATAGCCAGAATAACAAGGACAGCGATTGGAATAAATGGAGCCAGCATAAAACCTCTGCAGTCTATCCTTAAAAAGATGCGTGAGAAACAGGCAAAAACCTGCGTCTCATTCAACTCTATATAGGGAGTATATCCTATTCATTATAGGCAAAATACACCATCTGACAAGGTGAACTAGTGCCATTCAAGCGTGAAGTTTATCACATGCCTTTCACAGTGTCAATTTTCACAATTGCCACTTCCATCAGGTGTCTAAAAAATAAAAAGCAATCGACTCAGGTAAAACATAAGCCGCAACATTACCAATATTTCACCTTCAACCTGACTAGAATGACCAGAATAACCAGATAATGACCAGCCGATAATTTACTAAGTTAAAAAATCACGCAAATGCCGGCTGCGTGTGGGATGGCGTAGTTTACGGAGTGCCTTTGCTTCAATTTGACGGATGCGTTCGCGTGTCACGTTAAAAGCCTGGCCAACTTCCTCAAGGGTATGGTCCTTTCCATCCAGCAATCCAAAACGCATTTCCAATACTTCCCGCTCCCGTTCCGAAAGAACTGCCAGGGTATTTTTTACTTGCTCACGCAGCATTTCACGTGCAGCTGCATCCATGGGCTCTTGAGCATCTTCGTCTTCAATGAAATCACCCAGCATGCTATTATCTTCGCTGCCCACCGGGCTCTCCAAAGAAACCGGCTCCTCTGCTGCACGTAATACCTGCCCAACTTTAGCGGCCGCGTGGACCCAGCGTACGCGAACATCGGGAGGTAAAAGGTTGGGATTTCCTTTGGAGGTTAAAATCAGCTGTTTATCTTTAGGATCCAAAAAGTCTGCTTCTACCGCTAATTCCTCAGGTGTGGGTAATCGACCCAAGATTTGGGTGAGCTGACGTTGTGATTGCATTAAGCGGTTGAATGTTTCAAAGATATGCACTGGAATGCGGATCGTTCGTGCCTGATCGGCGATTGAGCGGCTGATTGACTGCCGGATCCACCAGGTGGCATAGGTACTAAATTTATATCCACGCGAGGGATCGAACTTCGAGACCGCACGCAACAAACCGAGATTTCCTTCCTGGATAAGATCGAGAAAGGAGCTTCCACGCCCAAGATAATGTTTAGCCACGCTAACGACCAGTCGTAAATTAGAACGAATCAGTATTTGCCTCGATTCCTGTGCCCGGTATTCTGAATCTTCTAATTCGGTCAATAATATTTCCTCAGCTGGAAGATGATTGTTGAACGTATTACGCGAAGGCATGCGGTGTTTTGTCAGGAAGAATTTTTCAATGGCTCTAGCCAATTCCTCTGGGAAAAGGTAAAAACAAATGAAAACGGTTAAACCGTTCACTGCTACCTGGTCCCAAAGATGATCTACACCCCATCGTCCATTGTCGAGATAATTTCGTAGATAGGAGGGGGTTTCGATCGTCCATGCCTGGCGTAACATGCGGGCTTCAGCATTGATCATTGAGAGATCCGGGAAATCATATCCCAATCGAAGGGTATCTTCAGCCAGTCGCTTCCAACCTATCACCAGCTCATCGTACAAGGCACGATAAATACTGGATGAATACTGCCGGCCGTGTCGTGCAATCGGATGGACCCGAGTAAGCACTTCCACCCGCCGGGCGGCTTCGATGCGGGTTGCCAGCCAAAATTCATGATCAATGCTTAATAAATCAATCTCACCGATTTCTCTCAAATAGAGTCGCACCGGATCCTCACCCAACTCAGTATCCGAGGTTGTCTTAAACAACCCAAGAGACTCATCATCCGGCAGATCTATAATCTCTTCCGCTTCTTTTGCCAGGATCATCTCGTCCGGTTCATCGATGACTACATCTGCATCCATCTCTGCCAAAAGATCATCAACATCATCTATCCCCTGTGAGGCGAGGTTAGGATCCTTCTCATCGTTATTACTCTCATCCGGTGGGGATTCTTCTTGGGCAGGAATATGCTTTAATTTTCGAACCATACCTCAATTATCCACGAAATAAGCTATTTTGGCGAATCTTGAGAGAAATTGCCCTTTAATCAATGCCTGATCTCGAGCGCCTCAATTTGAAAAATATGTCGTTTACTCAAGGTAAACGCGGTGGTCTCCACATGAACCAGGCGGGAATGCTGATGATCTCTTTCTCAGAGATAACCTGGAAACCAAAGCGCTGGTAGAAAGGGACATTGCGTGGACTGGCATTTTCCAGGTAACACCCTACACGCTCTTCATCCGCCTTATCGATGAGGTGTTGTAATATAACGGAACCCAATCCCTTCCCCTGTTGCTCAGGTTCGACACCCAGATATTCCAGATAATAATGTGGCTCAACAGGGTGCATCTTGTCAATCTCATCCAGCCAGCGCATATTCACTCGAATATCGTATATTCCATTACCAAGGAAGGACTTGATAAATAACATCCATTGGTCACCGACTGGTAACGGATAGGTTCCGGGTGGGTAGATCACCGCTGAAGCAACCACTTTGCCATGCTCATTCACTTGGAGCGGATAGCCTTTGCGGACACATAATTTAACTTCTATTGCAAAATCATGGGTTAACGCCCGAAACCGTCTATCGGCTGAAAAATTCTTATACACCACTACCGACACAGGTTCATCCACAAATGCCCGGCTGAGTACCTGCGCGGCCTGGCGGTAGGATTGGCGTGTTGTGGGCAGGACTTCTTTCAGCATGACGATATTTGCATATCTTGCCAGGTAATTATTTAGGCGGGTTATCTCCCAGCGGCTGCCCGGTTAACAAATCGTTCTCGGGCTTGATGGAGATTGCGGAGGGTGCGGGTGCATTTCGCAATACCTTCCTCAAATTCCTTGGTGCGCAAGTCACCTGCTTGTGCAGCTTCATCCATTTGAAAACGCAATTGGTTGACTACCTCGGTCACCTGACGCCTGCGAATCTCCAACAAAGCCCGCATCACATCTTCTAGCACACGCTCCTCTTTAGGATCCAGCTTTTCAGTACGCTCCAGCAGGTTGTCTACGACTTCCATCAACGGCAGGGATAATCCATTTAATACAAAGTGCATCGGTTCTGATTGATCCTGCGCCAGAGATTCCTGAACCAGCTCAAAGATGGCTTGATATTCGGCCCGTTCGAAATCTTGCCGGGTAAGATGTGATAGGTGAGCCTCATGCAAGGCGCGGTCAACATGAAAGACCATCTCTGGACGGCGGACCAGAATCCCAAGGATGTGAGCTTCCAATAAGGCACTCCCCGCCAGAATGGGGATTTCCACTTTTTGTTCAGTTGGCTTTGGCTGGGTGGATTTCGGCCGTCTTCGCCGGGTACTGCCAGACGACTCACCAGCTGACAGCAATCGTTCATCCACTTTTATCAAACGCGCCAACCTTTGCCGGTAAGTCTCACGCTCAATAGCATCAGGAACTTCATTGATAAGAGGTAACACCTGTGAAGCAATCTCTGACCTGGTCTTGGGGTCATCTACATCCCGACCAGCTGCCAGCGTTTCCATCACATGGATGACCACTGGTTTCGCATTTTCCAATATATTCTGCCATGCTGCAGGGTCGACTTTAACCACATCATCCGGATCCATCCCGGGAGGCAAAGTAGTGACACGAATATCAGCTTGTAATCGGGTTTCATGCGCCAGCAGCCCACGTGCATCGAATACAGGCTCAGACCCTCGATCCATGGTTTGACGGGCAATCTGCAAGCCACGCAGAGTGGCTTTGTCACCGGCTGCATCAGGGTCCAGTGCCAGGATGAACCGCTGGGTTAATCGCTTGAGTAAGCGCAGCTGGTGCTCGGTGAGGGCGGTACCCATCGGTGATACAGTATTGGTGAAGCCTGCCTGGTGCAGTGCGATCACATCCAGGTAGCCTTCCACAATAACCGCCTGGTCAAGGGCACGTATGGGGGTGCGGGCAAGTTCCAGTCCATACAATAAGGCGCTTTTATCAAAGACCGCTGTCTGAGGAGAATTCAGGAATTTTGGAATATCGTCGGGGTTTAAGACCCGCCCTCCAAACCCAGCCATCCGCCCGCGTGCATCCCGTATAGGAAAAATGATGCGGTGGCGGAATTTATCATAAATACTACCGTCATCACGCTCTGAGACCAATCCAGCTTCTTTGAGATTAGTCTCCGTGCGTCCTTTGCTTTTAAAGTATTGGATGATCGCACTGTGTGAGTTGGGTGCATAACCCAATCCAAAGGTTTCGATGATCTCCTCGCTTAAACCACGTCCATGGAGATAGACTAGCGCTTTCTGCCCTTCAGGAGTGTTACGCAATTGATGGTGATAATAAATCACAGCTTCCTCGAGAAGCGACCTCAAATGTGCATGTTCTTCTTCTGCAACCAGCTCCTGTGGAGTCGGTGGTTTCAGCTGGACACCCGCCTTCTCTGCCAGATATTTCAATGTCTCCTGAAAATCCCAGTTTTGCTTCTTCATCGTGAAGCTGAAGATATCTCCACCCTCACTGCATTGACCAAAGCAACGCCATGTACCCGTGACGGGGAAAACAACAAAAGAGGGTGTGCGCGTATTGGGATGGAACGGACAGAAACCGATATAATTCTTGCCCGTTCGGCGTAGCTGGACCGACTCAGAAACCAGGTCTACAATATCAATGCGAGATTTAATCTCATCGATCGATGACATACCCTACCTACAACTGACACAGAGATCGTACCCTGTTAATAAATTATACCAGCCCAACAATAAGGCTACCTTTGGGTAAATTATCTGTGTCAACAACATCGATGTTCTTCACAACATTTTTCCGTCTTGACAGGATGCATAAATCGCGTATTATTAATTAGATAATTATCTAATTAATTAGATACAACAAGGAAGTTGAGAGAAATAATTATGAACACATATATCCCCCCAAATGATGAACAGCTGCTGACCTTCTTTAAGGCTCTGGCAGATGCCAACCGCTTGAAGATCGTTGGACTTCTTTCAGAGCATGAATATTCGGTGGAACACCTGGCAGCCTTGCTAAATCTACGCCCACCGACAGTATCCCATCATCTTAAACTATTGGCAGATGCTGGCCTGGTCAGCGCGCGAGCTGAGAGCTATTACAACCTGTACCAGCTCGAAACCGATGTTCTGGAGAAAATTGCCAGACACCTCGGCGAACAAGATAAGCTACCCAGGATGGCGGCAGAAGTTGACCTTGAAGCATATGACCGGAAAATCTTGCGGGATATCCTGTTGCCTGATGGCAGGCTGAAAGTCATACCTGCCCAGCGCAAAAAGCGCGAAGTCATACTCAGGCACATCCTCAACGAATTCAAGCCAGGGGTTCGATACAGCGAGCAGCAGGTCAATGAGATACTCTCCCGTTTCCACGATGATACGGCTACATTGCGTCGGGAGATGATCACTTACAAGCTGATGAAGCGTGCTGAAGGAGAATATTGGAGAATTGATGGCTAAATACTATCCAGAAGGAATAATAAAATGAACACGACATCCATAAATCAAGATGAATTACTGAATTTCATGAAGTCGCTGGCAGATGCCGAGCGATTAAAAATTGCCGGGTTGATAAGCGCGGATGCTTTATCCCAGGCTCAAATTGCAGAACGACTCGAAATGAATCCAGCAGATGTGAAGCATCAACTGGAACAGCTTATAGCAGCTGGCCTGGCGCACAAGGAAGGCAGCTTATACAGGCTGAATAGCCAGGCTTTTGAAAAACTAACCCGTCAGGTGCTGGCTCAATCGCATCCACCTGCACCGGTATTCGATGGTGATGAATTTGAGGTTAAAACATTGCGTGCGTATATCGCGCCTGATGGGACACTGAAAACCATCCCAACCCAGCATAAAAAGCTGATCGTCATACTACATCATCTGGTCAAGAATTTTGAACCTGGAGTCAAATATCCGGAGAGTCAGGTCAACCAGATACTGAGACATTTCAACGAAGATACAGCTGCTTTACGCAGATATTTAGTGGATAACAAACTAATGCTTCGTGAAAAAGGTATGTATTGGCGATCAGACGAGATTAGTTGAAAAATTGAGATGTTCTCAAATCTACCAGCCGTGTATCGAACCAAGGTGCACGGCATTTTTTTATGCGTGAATGGCTATTTACCAGTCTGGCAGTCATTTGGAATAAGGGTCATATCAAATGGGGATGTATATAGGGAGAAATTACTGTAATCTGGTAACAAATCCAGGTCAGCACCGAAATAATGGTCGAAGATCAGGCGAAAGTTGTTAACCGGTGTGATGGTTGGTGAGAGGGATTGATCATACCCGGGCAGGTAAAAAGCACTCAAATTAGCCATCCGCCCAGCATGAGAGACCAGTCCCGGACCTGTATCACCTTGCAGAATGATGACAGGTTTTGGATTGCTATGCTCGATGATTTGCTTCAGGATTGGAATTAGCTGGCTATTCGAAAAATCAAGTTGGTTCCGGTAGGCTTCATCGTACTGTTCAGTATCCATCTTTTCTGGATAATTAACCGGGCTTCCATCGGCAGAAAAGACAAAAGGCTCATGCGTAATCAAAATATGCGCAAAAACAAACTTGGGTCCAGAAATCTCTTGTGGAATGGTTTTTAATTTTTCAAAATCAAACAATATTTGCTCGCGCTTGGTTTCAAGTGGCTGGTTGGTATCAGGGACGAGGAACGATGGAAGTATTTTTGCGAAATCAGATAAAGCCTGGCTGGCTGTGGATTTAAGCAACATCACCTCAAAGTTGTTCATCCTCCCAAACTGGATTTGATCGCCACTCTTGGGAGATAGATAATGATCTGCATAATAGAATTCAGAGAAATGGAAACCGGTCTCAAAAGATACCAGTTTGTATCCCAAGGATCGGAAGGCTTGCATAACCGCGTTGTCTTTAATTAGTTGACGTAAGTCAGAAGCATCTTGCGTGGTCGCATCGAATTGACCCAATACATCCAGATAGTTCATGTTAAATATTGAAGCTAAAACCATTTCGGTCTGGCTATAGTTAGACAGGCTGCAATCGATCACTTGAAAACCTAGTTGTTTCAGATCATCAATAAAACCGGAATTATCGTAATTGTAGATCTCATTTAGCAAATCCTGACGGGCATACATATCCAGGACGATAAAGTAAACATCCGGAGAAGATTCACCTTCAGCCAGCTCAAGGTTTCCAATTCCAGGGATGGCTACTACGGTATTTCCACCCATCCGGGATTGCTGTACTTCCCAGCTGGCAATCTGGTAAATGGGGAAGATGAGCGCAACCAGAGCAGCGATATTTACTGCCCGAGTGATTGGGATTGGATTTTTGACCCGCGTAGCAATCAACCATAATCCCATCGCCGCCAGGAAGACCCAAAAAGGAAGCAATAGCCTGTGGCGTCCCAAGGCAGGGATGGCATTTTCAAGGAAATTGTAGACATGCCCGTAGGTAAAAAATAAAACCAGTAACAGGCTGGCTGCCAAAGCTCCACGTTGCCAATCCTTAAAAACCAGGCGCATGATTATTAAAATCATACTTGCAAAAGCGAATACAAAAAGGACTGCTCGAATGGCTTCCTGAGGAAATAACTGGGATATATTTAACCCTAATAATGACAGGACAAAATAAAAGACCAGGAGGAATGGGTGAAAGGGAATATTACCCAAGGAGAGTTTGTTTTTCCTGGGGTTATGATTCAAATTTTCAGGGCTTTCCATTGTTGAAGTGATCCTTAGTGAATAGCAAAATGGATCCTGGTCATTGGTGAAATAACCAGATTACTTCTTTTCCATCAAGTATAGGGTGCGGGGAGAATCCTGGATGGACACTTTCTCATGGATGTTGAAGTACATCCCAAAGGCTGATTCAAAGCCTTCCTGATGGTACTCAGAGAAAATGTCCTGCCGGCTCGCTAACAGTTTTTGCACCTGAGAATCCTCCTTGGGAACCCACTCTATCACTAACCATTGCCCCAAGCTGTGGATGTAATCTGCCAGGAGTGGCAGCGGTACATTGTTAGAAATTGCCAGGTGATGGATCAGCGCCAATGCAAGCAGAATATCAGCAGGAGCACGCTCGAGAAGAGAATGGCGCTCCCGGTTATGCCAGCCTAAGGATGGAGATGGATTGGTAAAGTCCATCAGCAGAGGCAGCATCTGAGTCTCTTTATTTGTTTTCGCCTGCAGGTAATTTTGCTCTACGGCGGCTGGGTCAATATCAAAAGCAATTGCCTGACTGCCCATCCCGGCTGCCAACCGGCTGAACTCACCTGTATTTGCTCCCAAATCCCAGGTGGTGGTGGGGTGTATGCGTTCCAGGAAATTACCCACAACCTGTTTTTTATATTCAAAGGCAGTTGCAGAGTAATGGCTGGATGTGGCGGTGTAATAATCCCCCCACTCTGTGCCAGAAGGTTTCCAGGCGAGCTTGCGCGTAGTACTTTCTAGATTGTCCATCAATCCCATGAACTGCAGCTTGCTGATTTTACGGGTGGTTTGTTCCTTCGCAACGGGCTTATCAGCATACCGCTTTTGCGCTGCAGCGTGCATGTGGATATGCGCTGTCAGACCCAAGCCATAGCGTGTACGCCTGGGAAGCAAGCGTGCAGCCAGGTCCAAGGGAATGCCATCGATATACACCCGCAATAACTGGCTGAGACGAACATCGGTATGAGCCATTAAAGCCAGGGGTGCCAGAAAGTGTTGGCAAAATTGGCGATACGCCACCCATGGTTTGCCTTCATGATACATTTCAAAGGAAAGCGTATCGATCAAAACTGGCTTGCCAAAGTGAAACTGAATGTTATACGCGCTGGCATCCTTCAGCACCATACCTGCGTCCAGGGCTAGCTTTTGAATGGATAGGGTTGCCAAAGCGGCATCCTTTAACTGGCTGAAGCTCCATTCATACGGATAGGAAATGAATTGTAGAGGTTCAGGTTTTATAATCTTGTAAGCCAGGGATGGTTCTTCAGGCTCAAGGCTCACTTCCTCGTGGGGAATAAGCAGCCTGGAATAGACCAGTTTGGCATACAACTTCGAGCTCATCAGCTGGTCATAGTGTCCTGCATAGATTCGATTTACCTGGCGATAAAGAATCCCCATCCGGGTGAATAAAAAACCACTTGGGTCACGAAAGGATGCCCCCAGTCGCCGGTCACTGCTGGACATCGTTATCTTCTTCTTTTCCTGGATTTGATCGATTGAACAAACCTTTGATCTTCTTCCAGTATACTTTTATCAGGAAACCTGCGCCCACAATCCCGGCAATCAATAACTGGACTAAAAAGCTTCCAGAGCCCGGATCGAGATAGGCATGCGGGCGTAGGATGGGAGTTAAAAGATTAATCAATATAAAATGCATTTTTTACCTTCCTGGATTATTTAAACTTTGTGCGATTATACTACCGGATGATTACCAGGTGAGCTTACACATTCAACAGTTATAGCCCTAGATAGGATTCTAAAGGAGACTGGCGAGATGTATGTAACCGTTTCACCCAGTTTATTATCGGTGTACGCCAGACCAATCCTGTGTAAATGCCATTGGGATCATATTGTCTTACGTCGTAATAATTACCCCCTTCGTAAAGTGAATCAGGGATGAGCACATGGTAGCTGGCCTGTGCTTCTAAAGGGATGCCAGCAGAAAGCAGATAAGTCCCATTCTCCTCGCTCAATCCCCCAACTGATGGGTGACGTGATTTTATCGTTTCAAGGACTTGAGCGCCAGTCAGTAGTACATCCACGAGCTCATTATCCATCGGGAGCGTACTCAGGATGGAAGCCTCGGAAAGTTCACCTGCGGGCAGTGACTGCACATAGCGTTGGCTGAAGAGGGCAATACTTGCAGACGGATAGGCTTCCAGCCAGGGGATGGTGAGCAGATTTGACATTTCGGACATTCCAGCGTCGATTTTCTTTCCTAAATAACCAATGACCTGCCAAAGGACAGGGTCAGCACGGTCATGCCAGGATTGCACAAGCCTTGCTATGGAAGGATCAGCGCGACGAGCGGGATTATCAAGCAAGCGGGCTTCAACAACCTCCAACTTGTTTGAAAGGGTATTAAAAAGCACGGCTATGCGAATATATTTATGCAGGAATGAGCCACTCTGCACAATCGTTAGTTCTCCATCCTGCTCCACGGTCTCTTCGTGGCAATGACCGGCGCATAAAATCTGGATACCCAGCTCAGTGGCAATTGGAGCTAAAGAGCGCATCTCACCGGTACACAGGTGACCCAGGAGAATCATCAATTGCGCACCATCAGCTTTCATCTTTTTCACCACTTCACGCAGGGAATCTGCGTAAGGTAGAAATTCATAATCCACGACGAGCGATGGATTGGTATCCACGGGCGTCTCCAAGGTAGTTAGACCCATCAATCCGATCCTGATGCGATTGACTTCTTGGATCACATAGGGTCGGGCGAAATCAGGCGTTTTTCCAGTCGATTTTTCACGGATATTGGCACTCAACAAAGGGAAATTTGCCTGAGCTGCGCGTTGCTGTAAGGCATCCACGCCGAAATCGAAATCATGATTGCCAATTGCCGCAGCTGAATAGCCCATGGCGTTCATCACATCAACCATGGATTCACCCCTGAACCAGGTGGAGAGTGCTGGACCCGTCCACATATCACCTCCACTTAACACCAGGAAAGGCCCATCCCGTATGTATCCATCCTGGCGCTGCCAGCCTTGCAGCATACTGGCTGTCCCGCCATTCTGGTTAGCAGGCGCCATCCATCCATGCTCATCGTTGGTGTATAGAATGGTCAGGCTGCGTAAAGTAGCCGTTTGGCGGTTGGAAAAGTCATCCAAATCAGGCACGCAGGCAGCCAGGGCGATCCCTGCCCCATACAGAGCTGATATTTTAAGAAATTCCCGCCGATTCAGCCGATGATGCTCCATTAATCATCACCCACTAGCGATTTGAGGCGTTTCTTCTGGCAGTGCTAAATGCACCAGGAAAGCGCCATGAATGGCACCCACCACCAACCCGGTGAGGAGCAATATACCTGCCATAAACAGGATCTCCCAACCCATTCCACTAAGGGTTTGGGTAACATCGATGCCTAAAAAGATGATCGGCATGCCGACCATCCAGGCGAGCATGTTAGCTGGCATCCAAAGGGAGGCACGGGCCACTTTTTTACGCATGACGATCCATTGAGCAAAGGATAAAACTGCCCCTCCAACGATGCCCAGCCCGGCGGCCAGGATCAGGACTACCCATTGCGCTGGTTCTGCGGAAGGTGCCTGAGATTGCGTGGTTTGCTCACCCAGGCTCATCAGCGTGGAGGGTAAATAGCCCAACACGTACGCCACCAGTGCTCCAATCAGGGTGGCAAACCACCAGGCAGTTCGTTGAATCATGGGGAACCATGGATGCATCGCCCACCATTGTGCCAACCCAACGATTGTAGCCTCGATGGCACCACTGGCTACTGCCACCAGAAAAGTTACCAGGATGGTTGTACTATTTTGTTGGTCACTCAGGCTGGTGATGACAATTGCCCCAATTGCTAGAGTCAGTCCCAATCCTAACATCTCGCCAATTCCGTTTGCCCCAACCCAACGAAGGTAGAGCGTGCGTTTGTTTTTTGAATTCATCGATAGGGTCTCCTTTGCAATCCAAATGTTTCCTGACCATCCAAAAATCCATTCAGGGGAAGTGCATCCAACGACATAACACGGCTATTGGCAAAATATGCAAAATCGAAATCCGTTAGGTCACCTACGCGTTTGCCCGGGATGGGCATCAATCGGGCAGTGAGCGGCTTATCCAAGCGTAAGGCCAGGCTAGCCAGGTCCAGCAAGACCGCGGAAAGCTGCCCTACACTCGCATCCCCTGGCAATGGGATGGTATCCAACCCGGTGCCGCATACCGCAGAATAGAGCAGCAGATCCTTCAACGTCAGGCTGCCATCGGCAGTTCGCCTGGCGAGGGTAGCATCTTCGAGAACGGGCAGGAACAAACCGCTGAAGCCTGCCCGCTGAAATTCAGCCTGGTCCATGGTATCTGCCAGGATGGCTGCTGCGGCCAGCGAGCCATGCCCCCCAAGCACAGGCACTCCCAAGCGCTCAAAAGCTGTACCGATAGAGCGCTCCTCCGATGGAAAAGGTGCCAGTGAAAAATCGATCCCGCCAAACCTGACACCGGTCTGCTTTTCCACCTGATTGGCAATGACGGTAAGGTTACGGGCATATCCCTCCATCGCGTTGACAAGGTTCGTACGTGCCTGCTCCAGGTTGTCAGCCTGGCTGAAGGCAGTGACTGCCAGGTCAGCCGCCTCCGTTGCCAGGGCAAAGGCAGGCTCCCCTCCCTGGTGGTAAGCAGCCGGGAAGAAAGGTGATCCTGCCGGGACGTTCGCCAATGCAGCGAAACGCAGGTTGGCGAAACCATCTGGCGAGATAACGCTTGCCCGTTGGATGACTTCTGCACTCTGATGGATGGCTGGCAGTGAAACCATACCATTTAGGGTAGTCATCAACCCAGAGAAAAAGGCACTCTGGGTGGCAGCCAACGCCTCAGGGATAAATGTATAGCTCTCAAGGTATTCTGATAAGGCTGGACCTAATGATACATAGTCATACCCCAGCTGCGTAGCAGTTGCCTCCAAAGCTTGTGCCAAGCGAACAAGCTCCCCCGGTTTATTTTCAGGCAGGAGATTGGTGAATGGCACGGTCGCCAAGCGGGCGGACTGCACCTCATAACCAGCCTCCACGAATGCAGGTCGGGCAACCTGCAGGAATCCACCTGCAAATTGTAATTTCTGATCATCCAGAGGATAGGCTGGGTTAAGAAAGTAGGTGATCGAACGGATTTTCATGGCAAGGATTTTATCAGGGTTGGGGGAGGTGGGCAAGAATAAAACAATCCTGATGAAAGATCATTCACGATCCTGGGATTAAGATTGATGCATAAAGGCTGACGAGCTGCTTGTAAAAGGAGAGGCAGGTTGTTGTATAACAACCTGCCTGCCTTTAGCACAGTAAACAACTACGGTTAACTCTGGTCTATAAAGGGGTGTCCACTTACCTGTTATTCAGGTGGCTGTCCGGGCTGTAACGGTCCGATACGATAGGGACGCATCATCTCGTTATCCTCATGCTCGACGATATGGCAGTGCCAGACAAACTGACCGGGAGTAAGGAACTGTGCTTTAATGCGTGTCACCTGACCTGGATAAGCAATCACTGTATCTTTGAAGCCGCTCTCCCAGGGTTCAGGGGGTGTGGGAACTGAACCAGGAACAACTTGTACCGTTTGGGCAGATTCATCGACGAAGATAAACTGCCGGTTGACCACCTCGAACACCACTTCGTGGACGTGCATCGGGTGGGCATCCGCGGTGGCATTGTAGATCTCCCAAACCTCTGTCGCGCCTACTGCTGGATTCTCGGTGACTTCATCCATCCACATGCGCTTGGTCCAAACTCCAGGAATTTCATTCGGATCACCAGCCACAGTACCCAGGATTGCCTCTGCTGGCGCATCTGCAAAAAACATGGACATTTCTTCCAGCAGTGCCAGCGGGCGGGTGACAGTCGCCGGAGGTAACAGTGCTAACGCGGGGAGTGTCAGGAACGCCGGTGGTGTGCTCAGGTCGGGTGATAAAGGCGGCACAACATTGAACTGCATGATCTGACCCGTTGAGCCAAGGTCTGCAACTGGGAAGTCAACACCCGGCACGCCGCCACCGAATGGTTCATCCGGTCCCAGATTACCCAGCACATAGGGACCCACGGGCACATTGGTGAAGTCAACAATCACATCCGCACGCTCCGCCAGCCCCATCAGCAGCTGATTACCCAGCGTTGTGATATCCACCGGCGCGGCCAGGAAGCCACCCTCATTGCCGATTTGCCACACCTGAACACCTGGGATCTGGCTGAAGTCCAGGATCAGGAAGCGTGATTGGCAACCATTCAAGAAGCGGAAGCGGTAGCGGCGCTGTTCCACAGTCTGGAACGGCCAGGTGTTGCCGTTGACCATGATCATATTGCCGAAGAATTCGGGATTCCAGATTGGGGAAATATCAGTATCCGGGAGGTATGGACCGGCGATGCCATCAAAAAAGGCGCGTGTATCCGGGTAGAACAGTGATCCGTCCGTATTAAACGAGCGATCCTGGATGGCAATGGGAATCTCGTAATAGGTCTTGTTGGGTGGAAACTTGTCGCCCTCTTTGGGTGCCGGACCTGGTAACAATGCGACCAGACCAGAACGGGAATCGAGCACGGCAGCATCTCCAGAGGGTCCACCGCGAATGATATAGAAACCAGCCGGGCCTGCATAAACATTAAGGCGGGTCATGCCCAGGGTGTGGTCATGGTACCAGATGGTGGAGGCGCGATTGTGGTTGGGGTACTGGAAAGTCGCAAAACCGGCTCCCCAGGCCACGCCATAGGCTGTGGCAGCCTTACCCTTGAAGAAGTTGTACCAGGTGCCTTTGGTGGCGAATTCTGCTGGGATGTTTATAGCATTTGGCAAATACCATGCCTCGGCGTAGCCGTCACTATCATCTGCCACGCCCACGGCTCCATGAACGTGCGAAACCATGGGCACCGGGCCGGTGTACGGTCCGGGTGTGGAATCGAAGCTGGGGCGTGTATCGCGACCGGCATCTCCACCGGGTGGATTAGCCCAGTGCAAGGTCTGGTCTACGGATAGCAGGTGCGGCAGGTAGTTACCACTGGCGTCTTTAAGGTCGTTGATCCACTTGATGCGTACAGGTCTGTTGACATCCGCCTCGATGGTCAGCGAGGGAGCATGGTGAAACAAAATCGGATTTTTACTTCCGGCACCGTTTACCGAACCATAACCCCACACAGTGGTGGCGGGTAAACCAGCCGGCAGGATCTGCTCTGAGGTCTGCTTCATCGAAATCTCGTAGTAGTCGATGGTCTTACCACCCTTCTGCTTGATCGTCCCGGCTTTGGGCATCACCGGTGGGATGAGCAGGGGAGTGACAAACTTGGACACAGTAAGCGGGTCAAGAGTGCCGCCTGGGATTTGTGCCTGAGCGCGCAGTGAAAATTTACCGCGCGATGCAACGTAGAGCGACAGCAAACCCGCTCCGCTCAGTTTGATAAAACCACGCCTGGATAACATTTTTTCCTCCTGAGAATAAGTTGATAACTGGTGATTATATGTATAAGAATGGATGAAGAGAAGATTAAATCTCGCTCATCATCATTGTAAAGATATATTTTCTAAAAATAAATTGAATTAATTGGTATTTGTTTGCTTGAAGCCAATTATTTATCTGAAATGATCTAACAAAATATAAGGATAGAGGCAGGTGATTGACAACCTGCCTCTAATTTTATTATTCTACTTATTTTTGCCGCTGTTATTGACAATTATTCGTCATGGAAGACCCATCAGTAACAAATTGTGTGTATTATTACGGTACCAATGCCAAGGCTGCATCCGCCCGCAACACACCTGCCCCTACCGGATCACAAGGACCTAAGACACCACAATCGGTATCCCAGGATATATCAGCCCAAACTGAAAAGTCGAAGATGAGCCTCGTCGCATTATTCGGTAATGTTAACGCAGACAATTTCAGAATCGATTCAATATCAGCTTGTGTTAAATCTGGGTTCTTCTCTAGCAATAACGCAGCTACTGCAGCCACGTGCGGTGTCGCCATCGAGGTACCACCCACATAATAGAAATTCCCTGGGTTTCTACCCGCAAGGTCGCCGATACCGTTCGACCACCATGGCAGGTGTGAATAACCCGGGGAACCTGGATATGGACCGCGTACCCATGATCCCGGAGCGAGGACATCCAGCTCCTGGCCAGCAAGTTCGCGGCTACTGAAATCGGACAGATAGACATCATCAACCACGGTTGGCTCGGCTACATCACCTGAGCCTGGTAACATGGGTGCATCGTTATACTGAAGCCACCACATGCGGTATCTTGCTCCATCACCTGGGTACAGCCATTCACCCGTCCAGCCAACAGAGCCCGCTGAGATAACCGGCGCATATGCACCGGGAAAGCCCATACCAGCTTCCCCTTCATTACCG
>Ga0154666_1005_pt1 | contig 22692 bp, 17 predicted proteins | sample Rifle2008BG13ft_FD_116095 | JGI IMG/M metagenome (GOLD analysis project Ga0154666, IMG submission 116095) | Chloroflexi bacterium RBG_13_50_21 | reverse complement strand
TCAGGGCTTTTGAGGCAATCGCGTCTCTTTTTGGTCCACCTACACTCCCGATTCCCATAAACGGTGAGTAATTACATATCATTGTAATTACTCACCGTATTGTAGACGATAAAACCTATAAGTGTGATTCGACTAGATAATCCGTGTAATCTGCGATAATAATCCGTTGTCAGCTTCAATCCATTACTTCATCTCTCCCGCCATGTGGGATTGTTTATTCATAGCTTCGTTATATGAGATCTATTGAGAATTCTAGCTTGCCAGGAACTCCATCTGCTTTATATAACTTCACTCCTCTGCGCCTCTCGATGGGTCATCCTCATCTAGTGAGTAATTACATATTATTGATCCCTCTCCAACACCTACTTTACGAGCGGGATGGGTAGCACTTAATTGACTTCAGGTTTTGTAATCGGGTTTGTTCAGCAAGGTTTTTTACCCGAAGAATCGCCAACTTTATTTGAGCGATGTTCAATCCATCAAAACCAAACCAACCTATAATAGGAAGAGCATTGAATACTGGAAAATTATCGCCTCTCGTTGTATACTCAATGCACCTTACCGAGGAGAAGTTCTGATATGAGAGTAACCATCTTGCAAGAGAATCTGGCTCACGGCCTGAGCATCGTCTCACGTGCCGTATCCCCACGCAGTACCCTGCCGGTGTTAGCGAACGTATTAGTTGCCACTGATGAAGGTCGTCTGCGTCTTTCCGCCACCAACCTGGAGTTGGGTATCACCTGTTGGATCGGTGCCAAGATCCTGGAGGACGGTTCCACCACCGTCCCAGCCCGAACCTTTACCGACCTGGTTGCCACATTACCCTCAGACCAGGTGGAGATGACCCTCAACGTGCGTAACCAGAAGCTCAACATCCGTTCTGCTTCGTCCAACACCGATATTAACTGCATCGACGCGCAGGAATTTCCCCCCATGCCCGCCCCTGATTTTGCAGATGGCATCGAGCTTAATGTGACCGAATTGAAGGAAATGATCCAACAGGTAGCCTTTGCCGCCTCCACCGATGAAGCCCGCCCAGTGTTGACTGGCGTGCTGTTAACCGCTCAGAACAACCAGATCACCTTGCAGGCTGCCGATGGTTTCCGGCTCTCGATTCGCAAAGCTGAGCTCTCCTCACCATTACCTCGCCCGATTAAGGCCATTATCCCAGCGCGCGCTCTTGCAGAGTTGGCACGTATTGCCAGTGATGGCGAAACTATGGTTACCATGGTGCTGCCCCCCAATCGCGGGCAAGTCATCTTCCACATGAAGGATGTCGAGCTGGTCTCTCAGCTCATCGAAGGCTCCTACCCCGACCTGGAACAGGTCATTCCCCGTTCACATCAAACGCGCACGGTCATCTCAACCCCCGCTATCCTTAAAGCTTGTAAACAGGCTGAGATCTTTGCCCGTGAGGGTACCCATATCGCCCGCATCCAGATCACCCCTGGTGTCGATGACCAGCCCGGAACGGTCGAAATCTCCGGTCAGTCCGAGGAGACCGGCTTCAACCAAACGGTAATCGATGCCAATATCGAGGGTAATGCCTTACTTATCGCCTTCAACGTGCGATTCTTGCGTGAGGTTCTCGATGTGATTAAGACACCCAATGTGATCCTTGAGACGAACATTGAAACCACACCCGGAGTTTTCCGTCCAGGAGCTGAAGACAATTTCATCCACGTCATCATGCCCATGCATCTGGGTGGGTAAGATCCATATCCTGCTGTAGCGGGCTAAGTCCCGTTTCATCTTCAACCGGATGGTTCAACCATCCGCTTATAGTATTCAGACAATTATGACCCTGCCATCCGCGAGCGTTGAAAAGACTCTGCGTATCTATCTGGCCCTTGCGCAATATCCCATCCTAAGGACCCAGATCCGTGCCCGTATGCGTCGTGTACTCTTTGAGCGAGGGGTGATCACACAACCGGATTTTGAAGCCGAAGTACGCCAGCAGGCCATCCAATCCCAAAGACGTGAAGCACTGCATGATCCAATCTCAGAGGAGCCGGCAGATGTGTGGGAGTTACGCCTTTCACGTTTGCGAGATCACCTGACGGATTTCTACTTCGCCTATAACCTGCCTTATGAACTATTTGAGCAGATTGTGCGTGACACCCTGGTGGAGCGCGGGGCATATATGCATGACCTGCTGGTTTCATTCAACCCTGAGTTGGCACCCCAATATATGCTCTTTGAACAGGCTGCTGCAATCGAAAATTTACCTGCCACAGAAAGGGTTATTGCCGAACCTCACCTGCGTGAGATCAAAGTTGTGCTCATCCGTACCCTCATCAGCGACCAGCTGGCTTATGTCAACATCGCTAAAGATTGGTTCACCATCCAGGATCTACGGGAGATCCAACAGCATAAGATTGGCAGCGGTAAGATTGGAGGCAAGTCAGCCGGAATGCTGCTCGCCAGGCGCATCCTGGAAAACGTGGCTTCCCCAGAGCTAAATGCCCACCTTACCATCCCAGAGTCGTACTTTTTGGGAGCAGATGTTACCTACGCCTTCATGGCAATGAATAACCTGATGCACTGGAATGATCAAAAGTACAAGTCCGAGGCAAACATCCGCTCTGAATATCAACAAATCGTGAGCGATTTTCTGGTTGGGATATTCCCCCAGGAGACGTTGAGTGAGCTACGTACTTTATTGGGAAAGGTCGGCAACCAACCCTTGATCGTACGCTCTTCCAGCCTGCTGGAGGATAACTTTGGTACCTCATTTGCCGGAAAATACGAAAGCCTATTCTGCCCCAACCAAAGTACGCTCGAGGAGAACCTGTACCAGCTCACCCAGGCCATCCAGCGTATCTATGCCAGTATCCTCAATCCCAATGCACTGCTTTACCGGCGCAGCAAGGGCTTACAAGATTATGACGAACGGATGGCGATCCTGATCCAGGTGGTTCAGGGTGAACAGGTGGAGGGTTATTTCATGCCCTTTGGTGCCGGAGTGGCATTCAGCAGAAATCAGTACCGCTGGAATCCGCAGATCCGCAGGGAGGATGGATTTATCCGCCTGGTATGGGGATTGGGTACACGCGCAGTGGAGCGGGTGGGAAATGATTACCCTCGAATGGTGGCTCTTAGTCATCCATTGCTGCATCCTGAAGCCACACCCAATCTGATCAGCCTGTATTCCCAACATTTTGTGGACCTGATTGATCTGCAGGCTAATCAATTCAGGACCTTGCCAGTGGACGAGGTGCTTTCCAACCGTTACCCAACTTTGCGGTATATCGCTCAAATTTTCAACGAAGATTACCTGACACCCATTCGCACAAATGTAATGGATGAGAGTACATTGGTGATCACCTATGATGAGTTGTTCCGGCGTACCCCTCTGGCGAACCGCTTTCGTGAGCTGCTCAGCAAGCTGGAGGAAAATTATCACTCACCAGTAGATACCGAGTTCACTCTGAAGTTAAACAATTCGTTGAGCAACCAGCCCGAGGTTGATATATGTATTTTGCAATGCCGGCCTCAATCCCATTTTAAAGAGAGTAAAATCCACCTGCCCTCCAGCGTAAATCCTGCGGACGTGATCTTTTCTACTCAACGGCTGGTGCCTGCTGGGCAGGTTGCTGAGATCACCCACGTCATTTATGTGACACCGGAAGGTTATTTCACCCTCTCCACCCAGACTGAGAGAGCTCATATCGGGCAGCTGGTAAGCCAGCTCAATGCAAAAATGGCAGGTTTTACCTTTATCACCATCGGTCCTGGGCGTTGGGGGACTGTAAACCCAGACCTGGGTGTGCCGATTAATTATGGAGATATCTACAACACACGTGCATTAGTGGAAATTGCCGGATATGGTGACCTCGTGGTTCCTGAGCCATCTTTTGGTACGCATTTCTTCCAGGACCTGGTGGAAGCTAATATTTATCCTCTTGCTATCTATATGGAAGATCCGGAAGTGCAATTCAATCAATCCTTTTTCTATGATACCCCCAACCAGCTGACCGAATTTCTCCCCGAGGCGGCAGATTGTTCTGGGTCCGTTCGCCTGATTGAGGTGGCTTCCTTTCGCCCGGGTTACCATCTGGAACTGATCATGGACGACGACAAGGGAAAAGCTTTGGCATACCTGCTTCCAGATGAAGTGCGTATTGAATAACATATATTGTAATTTGTATAACCACAACATTGAGGAGGATCAATTATGAAGAAGTTCGTGGCGATTGCTGGGAATATCGGCGTCGGTAAATCAACCCTGGTTAGTATGCTGTGCGACCACCTTGACTGGCAACCTTTCTTTGAACCAGTCGGTGAGAACCCATACCTTGCTGATTTTTATCGGGATATGCGCCAATGGTCCTTTCACTCGCAGATATTCTTCCTCACCCGCCGCTTACGTTCACACAGGCAGTTGTGGGAACATCCCACCTCTGCCATCCAGGATCGGAGTGTCTATGAAGATGCCGAGATCTTTGCTCAAAATCTATTTTTACAGGGCTTGATGGATGAGAGAGACTACCTTAGCTACCGCGAGCTATACCGTGTACTCACCGAGTTTCTTCCTCCACCCGACCTGGTAGTCTACCTGCGCGCCACAGTGGGTACCTTGCAGCAGCGTATTGCGAATCGAGGAAGAGATTATGAGCGAACCATCACAATTGAATACCTGGGTCAATTAAACGCCCTCTATGAAGATTGGATTGCGAATTTTAGGCTCTGCCCGGTTCTGACCGTCCCGGCCGACGAGCTGGACTACGTTGCCCATCCAGGACATCTGGATTTAATTGCCCTCAAAGTGGAAGAAAAGCTCACTGGCAAGGAGGAAGTAATCTTCTCGGCTGATGAACTGGCTAACTCAATTTAAATTACGTTATTCTTCGGTTTCATTCCGAGGGGCGAACTTTACGATGAAAAAAATATTCCCATAACGAATTGGGACTTGCTTTCTTCAATATTAACCAGAACTCTGAATGTTAATTTTTGTACAGTTAATTTAGCAATTTATACCTTCTCAAACTGTGCAATCATCTCCTCCACGAAGTCAATGACTTCACGCAGGGTGCTTACATCCATGGCAAGGTGTGCCCCAGCCGTGAAGTATAGGTCAGGGATCGGCACAGTCCCACCCAGTGCCAATGCCCTGCGGTAATTTGCCACAGCTTTCTTTTGATCTTTCAGTGCATTTGCCCATACCTGGAACGCCCCCTGTTGAGCCAGGCCATACTCGATATAATAGAACGGCACCTCAAAGATATGAATTTTTCGCTGCCAACCAGTGACCATCTCATCATCCAATCCGCTCCAATCCACGCCAATCATAAAACGTGCCCATAACTCACTCCATTTTTGGTCGCAGTTATCTGGATTTGATGCCACCGCCTGGTTCGTGTAAGCCCAGTGTTGGAAAGCATCCACCACCGCCATGTATGGCCAGAAGAGTATGGCTTCCTCCAGGTGCTCGATGCGAGCCCGGGCTGCATCCTTTTCTGTGTAGAAACCACTCTCACTTGCCACCAGATAAGGAGAGGCTAACAATTCCATCGACATGGATGCCACCTCGGCAAACTCCATTCCCACTGCCAGCTGGTGGTAATAAGGTAGATGGGCTTCTTCAAACACATGGAAGGCATGCCCACCTTCGTGAATAAGGGTGGCGACGTCTGTGTGCAACCCCACCGCATTCTCGAAAATAAAAGGCAGCCTGACCATATCATAGTTGTTGCAGTACGCACCCGGTGCTTTTCCTTTTCGGTTCTCAAGATCGAGCAAGCCTTGCATACGCATGATCTCAAAATACTCTCCCAACTTTGGGTCAACCTTGTGAAAAATCGTCGCTACTTTTTCCTCCAACTCTGTGATGGTCTGGTAAGGCTTAAGAGGTTCCCGGCCTATTGGGTCAACATCTAAATCCCAGGGTCGTAGGTTGGTGAGATCCAGTTGTTTTCGGCGTTTCTCATATATTCGCATCGCAGCAGGGACAACCACCTGTTCGATGGCTTTATGGAAATGGATGCAGTCGTCATGCTTATAATAAAAGCGGAACAATTCTCTCCATTTATAGGCGCGGTAATCCGTAAATCCTGCGTTTCTAGCGACCTGGTCTCGTAATTCCAACATCCTTGTCCAATGCTCGTTTAACCTCCGCCGGTCTGCCAGTTTGCGCTGCATTTCCAGGTGCCAGGCATTTTCACGCTCAATGCGGTCGAGGCTCAAGTACACCGGTAGGAGCTGTGTAGTGGTGATTTCCTTTCCCTGCCACTCCACGGTCTGAGCAGCAATGATCGCGTCATATTCATTGATCATCTTTTGTTCATCCATCAACAGGGGAAGATTCTCATCACGATATAGCTCAGCTTCAACCTGCATATTGCGTAAGGGCATGTAAAAACCTTCCGGATGTAATCCGCTCTCCAGGAGCTTTCGCTTTAGTCCCTGGTTGGCTGCCAACCACTGCGGTTGGATCTCATCCAGGAAGAAATTAAATCGGTTTTGAACTTCCGCATCAACGGTATTTTGGGTAGTCGCCACCCAAAGTCTGGCATACATCTCGGAGAGTACCCGGCTTAGGTCCGACCAATCCATGATCCAATCGGATAAGGTGGTTGCTGACAATGTACGTCTTAACAGATCATCGGCAAAGGGTTTGAGTTGCGCCCAATTCCAATGAATGAATACCTGCGGATCTTTTGGTAAGGTCGCAAACATCTCATTTCCTTTCATTTGCCATAATCGTGATGTGTTGTGATTTTAAGCCTTCTATTCTGTCAGATGGTTGGGATATACACTTAATTATTCCAATCCTGCGTATACCAGAGCAGATAATCCTCCACGTGCGCTTGCCAGTACGCTTCTTCATGCTCACCCACAAACATGTGCCACTCATGAGGGATATCATATTGGGTGAGTAAATCCTCTAGGTATGCTGCTGATTCAGTAATCTCAGGTCGATCTTCGCTCGCAATATCCATATAAATACGCGGTACCATCCCAACTGGAAGATTCTCGAGCCATTGATAAAGCGGCTGAAGATCAGTATAAAAGACAAAACCACTATGTGCACCCAGCGCATTGAAAAGGTCCGGGTGTGATAATCCCAGGTGGATTGCCCAGGCTCCCCCTCTGGAGAGCCCACCGATTGCCCTATGAGCCCTGTCTGGAATGGTGCGGTAATGCTCATCAACCCATGGGATCAGGGATTGTTCCACTGCTAAACCAAAATTGTCTTCCGTGGGCTCTCGCCACACGCGATCCCTTGGCATCACCACGATGAACGGAGCAACATTACCTGCTGCGATCAACCGGTCTGCTGCTTCTGGGACGCCTAGACGATCCCACTGGGTGTCGGTATAAGTCTGTCCGTGTATCAGATATAAGACCGGATATGTCCGCTTGTCTTCATCCTCATAACATGGGGGCAGGTAGATGCGATACACCAAAGGATTGGGAAGAAGTTCAGTTGTGAACTCCTTCACTTCAACCCTGCCACCAGCTATTATACAAGCGGTCAGAGTTGGGGTCGCTGTTGCCCGCTTGGGGGTATACAGGATAGTGGGTGTTGGGGTTGTGAGATCTGGGTAGATCGTTTGTGTCAGTGGTTTTGTTAAGCTTATCTGGGCAGTCTCACCCAAAAATAATCCCGTTGTTTCCTGGATTTCTGTGAAAATGGGTGTGAAAATGGGTTGTGGTAGCGTATTCGACCCACAGGCAGTTATAAAAATCCCCACCAGGCACGCAATCATCAGGCGTCTCAACACGCTTGCAGTTTACCACAACATGCATCAAGTCCTTAAATATTAAACCCGTGTGAGTAAGTTCTTGCCCGTCTCCCGATTCAATGGTTCACTGGTAAAATTGCTGGATACTTATCTTGGAGAAATAAATGAAGAAGTCAATTCTACTGTTCCTGATGCTCCTGGCTGTTGGTTTAGCTGGCTGTCTGACTCAGGTACAAGGCACCCCTACATCAACCTCCACATCCATAGCCACAAAGGAAGCAAAACCAGCACCAACGGTTGTCCTGACTATCCCAACCCAATCCGCATTCTTACCCGATCCTGGTTGTACGGTGATCACCAGAAAACCGACACCCGGTCCAACCGAAGAATCAATATATCCTCCGGTAAGCGAATCAGACCACGTCAAAGGTCCTGACAACGCCAAGGTGACCATCATTGAATACTCAGATTTTCAATGACCCTACTGTGCTCAGCTTGCTCCCGTGATGGAGCAACTACTCAAAGAATTCCCCAATGACCTGCGATTTGTCTATCGTCAGTATCCGCTCATCGGCACCCCTGAATCACCTTTCCATGATAAAGCCGCCCTTGCCACACAGGCTTCTGAAGCAGCTGCTATGCAGGGTAAATTTTGGGAAATGCATGATGTCATTTTTGAAAAACAGGCTGATTGGTCTACCCTCTCTGTAGCAGATTTCCAGGAATGGTTGATCCAGCAGGCTGAAGCGCTTGCCCTGGATGTGGAAAAATTCACCACAGACTTGACGAGTGACGAGTTGGTTAATTTGGCACAAAATGCCTGGGATAACGCCCAAACAATGGGGCTGACCAGCACACCCTCTTTATTGGTAAATGATCAACCCTGGCCAGGTAATGTCCCCATGAGTGCGGCCAATCTTGCGACGATCATCCAGCTTACCTTACTGGAAAATCGGCAGTTCACTGAATGTCCTCCAATGGTGATTGACCCGACCAGGCAATATATTGCTACGCTGCACACGGAGAAAGGCGATATTGTCCTCGAGTTATTTGCCGACAAGGCCCCGCTTGCTGTAAACAGCTTCATTTTCCTGGCGCAAAATGGTTGGTTCGATGATGTTACCTTTCACCGCGTTATCCCGGGATTTGTTGCCCAGGCAGGTGATCCAAGCGGGACCGGATACGGAACTCCCGGATATGCTTTCAAGAATGAAATTTCCACTGATTTAAAATATGGTGGCCCCGGTGTCGTGGGCATGGCAAATGCAGGTGCTGATTCAAATGGCAGCCAATTCTTTATCACTTATGCGCCTCAGCCTACTTTGGATGGAGGATATACCATCTTCGGAAAAGTTATCCAGGGTATGGACGTAGCAACCAGTCTCACACCCCGTGATCCATCACAAAGTAGTGAGCTTCCCCCGGGTGATAAAATCCTCAGTGTGACCATCGAGGAGAAATGATTTTTTTGCCTCCCAGGAGCAAGTGAAATGAGCCTGCTTCTGGGGGGATAATTTCATTATGTCCACCAACCACGCATCAAATCAGCCTCCGTCACCCCAGCTTAATTGGACCTCTATCATTCAACTGGTGTTTAGTGCTCTTGCCGCCCTCTTCTTGCTGGGTGTGGCTGCATTGATCGCTATGACGAGTTCCATCCAATATTTTACTCAGGGTTCAAGCAGCCAGGAACTCACCCAATCCTTTATGATTGCTGCCAGCCTTGCATTTGCAGGGGTTTTAGTCCTGCCCTCAGCCTGGTATGCATGGAAGAGTCTATCTTCGACAAAATCTGAACCTTTGATTCGACAGGAACCACGCGGATTTGGGCTCATCCTCACATTGGTGGTGCTGTGTGTAGTTCCCGGAGCGTTATGGCTTGGCGGCTGGGTCGCACAAAAAAATCAATTTGCCTGGTTTTTATTGCCTCTACTCAATATCCTTGTCAATGGTTTGTCAGCATTCTGGTTGGTGTATATGGGTATCCGAGGTCTTAATCCAGGCTCGCCGAAGCGTCGATGGGGAGTATTCGCCAGCGGTCTGATCCTGAGTCCTGCAATCATCCTTACCCTGGAGTTGCTCGCCCTGGTTGGGTTTGCGATCCTGACAATGATATGGCTGGTACTTGATTCGGGCACAACCACTCAACTCCAGAGCCTGATATTTCGCCTGCAAAGCACAACCCCCGACCCGGATGCCATCCTGCGCATCGTATTGCCATTTTTACTCCGACCAGGGGTACTGTTCATTGCCTTCACCTTCATCTCGGTGATTGTCCCCCTTCTTGAGGAAGCTCTTAAACCCATCGGGGTATGGTTCATGGCAGGTCAAAAAATCAATCCCGCCGAGGGATTTGCCCTTGGAGTATTGTGCGGGGCTGGATTTGGTCTCTTTGAAAACCTGGGAAATACAAGCGTAGGTGGCGAGACATGGGTAATTCTGGCATCTACTCGAATCACCACATTACTCCTGCATTGTCTTACCACAGGCATGGTAGGTTGGGCATTGGCTTCCGCCTGGAGCGAGAAACGTTATCTTCGCCTGGGAATCACCTATGCTTTTGCCGTCGTAGTACATGGGTTATGGAATGGGATGGCAGTTTTAAGCGCCATCAGTTCCCTGGAGGGTCAGGTAGATATCCTGTTACCAGCCAACTTGCAGCAGATTGGGGATCTTGCTGTCGTTGGTGTCATCATCCTGGGTGTGTTCAACTTGGTTCTCTTCCTTGGTTTCAACACAGTTTTAAGAAATAGTAGCTATGCAAAGACAGCACTCTCTACCAGTGAAGGTGAAGTTCCTGGACTCAACCCGAGTGGATTGATCCCTATGGAACAGGGTGAATCTATAAACCAGGTCACTAACTCGCCCAGCCCACTTTCATCGGTTGAAACATCAAGCCTACCTGTGATTGACGGGCAATCGTTTTCCCCTATAGAAAACCCTCCTACTGAACCGGAAACAAAATCATGGAATTAATCCTTTATCTGATCAACCTCATCCTCCATATGGATAAATATCTTGGACAAATCATCCAGGAATACGGCACCTGGACTTACCTGTTCTTGTTTTTAGTGATATTTATTGAAACAGGGTTGGTTGTTTTTCCATTTCTTCCTGGTGACTCACTGTTATTTGCGGCTGGAACATTTGCTGGTTTGGGGTATTTGAATGTAGGAATTTTGTTCGTGCTTCTCTCTGCAGCTGCTATTCTTGGAGATACGGTCAATTACTGGGTCGGTCACACAATCGGACCACGTGCGTTCAGTGGGAATGTCCGTTTCCTTAAAAAGGAATATCTGGATCGCACACATGCATTTTACGAAAAGCATGGTGGTAAAACTATTATTATTGCCCGTTTCATCCCTATCATCCGCACGTTTGCTCCTTTTGTAGCCGGTGTGGGCGAGATGACATACGGTAAATTCATTTCTTATAATGTGATCGGTGGGGTGGCTTGGGTGGCGTTGTTCACTTTCGGAGGATATTTTTTTGGTAACTTGTCTTTCGTCCAGGAGAATTTTACTTTTGTTATCCTGGCGATCATCTTCATTTCAGCCTTGCCAGCCATCATTGAACTCATTCGTGGACGGATAAAACCAAACCAGGAACCGCAACCCCCAACCAATCTGTAAGTCTTCCCTCAATATTGTAACGCGGTAAAATCATAACCATGGATCAGCAATCAATCGAGTCCTCCCTGGCTGATTTACATCTGCCAGCCATTCGCTTCTATTACCGCATTGGCTCGACCAATGATGAAGCAGGGAAGTGGATCGGGTCGGGTGCTCAAGACCTGGCTCTCATCATTGCGGATGAACAGACTGCTGGACGTGGCCGCGCTCAACGTCGATGGATCTCAACACCCGGCGCATGCCTGGCATTCAGCCTGATCCTGCTGTCTCCGCCATTCGACGCCCAATTACTTTCACGCCTTTCCGGCTTGGCGTCAGTGGCGGTCAGAGACGCTGTGCAAAGAAATTATGACCTACCGGTTCAGATTAAATGGCCTAATGATATTTTGATTGACCAGAAGAAAGCAGGCGGGGTGTTGGTTGAAGCGCAATGGAGTGGAGAGACTCTAAAAGGAGTCATCATTGGGATTGGCATTAACATTGCACCTGAGTCTGTCAGTGCGGTCAACCTCCCACCAGCGGGACTGAATTTCCCGGCAACATGCGTTGAAAGTGAATTGGGACGCCCGGTGGATCGCCTGGAGTTATTACATGCCATTCTACAAGAAATACTTACCTGGCTGCCTCGCCTTTCACTACCGGATTTCATCGATGAATGGGAATCCAGCCTGGCATTTTGTAACCAGTGGGTGGAGTTGTCAGCTGGAGATATACCTGCACGCCCTCAACCTGGCAATGACATCGCTCTCCAAGAGGTGGGAAAAGTGATCGGTCTTTCTCAGAATGGCGCCCTAAAAATAATCACCAGAACTGGCAAATTAGTTACCGTTTCCGTTGGAGAGGTACACCTTCGACCTATTGCAATTGACCAACCTTTCCCACCATTGGATTGATTTGGAGTAAAACACCATGTTCGAAGATTTCCGTAAACAAGCTGAAGAGGCTGCCTTTCCTGATGAAGTTCATGAAGAAGAGCTGCATATGGAGCCCATCCATAATAGCGATGGACGCTTTTTGGGGATGACCCCCGTACAGCGTTTCATCCTTGCACTTATGCTACTTTTCATGATCATCATCCTGGGGGTATTGTTTCTGCTGGTCACCTCAAAGATTGAAATACCCGTCTTTGGTTGATCCAAATCCAAGCGGGCTTTAGCAATCCTCGCACAAGAATTCAGTTGAGGCTGGATTCATTCTCCCTGTTTCACCCCAACAAGTAATAAATCGGTGGTTGAAATTCGCGCTAAAGATGCAACGTAATCCTCGCCTTCAAGGGAGATCAAGACATCGCACTTGGCTGTTCTTCCACCGTGTTTTATCTCTTTCACTCGTGTCCGCAATACCACCCCACCCGCTGAGATGATGGTCAACTCATCCACAGGTTGCACCACTCTGGCTGCTGCAATATTTCCAATGCTCTTCAAGCTCTTTGGGTCAATAGTTCGCACACCACCGGTAGCACGTCCTTTGGGAGGGTATTCTGAGAGTGGAGTACATTTTCCATAACCAGCCGATGAGACTACCAGTAGCTCCCCTCCTGATTCCACGACTTCCATACTGGCAACATGGTCGCCACGAGCTAATCCGATCCCCATCACGCCGCTTGCTGCTCGTCCCATCGAGCGCACAGATGCCTCATTGAACCGAAGTGCCTGCCCCAATTCAGTCACCAGGATTATCTCATCTTCGCCATCTGTCAACCGAGCCCACCCCAATTCGTCGCCCTCTTCCAGGTTGATGGCGATTAATCCAGAAGGTCGTACCGAGCTGAATTCCGCTAGCTCCACTCGTTTGACCTTACCATTACGAGTCGCCATTGTGCAGTATTCAGCAGCTACGAAATCCGGGACAGCTACTGCTGCTGTGATTGATTCCCCATTCGCCATCGAAAGCACATTCACAATTGGAATACCCTTAGCAGCCCGGTCAGCATCCGGGATTTGGTATGCTTTTTCGGAATAAACCTTACCTTTATCTGAGAAAAATAATATGGTATCCAGGGTGCGCGCTGGGAAGAGGTATAGCACTTCATCCTCACCTTTGGTGGTATGCCCGGTTACCCCTCTGCCACCGCGTGATTGCAATTTAAAACTTTTCGCCGCTACACGCTTGATATAACCACGTTGAGTTAGGCTTATCAGCACCGCTTCATCGACTACTAAGTCTTCTTCCCTGAACTCCTCCCTGGCTTCATGGGCAATGCGTGTACGGCGTGGGTCGGTATATCTCTGCGTTAACTCACCCAGGTCCGACTTGATTAATTCAAGCACCTTTTGTTGGCTGGCAAGTAGATCTTCCAAATACGCAATTCGCTCCAGGGTTTGCTGTTGTTCATCCTCGATTTTTTGGCGCTCCAGGGCTGCCAACCGGCGAAGTTGTAGATCCAGGATTGCCTGGGCCTGCAACTCGCTTAGATTGAAGCGAGCCATTAGCCTTTCCAGTGCAACTTCCGCATCAGGTGATTGGCGTATCGTCAGGATTACTTCATCGAGGTTCGCCAGTGCGATCAGTAGACCTTGGAGGATGTGAGCTCTAGCCCGGGCTTTTTCCAACTCAAAGCGTGACCGTCGGATGATCACATCCCGCCGATGATCGATATAAACTTGCAACATACGCTTGAGCGACAGCAATCTGGGCTCCCCATCCACCAGAGCCAGCATCTGCACGCCAAAGGTAGACTGCAAGGGTGTGTACTTATATAACTGATTTAATACCTTACCAGGTTGTGCTCCCCGGCGTAGCTCAATAATAATACTCATCCCGCGCCGGTCCGATTCATCCCGCAGGTCCGATATATCGTTTAGCTTCCCCTCCCGAGCTAACTCGGCGATCCGTTCAATCAAACTAGACTTATTGAGCAGATAGGGGATCTCTGTGATGACAATTCGTTGTCTACCACCGTTGATATCCTCAATATGAGCTAGACCACGCAGCACGAGCCGTCCCCTGCCCGTGCTATATGCCTGGACAATACCCTCACTCCCAACAATTACCCCTCCAGTGGGGAAATCGGGCCCTGGCACAAACCTGAGTAGCTCATCTGCAGAGACTTCGTCCATCCGTTCATAGTGATCAATCAGATAGGATATCGCTGAGGCAAGCTCACCCAAATTATGAGGTGGGATGTTCGTTGCCATGCCAACTGCAATACCAGAGGAACCATTCAATAACAAGTTGGGAAGGCGTGCAGGCAATACCATGGGTTCTTTGAGTGTCCCATCGAAGTTGTCTACAAAATCCACCGTTTCCTGTTCGATATTCCCCAACATCTCCTCCGCCATACGAGAGAGGCGGGCTTCAGTGTAGCGCATCGCTGCGGGTGCATCCCCATCCACTGAGCCAAAGTTACCCTGACCGTCGATCAATAAATAGCGCATAGAGAAATCCTGTGCCATTCGAGCCATGGATTCATAAACGGCAGCATCTCCATGTGGATGGTACTTCCCCAGCACTTCGCCCACTATGCGGGCAGACTTTTTATAACCCGTCGTAGCCCTGATCCCCATATCATGCATGGCATACAGGATGCGCCGATGGACAGGTTTTAAACCATCCCGGGCGTCCGGCAAGGCGCGTGCCACAATCACACTCATAGCATAATCCAGATACGCTGCGCGCATCTGCTGGTCAATATCCACCTGCTCAACATTTCCAATTTCCATCATGGCCTCATTCACACTGTATAAAAGCTCGGAGTTCCATCTCCACTCTCAGGTTTGATTTCCAATGGTAAGTTCGCATCAGCCTTCAACAATATAAATCCAGGACAAAAAAGATGTGTCCGCCTTTTGGCGCACACACCCAAATTATAAACCAGTATTTCGATCTTTTTACCAGCCTAAGTAACGGTCGATTGAAGCTGCAGCTTTGCGTCCTGCCACCATGGCAGTCACCACCAGATGAGGTCCTGTGACCATATCTCCTCCACCAAATATCCCTCGGCGATGAGTAGCACCTGTATTTTCATCGGTCATCAACAGACCTGAATCATGCGTTTGGATCCCCGGAGTTGTTTCACGGATGACCGGATCCGGCTTGTATCCGATTGCCATGACCGCAGTATCAGCTTCGATGATGAAATTGGAGCCTTCAACGATTAAGAATTTACGACGACCATTTTCATCGGGCTCACCAAGCTGAGTCCTGACGCACTCAATCTGTGCCAGGCGCCCGTCTGCTCCAGCGATGAAACGGACAGGTTGGGTTAAGAAGTGATATTTTGCCCCTTCCTCAATCGCCATTTTCCTATCCTTGTATCCACCGGGTAGCTCAACTTCGCTACGCCTGTACAGGCACACCACATCTTCCGCATTCATCCGTAGAGCAGTTCGCAGGCAATCCGAGGATGTATCACCGCCACCAATCACAACGACCTTCTTACCAACCTCCGGGCGAGCGCACATCTCGTGTGGTAACAGATCCATATCTACATTAGCGCGGATCAAAAAATCCGTTGCCTTGTAAATCCCTGGCAGGTGCTCACCCGGTATATTCATGCTGGCATCCACTGTTGTTCCAACCCCTAAAAAAACCGCATTATAGCCCCCAGAAAATAGTTTGTCCACTGTAATTTTTGGACCGATATAGGTATTACATACGAAAGTGACCCCGGCCTTTAACAAATCATCCCAGATGTCGAATACAACCTTCTTGGGTAGTTTAAAATTTGGAATGCCATAAATCAGCAATCCCCCAGGGGCTGGTCGGGCGTCAAAAATAGTCACCCAATGCCCACAGCCTACCAACTGCTTGGCACACGCCAATCCCGCCGGTCCTGCTCCTATGATGGCCACCTTTTTTCCGGTGAATTTACCCACTGGCAATGTGATCCCAACCTTCCGTCGTTCAAAATGGGTGGCGAAGGCTTCTAAGACACCAGTTGGCACAGGAACTTCCCCCTTCTTGCCACGCACACATGCCCCCTCACATAATCTCTCTTGTGGGCAAATTCGCCCGCACACTTCTGGCAACGAGCTGGTTTGTCGGTAAACACTGGCAGCCTGTAGAAATTCGCCCTGTTCAATCAGCCACATTGCATAGGAAATATCATTACTCGCCGGGCAAGCTTTCTGGCAAGGTGCAGGGTCTGCACAATGAATACAACGTGATGCCTCATACTTAGCCCATTCCTCATCGATGCGAATGATGGCTTCATCCCAATCTTTGATCCGCTCATTCGCCGGGCGGAGTAGTAATCCACGGGAGGGAATAGCCATGCGTGCTTTGCGGTCAATATTAGAAAAATCCCTTGGGTTATCCATAACCACGCTCTTCCATCAAGAAATTTGAAACTTTATTATAATCGTTGAGGGGTAAGGAGGCAGGCAAAAACCTGCTCATCCCAAGTAGGCGTCGATGGTGTATCCGGCTTTTCGTCCAGCGACCATGGCTGTGACCACCGTATCAGGACCCGTTACTACATCACCACCGGTAAATACACCAAACCGGCTGGTTGCGCCAGTTTCGTGATCTGCAATAATCATACCCCATTTCTGAGTTTTTAATCCTGGGGTGGTGGCAGTGATGATTGGGTCCGGGTAATACCCCATCGCGATAATGGCAGTATCAACATCGAGAATGAAATTAGAATTTTCAACCGGGGTTGGGTATCGTTGACCTGTTTCGTCAGGTTCTCCAACCGCGATTTTAACGCAATCGATCCAGGCCAATTCACCATCTGGTCCAGGGATTAACCGCACCGGTTGGGTTTGATATTCAAACTTTGCGCCTTCTTCAATCGCTAAAATTCTATCTCTTGCCCTGCCCGGGATTTCATTTTCAGTATACCGGTATAGGCAGGTGACGTACTCCGCTCCCAGGCGCAACGCAGTCCGTGCGCAATCTGTTGCTGGGTCACCCCCGCCAATGACTACCACCCTGCGCCCCACTTCTGGATTCATTCTCATCCGGGGTGGAAGATAGCTTTTTTCTGTATTTGCCCGGATTAAAAATTCAGTTGCTTTATAGACACCCGGCAAATTCTCTCCAGAGATTTCCAATGGAGCGTCAATGCCACTTCCAACTCCCAAAAAAACTGCTTCGTATCCTTCTTCAAAGAGATCATTAACCGTTTTTTTCTTTTTCCCTACGTAGGTATTCCCCACAAAACTCACTCCAGCCTGCTTAAGGCTTTTCCAGATATCGTCAATCAGGTTTTGTGGTAACTTGAAATTTGGAAATCCGTACGTTAATGCTCCGCCTGGCTGCGAGCGAGAGTCGTATAGGGTCACCCAATGGCCCATCCGAACCAGGATATCTGCACACGCCAATCCCGCCGGACCAGCACCCACGATGGCTACTTTTCGACCAGTCCCCGCCCCGGGTTGGATTGGAACTCCCTTTAACTGGCGTTCATACTCGCAAGCATAAGATTCCAATACACCTACCAGAACAGGAGTACCTATCCGGTTTAATACACACGCTCCCTCACATAACTTCTCCTGCGGGCATACTCGACCGCAGATCTCAGGTAGAAAATTAGTCTTTCGAAACACGCTGGCAGCATCCAGGAAATTGCCTTGCTCAATCAGGTAAAGAGCCTGTGATATATCATTCCCAGCTGGACAGGCACGCCTGCAGGCGGTTATTTCACGGCAATGGATGCAGCGTGTGGCCTCATATTTTGCCCAATCTTCAGTTAGAGGGGCGCGTGCTTCGTGAAAATCCCTGGACCGTTCTGATGCAGGTCGGGTGGGTAATCCTCTTGAAGGAAGATGGATACGGGATTTTCGATCAATGGATGAAAAAGCCGACTGCAGATCCGTATTCGTCCTCACTTGCTCTGCAGGTATTTATCGATGGATGCTGCAGCCTTACGTCCGGCAACCATTGCGGTGACCACCAGATCTGGTCCCGTGACATCATCACCACCCGCAAATACTCCCGGGCGCGAAGTTTCTCCCGTTTCGTGGTCGGCAATGATCAAACCGTATTTCTGGATTTGTAAGTTTGGGGTCGTTTCACCAATCAGTGGATCCGGCCAATATCCCAATGCCAGGATAGCTGTATCCGCTTCGACAATAAAGTTTGACCCTTCTATTGGGACTGGTTTGCGTCGCCCCTTTGCATCGGGTTCACCCAATTGCATTTTGATGCATTCAATTTGAGCCAGGTGACCTCGCTCATTCGCCATAAATTTAACCGGCTGGGTCAGGAACTGGTAATGCGCTCCTTCCTCCAGTGCCAGCTCGCGGTCTTTTACACCACCAGGCATTTCTTTAATGGTGCGGCGATAAAGGCAGGTTACTTCGTCTGCGCCTAGTCTTAGAGCGGTTCGTAAACAATCAGAAGCAGTATCACCACCACCAATAACTGCTACCTTTTTTCCTATCTCCGGACGTGAGCGCCACTCTTGCGGCAGAAGCTCCATATCCACATTACTGCGAGCCAGAAACTCCGTGGCTTTGTAAACTCCCGGTAAATCCTCTCCGGGCACCTCCATGGGTGCATCCACATTAGAGCCTACCCCAATAAATACTGCCTCGAATCCCTGTTCAAAAAGGTCATCAATCGTAATATCTTTACCGACCATGGTGTTTAAAGAAAATTTGGCACCTGCTTCTTCCAGATCTCCCACCCTGCAGAATACGATTTCCTTGGGAATCTTAAAAGGTGGGATCCCATACACCAGCAATCCACCCGGAGCTGGTTTGGATTCAATCACCGTCACATCGTGACCTTTTTGTAACAACTGCTCTGCACATGCTAGTCCTGCTGGTCCGGCACCAATGATCGCTGCCTTCTTGCCAGTTCGTTCTCCGACCGGCACCTTGACACCTACCGTCCTTCGCTCATAGCAGGTAACATAAGCTTCAAGAGGTCCGGTTAAAACTGAAGCGTGTGATTTAATATGAGAGCACGAACCCTGGCACAGCTGCTCCTGTGGGCAAACTCTACCGCAGATTTCAGGTAGGCTGCTTGTCTGGCGATATAGCTTGGCTGCTTCGAGGAATTCTCCCTGTTCGATCAACCACATGGCGGAAGGGATATCATTATGCGTGGGGCAGGCTTCTACACACGGTGCGGGATCAGGGCAGTGAACACAACGCGAAGCCTCAAACATTGCCTCCTCTGGTGTCATCGGAATGCAAATGTCATCAAAATCGCATACCCGTTGTGATATCGCGCGGTGGCTGATATCAAGGCTGGGCATACGGGCGCGTGCTTTTCGGTCAATGGCGAGAGATTCACCCGATATTTTTTCCATCCAACACCTCCTGCTCCCTGTCTGTTTTCATATTATCGGGGTTAAAGGTTAAATTTTAGTCCCTATTGTCATATAATTTTGTGACGGTTGTCACATACTGATTGGTTAGAATCTTGCACACAGAATCAAGAGTCTAATCATTCTAATAAGTTTCTTACACAATAATATTTGAATCTGCCGTACAATTGCGGTCTATATTTAATAATATCTAATTACCTCTTCAAGGTTCATCGCCGCGAGGGGAGGGAAAAAACATGCGAAAAATCATCATCATAGTGCTGATACTTATCGGTCTGGGGGTCATCGGTTACTTCGGCTACCAGGCATTACAAACCAGGCGCCAGGCAAATTCCATCAGCAACCTCCAGACGGTTACCGCTTCCCAGGGCAGCCTGACTGGCACAGTGGGTGCTACTGGCACAGTTCGTCCTGACCAAACAGCCATGCTTGCCTGGGAGACGACCGGGAATGTTGATCAGGTATTCGTGGATGTGGGTCAGGTTATCACTGCTGGTCAGACGCTTGCCAGTCTTGCCCCATCATCATTGCCGCAAAATATCATCCTGGCTCAATCCGACCTGATCACCGCCCGCAACGCATTGACTCAGCTAACCAATCCGGACTTTTCCACGATCACAAATGCCGAGAAAGCTCTGGCAGCTGCTTACACCAACTACCAGCAGGTGCAGACCAACCTTACGAATGCCATCATCACCAACCAGAATGCCAACGATTCAACGCTGTATAACAATTGGATTAACACAAAAACCTCCTTGGACGCTGCCCGGAATAAGATGCCACTGGCAAACGCCTCCATCGATGTTCAGGCCTTCTACCAGGCGGTACGCACAACCAGCCAGTTACAGGATACGCTCGCCGTGGCACAGGAGAGTGCCAGCGCACACCCAGAAGACACCGTCCTGGCACAAAAAGTCGCTGACCTGCAGATTGCCGTACAAGAAAGCCTTACCAGGCAAAACAACTTACAAGCAGGGCTTCCTTCAGACACAATCGACCTGGTGAGCACCTTGTCGGATCAGTTATCTGCCTATGAAGCCTCTTCGAATGAGTTCATTGGTTCGGTCATTACCGATACGACAAATACCAGCGTTGATTTGGCTCAGATCCAGGCTGACCTGGCACAAAAACAAGCAGATTTGATCAACACGCAAACCAGGCTCGAAGATCTCATCAATCATCGCCAGGGGATGAGTGGAAAACGCTGTGATGATGAGACGATTGATGATTATCAGAAAGTCTATGATCAAGCCCTGAATGCTTATAATTTTTCAGGGCATATAGCCAATAGCCGCGAATATAAGCTATTACAAACCGCGGCAGCGAATCTGAATTGGTGTACCGCTGTTTGGAGTGAATCGGATATTGCTGCTGAGGATGCAAAAATTGCCTCTGCACAAGCTCAAATCCAATTATTGCAAGCACAGATCACCGCTGATCAAACCCAAATTACCGACTCAACCAATTCGGTCTATGGTCTTGCCATTTATCTGAATACAGTCTGGACAGCCTATCAGGATGCCAGTCAGCAATTAAACAATGCCGTCACAACACTTTTCGAGCTCGAACGATTGCCTGACCCCGACGATTTGGCAGCTGCTCAGGCACGCTTACAAGCCGCCCAGGCAACCGTGGACTCTATCTCGCTGACCGCCCCCTTTGCCGGTACAATCACCGAGGTGAACACCAAACCTGGTGATCAAGTTTCACCTGGTAGCATTGCCTTTCGACTCGACAAGCTGGATCGTTTATTGGTGGATGTACAGGTCTCAGAAGTGGATATCAACAGCATCCAGGCGGGTCAACCGGTTAACTTGAGCTTTGATGCCATCCTGGATAAACAGTATGAAGGGGTGGTCAATCAGGTTCCAACCGTGGGTGACATCATTCAGGGGGTCGTGGAGTTCAATGTATTGGTTGAGCTCACGGATCCAGACCGGGAAGTAAAACCAGGTATGACCGCAGCTGTAAATATCGTAGTTAACCAACTCAGCGATGCCCTTCTTGTTCCAAATAGCGCTGTGCGGGTGGTAGATGGACAACATGTAGTTTATATCCTGCAAGATAACCAGCTCAAAGAAGTGGAAATAACATTGGGTGCTTCATCGGATACTCAAAGCCAGGTAATCGATGGTGATCTTAAAGTTGGCGACGAGATCGTGCTCAATCCTCCCCAGGACTTCTTCGGAACCAATGGTGGAGGTCCACCCTTCGGCATGGGTGGGTGAACATGAACGTTAGCGACAATCAGACCAGCCTTAAAGACAATCCTTCGAACTGCTGGGTCATCCAGGCAGAAAACCTGACTAAAGTTTATAAAATGGGCGAAGTGGAGGTGCATGCCCTTAACGGTCTCTCGCTAAAAATAGCCTGCGGTGAGATCGTTGCCATCATGGGACCTTCCGGATCGGGTAAATCGACCTTGATGAACATCATTGGTTGCCTGGATCGTCCCACTTCCGGAGAATACTTCCTGGATAATGAGCCGGTTGCCAGGCTGACTGATGACCAGCTGGCCACCATCCGCAACCGTAAGGTCGGCTTTGTCTTCCAGAGCTTTAACTTGCTCAATCGTGCCACTGCCCTCGCTAATGTTGAATTGCCATTGCGCTATTCTGGTAATAGGCACGGAGCAAAGGAAAAAGCCAAGGCTGCCCTCGAGGCAGTTGGATTATCAGATCGTATGTATCACCGCCCCAATGAGTTATCCGGTGGGCAGCAGCAGCGGGTTGCCATTGCGCGCGCCCTGGTGAACGACCCCGCCATCATTATGGCGGACGAACCAACCGGTAACCTGGATACCAAGTCCGGTCATGAGATCCTGGAGCTGCTGCTTAACTTGAACCGCGAGCATGGCACCACACTCATCATCGTTACTCATGCCCCTGATATCGCCGACCATTCCCAGCGCATCGTCCGCATCCGCGATGGTGTCGTGGAGGAAGCTGTATGAACATCTGGCAAGCCATCCTGGAAGCATTGGAGAGCCTCTCAGCCAACAAGCTGCGTGCAGGCCTCACTATTTTAGGGATCGTCATTGGCGTCGCAGCCGTCATCGCTATGGTTTCCATTGGGCGTGGTGCGCAGGCGACAATCACCGATTCCATCAACGGGATCGGCACCAATCTCATCTTCGTATTCCGTGGCG
>Ga0154666_1064_pt1 | contig 22783 bp, 20 predicted proteins | sample Rifle2008BG13ft_FD_116095 | JGI IMG/M metagenome (GOLD analysis project Ga0154666, IMG submission 116095) | Chloroflexi bacterium RBG_13_50_21 | reverse complement strand
CGCGCACCTCAAGGCGTTGCTCTCCAGCCTGGACGTGCTGATGATTATTTGGGCGGCTTTCCTGTTTTACCGGGTGACCGACGAAGCCAATGCGGTAGCTCAGATAGGAGAAGCATTGCCTCATCTGACAGCAGATAGAGGGATGCAGTCTCTGGTGATTGGTTGGGGATTTGCTTCCTTCCTCCAATCGGTGGGAGGCTTTGGAGTACCAGTGGCAGTGGTAGCACCCATCCTGGTGGGTTTGGGCTTTCCACCCATCACTGCCATCATCGTCCCATCCATTGGGAGCGGGTGGGCGGTGACGTTCGGCTCGCTTGGCTCTGCCTTTCAAGCTTTACTGTCTACCAGCGGATACTCAAGCGACGAGCTAGCTTTGTCAACTGCAATATTCCTGGCGGTGGCTGCCCTCATCACCGGACTGCTCGTGTTGCATATCACCTCAGGCTGGCGAGGGATATACCGCCTTGTTCTTGTAGCGATTGTTTTGGGAGCAGTGATGGGTTTTGTCCAGTTGCTGGTTGCTGTTAATGGGCTGTGGAATACGGCTGCATTTATGGGTAGCATAGCTGGTTTGCTGGTCAGTTTTGGCTTGGCACGCCTTTTACGAGGAAGACAGAGCCAGAATGGAAGATTGGATGGGAAGGGTTTGGCAGTGGCACTTTCTGGGTATGCCATCCTGGTTATCATTACATGGGTCATACAGATGATCCCAGACGTTAAACGTATACTGGGTGGATTGGTGATCCAGGTGCAGATACCCGAGCTCGCCACCAGCCTGGGGCATAGCACGTCTGCGGCAGCCAGTAAACCAATATCACTGCTTAATCATGCCGGCGCAGTCTTGCTCTATGCTTCCATCCTGGCTTTCCTGGTATATTGGCTGGCTGGCAGATATCAAAAAGGTTCACTGGGTAACATAATCACCGGGACCGTGAAAAGGGTGCAGGGACCCAGCCTCAGCATCCTATTGATGGTGTGTATGGCGGTGGTCATGGAAACTGCCGGTATGACAGAAGCGCTGGCGCGTGGTTTAGCCCAAATGGCTGGCAAGCTGTTTCCGCTCATTGCTCCTTGGATAGGGGCATTGGGAGCCTTTATGACCGGAAGCAACACCAATTCCAATGTGGTGTTTGCCTTACTGCAATCGCACACTGCCCAATTGCTGGGCATCTCCGTTCCAGTCATCCTGGCGGCTCAAACCGCAGGAGCTGGTCTGGCAAGCGTTATCGCCCCTGCCAAGATTGTGGTTGGAACAAGCACTGCCGACCTGGCTGGTAGGGAGGGAGAGGTGATGCGCAAGATGCTGCCTTATATCATCGTCCTGGTCCTGCTCATCAGCTTGCTGACTGCAGCCGGTGTGTGGATCAAAATATAGGATATAAACCAAGATTTAATGATATTATTTTTATAAAGGATAAGCCTAATAAATGATGACTGACCAACCAATCCCAATCAACCAACCACGCCGGATGGACCGCGCCAAAGACGACGCCTGGATCAAAACCTATCTTCAGCAAATGCCTTACGGGATGCTGGCGACTGAATATCAGGGCCAGCCATTCCTTAAACCTACTCAGTATGTGTATGTCGAATCTGAGAGTGCCATTTACATCCATGGCGCACTGGAAGGGCGTATGCGCACCAATATTGAGCTCAATCCGCAAGTCAGTTTTTGTGTAGCTGAGATGGGTCGCTTGCTCCCCGCGGATACTGCCATGGAAGTGGGGGTTGAATACGCCAGCGTGGTTGTATTCGGAGAGGCAGAGGTTGTAACAGATGCCGATCAATCCAGGCATGGTCTGCAGCTTTTATTAGATCGGTATTTTCCTCATTTAAAACCAGGAATTGACTATCGAGAGATTATCCCTGAGGAGCTGAATATCACCGCAGTCTACCGGATACGGATTAAATCATGGAGTGGTAAAGAAGAAGTTGCCAGGCAAGATTTTCCAGGGGCATTCAATTTCTCGGTTAAGTGAGCATCCTGGGGATGAATGAGGCTATCGATGAAGAATAATCAATCTCTATCGGGTCTGCACATGGACCTTACCTCCAGGTTTATGCAGGTATACGGACAACTTCCCCAGGTGGAAGCACAGGCCCCTGGACGGGTCAATTTGCTTGGGGAGCATGTGGACTACAACGATGGCATTGTTCTACCGGTAGCCATTGATAGGGCGGTGAAGGTGGCCGCTGTACCGACCTCTGATAACACAGTGACCTTGAATGCGCTTGATATTGGGAAACAGGTATCGTTCAGTCTGGCGGATGTTGCCAACCGGATCTCTCTCAATGGGCAAGCCTTGCCTGGATGGGCCCTCTATCCAGCGGGTGTGGCATGGTCCTTACAGCAGGCTGGGTTAACTGTGCATGGATTGGAAGCCGCTTACACTTCCGACATACCGATCGGAGCGGGATTGAGTTCATCTGCAGCGGTGGAGGTGGCATTTGCTACCACCTGGAAGGCAATTTGCGGATGGGAAATGGATAAACTGGAGCTAGCAAAATTATGCCAGCGGGCTGAGAATAAATATGTGGGTGTTTCATCTGGTTTGATGGACCAGTTCGCCAGTTCTTGTGGAGTGGCTGGGCATGTGTTATGTTTTGATACCCGCAGCCTGGAGTGGGCCCCCCTTGAGTTGCCGGCTGGAACTGCCATAGTCATTGCTGATTCAGGCATTCGCCGTAGCCTGGCAGGCTCAGCATATAACGACCGACGGACCGCCTGTGAGCAAGCGGTGGAATTGCTAAAAAAATACCTCCCGGGGATTAACGCACTGCGAGATGTCTCGACGGTTGAGCTGGCTGCCTATTCCACATCTTTACCCCCTGAAATTGAGCGCCGGGCTGAGCATGTGGTCAAGGAGATCCACCGGGTGGATCAAGCGATCATTGCCCTGCGCAGAGCGGATGCGCGTATGTTCGGGGGATTCATGTTCTCCAGCCATAAAAGCTTAAAGGATCTTTATGAGGTCAGCCTGCCGGAGCTTGATTGCCTGGTGGAGATTGCACGTGGCTTGCCGGGGATCTACGGGGCACGCCTGACTGGGGCTGGGTTTGGTGGTTGTACCGTCAATCTGGTAGAAGGAATAGAGGCAGAAGCATTCATGCAGGGCTTGCAGGAAGGCTACCGCAAGGAAACTGGCAGGGAGGCGAAAGTGTATCTGTGCCACGCCAGTGCAGGGGCGGAAGCCAGGCAGGTTAATCTACCCTGATGAATTATTCAAAGATCACGGATAATCTGTATATCGGCACAACCCCGAAATCCGATGACTATATGGCGTTGCATCAGCTTGGGGTGAACCTGGTGATCAACATGCGCATTGGATTACCACCCGTTCGCGACCCGATTTCTCCACCTGTTAGAAGTATGTGGCTGCCAACGATTGACTCGCCTTTATTTCCAATCCCAATCCGAGCCCTGAAGAAGGGTGTGGATGCTGCGCTTAAGGTGTTCGAAGAAGGTGGAGTGGTTTATACTCATTGCAGTAGGGGGAGGCACCGCGGACCAGCCATGGGAGCATGTATCCTGATTGCCGGTGGGATGGAGCCCGAACGAGCGATCCGTCTGATCGAGCAACAAAGATCGATCGCAGTGCCACACGACTGGTACATCCGGCGGCGGATTTTAAAATTTGCACATGCCTGGAAAGGCGGGAATTAATATGCTTGCCCTGGTTGGAAGTGGGGAATATCTGCCACCCATGGAACCCGTGGATCGCTTTTTATTGGGACAATTAGAGAGTGAGCCTAGGGTTGCCTGCTTGCCCACGGCAGCTGGTACGGAAGGAGCAGAAAGAATTGCCTACTGGTCTGAGCTGGGGAAAGCGCACTTCACAAACCTGGGAGTTGAAGTGGAGGCACTGCCGGTGATCGATCACCCAAGCGCCAATGACCCTGATCTGGTAGAGCGAATCCGACAGGCTAACTTTATTTACCTGTCAGGAGGGAAACCGGATTATCTGTACCGCATATTTAACGGTAGTCTTGCATGGGCTGCCATCTTAGAAGTACTTAAAACAGGCGGCGTAGTGACAGGGTGCAGTGCTGGGGCAATGATCATGGGTGACCGCATCCCCTGGTTGCCTCGCGGGAAGCCGGCTTTTGGCCTGGTACCAGGCGTAGTCATTATGCCCCACTTTGATGAAATACCTAAAGCTATGATCAATTCGCTCCACATGATGGTTCGAGATAAACAAATCCTATTGGGTATAGAAGGCAATACTGCTTTGGTGGGAAGCGATAACGCCTATCAGGTGGTGGGCAGTGGGGGAGTGGTTGTCTGGAACCAGCGGGAGAAGCAGCGTTACACTCATGGAGAGCAAGTCACCTGGTAAATAGAATGAAATGAATCTAGAAAGAGAAGTGCCAGGACCAAGGATGACCCTGGAACTTCTCTTTGAGAGACTAACGCACAACCAGTGGTAGACATATTGGGTTATAGACAGTCCGCCAGATCTCACCACCTGTTACATTGTTTAATGTCCCTATATATAAATTGTGATTGTATCCGATCGTGGAGCTATTCCAAAGCACGGTTAAATTATTACTATCGCCGAAACCATCCCGATTGATCTGATGCCAGATAAGACCATCCATAGACTGCCATACCTCGACCCCGGTTAGGTTATTATCCGTCCCTGCGAATAAGCTACCATTCCATGCGTATATCATCTCAATTTTGAAGTTATCCAAATCCCCAAAACCGTCATCAATCACCGGATCCCAGGTGGTTCCATTTGTTGTACGATAGAGCTGCGCACCTGTGACAACATTGCGCGTACCCACATATAGATAGCCATTATAGATGGTCATACCACCGGTCTGGGTGTTATCTGCATCCCCGAATCCCCCGCTGCTGACGGTTGACCAGGTAGTACCATTATCGGTTCGCCAGATCTCGGCTCCATCATGCATATTCTCAATAGCTGCATAAAAATAATCACCGAACCCCGTAAAACTGGTGACAATATAGTTGTAGGTGTTCCCTTTACCTCCGGTAACTACTTTTTGCCAATCGCCAGGGTTACCAGTTGCGCTACGCCAGATTTCCAATCCGTTTGTACCATTTGAATTAAATATTGTGCCCGCATAAATAAATCCCTTGAAAGTACCGAGAGCAGCCACTCCAAGATTGTTTGAGTTCCCAAATCCGCTTGAGGCCACCAGGTTCCATGTAGACCCATCCGGGCTACGCCATACCTGCCCAGCAAAGCCTCCCCAGCCAGTACCGGCATATAGATTCCCATTAAAAACGGTCATATCCGGTATAGATGGGTTTTGGTTTCCATAACTACTTCCAAAACCAGGCTCGCTGACCGCGACCCAGGTTCCATTTGTTTCTAAGCGCCATACCTGCGCGCCGATTTGCCAATTCCCTGAGGTGGCATATAAATGATCATTGAAAACCTCGAGTCCGAAAATTCCCTCATTATCTGGATTACCAAACCCGTTGGTATTTACCTGCATCCAGGAAGGTTGGTTCAAGGCAACTTCGGGTTGTGCAGCTTGCTGCCGTGCTTGTGCAGTGCTAGCAGACAATCCAACCGCTATGCTGAAGATGACGATCACGCTAATAGAGAAAAATATCAAATTACGCTTCATTGCTCCCTCCTCAAAGATCATTTTGTTTGGTTGATTTCTTCTTTTTTATCAGATTATTTGTCTCTGTATAACCCACCTCCTGACAAGTGATAAAAATAAGTGTCCTTAAAAACAAAAAAACCGGATTTATGGCCGGTTTCGCTATTAGCTCCCCAGAGATCTCCCTATAAAATAGGTAGGCGCCCAATAAGATCTCCGGCTCATCGCATCCATCTATAAAATTGGTGACTTGGTTGAAGGAAACAATCTATAACCTTATACACCCTCCTTTTTAAATCGTATAAATATTATTATCCCGATTCAATCCTGAGTCAAGGATGGAATGTAATAAATATCACAAACTTAGGCTGCGATTAGTTCTCCAACCTGTACTTTCAGGTTCTCCAAGCCAGTTTTCGTTTCATCAAGCTTCGATTGTACTTCCTCCAACTTAGCTTGCTCGGAACGCACGAAACGCGAATAGGGGGCAATGGCATCCTTGATGTTCATCATCCCGCTCCTCATCTCCTGCTCGAATTGCGCCCGCAATGATTGGGTGAGTTGTTCTCTTAAATTGGCAATCTTAGCACGCAGCTCCGCCTTAGCTTGGCGCTTGCGGGCTGGGATGATGAACAATCCCAACAGGGCAATCACACTAGCCAGGATGATGCCGGTGGCATCTGCCGCGGCGGTGGTTGCCAGGACCGCGACCAGTGCGCCTAAACTGAGCGCACCAACCTCGGTGGCAGCCAGGGCAGCCACAGCTGTTTGGGCTCCCTCTGCCATTGCACGAGCCTCTGCCTGGCGGTCATAGGTATCGACCACGCGCTGAGCTTCACGTCCAACACCTTCAATCAGCTTTTCCCGGTCGTAATGGAAGCTCCCACCTGCGGCATCACCGATGATGCGTTCCTGGTGCTGGCGCCTGCGGTCGGCAAGGTGGTCCATCACTGCCTGCCACTGACGCAAGTTGGCTTCCACTAGCCAGTCGATCATCTCGTTCACTTTGGTCTCGATGCGCTGTGGCACGTCCGCCACCACTCGTTGCTCGAACTCTTTTTGGATGCGGGTTTTGTTCAACAAGTCGAGCACACGAGGCAGGCGCAGGGTCTCATCGAAATAGTCTTGACCACGTTGCTCCATCTCGAAAAGCACTTTTTCCATATCAGACATGCGGAAGTTAAAATCACGCAGCATGTCTTCTTGGTACACAGTAAGCTGGGCGTCAACGTCCTTCAGCATGATAAAGTCAGTTTTAAGCAGCTCAAGGCGCGAATGGGTCACCTGCAGGTATTTTTCCACCAGGTGTGAGCCAACCCCCAGGGGATTCATGAATTTCAAGGAAAGCCGGCCTTTATCATCCAGTGTATTTTGGATATATTTTTCCAACGCTTCAAAATGGCTCGTTTGCCAAAGCTCAGGCTCGCCTTCTTTAGAGCGTAATGCCAGGCGGGCGCTGACGGGGAAGATCTCAGGAGTGATGCCAAGCAGGGAACGCGAATTTTCATTGATGAATGCTACCACCAGATCCAGCTCTTCCTGGCTTTGAAATAAATCAGTCTTGTTCAGCACGATGAGCACTTTTTTGCCCCAATCACGGATCCTTTCCAGAAATAGGCGCTCGCTCTCGGTGAAGGGGCGGTCAGCGGAGGTAACGAACAGCACCAGGTCTGAGCGGGGTACAAATTGCTGGGTGATGGCCTCATGCTGGCGGATGATGGCATTGGTACCAGGGGTATCTACGATATTCAGCTCTGCCAATAATTCCACCGGGGCGGTCAGCGTGTGAAGACTCTCACTCTCCACATGGCGTTCCTGCGTTTCACCGTATCGCAAGACGTTGATCTGGGTTGTGGTAGGCGTGACACCTTCTTTAAGCAACTTCTGCCCTAAAAGAGCATTGATAAAAGCGCTCTTGCCTGAGTTGAACTCACCCACCACCACCAACAGAAAAAGCTCATCAAGCTGTCGGATGGATTGTGCCAGGGTTTCATGGTCCTCGGATGTGGCTCCGAATTGGATCAAAGACGCGCGCAGGTCATTCAACAAGCCGCGAGCATCCTTAAGCAGGTTTTCCTGGGCTTCGGTCAGAATATGCATGTGGTCCTCTCCTCAAACTTGATTATAGTTGATTAAATCAAGTACGACGCAAAGGCTGGAGAACAGTTCTTATTCCAGCAAATGCGTCGCACTCAGCTGATCAACACACGGTTGATTTGAATTTAAGTCCCTCAGACGCTACCCGAGCTGCAGCCTGAGCTCGATGGGCTGCCGAATGAAAAGGAGCTGCCGCCAGATAACCTGGAGGCAATGGTGGAAATTTTCCTGGTGATATTCTGGCTAGCACAGGTGGGGCAGGAGACTTCACCAATTTTGCTGGTATTCAACACAAGCTTCTCAAATGGTTTACCGCAATCGGCACAGACATATTCAAAAATGGGCATATATTACTCCGAGAATAGGATATCCAGAGGCATAGTTAATAAAATTGGGAGCCATGCGCCCTGGAGATTGGAACCAAAATAATTAGATGCAAAAAGCATGAAAAGGATACATATTTTTACCAAGGGGGTCTTTTTATGGGTTAAAGGTAATCTCCGTGGTCATCCCCCAACGCAGGTCGGGGTCTGGCTCTTCTACACGCAGGCGTACCTGATACAACACATCACCGGCCTGGATGTAGAACATGTCTGCAATATCGGTAATCACACCATTTAATTGTAGGTCAGGCAATGCGTCTGGGACAATGAATGCACTCTGACCCATAGAGAGGTCAACCACTTCTTGTTCAGTCAGGTCGTTGGTCTCCACATACCATTCGGAGAAATCAGCTATCAAAACTGCCCACTTGCCAGTTCCTACCAGCTCACCCTGGTCGACATTTACATCCACCACAGTGCCACCGAAGGGGGCTTTCAAGTCCAGGTTATCTAAACCAGCCTGGGCTGTGGTTGCGTGGGCAAGCGCTGTGTCTAGGTTCATTTGAGCCAGCGTGAGCTGGTCGGGGTCTGGTCCTTGACGTGTGGAATCATAATCTCGCTGTGCCTGGGTTTGTAGTGATTGGGACAGTTGCAAGTTCGCCTCCGCCCGTTGCAGGTCGATGGTTAACTGGTCACGCTCGTGCACTGCGTTGTCATAATTATCTTGAGCTTCGTTGAGGGTGGTTTCGGCTGACTTGCGGGTAGGGTTTTCTGGGTCCAGATTGGCATACTTATCGAATTCAGCTTGGGCATCATCTAATTCGGTTTGCATATCCGAGACCTTAATCTCCGCGTCATCGATCGTTTCCTGGTATTCATCGGTATCCACATTGTTCCAGGCTATCTCGGCTTCAATGACGCTCTGATTAGCATCTAAAAGCCCCAGCCATGCATTTGCAGATGAGATGTCGGCAGCTGTGTTAAGGTCATCCAGTGCTTGTTGGGCATTTTCCACTTCCAACTCTGCTGCAATGAGGTTGGCTTCATATTGCTGCCTGTCACCCAGGCGTGCCAATACCTGTCCTTGTGTCACCTGGTCACCTTGTTTCACCAGAATTTCTTCGATATGCCCACTACCCGGAAACGCCAGGTACATATAATCCTTCGGTACTAAATTTCCCTGGCTGATGATGGATCCGCTGTCTTCGACAACAGGCACGGGAGTGCTCTCGGGTGTGCTCTGTGGGTTAAACACGGTGCAACTGCTCAGAATCAGAACAGTGAGGATAAAAATGGAGAAGTATTTTAGATTGTGTTTCATAGCTCACCTCTTATGTTTAATTGCTATTCATATGCCAGGACTTCACGGATTGTCAAACGGGCGGCATTTCGTGCTGGTAAAACGCTGGCTATTGCTGAAAGGATCAGAACCAATCCCAGCCAGATAAGAAACCCCATTGGGTTAAGGATAAATTGGCTGGGTGAATTAAAAATTGCCAGGCTGATGATGCGTGAGAGCAGGAAAGTGATGGGGAAGGAGAAAATGGCACCTAAAAACCAACTGATCAGTCCAATGATCATCCCCTCAACAATAACAATTCTAGTGATTTGCCTATCTGTTGCTCCGATGGCTCGCATCACACCAATTTCCCGTGTCCGTTCCATGACATTCATTCCCATGGTTCCAGTTAATCCAATACTGCCTACTAAAGCTGTCAACAGGGCCATGATAAGTAAGAAATTGATCAGGATTGCCAGGCTTTCTGAAGCAGTTTCCAAAGTAGCGAGTCCAGCCTGGGTTTCGCTAACATGATAACCAAGGTCGCGCATGTATTTGTCGATCGTTGCGCTCATTTGCTTTTGATACTCTAAAGTATGCTCATCGGTGACAATACGATAGGAAAAAGCCTGGTTGGGTAAATTGAGCAGCTCAGAGATGTAATCATAGGTGGCATAAGCAATAATTTGGTCACGACTGATAAAGCGAAAGATACCCACTACAGTCCATTCATCTTCCTGTCCGTTGATCTTCAGCTTGAGCTGGTCACCTGCCTTGAGATCGGGGAACTCGCTCCAGATCGCTTCGCTAACGGTGATCGCAGATGTATCTCCTGGTTGAAGCCAGCGTCCTTCCAACATGATCGGCTCAATGAGTTTACTATCCACAGGCGGAGCCAGGATGGTCAAATAATCAGCCACACTTTCATCAGGACGGATGATATCTGCGGAAATGAATGACCAACCCTCTGAATGCTGCACATGCGGAATGTCCATGATTTCCTGGTTAACCTCATCCACACGGTAAGGTCGGTCAAAGTTGAGGGTCACATCGGCAATGAAATATTTCTCAGTCTTGACAATGAAATCTTCCAAAGACCGCTGGACATTGAAAACCCCGATGAAGATGGCACCACCAATCGTCAAAGTCAGCAGGGTGAGAATCAAGCGGCGCTTGCGCCGAAAGGTATTACGTAATGATATCAACATGGGTCGTGAAAGCCATTTCACCCGGCTGCCTAATCGTTCCAACCAACCGTAGGAAGCTTTCCCTGAACTTAATCCACCTCCACTGATAGCTTCCTGGACTTTAACCCGTGAACCATTGTTGACCGGGATGAAACCAGCTGCCAGCGGTACCAGTATGGCAACAATGATCTGCAAAAGATAGGCTAATGGAACAATACGGTATCCCTGCAGATTAAAATTCATCTTGCTGGCGATAAATTGTGAAAGGGCATAGGCCGCCTGCCCGCCGGTCGGGAGGGCAATGAGCAAGGCAATCAGCCCAAAGGATAGGATAAGGACGATATACATGCCGAAGATTTGCTGGCTTCGTGCCCCGATCAGCTTCATCACTCCGATATGTGGCATGTGCTGGGTGAGTAATGAGTTGAGCGTGTTGGCAATCAATGAGCTGCTTAAAAACACAATCAAAATGCCTAGCGCCATCAGGATACCCAAAATTGCCTCAACCGTGGAAGACATGGGGTGTTCGTTGGTCTTATTCAGCACAGTGCGGTAGACCTGTTGACCGCTTTTCTCAATCTTGTCTGAGACAGCCGTTGAAACCTCACGAATGTGGTCAATGTCGTTCGAATCGCCATCCACTGTGGTAAGCAGGCGATTGTACTCTGTAGGTTGCCCCAGCCAGGGAAGCGTATCCTGGGTCACATAACTCAAGGGAGGAGCCAGGAAATCACCTGCGCCGGTTGTTTGGTCTTGCACGATTCCTACCACGACCATCGCCTTGATATTGCCATTGGGCAATTGGAATTCCATCTCGTCCCCAACCTGGGCTGAAAGCTCATCCAGTGCTTTACTTTCTAATAGCACCTGTTTTTCAGTAGGGGTTGGGTTGCCTTCCAGTGGGAAAAGAAGGTTTATCTGAATATCATTAAAGTCATGGATCGCTACCAGGTCAAGGTTGGTCCATTCGCCATCTGGAATTCGGGCGCGAACGGAAAAGAAACGACGCCCTTCAACCTCTTTAACACCATCTACATTTTTAAGTGAATCTAAAAGGACCTGGTTGAAATCATCCGTGCGGATGTCAATATTAGCCGGATTGGCGGAGGCATAGCTGGCACCCATATCCTTCGAGATGATCTCGTACGTTCCAGCGATCATTCCGATTGAAAATACACCCACTGCGATGGATGCCACCACCAGCAAGGTGCGAAGTTTGTTATCCCATAAATCGGAAAGGACCTTACGCCAACGTGGGCGGATCATATCACCACCATCGCCCTCTGCGGTCTGCCGCGCGGTTCTCTGCCAGGCGGGCCTGTACAATTCTAGAGATAGATTCTTCGGTAAGCGGGGAGCCAACCAGCATTTCTGTAAAATCCTTGCGATGTAAGGCTACAAGCTGGACAGGGCTATCCGGAGTAGCACGCACGCTGGCGATCGAGTCACCACCATGCACTAATTCCACCTCACCGAAAAATTCGCCTTCGCCAAGGTGAGCAAGGGTCAGCTCTGATCGCTTGGGTGGCTGCAGTACGACTTCCACTTCACCCCTGGCGATCATGAAGAAGTAATCGATATGCTCTCCCTTGTGAATAATCGTTGCTCCAGCAGGCATTTGCTTATATTCGAGTAATTGGGTCACCTTGAGCATTTGGGTGTGATTAAGCAGTGGTAGTGCTTTGGCAACTGTCTCGTCTATGATCTTGCCATCCGAGATGATTAAAGTGCGTGTGGTTCGCTTGGTGATGGATGGGTCGTGTGTAACCAGGATGATGGTCTTCCCTTGCACGACCAGTTGGTTGAAAAGTTCGATGATCTCTTCGGAGGAGCGTGAGTCAAGGTTACCAGTGGGTTCATCGGCGACAATGATGGGAGGGTCGGTTGCTAACGCCCGGGCAATTGCAGCTGCCTGCTGTTGCCCGCTGGAAACTGCTGCAGGTAGTTTGTGTGCCTGTTCCTGTAAGCCGACCATCTTGAGCAGTTCCATGGCGCGCTCAGGGCGTTCCAACGGAGAAAAGGCATTGCAGTAATCCATCGGGAGCATCGTGTTTTCTAATAAGGTGAGCATGGGTAGGAGCTGGAAAAATTGGAAGACAATCCCAAGATTTTGCCCGCGCCATAGGGAGCGCTCGTTTTCAGTAATTTTATAAATATTCACCCCATTGACCAACACCTCACCCGAGGTAGGATGGTCGATTCCGGTGATCATATTAAGCATTGTAGACTTTCCGCTGCCGGATTTGCCCACGATGGCGACAAATTGGCCCGCCATGATATCCACATCTACACCTCTCAGGCCGATGTATTCGCCTGCAGCAGTTTTGAAGCGCTTAACCACCTGACGAAGCTGAATGATTGGAGCAGAAGAAGCATCGTTCATCATTGCTCCTGGATGGATACCAGGTGGAATCCGGAGTCAGCGGTGATGATTCCATCCGCAATGTGCAGGCGACGCGTGAAGCGTGGGGAAAGGTTGTTATCGTGTGTGACCATGATGATGGTGCGTCCCTGCTCGATCAACTTCTCGAATATCTCGAAGATGGTTTCAGCGGTGAGGGTATCCAGGCTGCCGGTGGGCTCATCCGCGACGATGATGGGTGGGTCATTGGCAAGGGAACGGGCGATAGCAACACGCTGTTTCTGCCCACCCGAGATGTAAGCTGGCAGCTTGTAGGCGTGATCTTCCAATTCCACCAGTTTGAGTAACTCGATGGCGCGCTCCTTGCTGAAACGCCGCTTATAATTACCGCTGAAATCCACTGGAAGCATGATGTTCTCCACCAGGCTGAGCATGGGCAACAGCTGAAAAGACTGGTGGATGATACCCACATTGCACCCGCGCCACACAGCCAGGGAGTTCTCACTTAGATTATGAATGGAGGTGTTCTTTCCATCTGGTGCATTGAAAATCACCTCGCCGGAAGAGATCATGTCTGCCCCAGTGATCATGTTGAGCAGCGTTGTCTTACCCGCCCCCGACTTGCCAATCACACCCACAAATTCTCCTGCATAAATATCAGCCGTGATGCCCCTGAGCGCGGGGAAATCACCTGCGGCAGTTTTATATACCTTGACCACCTGGCTTAACTGGATGAGAAGCCTGTGGTTATTAGCCGGGCGTGATGAAGAGGAAGAAAAGAGTTTATCCATCGAAACCGAAAGTTAAATGAAAGGGTCACTACTTTAAAGGCGGGTGATTGTACCACAGCAGGAGGTTTTGAATCCTTATATTCACATTAAAGAGCTTCGGATGCTACCCTTGCAATTGTAGAAAGCAGGGACGTGAACAACACGCTTCAACCTTCTTCACCACACCTAATCTAGGCAGGCGACATACACTGCCCGGAAGAATTAAACTCAAAAAGTAGGTTTACCTCCCATTGATTATCCAACCACTGGCACGCATTCAACCAGCGGGTAACCCGCATGTATTTGTAATCGGTTACAAAATTCGTGCACACACCCACTGAGGTTGCATTTTTAATGCCTGCACCGTTAAATTAAGTGCTGGGTGTAACTGATAAAACTCTAATGTAATTAGAACATATGTTCTGGTATAATCAGAATATGGACACATACACTTACCTCCCTCTGAATCATGGTAGGAATATGGACGGTTCTCTTCAGCTTTCTCCCCGCCAGCTTCACCTGGTGCTGGCGCCACACCGAGCCCAGCGCCAGATGATGACCGTCCTGACTGCACGCCTGGCGGTGACTGGCCAGGTGCGGCTGGTGGATGCTGGGAACTGCTTTGATGGTTACGGGCTGGCACGCCAGCTGCGCCAGCAAACGTCTTACTGGCAGGCAGCGCTGGAACGGGTGAGTGTGGCACGCGCCTTCACCTGCTACCAGGTGGAAACGCTGTTGACGGAGTCGGTCTCAGGCTTCTCGCCCGTCTTGGTACTGAACCTGCTGGATACCTTTTATGATGAAAACGTGAAGCTTTCGGAGCGGCTGCGCCTGTTGGAAGTAAGCCTGGCAGAGCTACGGCGGTTATGCCGGGCAGCTTCGGTGGCGGTGAGCGCCAGTTTGCCGGCTCGCGGCCAACCGGGAGAATTGCTTGAAATATTGGCTGGTGCAGCCGGACAGGTATGGAGCTTTGAAGAGCCGCAACCTGCCGAGCCATTGCGCCTGTTTTAAGGAGGTTTTTTATGGGACGTACACTTCCATCTGTTACGCAAGTCTTTCTGCACGAGCAGGAGTCTTTCCTGCGTTTCCGGCGCGCCCTGCGGCGCAGTGACCAGAAAGCGCTGGATGACCTCTTCGCAGCTGCCCACAAACACCTGGCAGCTGCGGCTTATGCCTCACATGCCTTGCCTTTTGAGATCTTCCTGCTTTCGATGCTACTGGAAGAACACAAGCAGGTGCTGCGCATGCGTTACCTGCTGAACCCCAGTGATGCGGCTGCCCTGGAACAACTGGAGCAGGGCGATTCCACAGCCTACCTCGATTCGCTCGCTGCTGCCGTGGATGCGGTTAACCCTGCCCTGCTTCACGTGCCGGAGGATCCAGGATCTGCAGACCCGGTGGAGCCCGAGCCCCCAGCCCCACCTCCTGACCTGATCAACTCGCATGATTGAGCTCAAAGGCTGGCTGCTGGACCTGTTCGCTGACACGCAGAGCGGGATTGTACTCTGGCTGGTTGGCGAGGATGGACTGCGCCATCGCCTGACCCAGGATTTTCCTATCACCTTTTATGCAGCTGGCGAGACGAGGCGTTTGCGACAATTGTGGCGCTTCCTGCAGACCCAGCCGGAAAAGGTGGAGCTGAAGCGTACTGAACGGCGGGATATCTTTTTACCTCGACCAGTGGAGGTGCTGGAAGCCCAGCTGGCTCAAACAGCTGCCCAACCTTACCTTTTCCAACGAGTGGCCCGCGAATTCCCTGAGCTACCCTATTATGATGCTGACCTGCCCATCACCACGCGCCACGCGGCTATCTACAATACATTTCCGCTGGTGCATTGCCAGATCGAAGCCGACGAGCAAAGCCGGGTGCAAGCTCTGAAGGTGCTGGATACACCCTGGGAGCTGGATCCACCTGCGCCTCCTCTGCGCCTGTTGGCCATCGAGCCAGACATCGACCCGGCGCATGCCGAACCCAGGGCTCTGTACGTTCGCTCCATGAGCGTTTCCTACCGCCTCAGCCTGGAACATCCCCGCCCGCTGCTGATCAACCTGCGGGCTATTCTCCAGCGCCAGGATCCGGACGTGCTGATGACAGCCTGGGGCGACACCTGGCTGCTGCCTTACCTGATTGACCTGGCTGAACAATGGCATATCCCGCTGCCGTTGAATCGTGAGCCGGGCAGGGAGGTCATCCGGAAGGATGAACGTAGCTACCAGGCATATGGGCAGGTGATCTACCGCGGTAGGCAGGTGCACCTGTTTGGGCGCTGGCACATCGATGGCTGTAACGCGATGCTGTTCCATGAGTACGGGCTGGAGGGGATATATGAGCTGGCCCGTGTAACCGCCCTGGCGGGGCAGGTGGTGGCACGCGTTTCGCCGGGCAGTGGCATCTCTGCCATGCAGATGGTGACCGCACTGCGCCTGGGGATTATGGTGCCCTGGCACAAGCAGCAAGCTGAACGCCCGAAAAGTGCCCTCGAGATGATGCAGGCTGACCAGGGAGGCCTGGTCTACCAGCCACTGATTGGCTTGCACCGCGATGTGGCAGAGGTGGACTTCATTTCGATGTACCCAAGCATCATGCGCCACTTTAATATCTCTCCCGAGACGGTGGCAGATCCGAATGCAAAGGGGCGCGACCAGTACGCCCGGTTGGAGAGGGTTTCAGAGCTGGGTTTGTGGATCGACCAGGACACCTCAGGCCTGATCCCTCAGACATTGGCACCGCTGCTGGATAAACGCCTGGAACTCAAGCTGCGCCTGGCAGAGTTACCCGCCTGGGACCCGCGTCGCCAGACCTACCAGGCTCAGGCTACGGCGCACAAATGGTTGCTGGTGACCTGCTTTGGCTACCTGGGTTACAAGAACGCCCGTTTTGGGCGTATCGAAGCCCATGAGGCGGTCACTGCATACGGGCGCGAGATGCTGTTGCGCGCCAAGGAGGCTGCTGAGGATTTGGGTTTCACTGTGCTGCATATGTACGTGGATGGCTTGTGGGTGAAAAAGAAGGGGCTGGCGGACGTGCCGTCGTTCCAGCCGCTGCTGGAGGAGATCACCACCCGCACCGGTCTGCCAATTGCCCTGGATGGGATCTACCGCTGGGTGGCGTTCCTTCCCTCGCGCCTGGACGAGCGCGTGCCGGTTCCCAACCGTTATTTTGGTGTCTTTCAGGATGGCAGTTTAAAAATGCGCGGTATTGAGACCCGACGCCACGATACCCCGGTTTGGGTATCGAATGCGCAAAGGGAGATCATCGATATCCTGGTGCAGTCCTCCAATGTGGAGGATCGCTCCACCTACCTGCCAAGGATATTAAAGTCGCTACGCAGAGCGTTGAGCAAGTTGCGTACTTATGGGGTGGGTGTGGAAGATCTATTGGTCTCGCAAACATTGAGCCGCGAGCTGTCGGAATACCGAACACCTTCACCAGCAGCACGGGCGGCGGCACAGCTGGCCGCGGTGGGTAAACACCTCCGTCCGGGGCAACGGGTGCGCTTTGTGTACACGCTGGGTGAGCCGGGAGTGCAAGCCTGGGATCTGCCGCAACCACCTGAATTGCGCAGCATTGACCAGGAGCGCTACCGCGTGCTATTGTTCCGCGCTGCAGCCACCATCCTGCAGCCGTTTGGAGTGCAGGAGGAGGATTTGAAAACCCGTGTGTTAGCTAATGCGATGGATGTGACCTTTTTTTCTCCGATGTATCTGAAGGGATAAGTGCACAAGCAAGCATCGAGATGAACGCCCTGTCATTCAAAAGAGTATCCCCTGCAGATTATTTCGCAGCTAAAGCTTCGATGATTTTCACACATCCCCCATCACGCAAATATCTGGCATGGTCACTGATATTCTCAAATAATCTTCCAACAATTTTTGAGCACTCGAATTCAAAGTCGGTGCTATTTAAAAACCTTTCAATTGTATCGGCAATCCATGCTTGGATAACCTTGTAATCGACTTGTTCCTTACGGCCGTTCATTCCAAGGATCCAGATTGCTGCTCCTAATGCCCCACAGGCACCCCCGCTTAAACCAATACCTCCTGCAAATCCTGCTGCCATTACCGTATGCATCTCAGATACGCCCATCTTTTGCGCCAACATTGCTGCGCAACTTACCGGTGGGGTAGGCGCTTCGATAACTTTTTCAGAAAGCGCTGAATTTATCTCCCTGTACACATCCGGGGCATATTCAGCAGCCATGCGGAAGCAGCCAATAGGTCCGCCTTTTACAATAAACTTTAGTACCGGCAGCACATCACTTTTTCCCTTCATATTTAAATCAGTGATTTCGTCGCAATTAATTTCATTATTAGTGTGACCGCGAAAGGATTGTACAAGCCTTTGTGCTGCCATCATTGCCCCGGTTTCAGCTATTGGACCAGGGCCAAGAAGTCGATACGCTTATGCCCCGGCAGCGAGCGTTGCTCCCCAAAGCATACCGCACTGATAGCCATACATCATAATTCCACCGGCAAGGGAAGCGGTGGCTTCCTCCTCGAGCTTCAACGGGTGATCGAATGAGCCATCGACGACGCTCATAATTGCTTCCGATCAGGTCCCCTCCTTTAGAAATGTAAGGATTGTCCCTTTCGAAGTAATCGTACTATTTGCTCTGTTAGTCATCTTCGTTCTCCTTTGTGTGCGTTTACATCCTGAGGTCTTAAGCAATGAAGCGAAATAGTGGACAAGCAGCCCGTCCTACTTATTTAAATTCACGAATATCAAGTGGACCGCATTTTATATCTACATTCGCATGAATGAGCATGCTCTAAGGGCTGGGTGTATTGGTTACTTTCCATATCTATAACAGTAAATTGTCTTTCTGGTGTGGAAAATATTACCAGATGGCATAATTCTGCCTGTAAGATATTTATTTAAAGCACACCCGTTCCATCTCAAATTCGCCAAGATAATGCCCATAATCTTATCATGGTGTGAGGCCTCCTGCCCTACACTATCGTATAATGCTGGGCATCTGCTGAGCATCAACATCCATCATTCTGTAATTATGAGAGTATCTTACCTTTATGAATTGTTTCTTGCATGTCAGGTAGAAATTCCACCGGTTCGATCCGTTTTCTATTGTATACTTGCCATTAGATATTTTATGCTGTCATGTATTCCACCTGGTGGGCAGTTCATTCTATATATTTATTAATGATAATTTAGTTATAATATATCGATAAATAAGGTAAAATAACCCATCTTAAAGGAGGCAACTATGAAACTTTATGTCGGTCAGACAGCACCAGATTTTACGCTTCCGTCTCATTTGGATAAGGATGTCAAGCTGAGTGATTATCTCGGTAAAAATGTCGTGCTTGTGTTTTTCCCAAAGGCGTGGACACCCATATGAACAGGCCAGATCCCGTCGTATGAAGCCGACACCGGCAAATTCGCGGGATTGGATGCCCAGGTTCTGGGCGTAAGCATCGATCATGTTCCCTGCCTGCAAGCATGGGCAGAATCCCTGGGAGGGATAAATTACCCTCTGATGAGTGATTTTTGGCCGCATGGTAAGATAGCCAGCCTGTATGGTGTCTTTCGTGAGACCGAGGGAGATTCTGAGCGCGCCATCTTCGTCATCGATAAACGCGGTATTATCCGCTATATCGATATCCATGATATCGATCATCAACCCGATAATGACGTCGTGCTGGAAGTTTTACGCCGGGTCGACCCGGAAGCTGCTTTACGCAGCCCGGCACTTCCACCGATTAAACCGGAAGAAATCCGCCTCCCCCATGGAGGCGTCGTCATGTACTGCACCCGCTGGTGCCCTGGTTGCAGGAGAGCACGGGCCTGGTTCCAGACAAATAAAATCGACTATATTGAGGTGGATATTGATGTGACACCTGGTGCAGCGGATCAGCTGAAGCAATGGGCGAAGGGCACCCGTACGACACCGACCTTTGATATCGAAGGCACCATCCTGGTGGGTTTTGATGAGAAGAAAGTCGAACAAGCCATCCACGAAAAGATCAAAAAATGAGCTAGCAACCCGGAAGTATTCAACTTCCGGGTTAGTTATTAAAATGGATGTTAAAGAATGGCAATAGAATTTGTTGTATCGGTATTGATTCCAGCTTCTCCACAGGAAATCTATACTGCCTGGTTAAGCTCGGAAGGACATTCTCAAATGACGGGTGGTTTAGCCACCGTGTCGGCAGAGGTGGGGGGTGAATTCGATGCCTGGGATGGTTACATTCGAGGTAGAAATCTTGAGCTGGACTATGGCAAGCGTATTGTACAGTCTTGGCGAACCGTTGAGTTCGAGGAGGATGAGGCGGATTCGCGTATAGAAATCACCCTGGAGTCGTATGGAGATCAGACGAAACTTTATTTAAAACACACAGGACTACCACCCCATGGAGGGCAATATGAGCAAGGCTGGGTGGACAATTACTTCGAACCAATGAGAGAATACTTTGGAGGTTTAAAAACTCATAACCTGGGTTGATTGATATCGGGTTATGTCGATTTTTTTGCCTCAGCCTGGGCTGCTTCAACCCCTGTGTTACGGGTGAATTTATAGCTGCAACCCATTAGGGCACTTTCAATAGCGCTGATGGACACCAGAATATCCGCCAGGGTAGCAGCACCCATGTGACCGATGCGGAAGTATTCGGTACGGATGGCAGGATGCAAGCCTCCAGCCAAGGTGACGCCTGCTTTTAAAACAGCTGCCAGGAAATCGATTCCATTCACCCCGTGAGGGTAGCGCGGGGCTGTCAGGGTATGGGCAGAAAACTCCGCTAACAATGGCACCTGGCTCAAACCAAGCGCCTGTATGCCTGCTTTGCACGCCCGACTGATGGTGATATGGCGAGCGTATCGTTTTGTCATGCCCTCTGCCAGGATCTGCCCGAGGCTCACATTAAGAGCAAAAATTAAATTTACTGGTGGTGTGCCAAAGTAGCCTGGTTTGCGAGCCTCATAAGACTGCATGATGGGCAGCCAATTGGTCCAATCGGCATAATAGTTGAGCACCGGGGCGTTCCTGTTATGAAATTTCTGCATGGCACGTAGACCGATCATCAGCAAGGCCAGCCCTGGCGGAACACCGATTGCCTTCTGTGAGGCAGTGAGGACCAGGTCAATCCCCCAGGCATCCATTTTTAACTCCTCCCCAGCCACTGAACAAACCCCATCTACGATCACAAGCAGCCCATACTGCCGTCCTAGGGCAGAGATTTGTTGCACTTCCGCCAAAACTGCCGTGGACGTATCCACATGCGTAATGGTCATAAGCTGGTAGGTATCGGATTCCAGGGCTGATTTGACCCGCTTTAAATCGGGGCGACCACCCACTGGGGCAGGGAGGACCGTTACCTGAGCACCATAACGCTGAAGGATGGTGGCGAAGCGTTCGGAGAAGTACCCGGTATTGACCACCAGGGCTTTATCCCCAGGCTCCACCAGGTTGGCAGCAGCACAATCCATTGCCAGGGTGCCCGAACCAGCCAAAACCAGCGGTTGGCCGGATGGGCTTTCAAACACCTGGCGCAGCTGTCGCAGAGAATCCCCGAAAGCTTCGATAAAAGACGGAGCCATGTGACTGGTGGTGGGCTCTCCCAATGCAGTGAGCACTGCAGGCTCAAATTCGATGGGACCGGGAATCATGAGCAGGGTTTGATTTTTCATGCATGTACTCCGTTGATCGATGATTGGATTGATTCTTGGATATTGACTAAATCACCATCGATTCGTATCAGGCTTCCGGGGGTGATTATATGAATGGGTAATTGATCCACGCAGGGGATCTCGGCAATGATGCAGCCCACCGCGATGATGGTTTCACATTCAATATTGAGGATGGCAATTGGGGCATGTCCATTCATCTTCAGGCGGTAGAGGGTATAGGAACCGACCGTGGAGCCCTTGCCTGTGGGGAAGACCAGCACCTTGCCAGTGATGCTCTGCCCTTCCAGGGTGTGCCCACGCTCTACCACTGCCCCTGTTTCAGGGTCCACACCACCAAAGAAGGAGATGGGCTGTGTGGTAACCAGGGCTTCACCCTGAGCAGTACCGTGAAATATGCTACGCCCGTGGAGTATCACTGCAATGCCTGCCTGACCACTTCTTCAAAGGGGAGGATAACTGTCTTGAACTTGTGTTTGGAAGCAGCGTAATAACAGGCTTTAGCGCTATCTGTCGCCATGGTGGTGAAGCGTCCCTGGATGGGAGCCACGACACAACAGGTATCTGCGGCAAATTTAGCCCCGGCGGCCTCGATGACCAGGGTGTAGCCCAACTGGTCAGCGATTTGCCTGGTTGCCCGGGCGGTGGTAATCCAGAACTCCTTTTTCACCTGCCTGCCTTCCAACAGATGAGCTATCTGCTCGATCTCGTGTATACTCAAATGCGGACAGCCCAGGCTGACGAAGTCCACTTCCGCATCGCCTGCATCGCTAAGGGAATGAATGGCAGCCCCCAAGTCGGCCTGGCTGATATTAACAATCCTGTCAGGGTGAGTAAAAGATGCCGCTTCAGGGGTGATTCCCTGCATGTGGAAGAGCGCCGCACCTCCGAAGGTTGCCAGGCTGGCGCAGAAGGATTTTAAGTTCTCGAGTGTGGCGGACTGCACACCCTGAATATATGGAATACCCTTTGCGGCTTGTAGGTGTTCTCCGATCACCTTTCCCAACGCTCCAAAATCACTTGTTTCTTGCAAATTGGCAGTGACCTGGAAGGTCACGCTTGGGTGGCGATTTTTAGATAGGTGAAAGCCGTATTCAGGCGTGAGACCGGTGAGGGCGGAGGCCAGGGCTGAGGGTCCCCCCTCCCGGTTGGTGCATGCACCCAGACATGAGTTGGCATAACACACCGCCGAACTTTCCGACCAGGCGATGTGCTCACCATAATTTGGAAGATTGCCAATCAGATACGGGGTGCAGGTGCAGGTTGTGGTCACACCCATCCTGGAGAAGGCTTCCAATACCCGACCCTGTTTCTCGGCAAAATCTGGGTCGATGCCCAGGTTAGGCCAGTTTTCGATGTCCATACCGGCGGGATTGAGGGTGGTGAGCACACGCGCTTTGCCACCCCCATCTGCCATCTCGGTGAGGAATTGAAGTCCGGCTTCGCCCAGGTTATCGTAACTCACCCCGGCGATCTGCACGCTTGACACCGGGATCATGCGCTCAGCGCCATATATCTCACCCAGCGCGACCAGGATTTG
>Ga0154666_1003_pt1 | contig 22876 bp, 18 predicted proteins | sample Rifle2008BG13ft_FD_116095 | JGI IMG/M metagenome (GOLD analysis project Ga0154666, IMG submission 116095) | Chloroflexi bacterium RBG_13_50_21 | reverse complement strand
GGACATACTCCACGCTGATCAATTCTGGTTGGATTCCTTCACTCTGCAGGTGATCCACCAACGTCTCATATACACTCAATTTCATTTCCATATCCTGGTCTTCCTGTCCAAAAAATACTTCCCAGCCATTGGGGTCATTCCATCCCAACCCGTGCTCGCTGTCATACACCAGTAAAGTATCCGCAGGCATCTTTGCGCCAAGTGCTACGATGGCTGAAACCAGTTTTGGTGAGAGGCTGATATTGGGCACGGTGCTTGTGGTTGGGTAAGACAATCCTGTTGGCAGGTTCTGTAGATCGTTCGTGGAGGGTGAGGATGTAAAGCCTGGTGGTGTACCTCGCCCTTCCACCCTCACTAAGGAGCTCTCAGGATTGCCTCTCGGGGGGAATGCTACACCTTGCTCATCCACCCAAACCTCACTCCCATCTTGAGTCCAGGCAATGAGCGGCTCTCGTTCAACCACTGCAACTTTAATGTTGGCGGGCAGATTTACCCTTACTGAGATTTTTTCCAATTCAGGGAATGCTTGCTGGAGAATTTCCTCCAACCGTTGTGGATTTATACTAAAAATAGAAGCACCAAAGGTACCCATAACGGTATTCAAATCAGCAACAGTCAAACGCTTTAACCCTTCAGCTTCTACTGTTTTAATTTGGAATACTGGTGCTTTCCAAATTAAGAACAGGCTGGCAGACATCATTAAGACTAAAAGTAACGATACTGCTCTCCAGCCAAAGTGGATGAACGGGATAGATGGCAAGCGAATCTCTGCACCTTGCATTTTTAAGGGCACGTCGAAACGGCGCCTGGGAGCTTTCTGCTTATGTAGTCTCGAGGTAGCCACCCTCCCGAATGCCATTCCACCCATTCCTCCACGCACCATGACCGGAGGAACAGTCTCAGAACGCGTCTCATATACCCTGCGGTTTTTGCGTGGAATAAATGAATGGTTTGCGTTGCTTTTTCGCTGTGTTTCAGCATGCGATGTTGCCTCATAATGAGCTTCGCTGCGCGGGGTTTCTGATTTACGACGTGCATGTTGATTGGCTAATAAAGCACCAGATAAGAACATTCTCCGGTTGGTTTTATCATGTTCAGAATTTTGTTCTCTGCGTCCCAATTTGGAACTCAGCTTACCTTGGATGGACTGGATGGAAGGTGAATGAAGATTGATACGGGTTGCAGCAAATCGCTCCCTGACAGATGGCCCGATTCGCCGTGGTGAACGTTGGCGCGCCGTGTTTCGTCGGCTCGATCCCGCCCCATTTTGAGCGGATACGCCCGATGGCTGCTCCCGCTTTAGCTTTCTCTGCCGAGCCCTGCTTAGCTCTCTATTCGTTCCTTGCCGGTTTACATCATTTTCCATCTTTGTCATAATTCATCTCACATACCGGTATTCTGTAACATTGCCCTCAGCTTTACGTTGCATTGCCAGCTCAATCAAACGATCCACAAGCTTTGGATAGGGCAAACCACAGGCTTCCCAAAGCTTTGGATACATGCTTATGCTCGTAAACCCTGGGATGGTGTTCAATTCATTCAAATAAAGCTCGTTCCGATCCCGGTCCAGTAGAAAATCAACGCGTGCCATTCCCTGGCAATCGATGGCTTTAAATGCCCTCACCGCAAGCTGTCGCGCCAGTTCAGAAACAGCCTCTGGGATGGGAGCGGGGATTAATAATTCCGATGCATTGTCCACATATTTCGCCTCATAGGAGTAATACTCGCGGCTGGGTATGATCTCCCCAGGGATGGAAGCTTCAGGGTCATCATTCCCAAGCACACTCACTTCTATCTCCCGCGCATTTACGCCTCGCTGGATCAAAATACGCCGGTCGTACCTGGCAGCATCCATGAGCCCCTCCAGCAAATCTGCCCGGTTATGGCATTTACACACACCCACGGATGAGCCTAAGTTAGCTGGTTTTGTAAAAAGCGGGTAAGGTGCCATTTTCTCAGCACGGGTGATGATCTCATCCATGTATTTTGCCAGGTCACCGCGTAAGATAACCATAGTTTCGAGAACGGGAATCTGGTTTGCCTGCATCACACTCTGAAATACACCTTTATCCATGCCAACGGAGGAACCAATCACACCCGCTCCGACGTACGCCACGTCAGCCAGATCCAATAATCCTTGCAAGGTGCCATCTTCACCGAAAGTCCCATGTAAAACAGGAAATACGACATCCAGGTAGTTCAACAGCTCGAGCAAATTTCCCGATGCTGTTTTTCGAATGCTGTACAAGCCTGGCCATACTGGATCGGGTAGCAAAGCAGCAATCTGCAGCTGCTCTAACTGTCCTTTTTCCATGGCTTCTAACACCTTCTGGCCGGTCAGCCATGCACCCTCATGAGAAATTCCAATTTGGATCACATCATAACGGTTGGGGTCGAGCACGCCCAATACAGAGCGCGCTGACATCAGCGACACCTCATACTCACCCGAGCGCCCGCCAAAGATGACTCCAACGCGTAGCTTTCGATCCAACTCCATGTTCATATGCTCTGACCTGGCCAATCGCCTACTAATTCAATTTCAAGTTCCAATTCCACGCCAAATTTATCCATTACTTTTTGTTGTGCCAACCTGATCAATGCAAGATAATCGCTGGCTGAGGCACTGTGTTGATTAATAAAAAAATTAGCATGTTTTTGGCTGATCTCAACTTTACCAAGCGCCATACCTTTCAAGCCTGCCGCCTCGATTAACCTCCCGGCATGGTCGCCAGGGGGATTCTTGAAAATCGAACCCAGGGATGCCCCAGACGGCTGCGAATTGTGCCGCATTATCTTGTATTCATCCATCTTCGCCTGCACGAGTTCGGGTGTGCTGGCGATTAGCTTCAATTCTGCTGACAGGATCACCTCCCGACCAGGCTGACGTTTGATAATACTGTTCCGATATGCATACTCAAATTGATCTACACACCATTTCTCCTGCAAAATTTTGTGATGATCTCCGTGATTTATTTGTCTATGGTGCAAGATTTCTGCCATTAGTAAGTTGCCAGACATGTCTGCACCATGTGCGCCGGCATTTCCATATATCGCGCCGCCTATGGTCCCGGGTATGCCACCTGCCCATTCCAATCCAGCCAACCCATATACAGCAGCGTGGCGTGCCAGATAACCAAGGTTAGCACCCGATTCAATCCAGACTGTCGGTGGCTGCATTTGTTTGTTGAAAAGGATTTTCTTCGCCCGGTTTACAACCACCACCTGGTGCACACCGTTTTCTGAAACTAAAACATTTGAGCCGCTGCCCAGGATGATAAAGGGTATCTCCTTTTTCCATAACAAAATGACCATCTCTGCCAGCTCATAGGATGAATTGGCTGTGATCACAACATCCGCTTTACCTCCAATGCGTGCAGCGGTGTACCGCTTGAGGGATACTTCCACCTGCAAGCTATCACCGAACGTGTCCCGGAGTAATTGAATGTCTGATTGAGCAACCATCATATAATTCCTTGTTATAGATTACATTTTTTTGACGAAATCAATCAGATAGCGGATCAACCTGGGAGAATGAAGTGGATCCTGACACATTACCTCAAGCTCCTGTTTGGAAAATTCACTCTTCTTCCTGGTAAAAGGTTTCAGAAAAAGTGATAGATATGGTTCCATGTCAGCATCGTATGGTGGCGGGCTCACCCTGTTGGGAGAATAGCCATGTCCCGTCGTTCTCATCGAATTATTCACTTGTATTACTCCCTTCTTTTATTTGTGCCAATACGCGGGTGCTGATTTGGTCAGCATCCCCAGCAGATAAGACGATCAACACATCTCCGTATCCCAACTGGTCAACCAGCAATTTTGTTGCCTGAGAAAAATCCGCAATATATTGGGTGTCTGGAAAGGTCATTGCAGCAACAACTTGCTGCGATGAGAAACCATCCACAGGCGGCTGTTCACGAGCTGCATAAATCGCTGTGACCAATACGTGATCTGCTTGTTCAAAGGCAGCCACAAAATCATCGAACAGCAATCGGGTACGTGAATATGTATGCGGCTGCCAAACCACCCAAAGCCTGCTTTTCGGGTACCGTGTTCGAGCCGCAGATAATGTCGCCCGAATCTCTGTAGGGTGATGGGCATAATCATCGATGATTGTGATTCCATTGATCTCGCCACGTACCTCAAATCGCCTACCTGTACCGCGAAACTCGGATAACGCCTGGGTGGCCTGGTCAATGGACAGCTGCATTTGATGGGCTACAGCCAGTGTGGCAAGTGCATTTTGAACATTATGCTTGCCGGGTACACGTAGATTGATAGGTGAGTGCAGATCGAACTTTTTTCCAGGAAGTGAACAGACTGCGTCAAAGGACATCCCCCCAATTAAATTAGGCACAATCGATTTAGCCATGTAATCGACCTGCTGGTTTGATGAGCCATTATTGGATTGCTGGATGGCATAAGACAACACCCTTTGGCCACGTGACCTGGCGATTTGACCCAATCTGGCAGCTCCACCATCATTCACATTAACCAGAAGGGTTCCATCGCTACCTACCTGAGCAGCAAACTCAATAAAGGCATTGAAGAAATCCTCAGGCGTCGGGTAGCAATCTGGGTGATCATGCTCAATATTGGTGACCACCGCGATTTTCGGCTTGAGACCAAGGAACATGTGGTCATATTCATCTGCTTCAATCACAAAAGCATGGCCTTTGCCGGCGTGTGCATTGGTGCCAAGATTATTGATAACTCCACCAACAATAAATGTCGGATCCTGCCTCAATGAGGTGAGCACCCACGCGATCATGGCAGTGGTAGTCGTTTTTCCATGCGTTCCTGCCACAGCAATCCCCATCTTCTGTTCTATCAGGCTGGATAAGAATTCGCTGCGTTTGAGCACCTGGATGCCCTGTGTAATAGCGGCTATGACCTCTACATTGTCATCAGGAATGGCTGACGAGCGAACTACCAATTGGGCGCCCTCGATGTTCTCAGCCCGGTGGCCGATCGCCACACGGACGCCCTCTTCCATCAGGCTTTTTGCCAGTGGGGATAGGATTCGATCAGAACCGGTCACCTGGTAACCGCTTTCCAGCAGCACCCGGGCAATGGCTGAGAGACCTGTACCGCCAATTCCAATGAAATGCACCGATTTACGCTCTGTCATAAAAAGACCACAATCACGAAGATAAATGCCAATGCGATGGCAAAATAAATAAGGGGTATGCCCAACCAGGCAGGTGCCATCCAGTTAAGCAGCTTAATGGCTTCCTGCCCCTGTATGGTGCTGGGGTCGGGTGGAATGATATACGAAATCGCCTGGTAATCAGCTTGTGCCAGGAAGTACCAGATCGAGCCTACAATCAAGTAACCGTTCAAAGCTCCCAGGAAGATCCCCAATAAGGAATCCTGAAACCGCTCACGGGCAAAACGTTCCCCACCCACCTTGGGTAGATTAGGGGTTTGATAACCAAAAAAAGTCAGTAAGAGCAGAATCGCCGTACGCATCCAAAATTGTTCTGTGGAGCCTGGTTGAGCAAACGAAGCGGATAATCCTTTCACATAGGTTTCAAGTACGGTGATAATGAATAATGCCAATATCGCGCTGGCCGTCACCATCATCTCCTTCGCCCAACCGCGCATGGCACCAATAATGGCAAATATGACCACAAAACAGATGAAGATAAAATTCAAATAAACCATCACCAGCTCCTAATCGGTCGGATTGGGAACATTTAGTGAACCTGCTTGGTTTGATGCGGCAGCTAGCTCATTGAGCAAGCTGGCAATTCTTGAAGCGCCTGATGGTTGTGCCAGTGCGCCCATGGCCTCAGACATCGCCTTCAGTTGGTTTATATCCGCCAGTAAACCACGTACCTTCGGGATGATCAGTTCTGATAGCTGGGCGTCTTCAATTTGCACTGCGGCACCATGCCGAACCATGTAGCTTGCGTTCATCCGTTGATACCGCCAGGCGTACGGATAAGGCACCAGGATAGCGGGGAGTCCAAAGAGCGGTAACTCGCCCAATGTTGAGGCACCTGCTCGAGTCAATGCCAGGTCAGCCAATTTCATCGCGGCACCAATTTCGTCATATAAAAATGGATATGGTCGGTAGCGGTTAAGCTGCCCCGCAGATAGACCTGCCCGTGATTGCTCTACCATGGGCCAATCCAGCCTGCCGGTGATGTGGATCACCTGTATCTCCTGCAATAACTCGGGGAGTGCTGCTACCAGTGCCTGGTTGATGGAACGCGCACCTCTGCTTCCGCCCAGCACCAATAAGACAGGCAATTGCTCTGTAAATGCGAAAAAATTCCTTGCTTCAACGGTAGTCCACTGGTCTAATCCTGGACGGAGCGGGTAACCTGTGACAACCCTGGATGGATGTTTTGGGAAAAACTGCTTTGATTCCTCAACCGTCAAGGTAATGCAATCACTAAACCGGGCAATCGTCTTAAGCGCCAGACCCGGCTCAATATCCGGTACATACAGCAGGCTTTTCGCACGATGCATCAACCTGGCTGCGAGTGCCATCGGGACCGCTAGATAACCCCCAGTGAAAAACAAAACATCTGGATGGAATTTACGCAAGATACGCCTGGATGAGAAAAATCCTTTTCCCAGCAGACAGAGATTACCTGGCAATGCGCGCCAGCTAACCCCATGCACGCCTGCCGCTGGGATGGTTTCAAAACGCAATCCTTCCCTCTTCACCAGATCTTCCTCCATGCCTCCAGAACCACCCACCCATAACACCTGGAGCTCATCAGCAGGGGATTCCCTGGTTTGTGCCGCCTTCATCGGCACAAGTTCAGGATTCTCGCTCATCATCTGTTTGAGGACTGACAGGGCGGGATACACGCCTCCGCCGGTCCCCCCTGCGCAAATTAACAACCGCATTGAAACCTTTCTCCTCGTTCTGCTTGGTCTTTTCGGATACGCGTGAAATATTTAATAAAATTCCAACGGATGCCATAACAACCAATAAATTAGAACCACCTGCGCTGATAAATGGGAGAGCATTTCCAGCAAACGGCAGCAAACCCACCATCACCAGCATATTTATCAGGGCTTCCAAACTTAACCAAAATGCGAGCCCACCAGCCAGCAGCATTCCCAAACCGTCTGGTGCCTTACGAGCAATGATCCATCCTCGCCACATCAATACCAGGAACAAGCTGACGAGTAAAACCGCTCCCAGCAGCCCCGTCTCTTCTCCAACCACTGCAAAGACACTATCCGTGTGCGGAAATGGGAGACCATTCAGCTTGGTCTGCGATTTGCCTATACCCACACCAATCCAGCCGCCTCGCATAAACGCTTCCAATGATCGTCTGACGTGTTCGGAGTATTGTAGAGGGTCTTTAAGGCCGGCAAGGAAACTATCCATCCGGTCTGGACCTGTAGGAAAAATCCCTGAACGGAGAACGATATACCCAACCAGAAATCCAAGTGCCATCATGAACAGGAATTGTTTCAGCTCTCCACCTGCCAGGAAGAACATCATCGTGCCCAATAAGCCAATGGTAATAACCGCACTCAGGTCAGGTTGCAAGGCGATCAATCCACCCACAATGCCCATGATCACGCCTAAGGGGATCAGTGCCAGATAGATATTTTTAAGCATGTCTCTTCGGTTATGCAGCCAGATTGACAAATAAATCACGATCCCAAATTTTGCCAGCTCGGATGGCTGGATTGAACCTCGGAACAGGCTTCGCACCGAACCCAAACGGGTATCCTGGACGATCAGCACAGCTACAAGTGCAAAAATCGCCACCGCCATGAGCGGTAAGGCAAATTTCTTCCACCAGTGATAATCCATCCAGGCAAGGAATATCATTACCAGGCAACCCAACCCCAACCACCTCAGCTGGCGCATGAAAATATATGCAGGAGAGCCATAAACCTGGTAGGAGTAATCTGCACTGGCAGAGTACACCATCAATATCCCAAATAGAATAAGAGATATCACCGCTAATAATAAAGGCACGTCGAAACTCAGGCGCTTCGGGTGACCTCCTTTTACCGAGCCCTGATTGGAATATTTCGGATCGCCTTTCACATGCACGAAAGATTGCATACCCATCGTTTAAATGCCTCCCCGCGCTGCTCGAAATCGCGGAATTCATCAAAGCTGGTCCCTCCCGGTGAAAGCAGGACGATATCACCTGGTTCCGCTAGCTGGGCTGCCAATTTCACAGCTTGTTCCAAACCTTTACAGAGATCAATTGAATAGGGACGTGTGGTTGGTTTGGGATCCCCAACACTTTCTGCAATTAAACCAGCAGCCTCCCCGAACAGGATTAAATGCTCCACACGCTGGTGGATTAATCCAGCCAATTCATCCCATGGTAATTTTTTATCCCGTCCTCCAGCCAGGAGCACAATCGGTCTGTACCGGTCGGTGGGAGAATCAAACGAATGGATGGCTGCAGTCACCCGTTCCGGAGCAGTGGCGATTGAATCGTTATACCAATCAACCCCTCGCCAGGAACTCACCCACTCCAGCCGGTGTGGCACACCAGTGAATGTTCGGATTGCTTCCCGCATCGCTCCAACGGGCAGGTTGGCAGCCTGGCTGATTGCACACGCGGCCATAACATTTTCTACATTGTGCCAACCCCGCAGCTGGATATGATCAACCCGCAGGATCTGGGTGGTTTCTTTTCCATCCCATAAACACAGCCATTCACCCTCGATATACACACCCATCATTCCTAACGGAGGAATTTCCATACCAAATGTATATCCCTTTCCTTGGATAATACCCATCAGGTTCCTGGCACCTGGGTCATCAAATCCCAATACAGCCGCACTTTCGCTTGCCTGAAATTCCAATATGCGCCGTTTGGCTGCAACATATGCTTCCATGGATGAATGCCGGTCCAGGTGGTTGGGTGTGATATTCAACACACAGGCAATATCAACCGATCTGGTCATAACCTCCAGTTGAAAGCTTGAAAGCTCCATTACTGCCAGGTCACCAGACTCCATCTGTTCCAACATGGATAACAACGGAACACCGATGTTTCCACCCACCCACACCTTTCGATATAGGGATTTCTCACCGGGAGAATTAATCGTGGTTTCTGCGATTTTCCCAACCAAAGTGGTGGTGGTGGTCTTTCCAGCAGAGCCTGTGATACCAATGGTCTTGCATGGACAGGCTTCCAGAAAAATCTGAGAGTCATTCGAAACAGGGATGCCCCGCCTGACTGCTTCAGCTACAAGCGGTAGATCGAATGGCACGCCACCTGAAGGGCAAACCAGGTCAGCTCCGGCTAGCAAATCCATCGGGTGGCCTCCGCAGGACCAATCGATACGAGCTGAGATCTGCCCATCAAGGTCGCTCAATAACCCTCTTGCATCTTGAAGCTGTTCAGATGGTTTTTGATCATTTATCACCACACGCGCCCCATGTGATCCCAAATAGCGCGCCAGGGCAAGTCCCTGCCTAGCCGCTCCGATCACGATGACACGCTTACCTGTCCAATCCATCATTTCAGCTTCTCTCTACTCGATCCAATCATCCAATCGCAACAGCTGCGCTGATAATCGCAACTAAAAGGCCAATCAGCCAAAAACGTTGTACCACTTGAGTCTCACTCCATCCAATCAATTCAAAATGGTGGTGCAGTGGTGCCATCTTGAATAAACGCTTACCCTTGGTGAGTTTAAAAAAACCTACTTGCAGCACCACGCTGATAATTTCACTTACCGGGATTACCGCAATTAATGGTAATAAAATCCATTGGCCCGTCATCAGGGCAACTACTGCCAAAGTGGCTCCCAATGGTAGTGAACCAACATCACCCATGATCATCAGTGCAGGGTGCACATTGAACCACAAGAAACCGAATAAGGCACCAACCAATGTGAAGGAGAAGCGCGCCAGGTAGAGCTGCCCTTGCATCAGCGCAATCATCCCGAAGACGGCAAAACAGGTAGCGCAGATCAGTCCAGCTAGCCCGTCTAAACCATCGGTAAAATTAACCGCATTTGAAAAACCTACGATCAAAAACGTGGCAATCGGTACATACCAAATTCCTAGCGTGAACACCGCGTTCATCCAGGGCAGATAAATTTGCGGTGCTTGAAGCACATATTGCAATCCGAGAGCGATGACGATTCCAAAAAAGATTTGAAGGATAAATTTTGTGCGTGCCCTCAAGCCACGCTCTTCATTCCGCTTCCCGCGCAGCTTTTTCCAATCATCCACGCCACCTAATAATCCAAATACGATCATGGTTCCTATGGGTAGGAAGATTGAACGTCCCAACAGGGTAAATCCGAGCAATGAAGCGCCATTAAACAGAACCGTGATGAGGAGCACAGGCAGGATAAAAAGCACTCCTCCCATCGTTGGAGTACCCAGTTTGGAGATATGTCCCTGAGGTCCATCGATTCGGATGGTTTCACCAATTTTCAAGGACCGTAATACTCGCAGCAAAGGCTCACCCCAGATGACCGTCAGCATGAAGGAGAATCCAGCCAAGGCTAATGCCAGTGCGCTTTCTCTCATGACTGGTACTCCAATTCCGACACAATGCGATCCATTCTCATCATGTTTGAACCTTTGACCAAGACGACATCATCTGGTTTTAAATCAGGCTTCAGGTATTGGATGGCTTGCTCAACCTGATCCAAGATGATGATTTTTGATGGGGGCAGACCTGCATCCATTGCTGCCTCTGCGATGATACGTCCCCTTTCACCAATGGTTACCAGCTCATCTACCACCTCGGCCGCGCGTATACCGACCATCTGGTGCCCTCGTTGCTCATATTGACCGAGCTCGAGCATATCTCCTAACACCGCAACCTTGCGCCCCTCCAGGTCATTCAGAAGATTGAGTGCTGCCAACATCGATTCGGGGGATGCATTGTAGGTATCATCCAGAATTAATGCGCCGTTTTGAGAATGGACTGCGATCAAGCGTAATTCGTTGCTTGCAGATCGTAAACCGCTGACGATCTCCTGCCAGGTCAATCCATCCACCAGACCAACCGCAGCAGCGCGTAGCACCGTTTGAACGGAGTGTCTCCCTATCAGAGGTACCCTCAATTGTAAGACTTCAGCCGGTCGGTTCTTCTGCTGGCGGTAATGCATCCAAAAGAGGATGCCTTCCAATCCCAAGCTTTCAACGTTATCAGCCCATAGGTCTGCGTTTTCATCCAAACCATAGAAAAAGACATGAGCTTGTGCCTGGTCAGCCATCTTTCGAACCAATGGATCATCATAATTCAGGATGGCAAAACCATCTTTCGGGAGTGCTTGCACCAGCTCAGCTTTGCCCCGCGCAATTTCATTTTGTGAGCCTGCTCGCGAGGCATGTACAGTTCCAATATTTGTCACCACTCCTATATGTGGTATGGCAAGCTCACATAAGAGTTTTATCTCACCAGGGACATAGAAACCCATTTCCAATACTGCCCGTTCATGTTCCTCGGTCAGGCTTAGCATAGTGAGAGGTAATCCGATTTCGTTGTTTAAATTACCCTTGTTCTTTATGGTCTTGAATCGTTGGCTAAGGACCTCAGCCACCACTTCTTTTGTCGTAGACTTGCCGACACTGCCTGTGATTCCGATAACTCCTACATCGAGCTTATTCCGCCAAAATTTTGCCACTTGCTGCAAGGCTTTCAGCGGATCTGCCACCTGAATGCAGAAACACCCTTCAAGGCTGGATAAACGGATATCAAGCTCATCGGATGCTATGGGGTTGCGCAAATCCAGTATTGGGAACTGGCTGCTTAGGTCCCGGCAGATGAGTGCATAACACGCCCCTGCTTGAAAAGCTTCACCGACATAATCATGTCCATCATGATGTTCCCCTGGCAGGGCAATGAATAACGAACCAGGTCCGACCTGACGCGAGTCGATGGCTCCTTCTGTTATTGTAGATGGTGCCATCATCGGGCGAATTCCGGTCAAAGCTTCAAGAACATCAGCCAGGGTTAACATGAATATGCACCTTAATTACCAGTCAGATCATGTAGTACGTCATCCGGTGGAATATCCATCAGTACTACCAGGCGTTCAACCATGTCACGAAAAACGGGTGCTGCTACGACGGAACCCCAAGGCGAGCTTTGGGGTTTTTCAAGCCATACATATACTAAAAATCGGGGATCATCCACCGGACCCCAACCTACGAAGGATGCGTTGGTTTCACTGGTGGAATATCCAGTGGGGGTGGCAATTTCTGCTGTGCCCGTTTTGCCAGCCACCCGATACCCCTCTATCAGAGCATCAGAAGATTCTCCTTCCAGTGATCTGGCAAGTAGCTCAGTCAAGGTGTGTGCAGTTTCTTCTGAAATTGGTTTGCCGATCACCTGGGGTGTGGGAGTGTATTGGAATCCATCCCGGACCATTGACCGCATCACATGTGGCATCATCATCTCCCCCCTGCCATTGGCTACGGATGAAATTGCCATGACCATTTGGATGGGTGTTACTGCGATACCTTGCCCAAATGAGTTAGTCCCTAACTCGGCTTCAAACCAATCCGTATCACCTGGGAGTTTTAACCTACCTGGTGCCTCAGCTGCCAGGTCAATTCCTGTTGTCCTTCCAAAACCGAAATTCTGCATATATTTGTAAAATTGACCTGCTCCCAATTCTGTTGCCACCCAGGTCAGGCAAACATTTAGCGAGTGAGCCAAACAGCCTTGCATATTTTGTGGACCCCAGGCACCCCAATCCCAGTTATGGATAGTGATTCCTCCAATCTGGATCGAGCCAGTATCCACAAATTCTGTATCCAGAGTCACCGCACCATCATCCAGAGCAGCCGCCATGGTTAAGACTTTAAAGACCGATCCTGGCTCATAATCCTGACTGACTGCCCGGTTAAACGGGGTGTTGTCGGTAAATACGTCGGCATAATTCCAAAATTCATTGGGGTTCAAGCGCGGAGTGCTTGCAATGGCAAGCATCTCACCCGTATTCGGATCCATCACCAGGATCACCCCGCCATCCGCACCACTATCAATCAAAGCATTAGCCAGCACATCTTCGGCTGCTGCTTGAATTTCCCGATCGATGGTAAGAACCAGGTCAGCTCCAGCCTTGAGTTGCGGAATTTCAGTCACCTGGTATGGATCCAGTGACATCCATACAGACTGTGGGGCACCCGCTAAAAGGTCATTAAATTCCGCCTCCACGCCAAACATGCCTTTCCCCTCACGGTTGACGAAGCCTAATATATTCGCACCCAACTCGTTCTCTGGATAATAGCGTTGCAGGCGTGGCCGATATACCATTCCATCCAAACTCGGTCGACCAACATCACCGTAATCCACATCCGGCAAGTTGTCATAATTCCGCGCCCAATCCTGCAACTGGGATAATTCTTCAGGTGTAACGAAATCTGCCAGCTGAACATAGGCAGTTCCCGAGATTTCAGCGCGATGGATCACGGAAAAAATATCATCGGAATAACCAGCATAATCATATTCGGGGTGGCTTGATAATACTTTACTCAATGCAAAGGAGAGGGTATCCGCATTTTCGACGTTATCCACCTGTGCACCTACTTCATAAACCAGGGTGCTTCCAGCCAGCAGGCGTCCCCAGCGATCGTAAATATCTCCCCGAGGTGGGTAATAAATGTGTAACGTGCGTGAATATTGCTCCCCCAATGATACAAATTCGCTTCGCTCAGGGCTGAATTGTAATCTCACCAGCTGGATGGTGATCATCGTGCCAGCCAACAAAAAAAGGATAGCTAATAAATTAAAGCGCCAACCGGTCAAAGACTGACCGGCTTTCTCATTCCCAGAATGTGTGATTTCGGGGATCTCATTTGCAGGAGGCTTCCGACGAACACGCCCTGCAGGAACGACATGATCAGCCATATATCTTCTCATGGTCGTGCCTCGCTGATAAACCTGGCGGTTTTTTGCACCTGTTCAGCCACCCATTCAAATAGTGATTCCTTGAATTGTGGGTCGATAGCAGATGCATTCACCACCACGGGTTCTGGAGGAGGAGCAAGGGAAGATGTCTGTCTATCTCTATAACCTGGGACTTTCATATATTCAATATGGTCAGCGTCGATGGGTTCCAGATTGAGATCCTGCACTCGCTCCTGCATCACCTTATAGGATGTAATAATAGCCAGCTGGCTGGTAAGATTGGCAATCCTTTGTTCCAATTCCTCAAGGGGAATAATTTCATCTCCAGCATCATTGGTCAGGTAATGGTATCCATACACACGAACTTGCATTTCCTGGATTTGTCTGCCAATAGCTGCCGCCCGTGCCGTGACATTCAGATAAATCCCGGCAACGATGGCAACACTGACCAGAACAAGCATGATCATCCCAATCATATACATCTGTTTTCGCCAGGGCGCTTGTTCGTAGGCATGGGTGAGTTGTTGTATTGTTTCCATCTGTTTCCCTATCTAAAAACCCGTCCGCTTTTGATTATTTGGAAATGTTCCTTTGTTAATTTCTCAAAATTACTTGAACTACTCAAACCATCATCAAAAGTAAACGGGTTTCTAGTGCAGGCTTGCAAGTCTTATGCCATTTTTCTATCGAATTCCTTATATCCTCTCCGCGATCCGTAACCGTGCACTACGTGATCGGGGATTTTTCCTTATTTCTTCATCCTGTGGACGAACCACCCTTTTTGATAGCTCCCGCAGGGTAGCGGTATGACCACAGGTACATATCGGCTGGCGAGGTGGGCAGATGCAGTCCATACTTTCTTTGTGGATAAACTGCTTTGCCATGCGGTCTTCCAGCGAGTGGAAGGAAATGATCGCCAGCCGCCCACCTGGAGCAAGGGCTTCAAGTGTTTGAGGTAAAACCTCTTCCAGAGCCTCCAGCTCGCTGTTCACCGCGATACGCAACGCCTGAAACGTACGAGTGGCAGGATGTATTCCACTCTTACCACCGCTGGTTACCCCGGAAACCACCTGTACAAGCTGGGTGGTGGTTTGGATCGGCCTCGCCCTCATGATTGCCCGGGCAACCTGTCTGGATCTCCGCTCCTCTCCATAATGGAACAGCAGATCAGCCAGCTCCTTCTCTTCCAGGTTGTTCACCAGGTCAGCTGCACTGACTTTACCCTGTGGATCGAAGCGCATATCCAATGGTGCTTCGGTTTGGAAGGAAAACCCTCTCACCCGTGTATCCAATTGCATTGAGGAGAGTCCCAGATCCAAGAGGATTCCATCCACATGACGCCAACCGAGTTGCACCATCTGTTGTAACAGTGTTCGATACGACGCTCGCACAAGGTAGGCACGATTTCCAAATTCAGCCAGTTTCAGCTTGGCTAAATCGATAGCTTGTGGGTCAACATCCAATCCGAGTAATTGACCATCCGGGCTGCTTGCCTGTAAGATTCCCCAGGCATGCCCACCCGCACCTAGCGTGCAATCAATGTACAACCCTTCCCGGTGAGGTTGCATCGCGTGTATAATTTCATTGTAAAGAACGGGTAGGTGTGTCATCACCTGTTATTTAGGGTTGCAATTTTGCTTTTATTTGCTGGCAACCCAATGTCATTCAGTGCTGGTGGATAGATCGAGTACTTTAAATCGTTCTGTGTTTGCCTCAGCCTGATCCAATGCCTGTTCTTGGAGTGCCCATTCGACGGATGACCAGATTTCAAAATAACTTCCCTGCCCCACCAGGATAGCTTCCTGGTCTGAGGTTAAGCCGGCTTTCTGGCATAAAAAATCTGGGATGAGAATTCGACCAACCTTGTCAACTTCCAAACGATTGGCAGACCCAATGATCAATCTGCGTAATGCTCGTGCCAACGGATCGGTCAAGCTCAATTGATCCAGGCGATGGGAGATAGCTTCAAATGCTTTGGGTGTCAGCACCATCAGGTTTCGATCAAAACCACGCAAGACATATGCACCGTCAACCAATAACTCACGGAAGCGGGCAGGTACTGTCAGGCGATCTTTATTATCAATGCTATGGCGGTACTCACCTAAAAACATATGTTCTAAAATTCCCTTATTTGCACGAAACGCCGGATTCTCCGGCGTTCCCACTTCAACCCACTTTATACCACAATTCACCACAGTATAGTCCAGTATATTCAAAAAATCAAGTATTTTCTACCCCAATTTACCTACCAATTTGAAAGAATAGGAAATATCAATGCCCAAAGAGCTTCTAAAAGACTATCGCCCCCTCTTCGTTGGTTTGGATGCCCTCCTCCCGCTCATGGATGGCACATTCCGTTGTTATACCAACCTGGATAACGCCGCCTCGACGCCCCCATTAAAAGCCGTCCAAGACGCCGTGGACGACTTTTTGGTTTATTACAGTAGTGTCCATCGCGGCACTGGTTTCAAGAGTCAGCTTTCCACCTATGCCTATGAACAAGCGCGCCATATTGTGATGAATTTCGTTGGGGCTGATCCCTCGGACCATACCTGCATCTTTGGTAAGAATACGACAGAAGCGATCAACAAGCTTGCCAGGAGATTTCCATTTGATCCCAAACGCAATATCGTCCTTACCAGTGGGATGGAACATCACTCCAATGACCTGCCCTGGCGGGCAGCCGCACAGGTCATCCACGTAGGGTTAACCCCTGATGGTCAGCTCGATGAAGATGATTTCGATATGCAGCTCACCAGGCATGCTGGTAAGGTTGCCTTGGTTGCAATCACCGGTGCCAGCAATGTGACAGGATACATCACTCCAATTCACCGCCTGGCTCAGAAAGCGCATGCTGTAGGAGCGCTTTTGCTGGTGGATTGCGCTCAGCTTGCTCCGCATCGAAAAATTGATATGCTCCCACTGGACCATCCTGAACATCTCGATTTCATCACCATCTCAGCCCATAAGATGTACGCTCCATTTGGCACAGGTGCACTCATTGGGCGTAAGGATATTTTCGAGCATGGTGATCCGGACATGACTGGAGGCGGCACGGTGGAGATCGTCACCCTGGATAATGTGGTCTGGTCTGGACCACCCGAACGAGAAGAAGCCGGCAGCCCGAACACAGTCGGTGCGGTAGCTCTGGCGACCGCCATCCGCCAGCTTGAGAATGTGGGCATGTCTGAAGTAGCACACCACGAAGCGATTCTGACCCGTTATACCTTGGATGGATTGAGACGGATCCAAAGTGTTAAAGTTTTTGGTGACAATGATCCTTCGAATACAGATCATCGCCTGGGAGTAATCTCTATCCAACTTGAACATGTACCGCATTTCCTGGCAGCTGCAATCCTGGGTAATGAATTTGGAATCGGTGTGCGCAGTGGCTGTTTCTGTGCCCACCCCTATATCCTTCACTTGTTGGGGTTATCCAAAGAAGAAGCTGCTGATGTGCGCCGAAGCATGTTGGCAGGTGACCGGTCTGAAATGCCGGGATTAATTCGGGCGTCTTTCGGATTGTACAACACCCTCGAAGATGTGGACACCTTAGTAAATGCATTAAATCGAATTGTAGAGGGTGATTACCAGGGACATTATGTCCAGAATAGAGCTTCCGGTGAGTATTCCCCACTTGGCTGGCAGCCGGATCTATCCGCATATTTCAAGTTATAGTCCTCTAAAATAAGCTCCACCCCCAAATACAAAGATTTGGGGGTGGCAGGATGGATTGATTTCCTCCTTAGCTCGTGCCTACCGGCTGGCTGCGTCCATCACCGCCACGGCAGCGATATTGACGATGTTACGCACATCATCACCAGTCTGCAGGACATGGATGGGTGCACCTATCCCCAACAGGATAGGGCCGATCGCCTGGGCATTCCCAAGCCGCGCCACCAACTTATAGGCAATATTAGCGGCTTCAAGGGATGGAAAGACCAGCACATTGGCATCCCGAACCTGGCTAAATGGGTACCTCGCATCGATCAGCTCAGGCACAACCGCTGTATCGGCTTGCATTTCACCATCCACGGGGAAATCCGCCCCGCGTTGGCGAATAATATTCACCGCTTGCCGAACTTTATCCGATAGTGGATGAGGCGTACTGCCAAAATTGGAGAAGGAAAGCAGCGCTACTCTGGGCTCAATCTCAAGCTGGCAGGCAAAATCCGCGGCCAGGAAGGCAATATCTGCCAGGTCTTCTGCGCTGGGATCAATATTCACAGTTGCATCCGTGAAAATATAAGTACGTTTCCCAACAATCATGACATACACTCCGGCAGCAATCCGTTTCCCGGGTTGGGTATGGTGAATTCGCAGAGCCGGGCGAATTACATCCGGATAATCGAAAGTCAGTCCGGATACAGATGCGTCTGCATCTCCCATCTTCACCATCATGGCTGTGAAAACATTGGGCTCCAGGATTCTACGGCGGGCATGCCAGATGGTCACACCATGTCGCTGTCGCATCTTGCTGTAAGTTTCGGCATAACTATCCAGGCCATTGAAATTCTCAGGGTCTACAATCAATATTTCATCGCTCAAACCCAATCCTTCCAGCTTACCTCGGATGATCCCTTCTCGACCAACCAGGATGGGGATGCCAATACCTTCATCCAAAATCTGTGCTGCTGCGCGGATTATTTTTGTCTCCTCTCCTTCAGCGAAGGCAATGCGTTTTTTTGGCCTGGCAGCTTTGGCTTTGCTCATGATGAAGTACCGTACCTGTTCGCCCATCCCTTGTCGATATGCCAGCTGCCGCCGGTATTCGTCCAGGTCAATCGATTTGCGCGCCACACCAGATTCCATGGCCGCCCTGGCAACTGCGGGTGATTCCCACAACATCACACGTGGATCCAACGGCTTGGGGATGATGTAATCCGGTCCAAATTTTAGTGCGTCCAATCCATAAGCGCGTAAGACATTATCAGGCACATCCTCCTTGGTGAGAGATGCCAGCGCTTTTGATGCTGCCACCTTCATTTCCTCATTGATAGCCTTAGCGCGCACATCCAAAGCCCCGCGAAATATAAATGGGAATCCAAGCACATTGTTAATCTGGTTGGGATAATCAGACCGCCCAGTGGCGACAATTGCATCCGGCCGGGCTTCCTTCGCCAGCTCATACTTGATCTCGGGGTCAGGATTTGCCATTGCGAATATCAACGGTCGCTCTGCCATGGTCTTAACCATATCGGCCGTGAGAATATCCGCCACCGATAGACCGTAGAAGACATCCGCATCGCGAACTGCATCTGCCAGGCTGCGCTTCTCCGTATCCCTTGCCAGGCGTGCTTTATACTGGTTCATCCCTTCCGTACGATCTGCATAAACCACACCGCGTGTATCCACCAGCAGAATATTCTCCCGTCTGGCACCTAAACGGATCATTAATTCTGCACAGGAGATGGCAGAGGCACCAGCCCCGGAGATGGTGATGTGCACTGAATCCAATTTCTTCCCCACCACTTCCAGACCGTTTACCAATGCTGCCCCGGAAATGATGGCTGTGCCGTGCTGGTCATCATGGAACACGGGGATATCCAACATGCCCTTCAGGGTATCTTCAATATAAAAGCACTCTGGGGCTTTTATATCCTCCAGGTTGATCCCCCCAAAGGTGGGGGAAATTGCCGCTACAGTCTGGATAATCACGTCTGGGTCGTGGGAGTTAACTTCAATATCGAACACATCCACATCGGCGAAGCGCTTGAACAATACACCCTTACCTTCCATCACAGGCTTGGATGCCAATGCCCCACGATCACCCAAGCCGAGAATGGCTGTCCCATTGGTGATGACTGCCACCAGGTTGCCCTTAGAAGTATATTCGTAAGCCGTCTCCGGATCTTTTTCAATCTCCAACACGGGTACTGCCACACCGGGAGTGTACGCCAGGCTCAGGTCTCGTTGAGTCTCCATCGGCTTGGTGGGCACCACCGATACCTTACCTGGTTTCCCATCAAGATGGTGATATTCTAGTGCTTCTTCACGGGTGACTTTGGTCATGATTTCTCCTCCGATTTATGATAACGAATTGTGTATCGGGAATATCCATACTTTTTACCCTGATATTCTACCCTGCCTGGCAAGCAAGATAATGAAAATTTACTAATAAGAAGATATGCAGTTTTTTCTTGGTACCTTTGTATGACCAATTAATGCTGATTTTGTAATTCGAGCCTTCTTAGCAGGACGAGCAATACAAATGAAACAGCCAGCAGAACCACCGATAAAACCAGAGCTATGCTCAAGCCTTGTTCAAATCCAACATAGATTGCCAGGGGCATGGTTTGGGTTTTCCCCTCCAGATTTCCCGCAAATAATAATGTCGCCCCGAATTCACCCAGGGCTCGTGTCCAGGACAGGATGATTCCTGTTATCAGGGCACGGCTCGCCAGCGGTAGCATCACATGCTGAAATACATGCCAGGAGCTGGCACCTTCCACTTTGGCAGCCTCATCCAATTGTGGATCGATGGCAGCAAAACCAATCCTGGCTGATCGCACAAAAAAAGGTGCCGATACAAAGACCTGTGCCATCACCACAGCCATGGTCGTAAATGGTATGGATATTCCGAATAAACTCAACCAGTTTCCAAATAAACCTTCTCTGCCGAATGCCATCAACAGGGCGATTCCAGCAACAGAGGGCGGTAAAACAATTGGCAGGTCCACCAAGACATCCAGGAATGCCCTCCCACGGAATGACCAATGGGCTTGGATATAAGCTAACGGCGTGCCAGTGAGTAAAGCTACTACGACGCATAACGTGCTGGTGAGCAGGCTTAATTTAAGCGCATTTACTGCGCTCTCTGTGAACGCAAAGGGGAATATGCGGATATTGGCTGAACGCCATACAAGTGCCAGGATTGGCAACCCAATCAGTCCAATCAATAACATGCTCGGCAGGATAAATACCCATCCTGGTGAGTTGCCAGTTTTAGTTCGCCGAACACGCTGCGAAGAAGAATTCATAATTCATTATTTAGGGATAATAGGGTTAAATCCCCATTTATCCAGGATCGCTTGCCCGGCTGGTGATATGAGATAAGCGATAAATGACCCCGCCAGACCGGGATTGGAGGAATTAGCCAGTATGGCGATTGGATATTTGGCAATGATGTTGAACTGGACCGGGATGGGGATGGTGATCAGTTCTGGTGCAGCAACCGCATCACTTACATAAACAATACCGGCATCTGCTTCTCCCAGTTCCACTTTCGTCACAACCTGCCTGATATCGGTTTCATTGGAAACAACATTTGCAAGCACATCGGTTTCGAAATCCTTGCCATATTCAGGATTCTGGCTCATGTTGAATAAAATTTGACGGGCATATTTCCCAGCAGGCACAGATTCATCTGCCAGAACCAATTTTATATCAGGGTTAGCCAGGTCTTTAAGAGATTCCAGTTTGGCTGGGTTTCCTGGTGGCAAGACCACCACCAGCCCGTTGCTGGTATAGTCCTGGTACGAATTCGCAATAACCAGGTTCTCTTCAATCAATGCATCCATATTCTTGTGATCCGCGCTGGCATAGATATCCGCAGCCGCCCCCTGCTCTAGTTGTGTGCGTAAAATCTGCGATCCCGCAAAGTTAAAATTTACCTTCACGCCTGGATTGGCTGCCTCAAATGCATTTCCGATTTCTTCAAATGCATCCGTCAATGAAGCTGCAGCAAAAACAGTAAGTTCACGTGTTTGTGCTGCACCTGGATTTTCAGAGATGGATGACAACGATTTCGACGGTAATCCTACACCCGTAAAGCCGCATGCGCTCAACGCAATAGATAACACAATGATAAGAGAGGGTATGGATCTAGTCATGAGTATCCCGGCCGGTTGGTAGAAAAGTCTCTAGGCATTCGTCTAGCCAGCTGATGATGGAACGGAGAAACTTGATCCGTAAATCCAAGGCTAAGTAGTTAAAGATCTGTTCTTCTGGTAAAGAAAGGTGCATTTCTTCTAGCCGGAGTAGTCCCACCTGGACTTCTCGGGTTTGTAAGCGAATGGCTTCCAGTATTTTTGAAGGCTGGTAGAGGTGAATAAAATACAGCCTGGTGATGAATTCCACACGGATGGCATGCACACTGCATTTGGTTGGAGTATCCAACCAGGTGCTAAAACGATGTAAGCCAGATTCATTCAGATGGAATAATTGTCGTGTAGGTAGTTTTTCTTGTTCTATTAAAGCAGCGGTAATGAAGCCATGGGATTCAAGTCTCTTGAGAATATTATAGGTTTGGCTTTGGCTGACATGCCAGATATAGCCAAATTCATCTACAAGCCGCCTATGCAGTTCATATCCATGGCCTGGGTTCTGATATAAAAAACCCAGGAGCACAAACTCTGGCGAAAGTCGGGTTTGCTTTGAATCCATACTCACTCAGTGAGTATATATATAAAGTTGAATTTATGCAAGTTATTTACTGTAAACACACATACCAAATAATAACCCTGCCCGTTTCAAAGATAAGATTAGGGCAAGTTGAAAGAAAACGAACATTTCAACCATTTTGAATAATTTCATGTATAATACATGCATCGATATGTGAATTATCTACATTTTGTGCAAATACAAAATGTAATTAACAACCGTCGGGCTCCAAAGGACACTGGACGAAGGAAGGAAAAACCTTTCGGATGAATACCCTTTGACCCGGCAATATGCCGATCGCTGCGTAGTATTATCCTTATTATCCTCCACGCAGCCATGGCTTTGATTTGAAACTGACTTGAGAAATTTGAAACGTTCTGTGTCTGGAGAACCTGGACTGTGAATGTACATGGCAGTGCAGGTTAGTGGTTAAATCGGATAGTATTGCATCTAACGTGTGAAGGTTGAAATAAAATTGACAAACCCTCTCATAAATACTGTTTTATGGAACGAGATCTATCCGAATTTGCCTTTTTAGGTTCGCAAGGGATTTAATCCCGAACAATGGATTGTGTCTCCTGACAATCCTACATCGACACTGAACTTAACCGAATACTCTCAGCGTTATATCATAGCCGTGGCCCGAGGAGGATGGGCGCGGCTAT
>Ga0154666_1099_pt1 | contig 23019 bp, 17 predicted proteins | sample Rifle2008BG13ft_FD_116095 | JGI IMG/M metagenome (GOLD analysis project Ga0154666, IMG submission 116095) | Chloroflexi bacterium RBG_13_50_21 | reverse complement strand
CCTGACCAGCTCACGCCTTAGCACCTTACCAATCAATGACTTCGGTAACGAATCGCGAAACTCGATTTGCTTGGGAACTTTATAACCAACCAGTTTGGTATGGCAGAACTGGCGTAATTCCTCGTCGGTTACTTGCTTTCCTTCCCGCAATACCACCCAGGCCTTGACCGATTCACCTGAATAAGCATCTGCGATACCTGCCACGCCCACCTCAGCCACCGCCGGGTGTGATGCAATCACCTCCTCCACTTCGCGTGGCCATACCTGGAATCCCCCCGGTTTGATCACATCCTTCTTGCGGTCTACAATGAACAGGTATCCATCTTCATCCATATAACCCAGGTCACCCGTGAACAGCCAGCCATCCTGGATTGAATTGGCAGTCTCAGTGGGGTGGTGGTAATAACCCAACATGAGCTGCGGGCAGCGCATGGTGATCTCTCCAACCTGACCTGCGGGCATTTCTTCTTGGCCTGTTTCAGCATCGACGATGCGAATTTCTACATCTGTAACGGGCATTCCTGTTGAGCCTGGTTTATATGTACCACCAATCGGTGAAATCACAGTACCCATCATCGACTCGGTCATGGCATACCCCTCGACAATGTTCCCACCGGTCAATTCTTCAAAGCGTTGTTTGGTTTCATTCATTAGCGGTGCAGCACCTGATATACAATTCTTTATCGATTTCAGGCTTACCTTACCAGATTGCACATCAGGCTGGTTGATTAATGCGATGAACAGGGATGGAACGCCTGGCAGAAATGTTGGCTTTACCTTGTGAATAGTTTCGACCAGGTCCTTCATATCGCGTGGATTTGGAACTAAAACCAGGGTGTAATGTCCGACCAGGCCTGTAGGCATCACACCAGCTAGTCCATAAACGTGGAATGGCGGCATATTCTGCATAATGGAACCTTGCCACTCGCTTGCATTGAGCCTGAACCAGCTGTTGATCTGCATTCCCGACATGACCAATCCCTGGTGAGAGCCAATGGCACACTTGGGTACCCCGGTCGTGCCACCTGAGAACAGGAAAATCGCTGGATCCTCGGGTTTCACCTGCACGTCAGGTTTTTGGGCGGAGATAAATTGATCCAAAAGCGCACTCAGCCACATATCACCGGTTTGAAGGGTAATCCGATAACCTTCCTTCTTTTCCTTAACAAGGGTGAATAAAAGGCGTAGTACGGGTGGCAGGTACTCCTTGATATTGGTGGCAACCACCAAACCGACATCAGTATGCCCTTGTATGGATTTAACTTTGTAATAGAAAGGAGAGAGCACCATAGCTACTGTCGCTCCGCATTCTTTCAGTGCGAATTCCATCTCTCCTTCGGTATATAATGGATTAATTGGCACAGCAATGCCACCAGCCTTCCAAATACCGAATAATCCGATAAAACTCTGCGGCGAATTAGGCAGGATTAATGCAACCCGATCACCTTTTTTCACTCCTTTTGCGATCAATGCTGCGCCCATAGCATCGCTTAATTGATCCAGATCCATGGCGACCATCGGTGCCCCCTTGAACAATAACAACGGGAATTCTGGTTTAATGCTCACTATTTCCCGCAATGTTTCGATCAGTGTGATTTCAGGATAGGGTTTTAAGGTCTTTGGCACACCTTGATCATAATGCTCTAACCAGGGCTTTGCTGACATTTTGACCTCCTTATTATTGATATGGTACCGACCACTCGGCTCGTGATAGGCGAAGATCGCTTGGGTGACATCATTGGCGATCATGAAAAATTATAATCCTATGCTGTTATGGCCTCGAACACGATGGTAGGGGTGCTTTATATTCATTTATACAGTAAAATCATTCGATCAATTGGGAAAAATTCTGTTAGCATAGCTGGCTTCATGATATTACTATACAGGAATCAAGAATGAAAGCCAATCCAATGATTACCAATAACATTACTCGCATGTTGGATGCCAAAAAAATCCCGTATACTGTTTTTGAGCTCCCTGCTGAAAAATTAGGCGCCATTGAGACTGCTCGTTTTTTTGGTGTGCCTCTGGAGCAGGTCTTCAAGACCATTGTGGTGAAGCGAGAAGGCAAGGGAAAACCTATCCTGGCAATCGTGCCGGGGTCAGCTGGGGTAGATCTGAAACGATTGGCAAAAGCCGTAGGTGAGAAAAAGCTCCATCTTCCCACCGAGCATGAGGCAGAGCAGATCACAGGTTTACAAGCTGGGGGTATCTCACCCCTGGCATTAATAAACAAAGGATTCCAGGTGGTCATGGATTCCAGCGCAGAAAATTATAAAGAGATTCACATCTCGGGCGGGCAGCGCGGGCTGAACATCCGTATGTCTGTCGATGCGCTTATAAAACTGGTAAAAGCCTATCTCGAAAAGATCATCGTTGATGTATAAGGGTACGAAATTGCATACCTGGATCGATTCGATATCCAATACATCGTTCCCATTCTGCTGTTCAACCTTTATAATTCAATAAAAAATATTTAATCAGGAGTATTTCTGGTATGATCCACTTTTTTGGTTATCCAATACTTCTTCCACCACCCCTCGACCGCCTTGATCCTACCTTTGCTACATTCCTCCTCACCGCTCTGGCTTGGATCATCATTGGTTTCCTGGTATATATTATCCTCACCTATGTATTAAAAGCGTTCGCCCGCCGGCTGCCTGGTGAAGTCGAAGACACTTTGCTGGGGCTCTTGCGTAGACCTGTCATCTTCCTGATTGCGTCTTTCGGATTGGTCAATACGCTGGAGACACTACCCCTAACTCCGAGCATCCAGGCATTCCTGGGAAAAGTTCTCCAGACCAATTTGATTTTGGTCGTACTTTACCTGATCTGGCGACTGATCAAGGATGTGGTTGTTTATTATGGCATGGGATGGGCTCGAAAAACGGAGAGCAAGATTGATGATAACCTGATCCCAATTTTGAATATCTTTGGTCCGCTGGTGATTCTGGTCATCGGGGTGTTGATGGTATTGCCCATGTGGGGTCTGGATATCAGCTCTGCGCTGGTGGGAGCGGGTGTAATAGGCCTGGTGATTGGCCTGGCACTTCAGGATAGCCTCTCAAACCTGTTCAGTGGAATGAGCCTGGTGCTCGAAGCAGCATACCGTATTGGTGACCTGCTCCAATTGCCAGATGGCAGTGTTTGTGAAGTGGAGGAGATGGGCTTGCGCACCACCCGAATGTATTCACTTGACTCACACTGCACCCTCTATATGCCCAATAGGAGCCTGGCGAATATGACCATTATTAATATCACCAAGCCCACCGTTGAGCAGCGCGACTCCATCGAGTTCACGCTTCCTAATGAAACCAATATGGCAGCGATCGAGACCAACCTTGCTCAGATCGCAGCCAGTGTCCCTGGTGTGCTGGTGCAAGATCTCCAGCGAAAGATTAATTTAATCCGCCAACACCTGATGGCGATGGAAGCATTGACCTCTGAAATAGCTCAGGATCCCGCTCTGCATCACGCGCTTGAGATGGAGATTAGCCATTATCGTGGCTCAATTGATAAGTTGGAGTGTGAGCTAGAATTTAACCAGTCGTTGGTTACCTTCATGGTCAGTCTCGAGCAACTGGCTTATGCTTTAAAAGAACGCGAAGTAAAGGGTTACTCCTCTGAAGAAAAACGAGAAATCAAAGAAGTATTCCTGACTCCTACGCATACAGCCTACCAGGTTTTACTTTCTGCTGCCGAATCGTGGCGTAATGTCCGCGATCCTTATGCTTCACCAGCAGAACACGAGGTCGTCCTTCAAATCTGGAAGCGCAGGGATGAATACCTGGTAAACCGTTGGAACGAGTTGCGTGAAATGATGATCAAGCCAGAAGACCCAACAGAAATGCGTTTGGACGATATTGCACTCTCGATGGTTGAATGGCTAAAGACCGAATATCGCATCCTGCCCGAATCCTGGAAGGATCCAAAGGTTACTTTCAAGCGCTTTGATGGTGATGCAACGATCCTTCAGCTCTGGTTCTATGTTGACAACATCCGCTTGGAGCGGGATGGTCGATTGAAAAGGGTCCGCACAGATATTGCCAGGCGGATCCGTGAAGAATTAGATAAATGACGGATTATTAAAATTATCATTCTGAAGAAGCGTTTAAATATCCGGCTAGATTTTGTCATTGGTACTTTTATAAATGTTTTCGCGGTAGCTTAAAACAGCTCGAAAAGCTTTGCATCCAGGACGAATTCATATTTCCCTCTCCAGGTAAGCAGCTCAATATTTAGGCACATGATGATAACATTTCCATGCCCCTTGATCGAGGGTATGCTGGGCATTCGACCAGATTTTTCGACATTCTAACCTAACCGAACACCAGGGTACACTTATTCAATTCCGAGGGAAAAGGATCTGATCTTGATACCAGAAACAATGGTTTCCAACAACAATGTCCAACAAGAAATTGAGCGGAATTTCCGCTGGAATTTCCTGGTCAACACATTAGATGGAGCTAGTTTTTGGTTTGGGATGAGCTTGATCTCAACCACAGTCATTCTTCCTTTGTTTGTAAGCCACTTTACTAAAAACCTCCTGCTGATTGGTCTGATCCCGTTTATCAGTACGGCAGGAACCTTATTGCCACAATTATTTATGGCTAATGCGGTTGAGCGCGCCCCTCAGAAAAAGTTTTTTCCAGTAAACCTCGGCTTTTTCCTTGAACGCTTGCCTATTTTCTTGCTTGCCCCGGTGACATACTTCCTCGCGGTCAGCCAGCCGATGCTCGCGCTGGCCGGTTTTTTTGTGCTGTACACTTGGCACTGCTTTGGAGCAGGAGTGATTATTGTTGGTTGGCAAGATATGATTGCGAAAATCATCCCGGTGAAAATGCGCGGTCGGTATTTTGGCATTACGAACTTTATCGGCAATGCGACTGGCATACTAGGGGCGCTGGCAGTGCCCTTTGTCCTTGACCGATCGTCTTTTCCCGTGGCTTATGTGCTGGCATTTGCCGCAGCCAGTATCCCGATTTTCCTCTCGTGGATTTTCCTCTCGCTGACCCGTGAACCGGCAGTACTCAGCAGTAAACCTCCCGTCTCACAGTTGAACTATATGCGCTCTTTGCCGGAAGTGCTCCGCCAAGATCGCAACTTCCGCATGTATCTATTATCGCAGATTTTCTTTTCGTTGAGTGGCATGGCTACGGGGTTTCTGGTGGTATATACGGTGCAAACCTGGAAGCTGCCAGATGTACAAGCCAGTAGGTATATTATCGCCTTACAGATTGGATTAGCTCTGGCAAACTTGTTCTTTGGATTTCTCTCTGACCGTAAAGGACATAAATTGAGTCTGGAGATTTGCTTATTGTTGAGCGTCTTATCACTTGGGCTGGCGATTATTGCCCCCAGTCCATTATGGTTTTTCCCCATTTTCTTCCTGCGTGGAGCTGTGACAGCGGGAACAATTATATCTGGTATTTCGATAGTCTATGAGTTCACCGATGCTGAATCGCGGGCTACTTATATTGGCTTGGCTAACACCGTTCCAGGCGTGGCGGGGGCTATTGCACCATTGATCGGCGGTTGGTTGGTCGGTGTGATCAGTTACCAGGCGATGTTTATCCTTTCTGCCATCATCGGAACGATTAGTTGGATGTTGCTGCGATTTGCGGTACGTGAGCCGCGAAAAATGAAACCTTCACCCTTACCATCCGAACCTGCTTCAATCGCTTTTTTGTAAACCTTGTCAATTCATCGTAGATGTATATTTACAAATACCCTCGCTTCTGTAACCACAATAGGGATGGCTCGATATCCTCAATGAATGTTTCAACACTGCAAATTGCATGAGGGGAATGCTTTAAAAGGAGCTCCACCACCTGCGAAACATCGATCTTACCTTTATCCAACCTCCAATGATCATCCAGGATACCATCGTTGTTGTGTAGGTGGACGTAACGGATCCTGTCCCCAAGCCCGACAATCCAATCTACCAGGGATTTGGATGAGTTCGCATTCACATGTCCAATATCAAGGCAGATGGTTAGTCGCTCACCCTGAAATGCCTGGTTGATCTGGTCAGTCAGCTCTGCCAGGGTAGAGAAATCGTCTTCATAAACATTCTCGAGGTGGATCATATTGGGAATATTCTTATCACCAAGAAATTCAAGCCAATAATTGAATGAATTTTGGATCCATTGATCCCGTGGGTAGGTTTTTGGTAGATATCCGGAGTGCAGGATGAAATGCTTTGCGCCAATCAAGTGTGCCAGCTCGTACCCTTGTTGGCAACGGGAACGCGCCACCTGGCGCACCCATGGGTCACGGCTAGCAGGTACCAGCTCGGAAAATGGTCCATGCAGCCCAATCAAAGGTATTGCGTTCAATTTCTGCTGCATCTCTGGTAATAAGGCGAATGCTCGATCCAGGTTTTCCGGCATGGCAAATTCCAACACTTCAATGCCAACCTGGTATTTACGTGCGATGGGTAAAACCTGATCCAATTCTGCCCAATCCGTGATTATGATTTTCATATTCATTCCATTCCTCATGACATTCTTGAGTTAATAATTTCAATCCTTAATTGCTTCTACACCCGGGTTACCTGTTGAAAACATCACTCCGAAATAATCACTTTCCTTTTTACCCATAATCATCGACCTGTTTCGGATTCTGGGATTCCTTCAGCGTGCCATAATTATGCTCTTTTTTTTTGCAAGTTTGAGAGTGATCTAAAAGAGATATTAATACAAAGGCTATCCAATCGATAACAAAAAACCTCACAAGTATTGATAAACCTGTGAAGTTTGTAGCACCCATTCGTATGGTGGCGTATTATTTATGCTCACCCTTCCCAGTCAGGCCTAATTCATGCCGCAGTGACATGAATATATCCACCACGCGTGGGTCGAAGAATTTACCCTTCTCTTCCAGGATATACTCGATGGCTTGATCTTTTGGCCATGCCTTTCGGTAGGGACGATCGGAGGTCAGGGCATCATATACATCCACGACAGTGAATATCCGCGCTGCTAAGGGGATTTGCTCGCCTTTCAACCCCCTTGGATAACCGGTGCCATCCCATTTCTCATGGTGGTTCCCTGGGATATCCAGGGCAGGGCGCAAGTAGGATATGGGTGCCAGCATCTCAAAAGCATATTGCGGGTGCATGCGCATCACCCTCCATTCTTCTTCGTTCAGAGGACCAGGTTTGAGTAAAATTGTGTCTGGGATACCCATCTTACCCATATCATGCAGCATGATTCCTCTGCGCATGTGCACCAGCTCAGCATCCCCCATCCCCATGGTTCGGGCGAGAAGTAAAGCAATCTCAGTGACGCGCTTGGTGTGTCCTTCTGTTAAACTATCACGCATATCAAGGGCGCGTGACCAGCCTTCAATCGTTGCGTCATAAGCCATGCTTAGCTCGAGATTTGAGCGTTGTAAATTGGCGAATAATTGAGAGTTATCGATGGCGATAGCTACCTGACCGGCAAGGGTCTCTAAAAAGTCCACCCATTCCCCATCTCTTTCGCCGACTGTCCTGTTGAACACCTCGAGCACACCTTTGACTTCACCCTTAGCGATCAGTGGAGATGCAGAATACGTGGCAAATCCTTCACTCACAAAGATATCTGCTCGGAGGAAGTTTTGAAGCACTGCTTTAAGGTCGGGGATGTTAATCGTCCGTCGTTCCATGATTTGTTGACCCACCACCCCTTCTCCAAGTAAGAACCGTGATCGTTCGATGGCTGTTGTAACAAAGCCTCTGCCAACCGAATATTCCAGGGCATAGCTATGTGGGTTGAGTAGAAGGATATCAGCGGCATCCACTTTCAAATGAGTAACAATTTGATAGAGGATAATGTTTAAGATTGCCTTTAAGTCAAAGCTTGAGGCGATGGCAGCATCAATGGTTCTCAATGCTTGTACCTGCTGCAGGTGGCGTTCAGTGCGCTCGAATAAGCGTGCGTTTTCCAATGCAGCTGCCACCCGTTCAGCCAGAAGCTGACAGGTAGAGATCTCTTCCAAGGATGGATTATAGGGCTTGAGACTGCTCATTGTGATTACGCCAATCACGTTTTCTCTACGCACCATCGGGTATGCAAAAAAAGCCTTAATGTCAGGACGGACGAGTATTTCTCGGATGCTTGGTTCCTGGTAATCGATATTTGATAGGATGAGTGGTTCCCCCGAATCTATCAATTTCCGTATCACGGGTACAGTTAGTGGAATCCGTAGCTCGTCACAGTCAGGTGGGAGACCCGTCTGAGCTTTGAGCATAGCTTCATTTAGTTCATAATCGATTAGCATCACAGTACAGGTAGCGCTTTCCATGATCTCTGCCACTCGGCTTACAAGTGCATCCAGTACATCAGCCTCCTTACGCAATGGAGCTAAATCAGTACCTAACTTGATGATTTGTGTCAGTTGGGATGCTCGCCGCTTCTCTGCCTCGTAAAGACGCGCATTCTCTATCGCAATGGCAACAGTATCTGCAACTGTTGAGATCAATTCCTGCTCCCTTTCACCGAATGCATTTGGGCTATAAGATTGAACCGAGATTACACCCAAAACATCCCCTCCCAGCAGCATGGGAGCACCTAACCATGATCGAGACGGTCGTCCGGTTCCCCATAATCTCATCGGGGGAAGCTGTTCTTTTTCAAGCTCATAATCATGGATCAGCAGGCATTTTCTACTTTTCACCACTTGAGCAGTCAGTGCATTTCCAAGCGGACGTACCTGAGGAGCTTCATGAAAATCACCATCCACCCGTATTCGAAACTCAATTTGATCGGTCTGCTGGTCATACAAACCAACAAAGAACGAGTCGGCTGGGACTACACTGGTGACTTCTTGGAACACAATTTCAAGTAAAGTATCTAGGTTAAGCGTGGTACTGATCGCGCGTGCAATTCGGTTGAGCAACGCGAGACGCTCCGCATGCTGGCGTGTTTCCACCAGGCTTACTCGAAGAGCATTTTCTGCTTTCTTCCTCTCAATGGAGACTGCAACCTGCGTAGATACGAACTCCATTAAGTCGAGGTCCTCCTGGTTGTACAGCACACCAGGGGTATAGCTTTGTGCCACCATCACCCCTGTCACCCTTTCTTCCAATTTCAGTGGCACACCGATCCAATCAAATGAGTCGGAGCCAATGACTTCGACCTCCCCTTGTTCAACCAGTGTATTAAAGACCTCTTCGGGCGCCCAGAGGGGTTTTTTCGTACGCATGACATATTCTGTTAGTCCGCGTTCAGGCTTGGAAGGTGGAGGGGCTTGATCGTACAGGTCGACATAATACGGGAAGCTAAGCAAATCATTGTTAATGTCATATAGCGCAATGTAGAAGTTTTCGACTGGCATCAACTCACCCAGGATAGCGTGGATCGAGTGATAGAGCTCATCCAGGCTGGCAGTTGTCACGACTGCATGGGAAATCCGATATATGGCGTGCTGTACCTGCTCTGCACGTTTGGCTTCGGTAATATCGCGATATAGACCGATAGATCCATGCGAGACTCCACTTTCATCCCGAAGCTCCACAGCAGAATCAAATACCCAATGGATTTTCCCATCACGTGCTTTAATGCGATACTCACATTTCCAGGTGGAAATGGGATTCTGACCCGAGCGAGTCGTTTGAATGGCTTCTGTCCATGAAAGCCCGGATAAATCTCCAGCAAGATGAGCATCTTGTACTAAGGAATCCCATACCTGCGAATTAAATTCGTCCGATTCATAGCCAGTAAGCTGCATTATCCCATCCCCGATGAAGTCATAATGAACCATCTTTCTATCATCAGAATAAGATTGGTAGTAGGGCACGCCCCCCGTAGATTCTATCGCTTGCCTATAGATGGAAATGGATTCACGCAGTGCTGTCTCTGCTCTTTTACGGTCTTCAAGGTCTTGAGCTGCTAATTCATACAGGTGAGCATTTTCAACTGCCACCGCCGCATGGTTGGCGAACATGGTTAATTGGTCCAGGTCGCTTTGGAAAAACGGATTGATCCTTCGGACTTGTAAAACGCCTTTAACCTGTCCTTGCCAGATCATTGGTGCACTGATCAGCGCCTGGATGGGATATTCTTCGGTATCGAATTTTCTAGATCTACCTGACCACTTTGAGTAGTTTTTGATGATCAGTGGCTTACCGGTTGTTAAAACCTTGCCAGCAGCTCCTTCGCCAGCTGCTAATGAAACACCGGTGTAATCTTTATGCGTCTTGTAGCTCACCACACACATTGCGATCTGTATAGCTGGATCAACCAGGTATAGCATTCCACTACTGGCGTTTAAAAGTGATGTAGCGCGCTCGACTATCAGGTTTAACAGATCAGACAATGAATGTCGTGCGGTCAGATTGAGCACGGTTTCTTGCAAGGCAGAAAGCTCGGCAGCACGGTGCTCAAGTTCCATTTCAATTTGCTTGCGTTCGGTGATATCAATGATGAATCCCTGCCAAAACAAATGCGTTCTGGAGGAATCTCGGATTAACCAGGATTCATCCCGCACCCATTTTATCTGCCCATCGCGGGTATGAAGCCGATATTCCGATCTAAATGGTTCACCAGTCTGCCCGGCACGTAAATTCTCTGCCCAAACTCGTTCCTGGTCATCTTTGTGGATAATGTTGTACCACAATAGGTCATCTGACATCCACTCTTCAGGTGTGTAACCAGTTATTGTTTGTACCTGGGGATTGATGTAGAGGGTATGATTATTTTCGCCAGGTGTGTCTGTGTAAATGATAGCGGGAATTTGCTCCAGGATGGCGCGATAACGCAACTCAACTGCAGCGTCTGCTTTATGTTGTTTTTTAAATTGCTTTTTCCCCTCTCGAGTACTTATTGTTCCGCTATCCTTTGGTAGATCAAAAGGCGCCAATTTACTTTGCATTGGATAACCTCCACCTCAAGACGTTGCAATAATTACACCAATGCCACAGCCCTAATAATGATGAGTCATTTTGGACCAAGGCGGAGGTATTATAAATAAATCGATATGAAAAATAAATTGGTATTTATTATCAGTTCTGCAAGGTTTATTACAACATATTCTCGGTTTTTAACCATTTGCAGGGAAGAAAATAAGAAGGATAAAAAACCCTGCCAGATATCCTTCCAGGCAGGGTTGTCTAATGGGCGTTGGTTAGCCGCTAAGAAACAGCGGTAATTGCCCGCGTAACCAGCATGCCCTCACCAAAGTTTGGATCGAGCAAGTGGTCTTGAATATTACTGACATCGCATTTTTGGATCATGAGCGAATGTAAAACACCCGCGGTGCGGATATCTCCCACCAGCTGGAAACCTACCAACCGATGCTCCTGCAGATAGATGGTCCGTAAACTATTGTTGCCTTGTTCCCGCAGAATGGTATCTCCTTGTTTTTCACCAGCTGCGATAATGGGCAATCCCAGGTGTTTCAAGCTATTCATACGGTCAGCGCCTTCGTATTCCATTGGGTAGCCAGCCATGTTCATGCCTGCCACTCGTCCTTGTTCAAGGGCATTGGGGAAAATGGCATGCAGATAGGTCTCACCGGTTACACGATCAGGCGTTTCGATGCAATCGCCGGCAGCGTACACTTCGGGAGCGTTGGTTTGAAGTTTTGTATTGACCTGGATACCACGCTGATAGGAAATCCCACTACCTTCCAGTAAATCCAGGTTGGGTTTAACACCCGTGGCGGCAACCAACAGGTCAGCCTGGAGCACTTCGCCAGATTCTAGCCGAACACCATTTGCACTACCATTGCCAACAAAAGCGATGCCTTTGGTTTTCAAGTGTACGTCCACACCGAGGGATTGCATCTGGCTGAGGGCAATGGAGGCCGTTTCTGCATCCAACATAGCCCCCATCACCTGGTCAAGCATTTCAATCTGGGTTACCTTCACCCCCAACTCACACAACAGCAGTGCGATCTCCATGCCAATAAAGCCAGCCCCCACCACAAGAGCTGATTTTGCTAATCCCGAGCGTACCTTGCTCACCAGGCTCTCAGCTGCGCTTAGTGACTTAAAGTTATAAATCCCGGGTAGATCAGCCCTTGTCAGCGGGGCGTACAGGCGCGCACCAGTTGCGATGAGTAATTGGTCATAGGTAGCTAATTCACCATCTTTCAACCGAATGCGATGTGAAACTGGCTCGATAGAAGTTACATGCTCTCCCATGCGTAGGTCCACACCCATTTGCTCAACCCAATCCGATGGACGCCAGAGGTGAAGGTTTGATCCGTTTATAAAGTGATCTGCCATTGCCGGGGGTGAATACGGCAGATATGGCTCATCGGTGAACATTGTTATCTCTGCCTGACGGTCGAAGGTTCGCACAGTTTCCGCTGCAGTTACACCAGCGGGACCCGCGCCAATGATGATAATTTTCATAGTGCTCTCCAGTTGGGGCGTCTGGCGATCAGCCACTACACTACCTGCAACTCTGGTTCCGGCAGGATGATGCTAGCTGGATCAATGGCAGGTATGCCCAAACCCTGGCGCTTCTTCTCTATGTGCCTGCGGATGAGCACCGCAGCCCGGTTCGGGTCAGGCTCAACGGCGAAGGTAGCTCCAAAGACACCCTCCAGGCCTTCCGTAAGTAACTTGACGATATTTGGGCTGCCAAAAACGGGTGGAGCGATGCCCAATACGGTGAAGATGCCTGAGGCAACCACATATACACCAATGGCAACAGCTTTCTCGGAATACCATTCCGGTGCGGCACCAGCCAGGGGCAATGCACTCATATCCACACCCAGCGTATTTGCTAGAGCAGCTCCCAGGGCGATGATGCGACTGTTATCGACGCAGCTACCCACATGCAACACCGGTGGGATACCCAATGCTTTGCACACCGCTTTCAATCCGGGTCCTGCCAGTTCCGCAGCTTCGGGCACCATCAAACCAGCCTTTCCCGCCGCTACAGTGGCACAACCGGTAACCAGTACCAGGATGTCATTTTCAATCAGACGTTTGGTTAGTTCGGTGTGACCCAGGTCTTGTTTGATCTTGGGATTGTTGCACCCCACCACACCCACTGCGCCACGTATACTGCCAGCTACGATAGCATCGATGAGCGGTTTGGGTGTGCCACCCAGGGCAGATAATATCGCTTCGATGGAGAAACCAGTCATCATTGGCACAGGATTGACAGGGATGTGTACCCGTGTCTGTACACGGTTGGTATAATTATCCACCGCCATTTTTACGATTTGCTTTCCACTTGCCAAACCATGTTGTGGATTAAAACTGATGTGCTCCACACCGGGGAATTTAGCCTTATCAAAGGTACTGATGACCTTGGTGTGGAAACACTTGGCTGTCTCAGCCACGGCTGGCATGATGCACTGGTAATCTACCACCATCATTTCTACAGCACCGGTGATGATGCAGAGTTCTTGCATCAGATGGTTTCCCGCCATAGGGATCCCTTTGCGCATCAACACCTCGTTCCCTGTGCAGCATAATCCAGCCAGGTTAATTCCGTGTGCTCCTTTGGATTTAGCCAGCTCGACCAGCTCGGGGTCCTGCGAGGCTGCAACAATGACTTCAGAAAGCATCGGATTGTGCCCGTGCAGGATGATGTTCACCTGGTCAACTTTCAGCACACCCAGGTTCATCTGCGACATCTTGGGTGTGGGAACACCAAAAAGCACATCCGAAAGCTCAGTAGCCAGCATCGAGCCACCCCAGCCATCACTGAGTGCGGTGCGGACTGCCTGAAGCAGGATGTTAATCCAATCATTATCTACCCCCATATGGGTGCGGTGCAGCATCTCGACATTTTCCCGGTCGATGCCACGCGGGTAGGTGCCGGTCTTTTGCCAGATATCCTGGCGGGCTTGAGGAGCGCGTTTAGCCATTGGAAGTCCGGTCCGACGCATGCCGTAATCTTCCATCATTTGCCAGGCAAGTGCCTTGGCTACTTCCTGATCGCTCTTGCCATCCGTGACAATGCCATATTCCGCTGCCAACCTGTGTAGCTTGGCGGTATCACTGATTTTATATACATCCGTGTGACCCTCACCGACCAGGTGTAGCGTCTCGAGGATATCCCGCCCGTGATCGCTGTGGGACGAAGCCCCGGCAGCCACCATGCGCGCCAGGTTACGCGCTACAATAATATCTGCATCCGCACCACACACACCCTTCTGAGGACCATCTCCGAAGGGATCCACTCGGCAGGGTCCCATGGCGCAGATACGGCAGCTGGTGCCCAGTTGGCAATAGCCACATTGGGGTTCCTGCTTGGCGAGGCGGTCCCACACCGTCTCAATGCCTTCTCGGTGGGCGATCTCCATCATTGCCAAGGTATCTTCGTTAATACTATATTTCTTATATCCATTTCCACTGAAAGGTGTCATGGCTCATGCTCCTTTCTCACCGCTGGCATTCAGCCGGCTGACTTCAGCCCCATAAGCATGCCAGGCTTCCACATTGGCGGGGATGGCGACCATCTCCGTTGAAACATTCCCGACCGCCACCGAGACTGCCTCGGAATAGCGTGTTCGGGCGGTCTTTACCATTTCGTTTAACTCACCCCACTCCAGCGCTTCCACTTTGCAAGCCTCCACGCAAGCTGGCTCCGACCCTTGGCGTTGACGCTCGATGCAATGATCACATTTGATTGCCACAGCCGGACGACCAGGTGCGGAGTTGGTTGCGTAAAATGTGATCACATCGAATGGGCACACAATGGCACACATTCCGCATGCGATACATTTATGAGGGCTGAGATAGACAATCTCGGGGTGATCTGCCGGGCGAGAAATGGCTGCAGTAGGGCACGCCATCTGGCACGGAGCTGGGTTGCAATGCCTGCACTTGTTGGGGAAAGCTGTGTTGAGTACCAAACCTGGCTCAGCATGGATGCGCGGTTTGGAGGTTGGTGACTCGAATACGGCCAGGAACAGGTTTTTCGTCTGTGAGTGAGCGACTGTACAGGCAATTTCACATTGTTTACAGCCGATGCAGCGCTCTGGATGGACAAAGACAGTTTTCATATCCAGCCGACCTCCTTTAATTATTTGATTGAATAAGGCAATGGGTGAATACCATTGCTATTTATTTACGAATCGTGAAAGTGAGAAATTACATGTAACGATAAATTTAGTTAGATCTGACCTCCTTTCTGTTTATTACTCATCAAGCAGGCTCACTCCCCCTTTGTTAATTGCTACGATCTTTTAGCACTTGCGATACTGGATTGCTTTTCTTTTCTGTTTTTATAATATATATCTAATTGCGACGAAAATCAAGCAGATTCGGTATTAATCTGTCGAATCTATCCCTCAAGTCCCAAACATGTTTGGCGTCGCTGGTTTTTTTTTGTAAATCGCTGAGGTTACACACATATCACAGACTTTATCTTGTGAACTGTTTATTCCCCATTCAAGTGAGGAGCTTAGGAACAATTTCCCACGCATTGGCGTCTGATAAAGGCACAGCATCGTGATTTTCAAGCACCGCAGTTAATATATTCTTAAGCAGTTTCATTAAGGAATATTCATCCATTTTTATGCTTTTTTCCTTATCAGGATTGTATAATGCTTTAGTTTCTAATCAATGGAGATGATCATGTTCAAGAAATTTAGTTTTATTGTTACCGCCTTTGTTATATCGACACTTATATTATCGGCCTGTAATCTGCCGAGTCAAGGGACGATTGACACCCAAGCCGGTGTATCACAAATAGATATAAGTATTAGCACACCCACCCCGCTCCCCTCATTATGCGACAACCTGTATTATCCAAGTACCGTCGGTGATACCTGGGAGTATGCCGGTAATACATCGGCAACTGGAACTTTTACACGAACTGATACCATTGCGAATTCCAGCGATAAAGCTTTTAGCGTGCAAAGCAACCTGTCGGATATCCTATATATGGTCGATTATTCTTGCACAGAGTCTGGGCTGGTTGTAGTGAACCCCATTCAACAATACCTGGGGGCGATCCTTAATAGCCTTAATGGGCAAGTGAGCCTAAACCTGGTATCCAACTCTGGCATCAGCTTGCCGAAGGAGATCAATCCAGGTGATACCTGGCAGCAAGTTGTTGAATGGGAAGGTTCAGCCCAGGGATTTTCAACCAATGGCAGGCTCGTTTTCGATTACACCGCTGCAGGTTATGAGACTGTTACCGTATCATCTGGTACGTATGATGCCCTCAGGGTGAACACCACAATCCAGATTGAGGTCAGTGATTTCAGGATCTTGTATGGCAAATACAATATCACCTCCTGGATGGCTCCGAATGTCGGGATCATTAAAAGTGAAGGCATCAGTAATGTTCCCAACGTGGATTTTTCAGACAGTCTGGAGCTGATTAGATTCGCGGTATCTCCGTAATACAAATGATTAGATTGGCTGAATTATTCCCCTCAAGATATCCAAGCTGTATTGCGTTCTCTAAATTGCCTAGCCGATCACAATCTTAACCCCAACCTGCCCCAGCTGAAGTTCATCCCCATGGGTGATGACCACTGGGGCAGTTACTGTTTCACCGTTCAGATGGGTACCATTGGTGGAGTCCATATCCTCTAGCCACCATTGATTCTGGTGGAACGATAACCGGGCGTGACGCGAGGATACTGTCTGGTCATTCAGCGGAAAATCACAAGTGGGATCCCGTCCAAGAATGATCTCAGGCCTGGTGAAACGTTGGGAGGGAGCAAGATCGTAGGACAAGCTGGTTATTGTGAGCGGTAGTGGCTGCCTGGCTGCTAATAATTGTCCCTGTTGTTTCATATCCCGCCACATGGTGTAGAGTGCGAAACCCAGAAATCCATACAGGAAGACTGCCAGGAGTATTCTTAATACGAGCAATATTATCGCGCTCACAAATATATTTTACCCTTATAAAACTTCCAACGCGGGAGGTTTGCATGGCAGCTCCTGGGTATATCCCAACGGAGCGACTGTCTCGTACCCATAAACCAAAGGTACTCCCGCCAATCGGATTACATCCCCGGGATTGAGCATGTGGCTCGTGACTGCCATACCATTAACTACGGTCCCCTGTCTGGAATCCAGGTCAAAAATCACGAAATGATCTGTGCTCAAACGTAATTGGGCGTGCATGGGTGAAACGTTTGGGTCATTTATAACCAGCTGGTTGGTTGGATTGGAGCCAATATTGATTACCGGCAGAGTGAGCGGATAGGTTGATAATCCATTCACAATTAAAAATGCATTGGGTATCTTTCCATCTGGTGATCGCTGTGATAAAACAGGGTCCCCTTCCATCTCAGTGGTATAAGAATCACTCACATCCGTATGGCAATATTCAGCAAGTATATACAGCTCCTTTAAGCTGGGATCTGGCACGACGCGTATTATCGGGGAGCCGGAAAGATAAAGGTTCGCTTGAGCAATGGAGCTTTCCAATTTTTGTGCCAGGTTATTCAATGCTATGGGATGATTTACAAGAATATTAGCCTGATCTGTTGGTAAAACGATTGTATATAGGTCAGGTGCGATACGAGACTGACTAACCTGGTCAGCCCTGTGTTGATTCTTGCTCATTTCCTTCTGCATCGCTAGAATCAATTGTTTAAACACCTGGTTGTGTAATTTCCTAGGGATGCTGTTTACTCCAGCATTGCCTTCGATCATTGCTCGTAACCTTGCTTCCAGGCGGGTCAGTGAAGTTTCAACTCTAGACATTTCCATAATTTAACCATATCGCAGTTCAGAATATAAAATATGGATGGATCGATAAGATTAGAGTATTTTCAAAATTACTCATTTTTATAGCAACAATTGAGTACATAAATCTACGGTATACTCTTTAGACGTATGATGCCCGCATTTGGTTTCCAAGAACACGAACATACGGCAGATTGGGAGCTGGGGGTTTGGGCACCCGATCTTCCCGGTCTGCTGGAACAATCGGCACGCGGTATGTATGCCCTCTCAGGCATGCAAATACAAGACGGATTACGCCAATCCCACTCGATCAGCCTGCATGGGGAGGATATGGAAACCTTGTTGGTTCGCTTTCTGACAGAATTACTTTGGCTTGAACAGGAAAAGGGATTGGGATTCGATGAATTCTCGATCGTTGTTGACAGCCAAAATAACCTGCACGCAATGCTGGGCGGGTCAGTCATCACGAAATTAGATAAGGAGATCAAGGCTGTCACGTATCATAATCTGGCAGTGGAGACCAACCAATCGGGATTGCGCGTTACCATTGTATTTGACGTTTAAGTCCGGAGGTGTGCCATGGTCACTATACAAGACCTGAAACGCATCAGTGATTACGAGTGGGAGATTCCCCAACGTTTTCGAGACGATATGCGCGTGCCGGTGCGCCTTTTTGCCTCCCGTCGTATGTTGGAAGAGGCGATGAAAGATAAGTCCCTCGAGCAGGCAGTCAATTCTGCCACCTTGCCAGGTTTGGTTGGGCATGTCATCGTCATGCCTGATATGCACCAGGGGTATGGTTTTCCGATTGGTGGTGTGGCTGCCACACGCTTGCCGGATGGGGTCATCTCCCCAGGTGGGATTGGCTATGACATTAATTGTGGCGTCCGCCTGTTGGGATCTCAAATCAGCCTCGACGTAGCCCGTCCACACCTGGACGCCCTTGCTACAGCCCTCAATCAACATTGCCCGAGTGGCGTAGGCGGGAAGGGTGCTGTAAATACAACAGATGCTGAGCTTGACGAAGTTTGCCGGCAGGGGGCACGCTGGGCATTCAAACAAGGATTTGCAACTGAATCTGATTTACGCCGTACGGAGGAATCCGGATGTGTCGATGGTGCCGATCCGGGAAAAGTGTCCAAACGTGCGCGTGAGCGTGGACGTCCTCAGCTGGGTTCGTTGGGAGCCGGGAACCATTTCATTGAGATTGACCTGGTTGAGCAGGTCTTTGATGCCCCAGCTGCCTCCATCATGGGATTGGAACAGGGTTATCTTGCAGTACAGATCCATTGTGGCTCGCGTGGATTCGGTCACCAAATCTGTACTGATTATGTAGAGGAATTCCAGGGTGCCGTACGACGGTTTGGCATCCACCTGGTTGACCGCGAATTGGTATGTGCCCCGCTCGACTCTCCTGAAGGACAGAGTTACCTGGCAGCGATGAGTTGTGCTGCCAACTACGCTTTTACCAACCGGCAGATCCTGGCACATAGAGCTCGTAAAGCATTTGAGCAAGTGCTGGCTGGCAAGGTAAAGGATTGGCACCTGTACCAGGTCTATGATATTTGCCACAACATGGGTAAAATCGAGACGCATCTCATTGATGGGGAGCGCATGAAGGTTTGCGTCCACCGCAAAGGTGCCACGCGTGCTTTTGGACCTGGTGCACCTGAGCTTCCGGCTGAATATAAATCAATCGGACAGCCGGTACTCGTCCCTGGCAGCATGGGTACAGCATCGTGGGTTCTGGCTGGAACGGAGGCCAGCATGACGCTGTCTTTTGGCTCTACCTGCCATGGTGCTGGTCGCACGATGAGCAGGCACGAAGCCAGACGCAATGTGCGCGGTGATAAGCTACGTCAGGATCTGGAAGCGGAAGGTATACATATCCGCGCCGGGTCCATAGCTGGACTTGCTGAGGAAGCGCCCCAAGCTTATAAAGATGTGGACCAGGTGGTTGAAGTTGTGGTGGGCGGTGGAATTGCCCGTAAGGTTGCCCGCCTGCATCCATTGGCAGTGATCAAAGGCTAGGGAACTCTACACAGCAAATTCACGTCCATAAGGTAGCTGAATGGAGGCATTCATGAGTTTTAGAAATTATGCGGTATTACTAATCCTACCCCTGGTTCTGGTTGCATGTGCGGATACTACGGCGACCCAACCCGTTCCGGTGACGGAGAATCCAATCTCCGCAACTACTTATCCTGGTCCGATCAACTCAACCCTCCCAGCATACCCAAATCCGGAGCCAGCCATGGATACGAGCGCCCCAGTGAATCCTGCATATCCCGAACCTGGCAATGCTGGAACAAACTCAACGGTGATTCCTCCCTCCGGATATGAACCCCAACCCGGGGATGAGAATTTGAAGCGTGGTCCGGTGTTCCTCGATATAGCAAACACCCAGTTCTCGATCAGCCAGTTCTCCAGCCCAGTCCCCCCGACCATTCAGGCTGAAGTCGTGTTGCATGGGAATTTACCAAACCCATGCCATTCGCTTCGTGTGGTGGTTGCACCAGTGGATGAGAATCGTGTGATCAATCTTGAGGTATATTCTGTGGTTAAACCTGATGAAGCCTGCATCACCGTGCTTGAGCCATTCACCGCCAGCATTCCCCTGGGGAGTTATTCGGATGATCAATACACGATGATGGTGAACGGTGAGTGGATAGGTGAGTTTAGTGGATCTTCCGGAGTTGCCCCAGCCGTACCAGTAACTCCTTGATAATTTTGTGAGAAGCAGGGTGAGTTTGGTCCGAGAACTAGAGCCCAGTAGGGAGACGACCCGTTGACCCGCAGAGAAGTGTTCTTAGAAATGTATACCAGCAAGCTGTTAACCAATAGGACACAAGCTCTCCGGGCAAATGCTCTCCAAAAAGGCAACAGATGATATTATGAAAAAGAAAATTCTACCCATGATATTATGCTTACTTACCGTTTTTATTGCCGGTTGCAGCTTACGCCCGCCCGTTGAAAATTTGCCCACACCCACATCATTGCCCGCTTCCATCCTACCTTCCGATTATGCGCCTCAGCCTGGTGATGACCAATTGAGAGGCGATAAAGTATTATTAGATTTAGAAAACAGTAGCCTGTTAATCATGGAAAGTTATCCCATCCAGGTGAGCGCCACCCTGAGTGGCAACCTTTCCGACCCATGCCACCAGCTGCGGGTGGTGGTCACACCTGCAAATGAGCAGAACCAGATCGAGATCGAAGTGTATTCGGTATTTAACCCGAACGAGGCTTGTATCACTGTCATCCAACCTTTCATTGCTAATATTCCGCTAGGAAGCTTTAAAGGCGGGCACTATAGCGTGTACGTGAATGGTGAATTACTGGGTGAGTTCGACGCGTGATGTGCAGACATAACCAGGTACCATAATTGATATTTCAAGAGCAACATTTTTGCATAACCTGTTCCTGATCGGAGGAGTACAGAATGAAGTCAAAATCTCTATTCGCCATCCTGATGATTTTTTTCCTTCTGTCTCTGGTTGGATGCAGCTCACCGGTCACTCCGGTATCAGCAACCTCCACTCTTACTGAAATTCCACCTACTTTGAAGGTGATCCCTTCAGTCACCCCCATACCGCCTACGGAGATACCCACACCTCTACCCCCCACCTCCACCTCGCCACCCGTAAATCCCATCCAGCACTTCCCGACCGGGCAGGAGTTCTCTGTGACAATCATCCAAATGATAGATGCCAACCAGGGATGGGCGATCGGTGGTTTAACCGACCCGGGAGACCATGTGCTGCGTACAATGGATGGTGGTTCAGCCTGGACAGATCTTACGCCAGCTGAGGAGGCTGCCCCTGAAGGTGACCGAAAAACTGTCACTGGCTATTTTCAGGATGCACAAACCGCCTGGGTGATCTTCTCCAACACCAGCGGGATTACCCCCGCACAGTCCATTGTTTGGCGAACCCAAGACGGAGGTACCACCTGGCAAGCAAGCCAACCCTTGGATATTTCTGATTTATCGGAGTTTTATAATCCATCTTATTTACAGTTTGTTGATGGACAGACGGGCTGGCTATTTGTACATGTGGGTGTGGGTATGAGCCACGATTACTTCGTTCTTTATCGCAGCAGCGATGGCGGTATTACCTGGGAACGCCTGCTCGACCCATATAATGACAGCAGTGGTATTATGACCTGTTACAAGTCTGGCATGCAATTCACCGATACCACTCGCGGCTGGATGACGGGGGATTGCCATGGTGTAGCCGCAGGGGTGTGGTTGTTCTTGAGCAGCGATGGTGGTACAACCTGGGAACGGGTCACGCTGCCAGATCCCACCAATGCTCCGGGATTGTTCTCTGACATGCTGGCTGCCTGTGGCTCGTATGATCCATCCTTCTTCGGCAACGATTTAGGGCATCTGGGGGTGAACTGTGTAAATTACACCCAGGACCCCCCCACGAATCAATACTATGTTTTTACCACCCAGGATGGTGGTTCTACCTGGACCTCGTCCACTTACCCGGGAAAATCTCTGTACTTCTACTCAGCAGATACAGGATGGGCGTTAGCTGAGAAGATCCATCGCACCTCAGATGGTGGTTTGACCTGGAAAGCCATCTCGAATGTCTCCTGGAGTGCCCAGGTGGACTTCGTCAGCGAGCAGCTTGGGTGGGCGGTTGCGCGGAACCTTGAACAGATCGCGCTGGTGAAGACCTCAGATGGTGGAGGTAAGTGGGCGATACTGGTGCCGAGGGTGGGGCAGTAGTGGGAAATTCGATGTGTTTGTATGGTATGGTAATCTTGCCATTTATTGTGGTAGTTATAATTGGGTTGATTTATATTTAAGAAGGATTGGGCGTGGTCCTGGACGGAGATGATGTTGAAAACCGTCAAGCCTCAGCGTACCCCGGAATGGGAGCATTATTCAACCATCAATGGGGTGATCCTGCTTGTATTTGGCATGGCGATACTCCTTTTCATCCTTATCAAAATAGGATCAGGTGGATGAAATTGGGACTAATGTGCCCATCCAGGCATGATCCGTCTGGCTCATGGATAAGATCACACCGATTCCCAGGGTATGTGAAGTTATAAAATCTGCGACACAGGTCGCATGTACGGAGGGTTGCATACCCCACGGGGCTAACTGATGGATCTACATCGACCTGGGAATTCACTCTTATTATTCATAAAAAAAAAGTAAAAAACGAATCGAATCGAATCAATTTTTGGGGAAGCTTGAGATGAGAGTGTGGGAGGCAAGGACAGGAAATACATAACCATAGAGGATAGGTGGATAGTATGTTCGAGGTGATAGAAATCTGGATGTCTATAAAAAGGGGTGATGCTGGGAATTAACCTTTTTTACCATCACATGTAACTACTCACCCCTACGCGATTTAAACATTTTCTGGTAAGATGCGCGTGTGGGTAAAACAGAACTT